>ENA-UOTX01000097-UOTX01000097.1-compost-metagenome-genome-assembly--contig:-NODE-97-length-92070-cov-13.156936_pt1 | contig 92070 bp, 63 predicted proteins | sample MGYA00238143_ERZ746982 | MGnify/ENA primary metagenome ERZ746982 (study PRJEB28758, sample SAMN06268862) | compost metagenome | isolation source: single cell | place: USA: California, Emeryville, Joint... | reverse complement strand
ATCATTTGCTCTAGAGATTTGCCAATTTCGCCTTGAACAGCCTTGAAAATGGAGTCCTTTTGAATCAGGCTCAACAGCTGGCTTTTCTCCTCAGGGAAAAGGTTAGGTACACTAAGGATTTTCTTTGCAATTCTCCAATCAATCATAGTTGATTGATTTTGAGACAAAACGTTAATAATCAAGTCTTCCGTGCCTTGTTTGAAAAGAAAACCTTGACTTCCTTCCTTTTTTCCAGGGTATTCTTCTTTCTTTCTTGCAGAAATATCGAGATATCTCACCCAGGGCAGATATACTTCTTCTTGTGCGTGTTTTTGGAATTCTTGGTGTAGATGTTGCATAATCTCTCGAGATCTCTCAAAATAAAAGGCAGCACCTTTGGTGCTATCAATTTTATCGAGGTATTTCATTGCTACCTCAAGCTTGTAATAATGATCTTCGTCGCTACTTCCTTGGAAAATTTTGGTGAGCTCCTTTTCCTCAATGGGCTTTGTGTTTCGTGACATCATTGATGCATTTGTCCGCTGCGGTTGTGCTTTTGAGTTTTCTGTTGCGGTATTACTGTTTGTTAATTGAATCATTTTTCCTACGATTTTTCAAAATTTTTTTCAATTATTAAAATTTACCCTTTTCAGATATGATAGCTAAAGGCCAAAAATACTACAATAATAGTGAAAACTGACTTTAAAAATGGTTTTTTTATGTCAAAGAAGAAACAATCTCTGATTCAAGCGAGTATCAGGAAGCCCAATCTTGCTGTGAAGGACGAAGCACAATTTTCATTAAAAACAACGGTGAAGGAGCAATTAGGTTGTGCAATATTGTTTTACTTTCTTACAACGAAGAGTAAGTGAGAACAGGAGAATGTAGGATTTCCAAAGGCACCTCCCTACTATAACTGCTAATCAGCTCCCTTCTTCGAACGGTAAAGCAATATCCTCTATTACTCGAAATTTTTTCTTATTTTCAAATGAGGTTGACTTATCTAACTTAAACATAGACATCCTTCCTAATAATTCTTTAGTTCCCTCCCGTTATTTGACCTTTGAACTCAAATATCTTTCCTTTTGAGTGTGTCTATAATTTAGATTTTCAGTTTTATTGATTATAGTAGTATTACCGCTTATTGATTTGAATGTTGAGAATTCCTAATTTGGAAAAATGCCTAAGTTTTGAAAGCTTTCTGCTGGCAACTTGTTTAAAAACATGTCCTAGTACAAGAGATGACTCTTTTCCTTTGAATGCGAAGATTCCTCGACTTCATTGATTTCAACACTACGGTTTGATTAGGAAGATTTTACACTAGCATCATCATCAGGATCTCTCCTTTGGGATGAGTTTTGGCCCAAACTATCAGTTCTCTGAGGGTACGGCTGTTCGTCCAAGAAGGCTCCGTCAAGATTTTAAACAGTTCAGCGGCATTTTCACCAGATTGGCACCCTTTACAATGAACTCCAAATTAAGATTCAGTGAAGTTTTATAGTCTTCAAAGTAACTTCACATTCAGAACTTCTATTTTGCAAAAATCGTCCTCGATATCATTTATCAAGCTGTATGTCAAACAATGCATTCTGATACGTCCTAGTATGCAGTTCTTGCCTCCACAAGATCATCCCACAATCAATATTTTAGCACTCTGCAATTCACACCTTGATTTTCCATGATGAATGAATTCGCCAAAATTGCTTTGTTCCTGAAGCTTTTATGGTTCGTGATTTATTTGTAATGAGATTTAGTAGTAGTAAGACTTGACGCAATCCTCAACTCGTGTCTTCTAAATTGAATTTCCAAATCAGGATGCGTGTAATACATAAAAAAACACACTTCCAATTAAATGATTCTCTCTCCGATATCGTTGAGACCTCTACTTAGCTATCTACGAAATGTCTTGAGAAGCTTAGGTGCCTTAATCTGAACGAGCAGTACTTTTAAAATATATAGGACAGAAATGCATAGAAGATTCGAAGCCATTTTGATTCTCTTGTTATCTTAACCTAACCATTGAAATTAGCATTAGGTAAGATTTTTACGTACATCTTACTTACGAGAAATACAATCAAATAGACAATTGCAGATGAAAGAAATAATTTCATTTGACTTCCTACATGCTATGGCTCATTTTCTATAGTTTGGTTGGCTCTTTGGCTATTTTCTTTGCTTTATCATAACTCTTTCATTTGTTCAGCGATAATGAAGCACAACTAAATCTATTTTAGCAACATCGTGAAGAATCTTTGTTCTCGGTTTTAGTTCCTGGAGTTAGCATAAAGCTTCCAGGTCTCTTTCGGCGTGGTGCTTTTTCTTTTTGCAATATATCATTGGTCAAAATTGTGAACAGTTCAGCAATGTTCTCACCTGTTTTAGCACTCGTTTCGATAAATTTCATATTATAAGACTCAGCAAATTGTTTTCCTTCCTCATAAGTAACTTCACGTTCAGAAATATCTTTCTTATTTCCAACAAGGATTTTACAAATGTCTTCCCTTGCATTATCCTCCGCCATCTTAAGAAACTGGCTCAATTCTTGAAAAGAGGCTTTATCGCAACATGAATAAGTGAAAATGAAGCCTTTTTTCGCTCGGTACAATGATTTATTGACGGTTCTGTACTTTTCTTGCCCTGCAGTATCCCAAATTTGAAGTTTGACCTTTTTCCCATCAATATCGATCGATTTTGCTTTAAAATCAAGTCCCAAGGTAGTTAAATGAGATCCCATATACTCGGAAACAAAGTACTCCAAAATGCAGGTCTTCCCAGCGCCAGAAGCTCCAACGATTATTAATGGGATAGCTTTCTGTTCATCAGAATCCGAGTTTTTCATATTAACCAATTTGGTAAATTTTATTACGGACTCAGCCGGCCTTTTGTGAATTTAGCATCAACTCAGTCAAGAATACTAATACTTTCGACTCTTCCTTATCACCGCAAAGTCCAAAAAAAAAGAAAATAACACATTTGGCGAATCTTTCGAGTTATCAGCTTCAAAGACCAATGATTTTGAAATAAAACTACACCTGAGACCATAATTACACTGCCAGATTTATTCAAATGAAGGTCTATTCTAAAAATAAGGTCTTTTTTCTCTTGAATTCATTTATAACTCTTTGCGATTTATCCTGTTCGCTCGCCAATTAAGAGTTTTGATCGAAGCTAATCTAACTCAATACTGGAGAGTGAAAAATCATTAATGAATGATTTTCATCGATTCTGAAATCTCTGTGAATGCAAAAAAAGCTATTGACCGAAACTTTTGTTAATATCATGATTTTAGAACTGATCACTAATTGGTCCTACCACCAGCTATATCATTACTATTTATTTTGAAAGCATCAATGTTCATATATGTAACAGGAGTATTGGTTAAAAAAATTTGAAAATGCTATATTGGACATAACCAACATTTTATGTACTCTAAATTCCGTATTTAACAGTGTGGCAAAATCTATATCATCATCATTTCCTTGAAAAGAGCAATTTCTAAACTCGTGACTCTGCTTCTGACCCAAGACAAGGTCGTTTAGATTGTGCTTCGCCTTCTGAAGCTTTGATCCAAAGAGCTCTTTTTGAGTTCCATTGATCGATTTAGGCATCTTCAAGTTCTTCTTCACCTTCTTTTTCTGTCTCAATGTCCTTATATTCCTTTATGATTCGATTTAATTCATTCCAAGCCCTCCACATATCACCCTCTTTCATACATTCACCAATATACCAGTGAAAAGAGGCTCTTTTTTGAAGACAAATTTATCGCATTTCTTTGCCAAAGCTTGAAGAGTGGCTACAAGCACTGTATTGCTTGATAATTTACACAATGCGAAGCACCTCACCCAGTTCAAATCCACTAAATGGAGCTTGTGGATTTATTCCGATTCGAAATCCTGTTGATTAATAAACCGCATTGCCCTCTCACTTTTCTTTGCAATTATAGCCGCTGGAGCTTATTTTATCGACGTATCACCTCTATTTACTGATATTGTTACCATATATTTTCCTTTGGAGAGGCCAACATCAGCCATACATTTCTGAGAGAGAAATACAGCATTAGTGATATCTTCAACTATAGGAGGCGTCGAAGGCTTTTTATGAGAAGTCCAAAAAGAATAAGAATTCGTAATAAAATTTAGATTGGGAAAGGGAGTAAGCGATTTCTCAAAATCTCTTAGTTTTAGGTTGAATGGTTCATCGAATCTGAGAGGAACTGCGTCTACAGGGCTCGTCGAACACCTTTTCCGTAAATTGGTTTCCTTCCAGAGCCAGCATTCAGTCTGTCACGTAACAGAGTTCCAAGCCTGAGCCTGTGCCACCGCCAAGCCAATCGAATAAAACATCGAAAAGCCTTGGAAGATAACGCATTTGTCCACTTCTCTTTCAATTTTATTTAGTACAGTGCCGATCAATTCTTTCCCATTAGCGTAGTTCCCTTGGATCATAGATTGGCGCATCTTCTTTTCCAGCGATGAAACTTTTGGACTCAAATAGCTGTCTACATGGCCCTTCTTCGATGCAGGTTGGTTCGAGGTTAATGAGAATAGATCGAGGCGACAATTTGCCACCTGATTCAGAAAATAGTGAATTAATGTCATCATCTCGTGTTTTTTTCAGGTAAAAGTGTTCCGTCTGGCTGAATGTCATGCTCTAATCAGAAAAGTTCCCAACAAGAGCTACCAATTTGGACACCTGATTGACTTACATGCAAACGGTTGACTTCTCCCATTTTCCTTTAATGAATGTATCGATACACAATTAAATTTCTTTAATCAGATACAGTGTCTGATGCGTGATTAATCTAAGATACGCAAAGACAATGACCGCTTTTCAGATATTTAGGTTGAACGCTCAATACTATTTTGGAAAATTCGCATTATTATCTATAAATACCGTTCTCTACAACCAAAGTAAATGATATAGTTCATTGCTGATGTCATATCAGCTCGAGGCAACTATGTGATAACAAAAATCGGAAATGTCACAGCTTATACAATTAGAATGAAGTGAGCAATGAAAATATTGTTGTCTAAACAACCTAGGAGTTCAGAGTAACAATTTCTGCCTATATTATTAATGAAATTCTGGGTAAATCACGAAATAATATCTACCACCACAACTCACTTCCTTGTCTTAACAAACTTACCAACATATTATCGGCAAATAAAGGCCTTATTTATTGCTATCTACAATTATACAGAAGAGTAAACAATGACAGAATATGTATTTTTATGCGAATTGGAATGATAAAGTTTGAAAAAAATTGCTCGCATTATAACAAAGTTTCAAGATCACAGCACTTTTAACAGTTGCCTGATGAGATGATATGTCATTCATAGAGGTTCAAGAAAGGATTAATTCGACGACAATTTTTTGGAATGATTGACAACCTATCTGGCATGAGTCCGAACATATTGAAACTATGTATTTTGCATTTAATTTACTGAGTAGAATTCTCATCAGTGGCACATATATATATCGAATTAGCAGAACTAAACTACAATATGGAATCTAAAAAATCTTGCAAAAATCAATGCTGAACATAGCGAAAACTATGGCGAGGATCGCTCTATTGGTTCCCAACCAGGAGATAAAACCCACAAAGTCAAAGACTTCATCGAGTTGACCAATTTATCATCAAAAACCGAGCAATACCTAACAAAAATAAGAAATGACAGAAAGTTTTGGCAAAAGAATTGCAGATGTACATCGAAGCTCGTGTCAAAATACCTGATGACACGATGAGTAGCTGGAAGAGCAATCATGAATCCTTTGAGCTTGCCCTTGATCTCAAAACGAACTTCTTGAATGATAATTCTCAAGAAAAAGTTTTTCTTTTAACGGGGAGGCTGGTTCAGGGAAAACACTCTTTTGCAAACATCTCACACATGCTATGATTGAGGGATGAAGCTTTAAAAGCCATTGTACATGTGAGGGAAGAGGATGATTCCTGATTTTTATAGATCTATCGAAATTTACGGGTCGTGAGCAATTTGCAATCATTGAAGCTCTTGCACAAGAGCCGTTGCTTTCTGAAGATGAGGATAAAAATCTTTCAAAATTCAAGAGAGAAGAATCTACCACATCTGCTTTTGATTTTTGATGGATATGACGAATTGATTCAAAGTCCTCGGCGTTTGAATAACGAGAATGTAAAACAATTTGTACATATTTTACGAGATTGGAAAGAAGTGGAAAGATGCGAAGAGTCTCATAACTTTTAGCAAAGAGAGCTTTTCTGATAGCTATCGAAGTATTATTTGCTCCAATCAATGAGGTCAAAAAGATACCAATGTCAGAGCTATTCCTTGAAGGAGAACTTGAGGATTTAATGATGAAGATTTTCGCACATACTTGAAAAGATATCTCGACCCAACCGGCCATAGCCTCCAGAAAATTGAAACTGAAATAGAGTCATCTTCTTGGCAGATTCTGGATTTCTACATAAAAGCGATAAAAAACTGCGAACTAAGAGTACTGGTGAGCCTGCCAGCCATCCTCTTTGTTAATCACCAGCCAAATTCTTCCGAAAATTTGGGAAATAACATAGCAGCTTCCGAGCAGCGAGGATAACCTGAAGATGCATGAGAAAGAGACTGGTGGAGAAGAGACTCAGACTTAAATCAAACCGATCAAAGAACGAGAAATTAGCTTGGATTACTGGTTCTTGTGTGATAGCTTCCTGGAGTAATTTGTTAAGAGTGCTATTCAAACATATTCAGAGAAGAACCAAACCGAAGAGAATCTTCTCTACGATAAAATCCAGCAGAGACTAGAGTATTTCGTGCTGCTCTCAGGCGGATATTATATAAGCTCTGTTATGATCGATCCAGAAAACGATCAAATCGACAAGATATCACAGTCGAATCCCTCTCTGGTCTTTCAAAAGTCCGGAAATTGCAAACTCGAATGTATCGATAGATTTTTACGAGATTTTCTCATAGTCAAAAAAAATCATAAAAGAAGTCCTTGAATATTCAAGTGAAACGATTGAGCCCAAGTCATTTATCTTGAAGCAGAGACTGCTTGGAAGGGATTCGAGCATCGTCAAGAAAATCATCTAGCTCAATATAGTATTAAAGTGAAAAGCGAAAAAATTTAAATAATTCAGTGTAATTTCTTATTAATTATGTATGCTCAAGAAATATTTCTGCAGGTTTGGCCTCACGTCTAGCATTTTTCTTACGTATCAATACTAATCTAGTGGTTAATTATAGCTTTACATTTTATAGAAAGTGCTAAACAATTCATAATTTCCTTTTGCATATGGGAGAGTTGTAGCTATTTCACAGGATAACGGGTTCCATTTAGTCATTGATAGATCATTATTTAATGAACGGGAAGAATTGCTCATTGATCGATAATATCAACTAGGCCAGGGAAGGTTATGTATCTTCACCTTCTTGAAACTCATGTAATTCCAGAATAAAATCTTGGATTTAGTTAGAGCGGTCACAAATCAAAAATCATGACAAACGAAGGGAAGATTACGAAATATTGCAACTATTCGGAAAAACATTAAAAACTTTCATTCTTAGGAGTGATAGCTGCTTTTATCGAGTAAATTATTAATTTTCAGTTGACGTATTTTTTCTTTCTTAAGCAGTTTTCTCTGCTCACAGCCAAACTCATCGAAAGCAATGGGATTATTACAGCTGTTTGTTCCAGTTTCTACCACAGTTACATGAAAATGTTCACTTCTCTAAGTGTATACTTTTGTAATTATTGTGAATTAATGTCAGTTAATTGAAATTCGATTTTGTCTCAAGGCTTCTTTTCCAATTTCAGCGATGGTCCACCATGTTGGGACTAAATAATCCCCGATTTGTAAGATATCAATCTTATTTTTTCTAGTTAGACTTTTCAGTTTTCCCTCACGAATAAATTTTTTTCTGATAGAGTGAAAGAATGCATGATAAAACTGAGACATATATACGATTATTGAATATGTTTGTGGTAATGATTCTTGACATGACCTTCTTTGATGTCATGATTGTTTTGATTTTTTCTCAAATAAAGCAGACAGACTGAGCAGGATCTAAGAACGATAATAATAGTTATTGTCGATTAGCAATGTGAAGTTACTATCGTCTGAGGTCTTTCCAGTATAAAACTTTTTTCTAGTCTTGAAGTCCAATAGTGCTACTGTACTATCTTCTGAAGCACTCGCCACCATATCATCGCACGGACTCCATCGCACGCAACAGATTTTGCCTAGGAAATAACAATTAGAAGTCAGAAATTATTTATTAAATAAATCAAGAAATGTTACCACTGTGAATCCCATCAAAAGTGTGGACAATCTTTGATTCTCTTTTGTCAAATATCTTCACATTCTTATCATAACCACATGCAGCCAACAAATTTCCATCACTTCGGCATACATCAATCCAGTACGTAAAACCTAAACAGATATGAATGTCAAGTCAGACCAGCAAAATCAGAATAAATCAATTCAAACTTAAAATTATACGGTTAGTCCTCTTTTACCAATTGAAAGAAGAGGAAAATAAAAAGAAGACTCTGCTGTGTTTACCTTTTGATTCAACCTCAACGGGACTCTTCAAAATGAAAGCTTTCTTCTCAGTATCTAAGATATTGAGAAGTCTCCGATCATACTTGACATATAATAGTGGCTCATCAGGATTAGAGCTCCATCTGCAATGCGCACAAGGATCTAACGAGTAATTATAATAGTTGAGAATTTTAATGCTGTCAAGAAATTATAACAAAATGTGGAACGAATATATCTGGTACCAGTAGAGGAAAGAAGGACATTGGAGAATTTTCGATGTCTAATAATTTTCCTTACCCACAATAGCGCTTTTCATCTCCATGGCCAGGTGGAAGCGATAACTGTCGGTGTTCACATCTGATATTAAGCACACTCCATAGTAGTCAATAGTTGCAGCAATCTCTCCATTATGATTGAAATCAAGACCAGCTATGAAGTTGTCTAGGCCCACTAATATTAAAATGGGTTGGTAGTGGGAAATAAATTTATTGATTACCATCCTCAGTGCTATATTGGGAGTGCCATCTCGATTTTCGGATGAGTTTTACAATGCCATTGGACTTCGATGTGCCAAAATTATAGAGATGGTAAGCGATCTTCCCTCCAACACACATTGCTCCAAGAAAGTTTCTTCGTGGGTTATAGATCACATCTCCAAAACCAGCCACTAAAAAGCAGAAAAGATGAGATAGATGTTAATTAAAGAGAGAGATGATTCTACCTCCAGAAACTTCTTCAAATGAATATATTTTATTAGATAGCCCTTTCCGTGAGACATCAAATACTTCAAGATTCGCACATTTGTCATAAATGTGATTAACAGAAACCAGAAATCCTGTGTTTGCAATCTCTTTTAGGTGTGTCGGGCTGTAATCTTAATGTATTGTTACCGAATTTGAATCAGAAACGAGAGGTTGAAAAATACTATAAGGCTTCTTGCTGAGTTTCACTCCATCGAATTAACAAATTCTTGCTTCGTTTCGAGTTCAATAATACTAATCTTATTATTCACGCCAGAGCACCAAGCGAGTAGCTTCGGAGCTGAAGGGGTGCTTTCTATTGAAAAACAGTTCATGTAAATGATGATGACAAAATATAGTCTCATACCGATGATTGCTGGTGCTTTATTTGGGGAGCCACTCTGAGTTTCACCTTGCAATTGCTTTAATTCTTCGTAGACGAGACTCGATGAATCCTCTTTTTCCTGATTCTTTGGAAGCATTTCTTGCTTTTTGTTGGATTTTTTAATTTGAGATATAAGATTGAATCAATTTTATTCGTGTTAATCTTGGTAGTATATTAACGACCCGAAGTCTTTATTTATTAATTTCTGAAGTCTTATTTAATGATGAGAGCTGACTGGAAGCCAGATTTTACTAACTGCCCTAGTCCACCTCTGTTCATGATTTTTAAGCTAAAAGTGGTGCTGGCAAAGACTGAAGAGATGCTACATTCTGGTATAGTTTTCGTGAATTATCTGCAGATAATTCCTAAGATGAGTATCCGAATTCACTCAATATTTTGAGATTTCTCATTGATTTCTTGTAATAATTTGTTTATTCAAATGTGATTCATGCTATTTTCCGTAAGAAATGCTTACTAACCTTAAATTTTTTTTTTTTACTGCGGAGGTACTGAAGTATCATAAAATTGTTTTTATTCTTTTGGTACTTATAGTTGATCTAACAAGTAACCTCAAAATGGCATCCCTAACTCTGCAGAAATTTGAGATTTGAGGTAGTTGGATGTTTGAAGTTTCTCTAAGATTTTTTCCACTATTCAACCGAAGAAATCATTTTGCAAATTAGTTTTGATAGTACCTGAAATATAAATTTTTTGGAAAAGATATATTGGCCCCGAATGTCAAATTCATTCTTGCAACGAGCCTTAAAATTGAAAAATAGTCCCTAGCTCACTTTTGTTTTCTTGTAGGATATGTGCAAAGATACCAGAATTCAACAGCCTGACTGTCTCTCTTTCAATTTCAACACAGGGCATTTTTGAGTGAATAGTGATTATGTATAGGTTGCTATTTAGCCTTAATATTTTGAGATCTCTTCTGCAATTGTAAAATTTGAAAATTACTGAGATCTGATTTCTTCCCTTAATATTTTTCCTGTGTCCTTTAATTTTTTGTTTCTTGACTAACCATTCTCTTATTTGTAGTTCCTGAAATCTCAATAACTATCACTGATACGAAAATATTTGAGAGATTGCTAGTATTTCAAGATATATAATGACTTAATTTCATCAATAAGGTTCGTTGTTGATTTATTCTTTTTTTAACGCGTTGTAGGTGTTGAATCGGATTCTTGCAAAGAAATAATCTGACAACGCTGGATTAAATAGTTTAAATGAGAAAAGAGTTTCAGTATCTCTCGAATTTCGCTTCTCGACCTTGTTAAAATATCTCTCATCTAAATGAGATATGAAGGCTTCATTTCTAATTTGATGAATCGGACTCGCTTGAATCAAAGCTTTATTTGCAATCACACAATTAAGAAAGAAAAGATAAATCACTCCGAAGAAGAAATTTAGACCTTTTCAACTAATTATGTATCTATTTGTATGACTTTGTTAAAAGAAGGCGTGAATTGTACAACACATTGGCACTCAAGCAAATTATCATTTTGGATTTAGTAATTTACCCGGTTTTGGGAGAGATCAAAACTAATTCTTCTCCTCTTTATTTGATTAAATTTGTATAAAGCATATACCGATTTCTCAAAATTCATGATTCACATAAAAGTAACACAATTCAAAATTTTGTTCAGACTCATCATTGATTTCCTGGACTGTAGACCCGAGTAGATCATTTAACTTGGAACGACCGCTTGCTGTAATTATCTCTCATTTTCTTCTAATCTCATTTGATATATCAATTAGTGCTCCTTCAATTTGCATTCGTTCGAGAACGCGAGATTGATTCGCTAATGAGCCGTATCTATACTTGTTCCATGCTCAAAAGTTGTGATTGGTGTGCTGAAAAACCAACATTTGAAAGAAATAAAAATCCTATCGGTATGAATTTGATATCCTCTGCTCTTAGTATCACCCGAAATGAAGAAAAATTATAATTGGGAATGACTGAGCAGGATATTAGTTTGGAAAAAGTGCGCGCTTTTGAAATGTTAGAGGAGTAGTTTGTCACAATCCGTGTTAATACTTGAAAGAAAATCATCAATCAGCAATAAGCTTCATTTCGGCTTTTTATATTCTCATAGGCGTTTCAGCGATTAGCTCCTCGCTTCTTTTCAATGGATGAAGGATTCGAAAGTCAGTCATCAGCGAAAATCTTCAGCTTCAAGTTTTTGCTTTTTTCATCGAGCACACGTAATGATCACATTCCACACGTATGATCAAAGTTCGGGTTTTAATTAAAAAAACGTTTTTCCGATGTGAATTCCTCGCGATTAGCTATAACGTGTTCTTATGACAACTATTGATTTTTGCTATATAGCCTTTGGGATCTACTATTAATAGGCCATGGTTGCACTAACAATCATAAAATTGTTTTCAAAAATAAACAAAAACACAGTTAAACCTCCATGCTTGTTTTTAAATGGTTCAAAGACGTTCTCTATTCATTAGGTCTTTTCAAAAAGGACGCAAAGATTGTGTTCCTCGGACTTGATAACGCCGGAAAATCAACATTGCTCTATCGTCTTAAAGACGGTCACATGAAGCAACTTCCCCCTACCATCCATGCTCATGCTGAAGAACTCACTCTTGGCAAGGTGAATTTCAAGGCCTACGACCTTGGTGGCCATGAAACAATGAGAAAGATCTGGAAAACATATTTCCCAACCATCCATGGCGTTATTTATCTTGTCGATGCTTCAGACGCATCCAGGCTTGAAGAGTCGAAGAAAGAGTTGGATGCACTGCTGGCGGCACCTGAATTAGCTAAAGTGCCGCTTGCTATTCTCGGAAATAAGATAGATAAGAAGGATGCTATCTCGGAGGAGGACCTTCGTTTCGCATTGGGTTTGGATACGAAGGGAAAGTGGGGTGCCGACAAGGTATCTGAGATTGATGATAGACCAATTGAAGTTTTCATGTGCAGTGTTGCAAAGGAGATGGGCTATTCTGAAGGATTTAGATGGCTTAGTAAATTTATTAAGTAATGAATAAGAATTTGTATTTTCATTACTGGCGAATATAAGTGATAGAATTTCATCCACAGATAAATATTAGGGTGATTGGGAAGTAGCAAAAATACCTCATGTGCTAAAGCTTCTTTGACGTGTTTATTTTTCACATTACTTCATCAAAACGTGAAATATTTCAAAGAGTGACTAGATAATTACGATACATTTCGGATGAAACGAGTTTGAGCTTATAAATACTTTAAAAAACCCGAGGATTGCTGGATTCGTTTTCTAATATTCAACTCAGATAAGCCTAAACGAGCTTTGAGCAATGTAATTGATTCGATTTTCTGATACCCATTAATATTTAGCTTTGTCATCTGGCAAAACTCGAAGATATGCAAATTTCACAATATTCGGAGCTTGGAGAATGGAAGCGTGCAAAGAGTGACCCCCATAAATTGTAATTCATTCAAGAAAAATGCCTTCGACAAGCGGAATATAATTTTCCGATCAAAATCAACCTCGCTTTTCACTCGTTTGGTGATAATTGAGAGTACAGAAAATATACAACAATTAAATTTGTATTTTTATTTTTTAAATAAAGATTCCTAATAAGTCATTTCCAGCTCTTCCCATTTTCATTGTATTCTAGGTCCTTTATCTTCATCTAGATAAAGCATACTGAATACGCATTCTCTATGAGTTATTGAAGATCATTCATATCAAAATACAATAAATTACGCCCATCTGAACAAGCTCCAGTATATAGCGTTCCTTCATTCTTTATGTCCAACAGTTTTACTGTCCCATCATTAGATGCACTTGCAAGCATCTCACCGCTCGGACCCCACCGGACGCAATTTATGCCTTCTAAAAATAGAATTAAGTGTTAGAAATTATTTATTCCACAATTCAAAGGAGTTTACTCTGGTGAACCTGTAAGATTTTGACGATCTTTGATTCTCTCTTGTCAAAAATCTTGATATTTTTATCACTACCTCCCGCCGTAAGCAAGTTTCCATCTCTCTGACAGACGTCGATCCAGTAAGTATAAGCTATTAGTACACAAGTACAATTAGCAAGAGCTAGCACAATAATTCTCTAAAATTACCCATATCAAGTTGGATCAACTCCTTCGAAAGCAAGACTTTCTTCTCAACATCGAGAATATTGAGTTTGTTGTTGTCATACTTCATGAACAGCAGAGGCTCATCAGTATTAATGCTCCACCTACAACGGCTGAATTGATCTAAAGAATGAGTATAGAATAAGAGAAATCTTCAGGGGATAAACCAATTAGCAGACGAGATTGAAAAAGACCAATGAAGAAAAAGTATGGCATTAAATTTACCTTGGCTAACTCTCAGATAGTAGTTGAAGCTATCAGCGCTCACATTGGATATCAAGCATATTCCACATCCGTCGATTGTCGCCATTGTCTCTCCAGAAGGATTGAAATCAAGACCCACAATAGAGTTATCTTGATGCAAAAGAAGTCATTAGGACAAGAAATTGTATCGATTACATCTCCCATTGTCATATTGTGGGTGCCATTTTGACCTTCTTAACAGCTGTACGCTTTCGGTTCCTTTCTGCGCAGAATATCCAACACTGTACAAGTGATAGGCTGTTTTCTTTCGTAATGGAAGTGCACCAAGAAGACCTCTTCTCGGATTAAAAGTTACGTCACCAGGACCGACCACTAAAAGAGGAAATAATTAGTTAAACAAATGAGTATCAATAAGTAGGAGAAACAGCTTTGTCGGGGTGAATAAAAAGGAGGAAAGATTTGTATTTAATTAAGTTAGTTTCAATCGTCGTTACCTCCTGTCATTTCTTCAAAAGTGTAAATTTTCTTAGCTGCCTTCTGTGAGATACCAAACACTGCCATATTGGCTGATACATCGTAGAAATGATTGAGTGAGACAAGTAACTTGGTGTTGGGAATTTCTTTCAAATGAGTCCAATTACCTGTGTAAAAATAGACAAATTAGAATGTCAAAATTCAACAGATATGTACCTTGCTTTATTCGAACTCCTCCGAAGTCTGCATAAATTTGTAGAGTTGCAAGTTCCATAACGCGGATGCTGTTATATTTAAATGAGGACCAAGCGAGAAATGATGAATTTATTGGGGTTGTTTCTTTTCTTTGAGAAGAAGGAGATGTGGAAGAAATTTGATATTTAGAAACTTCAGTCATATTAGTTTTAATGACTTTTTTCTTAGACAAGCAAGCACTTCCCATTTTGGTCGATAGATTTCAGTGTTGAAATAAATAAAATTATTAAATTCTTGATCTAACACTGACTGTAATCCTAATATTGTTGAGATATTTCATAATTTGAATGGTCTCATTAAATTTATTTGTTGAATTTCAAGGCAGAGAAGTGATTTATATGGGAACTATGACAGAAGAGAGTAATTCTTAGATACGATATCCATCTGCTTTATGGAAAAAGGATCAATTCTAAGGCTGTATGAAAAAGCTATTGATGTTTAAAATAATAAAGCCTGAAATTACTCATGACCGCTGTCATCTTGCCCCCTCGATATCATGTGTACTTTTGTTGGTCAAGCAAAGAGGGGTATAGTACCAATAGAGCATGATGATGTGGTAGAAATTTTCCTCTGTTTATAAACCATAATGGCTTGTATATCAAAGAATAGTGAAGTTCTTTACAGCATGATGTGATTTACTTTTTCCTTTTTAGAGAGCCATTTTAGCATTTTCAGTATATGCTAAATGAATGAAGAATCCTGACCGTTTCGATACATCACTAATAAGAATTTTTTTCAAAGAAAATGATATCCATAGCACCAGTGTTTTGGGGCTCGATTGGTTATTCCTATCTCATTTGAGTCGTATTTGACGGGTTTTTAAGTCGAACTGTATATCATTATCATTAAGTTTATCTTGAAATTTACTTTGGCAACCCAATAATCCTTCTTTTTCCCTCCTATCTACCTCAACTAAAAGAGAGAGAAGGCTTAAATTTGTGTTGAGCAATCCTCTCGGTAGAATTTTCTTTTTCGTATTCTTCTTCATTACATAGCGATACAGAAGTCTTCAGGTATTTGCTTTTAAAACGTGTCGATATTTTCTAAGTTCCACAGTCACAATTCTGCTAATAATCTGGCAACAATAAATAATCAGGTGAGAATAAAACACTGTATTCTCAAAAATGCGTTAGTATCCAGTCTCCTTTTTTATTTACTTTCTGGACTTTTCACGACCGAGATACCCTGATTGGCTCTCTTTCATAGCTCCAAACACTTCAAGAGTTAGCAACTTAATTTTTTTTCTTCCAGCTCGATAGATCTTTAGACCTCATGTTGGTTTTAATTTACCTTGTATAAATATACCAATTCTCCTCGGCTAATAAAAACGCAGGTGAGAAATAAAACCAAGTTTCAATTCTCCAATCAAAGACTATAGCACTCTCTAGGCATTCACTTTGAAATGTCAGGTTCAGAACAACTAAACGATCAAACTAAAAGCAAAATTATCCGAAGTATTCTTCAGAGACCACAGAATAAGACATGTGCTGACTGCTCCGCCAATGAACCCACTTGGGCCTCTTTGAAATTCGGAGTTTGGGTCTGTCTTCGATGCTCGAGCTACCACCGTAACTTGGGCGCCAATATCACTCGCATTAAGTCAGCAACTCTTGATCAATGGGAAAAAAGCGAACTAGATGTGTTTAACTCCATTGACAATGAGATTTCCAACAAATACTGGGAAGCGACTCTCGACCCTTTTTTAAAGATCAAGCCCTCTCCTGAACACGAGGTCGCCGAAGGTCTTTCGTTTGTAAAGCGAAAGTACATCGAAAGGAAATGGGTGGCGCCTGATAACAAGAACCCTGTTGAAAACTACAAGGAGTTCATGAGAATGGCCCTTGAAGACTTGAAATCCAACCCTAGCGTAGACTCACAATCGTCACTTTCGCCGACTCTCAGAACCAAAAACGATTCACAGGGCAAATCTAACATGTTTGATGGACTTAAGGTAAAACGCCAGACTTCTCGAGACGATCATGCTGCGAGCCAGACTAATATGGAGCGACAAACCGAGGCTGAACAAGAGCGAAGTCGAAGGAAGAGTAGTCTTCCTCCTGTAAATGTAGAACCAAGTGTATTGCAGCAATACCGAGATTTGGCCCCTCAGTCCCTAAAAACGACCGATTTTTTGCTGAAATTTAAGAAAGACATCGAGGAAGCAATGGAAAGAACCAAAACGAAGAGAATACCTACCAAATTCTACAACTATTCAATCAAAAGCCGAGACAATCCTCCAAGAGTCCGTCCTGGCAATCAACAGCTATCTCAACCGACTAACACCGGACCAACTCAAACGTCGGCCCATCCCCTAGCAAGCTCGAGCCAGCCGGAGACAACGCCTCGGGAGAATTTAACTAAAGAGGAAAACTATAGGCTTTTGGTAACTCCTCCAACGAGCTTAACTCCAGGCTCGAAGCCCCAGATCGCGGTCAAGGTTGTCGACGTTACTCAGTTAGTCACGCATTTGCCAGACTATCTGAGGCCGGAATCGAATATGCCTGTTCAAACGTGGCGGTTCCGGCTGTTTTGGAACACAGTGGAGGCTATCCAATCGATCTACCGAGACAAGAAAGGAGAATGTCTTGTTGCCGGCGGGTTCTTGCTGCAGTTTGTGCTTGGAAGCGTCTATATGTGGGGTACTCTCGCGCCATACGTCACGTCATATTTTCACTCCTTCGATGAGGATATCAGCTATAACCAAACTAATATTACATTTGCGGTTGGATTGATAGGGACTTCAATAGCCCAGCCTTTTGGGGTGAGGATTGGGAAGAGATTTGGATTTCAACGCGCTTTGGTCGCTTTTTGTGTGGCTTATGCAGCCAGCATGTACTTATCTTCAATGGCAACGAATTTCTATGTGTTTTTGATGCTGTTTTCATTCCTGCCGGGCGTCTGCTGCGGATTGATTTACATGATCCCGATTTATTGCGCTTGGGAATACTTCCCCGGACGCGAGGGCACTGTCTCTGGTATAATCAATTGCGCATTTGGGTTCTCTGCGATGTTTTTCTCCACGTTCTGCTATTGGATAATCAATCCAAACAACGCTAAACCCATGGAGGAAATCGAACACCTTGGTGTCAAAGTCCGCTATTTTGACTCAGAAATCTACGAGATGGTCCCTTCAGCTCTTCAACAAGTTGCGATGGTGCAACTCGCGCTGTTTATACTCGGAATCTTCCTAATTAGACCCAAATCTCAGCGCAAACCTTTGATTGAAGCGCTTTTGGAATACGACAAAAATTACAAAGTTCCTCTACCAAAGAGGGCTGATGACCCACATATTCTTCAGGAATGCCCTAGTGTCATTGAAGGATTGCTTTCAAACCATTTCCGGGACCTTTTCATCCTCATGATCGCCTCATCGATTGCAGGATTCTACGTTGCGACTAACTACAAGGTGTTCGGCTTGATCTGGATTCAAGATGATATGTTTATTAGCATGGTGGGAGGCATGGGAACTGCGCTTAATGGCCTTTCGAGAATAGCTTGGGCTGCAATGCTCGATCGTATCAAATTCAAAAGCGTGTGTAACCTGCTTCTGGTAGTGCAGGGAATCTTAATAGTGACTCTAGGGTTATTTGGTAAGAGTTACTTAGGATTTTCGATCTGGGTTATGACGTTGTTGGTTTGTGAAGGGTTTGTTTTTCCAGTGTTCCCTGTGCTGGCTAAAAGAGTATTCGGAATGAAATATTGCACAGAGATGTATGGGCTCTTGTTTTGCTCGTTCCCCGTAGCGAATTTGATCAATTACTTGCTAAGTCGCTGGATCTTGCCGATAGCAGGGTATGAGTTCACGTTCGTGCTGTTTCTCGTGCCAATAATAGTGGGATATCAAATTTGCGATAGACTGAAAGAACATCCGATTTGGCATCAACTGCCAGTAGAGATTGAGATGAAGCATGCATGAATAAGGTTTTCGTGAGCTCAAATCTAATTACATTGTATTTTCTTCAGTATTGTTTTGAATTTTAGGTGAGTCTTTTCTATTATGTGTGTCACAATTGTCTTCGTTTCAGGATTAACTCAATACGCTTTAAGAATTTGCTCTGTGTAAGAACTCTAAGGAAAGCTTCGTGGCTTCATTGTTGCATGAGTAGTAGATGATAATTATTGATCTACGTATCGAGGCTTGAACCAAAAATAACCATTGCAATCGTTCTTTCATGTGTTTTGTACTCAGGTTGAATTTTTGTTAAGAGTTACGGTCAAATAGCTCCCTAATAATCTTGTTACCCTGCAAATAGATACAATTTTGAATAACATCGAGTGAACTTCATATAGATAAAAAAACTTATTATTTCAAGTATGCAATCTTAACCATATCGATCCCAAGGCACAAACTACACCAAATGCTGCTGAAACAACCAATCGAGATTTTACAAACAAAAAAAACCAATAAAAAAATTAAGCTTATTATTATTGTTATTTCAACGTTATTATCTTCTCTCTCCAGCACACGATCCCTCTGTCTGCTTTAATAATAACCGTTGAGTCTATTGTTGATTATTTTGGTTATTGTTATCTCCAAGGGCCTCTGGCTCGATATTTTCATCTTCGGACACACCAACATCATTATCTTCTGGCGCCTAGAAGAAGTCAATTTCACATTCATGTTGCATTTAATTACCATGTTCATTTGGATCTCGTCTTGATTTTGAGGCATAGGCTGCTCGTCCTGGCTGTCATTGCCATCGTCGAAACCGTCTTGTAGTTCTCCTTCTGAAATTTCATCAGCATCGGTAGGTATTTTCGATGAACTAGAAGAAAGTTCAATGATATCTCCTAACACAAAGGTCTTACGTGAAACAACTAGCCGTTCTCTTTGCATATTTTTGTAGGCTGAGATTCAGGACCGTTCTGCCAACTTGGACTGAGATATTGCTAAACTCGTTCATAATGGCGATAGGCTTCGTTGCGTAAACAAGGGTTCCAAATTTCGAGTTATTGTCTTCGATATAAAAGTTTCCCTTTTCCATTCTGATCATCGCGTGGCATCGAGAAACAGAAATATCTGTGACTCTTATGTCGCTATCATGTCCTCTTCCCTATTTACAATCTGAGCGGCTAGTCAGAAGCAGCTGCTTTACCATCCGGACGCTGCTTTTCGATTCCATACTAATCAAATGCGCTCCTCGAGGCTGATTTGAATCTTTTCCAAGGAGCTCTAGCAGAATGTAAGGCGTCTCTGGCTTAGGGATCTCGACTAAGTCGCATTTTTTCTTATCAATTTCGAGTTGAGCTGGAGGAGAGAAGTTATTAATTTCCACAGATAAGTATTTTCTACCTGGATAAGGGTGTTTGCACAGTTCGCATTCGAACGGTTTCCAATGATAAGAAGTCGCGTTTCCGTTATTCTTGACGTGAAGCCTGCTTTGCAGCCACTTTTGTAAGCATTTCAAATGAACATGCTTCATTGTTCCCGCGCAAAGGCAAGGACTGATAAGCGGACCTACAGAGGAGTCGACAACCTCCGAAAGGCAAATTTTGCAGGCAATCGGATTAACTTTTTGACTGATATTCGTCATAGAATTATTCAGCGACGGTTGCTTTTGGTCATCCAATATTATCGACCCAGCCTCTTCATTCTTCTCCTAAACAAGAAAAAATCAGCATTCACATTGCGAAGGAAGTCTTTGCCTTTGAAGCGTCTTTTTTGGGACTGGCCTGGTTTTTCAATTCCTTTATTCTGTACCTCACTCTCCCAAGTTTTAGATATTCTCCTTCAGATAGTTTGTACCCCTATAATATGGCTCTATTAGAACTATGCGTTGGGATTGTATTTTGCCTTGCTGTCCGGGTTCGCTTGCTTATATGACTTAACAACAAGCCAGAGACCGTCTTCAGGCGGTTCTCGAGGGTCTCGTTGTTTGTTTGGATCAGTGGATGGGAGAACCCAAAAAACATCTTCCTTTGACATGAGTCTTATGAGTTCAGTCTCATTGCTGCCGAGGCTTCCCTCCTGTTTCTTGGGAGCTCTTGACTATTGGAAAGGTTAGAGACGGGACAAGGGGTTCTGCTACCATATAGTTCTCTTTTTTCCAAAGAATACTTTCGCCAGTGCGAACGATCCTGCCTAAAAAATCGCGGAAATTGCGTCAATATTGAAGGAAAATGCTGCTCTCACCTGGAATTGTGGTCCTAAAATTTTTCTGAATGATGGTCTTGCTTTCGTAATCAAAGAGGCCGTGAGACTCTCTTTGCCAGGTGGAGCTTTTTATGAGTAATCTGGGATATGGAGTTTAGGCGAGAGAAAGAGAAGTCCGCTGAGTACTGTGCTTTTTGCTTCGGCTGTTCGATGGTGGATTTAGAATCGTCATTAGAAAAGTTTTGGCAGTTTCCCATGAATTATGGTGAGAAAAGATGGTGTTCGGGTCCGAACGGGCTTTTGCACTAAAATAATTCTAAAACCTCGTTAAAATTATTTCAATCAGCAACTCACTGAAATTATCGGTTTATTTGATAAAATTTATTAAAGAGGGACTCCGAAAATCACGCTTCATTTGATAGAGAATTTTGGGTGGTTAGAAGCGAGATGAACCATGTTCCTGAATAGCATCACACCTTTCTCAATATCTAGAGAGCTTTGCAAAGCAGCCATGCGGTTGACCGTTCTAGTCAGATTTTACTGGGATCTCAAATAGAAATGCGATCGTTTAATAAACTTTCCTCCTACAAATCTTAATGAGCACAAAGACAAGCAGATACATGTAAAAAAAAACAAATAAATTATGCTTTTAACGAATTCATTTGTAATATCTGATTTGAGCTAAATATTTAGCCTTATCTTTTGAAATAACAAAAAGTACAGAATATTTAAGGGGAACAACACGACTTCAGATGATCAAGACGATTTGTAATTTGCAATCATCGAAGAATCTCTAGAATTTGATTGTTTCATGCTCAAAATGGTTAAAACAGATAATTTCGTTACAACATAAGGTCGTTTAGGGTCTTGGAAGCAGTGGAAAGGCTCAAGAGGTAGTACCTATATCTTATAAATAAGTTTGAATCTATTCTGCTCTACCTCAGACTGAATAAATAAATATTATAACTATTCGTAACGAAGTTATTAGGAGTTTAGACGCAAAATTTGAAATTAAATCATTTGAATAGATAGATATCAATGGGTATACAGATTTAGACAATACTTAGACCTGATCGCTTATTAGACAAAATGCAAATTGAGGGACAGCCTATGGAGTCAAACAACGACCCAAACTCTAATTTAAGACGGTCTTTTATCAAAGGTGAGCACCTTGAGAGCTGTCAGAACGATTTGCTTCAATTGAACATCAACATCCGAAACCATCTCATGGAACTTAAATCCATCAAACGAAACCTTGGGAAGTAAATACTACTACTTCATCCTAGATAACTAATCCGACCCATAGAACCTTTGAACTAGCGAACTCAAACTCAAAAAGCTTGAACCTGTATCTTTCATAACCTTTGCTGGCTTATCCTCACATATCACAAAGCAAACTCGAAGATAACCCTGAAAATCGTCTTCGTGATATCAAAGAGCAGCTGGAAAGCAAGATAGAATATATGGAAGAAATATACGAGGCGAGAATCAATGAAGCTTATAAAGCCGTAAAGTTATAAGCAAATCCTCAAGCTCATCACGTGCTAGATGCAAGAGCAAAAGCTTCTCTACGAAAGAAAGATCGAAAGCCTCCAAAAGGCTCTTACAGAGAGCGAATCTTCTCAGCAAATGATGCGTTCGAATATCGCACTTCTGACCCAAAATGTATTTGATTTTTCTTCTATGCAGTAAGCGCTAATTGTCATATGAATTAAAAGATTAGCGAATACGAAAAGGTCAACCAAAACTTAGAAATTAAACTTCGGAACCTTACTGCCAACGCAAACAATCGTAAGCATCCTATCCTCTATATTACTTGAAATAACCCTTCATTTCATCATTAGTCTCAGCTACTAATGGGTTACCTATGTCAGTTCCCAATACTGCTGGAAAAAATCCTAAAGTAACCTGAATTCTTAAGTTCATAATGAAATATCATTATTCAGAATACTATCAGCGAAACGGTGTTGGAAAAAATCAAAGAGCTTCAAAACCGCCTTCAGAAGCTCAAAGAGGATAAGGATTCAGGAACCCAGATAATTGAGTCCCAACGAACTACCATCAAAACCCTTGAAATGCAAAACAATCAGTTGAAGTTGGAGGTACAGAAACTTAGTGTGGAATTAGAGGAGGCGAAGGTGAAATCAAAAGAGATTTCTGGAGCTCAAGTCGAAGAGGAAGGAGAACATGACGCAGCTAAAGGATTTTTCCAAAAATATGAGAATAGTCTGATGAAGATTGAGAATTTCTATCTGAATTATAACGAAAGTAAGGGATTCTTTAAACAAAGAGCTAGAATATCATTTGAATTTAGTTATTGAACCACTGAAGGAAAGATTGGATCAATACTATGCTGAAATCCACAAGGTAATTTAGAAGGGTTATGATTATATTAATATCGATTGGGGGATAGCTAAACGATGAAGCTATGGAATTGAAAAGAGAGAATTCAGAGCTCCGTCAAATGCGTAAACATAAATTTGGAATATTCAGCAATAACTTGCAATATCTGTAGTGAAAGAGCAAAAGAGCCAACGCGAGAGAGGGTCAGAGGATAAATCAATTGCAATGGAGGAAGAGAGGCCGAATGATGAAAGAATGAACGAAGAATGTCAGCCAGAGGAAAACTCCCAAGGGACAATGAGGAATAATGGTCAATTTAGCAAATGGAAATTCTATCAGGAAATGATGACAAAATTCCAGGAAATTGATAGGCTTAAGGAAGCTCATCAAAGCGAAATTTCAAAGCTGAACCAGGAAAACGGTAAGATAATTACTTCTTATGTTTTGGGAGATTTTATCTGTTTTTCAAGAGGGTCTAAGAGCTGAATTGAAGGAAATGAAAGAGAAATATGAGCAGGCTCTATTAAAAAATCAAGAGTCTGAAAAGCCTTCAAAAAGCAGGAAAAATACAAAGAAAGTTAGCAAGAACTCTCCACAAAGAGATTCATTCAAAATCGCGCCAATGCTGGATTTCAAGCCTGTTGAGATGAAAAGCGCTCCTGTGTTAAGTCAGTCTGAGAAAACTTTCGATGATGATCATGAAGACGAAAACAAAGATGATCAGCATGATAGTATTTTAAGGGCTTGGAAAGAGAAGCAAGCAGCAAAACGAGAACAGAAACCGAAAGAGGATGGAACGAAAAAGCTTTATGAGATCACGATTTGCACGAATTGTAATTTTCTTATCCGAAAGAACGAGCAGTCGATCAATTGTCGGACCTGCCAAGGTAGAGATTGAGTTAATTGTGCAGTGTGATAGTTATATGAATTTTTAGGTTTTATACATCAGAAGTGTGTGAGGGATATTGATAAAGTGGGAGATGCGTTGTCATGTCAGCCTTGCTTTGTGAAACTTGCGATGAAGAAACAGGAGGATGAATTGAAAATTGATGATATTAAAGAGGAAATGGAGTAACTACCGGGTCCTGTATTTATTGGTAATTGAATTTTAATACGAAATCCACACTGTATTTATTGTTAGTATCGAATATATTTTATATGTTGGATTTACACAATTGAAATCTAGGATAAGCTTCAGTGGTGTTTTCTGCAACTAAATATAATAATGGCCAAAATGTTTTTCCAGTCTCAGTAAAACAGAGTTATACCATAATGTCCTAATGGGAAACAGAAGCCGTAGATATAGAGTGACTCACTAACGATTAAGGAAACGTGATTAAGAAGGACCAGCAACTGGAATAAGGCGAAAACTGTTTTCTTGCACATTTTTTGGATCAAATGCTAATTTCCAAAGAGATCAGTTCCTGGTTATCTAAGAATCAAAATAGCTCTCAAAAATAATGATGACATCTTTAAGAGGCAGCGCTATACTTGATTTGGTACCATATTATGAAGAAATAAAGCATTATCCAATTTATCAAGAAATGCATTCAATATTGATAGACATTAACAATATCACTGAATCCGCGTTAACCCATTGAGGGAGAAATTTTGCAAAGGCACCTGAACATACATACCCTCAAGACAAATATCAATAAAAAGAATTAAGAATCAAAAATTCTTGCTATGGTCTTTCAATACTCTGCTTCATTTTGTACAACATATTAAAGAGAAAAAATAAATCAACCATTTCCATTTAAAAGATAAAACTAAACCTAAGAAGTTATTCAAGCAGCTTCCAGTTTTTCAATTGAAATAACTTCATTCTCTTGAATATCATAATCTATAAAACTCAAATTGGGATCCAGTTTGCTCATAGTTTTCTTCCTTCTCACCGAGAGATTGCACTCTCCTTCTTCATCGGGGCAAAATGAACGAAAAATTTCTTCAACGACCTTCTTAATCGTACAATTAAGTGGCTCTTTAGACTTCAACGTCCGTCCTTCAAACTCGAATTTTAGCTTCTTGATTATATCTAAATTACCACAAACACATCAGATATGGCCTGTATGGAGATGAGATCTTACATTTAGGAGGAGTGAACTTATGGGTTTCAAGTTCCTTAGAGAGTCTATCTACTTTCTGCGCTAATTCAGGCTGTATGAATTGCACTAAAAGTAATTTATGATTGCTGAGTTCTTCCGTTATGTGCTCTTTGAGTTTGATGGGAGAGAGTTTATCAGATTTACAGCCATACTTAACGTAAGGACATGGCGCAAAGCATTCCTTACTCTCATGTCTAATCCAGTCCTTGCGTAGCATTGTTGTATGGCATAATGAGCACTTCATCTGCTCGTTCTGACATGAGTCAGAGTGAAACCTGATCAATCGCTCTTGGAACTTGTTTAGACAGTACTTGCAGGTTATCTCTGGACACTCACATTTCTGCTCGCTCTCAAGGAATGAGCCTCTTGGGATCAGAATCTTGCATTTACAAGTGAGTAAGATATGAGGGCATTTGTTAGTGTGATCCGCAAGGTCTCTTACAGTAATATGTGCTTTGCACGTGAGCTTTTCGCATTGAAGGTTGGCTGGGCATTTCAATGGAACTTCTTGAATCATATCATTGATTGTGATGTTCTTTCTCAAGGTAATGCTAGGGATTTGACCTCTGCATGTAGGACATTCCAGTTTTACATTCATCCAGGAGCGGAGACATTTACAGCAGAATGTATGCCCACAAGGCAAACTGATGGGACTTTTCATTAAACAACTGCATATTAGACAAAAAAGTGTTCTGCTTGCGGACTGAGGCTGAACTTGTTCCTCAGAGATTTTCTCTGAAAGAGGATAAGAAGGTAGATAATCCGCGCCTGATGGGGGAAGAGAAAAAGCGAATGCGTCGTTTTCGATCATTCGGCCCCAAAATAAGGAGTATTAATCAAGACATAACGTACGAGATATTAAATTTTTGATCTCGAAGACTGAGCGGGAAATCGATTTATAATGAGAAACAAAGCAATATAAACACAAATTTTTGTGCCTTCCTTTCCTCAACTATGGTAGATTTCAGATTGCATAATAAATATAGAAATGAAACAAACACTCATTAACAAAAATATGAAATCAAAAACTCATCAATAATAACAATACCATTGAATCCACTTTAAGAAAAGATTGATGGAAACTGTGAGAGCTATATCAAGCTGGAAGCCTCTACAAGCTCTACAATTTCGAGTTCTTGGATATCATAAGAAAGAAAGGTCAATGAAGGATCCAGCAACATGCCAGTTTTCTTTCTTTTTACCCACAAAGTGCAGGCAGCTAGCGACTCTTTAGAAAAAAGCTGAGTAGAAATATTTTCTATGATCTTCTTAATGGTGGCATTTAATAGCACCATCGCATCAATGCTTTTCCCTTTGAACTCAAATATCAACTCCTTCTTTATATCTACTCAATTAAGGATTATACTCTTATTTCTGATGTATTCTTACATTTAGGAGGAGTAACTTTGTGTTTTTCTAACTCTTTTGATAGCCGATCCACTTTCTGAAAAACCTCGGGCTGAGTAAATTGTATTAATAGTAATTTATGATTGTTAAGTTCATCATCCAGATGTTTTTTTAGGAGCACTCGTGTTAATTTGTCAACTTTACAGCCATAGTTTGCATAAGGGCATGAAACGAAACACTCTTCTAGTTCATGTGTGATATTGTCTTTGCGAAGCATTGTTTTAGAGCAATAACTGCATGTTATTGTCTCAGTCCTGCATGCGTCCATGTGATAGCTGAGCAACCGTTCTGGAAACTCTGCGAGGCAATACAAACAGACGGCTTCTGGGCAGGCACATTTCTGATCGCTCTCAAAATAGGTTGCTCGTGTCAACGGGGTTTTGCATATACATGGAATTACGATATGAGAACAAGTTTTCAAATGACCTCGGAAGTCCTTGACTTTCAGGTTTGCTCCGCACTTGGGCTTCTCAGTTTGTACATCTGAAGGACATTTTATTGGGAGCTCTTGGATCATTTCATTTATTATTATGTTTTTTTTAAGTTGTTTTAGTTCACAACTAGATTCTCTACATGTTGGGCAGGATTGTTTTGTCTTGAACCAAGTGCGAAGACATTCTTCACAAAACGTATGTCCGCAATTTAGGGTTGTTGGGCTTTCCATCAGATAACTGCAAATTGTACAAAACAGAATTTTGTGGCCAGTCTGAGTGTTAACTTGCTCTTCAGAGATTCTCTGAATGTCTGATCTGCTTATGTATTTCAGGCTTGGAGGCAGATATTCAAAGGTATATCTTTTTTTCTCCATTGTTCAAACAAAAACAAACACTTTTTTTTTTCAATAAAATTGCGAAATTTAATTTTTTCAAAATAGTTAGCGATTATTTGGCGGGATATCCATTTATAGGAGTAAATATCTCAATTGATCCGGTGATTCCAAGTTGCATAAACGAACAATAGAGGCAATACCAGAAGCGCAAAACTTTAAATGAACTTCTTAGCACCCTTTTGTGCTTCCTGGATTTTCTCGCAGAAGGAATATATTTTGCTGGCTGTTTATTTAATTTATATGTTTTTATATCAGAGACACAACGATACCAATTTGGGTGAATAATTTTAGCAGTTCCACAGTCATACGCTTGAAACAGAATAGATTATATCTATTCCTCAAAGGTGAATTTCGTTATCTTTCATCAGAAGTCACTCATAGCTGTTCCCTTATCCTTAATAATCTTTCATTAAGGATATTACTTTGTGTCTTGCTAGGAGAATGAAAGTTGAATGATTTCTCTTATATTAACTCAAGAATATTCAAGCAGTATTACATGAAAATGAGCGACGCTTCAATAATTTAAAAGCAAAACTATTCATCAAACTACTATTGAACTGAATAAGCTCCTCTTTCATTAAGCAAAATAGTACATCATGCGCATCAAAAATGCTTCATTGAATGTACAAAAATGCACAATTCTCTTCAAAACAAAAAAAACAAACTCAGACTGCTTCAGAAGTCTCTATTGCGAGCATGCTATCGTCATCGATTTTATCAGTAAATCGCTCTGTATTCTGGAACTCTATTCCGCTATCGTCCATGTCTGGAGTCTTACTGAAAGTCGTCGAAAGATTTTCCGATGGCGCGATATAACTGCCATCCACGGGTTTCCCACAGCAGGTTCGGAAAGCACCAAACCCTCCACCAAATGTAAGTAATATTATTAAATACCCGAAAGTAGCTGTTCCAATAATGGTTGCACTCCATGGGAACCCATAATGATCAGACAAATAGCCACCAATCTGCGGACCTATCAGATTACCTAGCGCAAAACTCGCACTTAACAACCCTAACAAAATAGTTTCCCGTTAGCTACCTACCATAACGGAACTAAATACCTGACACTCTATCCGAGAGCTCCTCTTTCGAATTAGGATATTCCGTTGCAGCCGCCTGAAGCATCTCAGGCATCGCAGGTATAAGTGTGATAGCGCATCCATATCCTTGAATGAACAGTCCTATAATCGTCACCCATAATTTCCTAATATCCATCAAAATTTGAACACTTCAATAAGGAAAACTTACGAAGGCAACAGTCCAGGCGTAGGGCCCATGAAAAATTGGCAGACAGTCGCGAAAAGCATTCCCATGTTAATGATGACTCTTCTGTCCCAGTAGCTCGGGAATTTGTTGACAATCGGCATCACCATCGAGTAGCTGAACGTTCCAATAATAAAGCAAGCTGCAGCGACTTCCGGAGATAGGTCGTACTTCAACAAATGCGGTTGTAGAGTCGGTTCAAGAGAAGCTACACCGGCAATTGTGAAAGTGGGTACCAAAAACGTTAATAACAGTTTCTACGAGGAAATTATCACCCATCTTTTGAAAAACATTGCTTACTTTTATTCTCAATAATTTGAAGTAGCTGATTTGTGTTTTCGGAGGCTCGTAAGGCTTATCTGCAGGGATATTTTTCCATAGGTATGGCACCAACGCAAAGAATAACGAGCCTAGAGTGAGGAAAACTGACACATAGCCGCCTATCGCGTAAACTATAGCGCCGAAGAGCGGTCCGGCCATCAGTCCGAGTCCAGCGAAGAGCTCTACCATGGCAATTCTCGACATAAGCTCGTTCGGGTAGTGCGCAGCAACAAATGCGTAGGAAGCTGACCCAAAGCCAGTCATTCCAACGCCCATCATCATTCTGCTCACGTATGAAATTCCGATATACAGGTTTTTGTTATTTAGGAAGTCAATGAATCCGAACGTGAAGACGGCGGTCGCCTAAGAATAATTATGTCTAGAAGTCGAGGAGCGAGGCTAACCTCCATGCATATTCCAAGCACCATGAGTCTCTTCCTTCCAATCTTCATCATCTTCTTTCCGAAAACGAAAGACATCAAAAACGCACCAATAGGTGACGCGCTGTCAAAATATCAGAAAAATTGATATTTGGTGTGATTTACCCGAAGATCATCCCAATGACAGTCAGTGAGACACCTTTTTTCTGCGCATGTCCGGGATAGAAGGGCGCGAGATTAGAATGAGCGGTATACAGGAAAAATGTGATTATATAAAGCGCGATTGATGTGCGATCCTTCATGTTTTTAAGATTTAATGTATTCAGTCGGAATCGATTTCCTTAGTTTATTCGAATAAATCAAGAGTTTTCTTTTATTTTAATTCGACAACTCTGACGTCATATTCTTGGCTCTGGCTCTGAGAGTATTTTTTTTTTCAATTCTAAGAAGTAACTTAGAAACAAACAGCTTGTTATACATTACCATGACACCAAAGGGAGGAAAACTCCACTCTCTTTTTGGATGAGTTTTTAAAAGATAAGCCCTGCCAAGAATTTTTCGAAAACTGCTCTGAATATGCGATGTGGAAAATTAAAAATCGAAAATCTGATAGAATAATTTCTATTGATCTTCGAAAGGTACTAGACATTCAGTTTCGAAACACAGAGCGAATTTTCTCTCAGATTAATGCTATTCTTCACATAAATATATAGAGAGCATGTACCTAACTGTATTAAAGGAAGAATACGATAGTAGAGCCATTTCGGAATGAAATTTCTTAAAAAAATGCACTTTGGAAAATCCGGTCGAAATTACATGGAATTAGATGTTAGGGGCGAAGGAACGAATATTTTCTCTCGAAGGTTTCTAAATAACACAATGAAAATGTTTATAATAAACCTACCAAATCATAAACAGATAGCTGAGTAGACGCAAGGAATAAAAAAAAAATAGAAATCTCTACATCATGTCGCCTTACTCAGGAAAAACTTTTTCAGTTCTCCTAAAATTTGAAATCCATCATTCTCAGTAATAATCCGAAAATTCTCGTTATTTTTCGAAAGCTTAGCTAACAATATCCCTGCATTTCTTCTCCCATCACCATTTCTATTTCTCACAGCTGCAAGCAACGTCGTAATATCGTCTTCAAATCTCTCACTCAACGTCGGGAACATCTCAACAAGATTTCCTGCTAACGTGCACCCATTCGAAAAGATCTCTGGGTCATCCACTTTGAAAATATCGTGTAGATTTTCAATTAGGTCCGTAAAATCTTTCGGCTTAAAAAAATTCTGAAACACAGGCAAATTCCTCTTCTCAAACCACCGTATATAAAGCCTTAGCGCATGCTTTGCAAGACCAAGTTCGCGTCCTTTTGCATCTAAGTGTAGTTTGAATGAACTGAGCACATCGGCCCGTGTATCCGCGAGAAACGACTCATGAAAATCGAGTTTTGAAAACAATTGCAACGTTCTCTGAATAATTTTCTGGAAAACTGGCCGGTCTCTCGTGAGGCCTAAAAACCGTTTGAAATGGTTGTAGATTAGCAGTTTCGTTCCGAAAACTATCTGCAGTTCGTCCTCCGAAGCGTTGAACGCGATATTAACGAATAAGCAGAGAGCGCCTTCGACGGAGTTTACCCAGCGCAGGTTGCCGGGATTCGAAATAGAAAGAAATTGGATATTTTCTAGCGTCATCCTCAAAAATTTTAAAAAATCGTCTATATTCTGCAGCAGTTTCGCCCTTGCTTTCTCATCAGCGAGCATATTAGCCATTAGTCCATAAAGATTCCCTTTAAGTCTAAGCAAGGCAGTACTTGGCACCGGCAAGATAAGGTTAACTGCATCAGAGAGGATATCTACTAGGAAATTCTCCCTCACGATCAATAGACTCTCCTTGCTGATTGCCGTAAGGTTCGTGATCAAGCCCATTAGAGATGTTAGCGTCTCCGTATCAAAATCAAGCAATGCGATGAGTCTATTGTAAAGTAGCGCCGGCAGTCTCGAGAGTATTTCATAGGATTGGATAATCTCAGCAGTTTTTTCGTTTTCGGTGAAGATGATGAATACTTCGATGATCTGGCCCACTGAATGGCAATTATGGATAAACTTGGTGATTTTTTCAGGGTCTTTTGCGTCGATGGGGATCAAATTCGAGAGATTAATAACCAATTTCGAAAGGTCATCACCTCCGTTAAGCAGCAGAAACTCACGCTGGTAGTCTGGATTTGATTTGGCAAAAGCGATGAACAACTTGCAGACTCTGACATCGAAATTATAGTTTTTGAAGATAGTTGCAAATTTTAGTATAATGCCTTTATTATACGCATAAACACGCATCATCTCCGAAGATTTTAACACTCTGGTAAGAAACTCAACGAGCTCGATATCAAGCGTATCGTTTTGAATAAACGCGTCGATTCGCGGCATTACTTTATTGATATCCACGCACAGCGGTCCGATCGGCCCGTCTGATTTTTCTGGTTGAAGGAGTATCAAATTCGGAGGGTCAGCCTTAAGCGAACGTTCCAGCTTCTCTTTGCTTAACCTTAACGCCTCGATATCTTCTTTCATTTTCTGAGCGTCTTTGTCAGTCGGCATCAGTTTAAACACTTGCTCAACGTCCTGCATGGCCTCCTCATAGAACCCTAATTCCCTATATGAAAGCGCTCTTCTTAGAAATGCCTTTATTATGCAATAAACCCATTATAATCTCTGCACATGGTTTTAATAGTTTACCTTGACGCATATGCTGCTGCTAGGACCAAACCCACCCTCAAAACATTCAATATACTCGAGGATCCTCGTGCAATCTTGTATAGCTTTTCGGAATTCACGTTGTTTAAGATAAGCGAGTGCTCGATTGGTATACAGTTCCTTGAAGTCCTTTGCGTATTGGAGTCCTTCAGTGTAGAGTTTCACTGCAGCAAAATACTCCTTCTTTAAAATCAGTTCATTCCCAGCGTTTTTCTTCTCGATAGCCTTGTTTTTAGCTGTTTCTCTTTCCTTTCGGAGATTCTCGACGTTTTTTTCTAATGTTTTCAGGCTCAAGTTTTTGCTTAAATTCGCACCAGCAACTGCCTCGTCATCACTTGAGTCACTGAAGAAGTCGATTTTAGGGGTTGTGGGTGATAGGCTGCGAAACTCGGTCTTCTGCCATTTTTTCCACTTTTGCTTGCGCTCAGCCTCCTGTTGTTTACTGATGATGTACTCCTGATAGTTTCGGAAGAATTCAATTCGTTGTCCATCGATTTCAACGCTGTTTTTGGAAAATCCTTTGACGTTATGATCATGTACAATGCTTTCTATCGAGGAGGGTTTATTGAGTTCTGTTTTATCTATTGCTGGATGTTTTTTCCCGCTGGCTTGCTGCTTCGATTTTGACCCGCTGCTCTTTTTGCCTATTTGTTGCTGAGAAAGATGCTGCGAAGAGGATTTACCTTCTTTGGATTCGTCAAATTGCACGGAGGTGTTGGTGTTGTCATGCTTCGAGGACTTTTGGCTATTCATTCGAGGAAGGAAAGAAATGGAGTTTTGCCAAATAAATAAAATCTTGATAAAATTTGAGCTGGAGCGCTTTCCGCAGAAATCTAATTTGCCCTCTGTTAATTTTCCAATTTTGATTAAAACTGAAATCAAGATACAATCTGGAAAGGCTATCAGCTTGGTTATATTATACTAATCAAATATTCATATAGAGGACTGCCTCTTTTATTGTTCTTTTTAGGTCTCCTTTGATAATCAGTACTCATCAACTAATAATCAAATTGAGCAAATTTTGCCTTAAGATCAGAGAGGGAAAAAAAATTTTATCTAACACTTCATTGATGGCCACTTTAATTAAAATGTATTATTGTCTGTATAAATAACCAATAACGAACCAACTTGCACTCGCCAAGCTTGAATTTGTTCACTCACTCATCCTAATTATTTCATAACTGAATAACACTCAAAAAATTACTTTTTAAGTCGTTTCTTCTCCAGCTGAAGAGCTGTTTAGAAATGACACTTTTTTGGCACCCACTTTTCCTTTTTCTTTTTCAAGTTGCTTGTTTCTGAAATTTTCCCTCAAGGCTTTTTTCCTCTGTTGTATTTCCTTTCGATAAATCTCAATCTCTTGGCTCTGTATCGAATTCCTCTTATAAGATTTGACATTCGAAGTCTGAAGAAAAGCTATCTGGCTGCTGTTCATATCGTCGTTCATATACACACCCCTTGTTTCAAATCGAGTGTTTAACGTTTTCGGATTCAGTGTGCTGCTACTCTCAGGAAACTCTGTATCTCTCGTCCGGATTTTAATTTCTGAAGTCGCGAATTCAGAGTTCAGCTGATTGCTTTTCCTCCTATTTTTTAACGCATCTTCGGCTTTCTTTTTCTTTCTTTCTCTTATCTTCTTGATTATCCCACTTAGAACTTCAATCAATTTTGCTGCAACATGTACAAGTATAGTGACTCCGACAATAGTAACACTCACCCACCCGAAAATCACCCTTGAATTATACGCATGCGTGGTGGTTTCAAACTGCAGCGAATAGATCGACAGCAAGCATAAAGTTATCAGAAACAACCCAGTTTCCGCGCTAATCGCCATGAACTTAACACATGAGGATTTAAACACGCCGCTGCAGCAAAAGAGCGTCACTGCGACGATATTATTAGACAGCATAAGAATTATCTGAACTGCAGGCCAATTTTGCAACATCGCTATGATGACCATGGTGAACAGATTATAAATAAGGTTTACAGCAGGGACAGTCCTTCCAAGGGCAGTATCTTCATATTCTGAGAAAAGAACGTCAACTTTTTTCGTGAAATACGCCACCACAGCAGACTTTTTCTCCCAAAAGCCGTTCTTTAGCGCGGCTCTGATGCAAGCTAAGATCCCCACGATAATCATTACGGTATAGATGCTAGCAATCACGAAACTCGTGATTTCGTAGGAGTTAGACAGCGGACGGTACATAAAGTTAAGGAAGATAGCGAGGATGAGGTACTGATAACGAGACATCAGAAGAGTGGTTAATACGTTTTTCTCCATCATTTCGAGAACAGAGCGCAGAAGACCTTTAAACCGTGGTAGTTTTTTCTCTTTGATGCAGCAGGAAACCATCCAGCAAAAGAAGTAGAGCAGTAACATAGTGATGGAACTCACTAATATCCCTCCATAGGTTTCAAGGAATATTGTACTGAAACCAAAGGTATGGTAGGTATTAAACGTTATACTGGTAGTTACAGTGGAGTTAACAGAAGACTGAAGCATCCGCCGGGTCGATTTGGCTTCGTACTCTGGAACATTGAATATATTTCTCACGTAGTTAGGAATTCCGAACTGCTCCAAGTCCATTGAGTCGAAGAAAATTGCCAAAGAGGTAGGGAAGTTCACGTTTATCAGCTTTAGGAAGTTTATCTGCGACATTAAAATCAGGAACCGCATGAGGTAAGAGCTGTAGCCTTTAGATTTGAGATAGCCGATGAACGACACCGCTGAGGTTGTAATTACGGCCGTCTGAGCTGTCAAACCTGCGATTTTGGCGGTTTTCAGCATTTCTTCCTGGTCAGGGAAAGAGATGGAGGAGTTCTCAGACACGATCATATGAGTTTCGTATTGATCGTGGTTCCACTGTGTAAAAGATACGAACAGCTTCTGGTTAGCTTCGTCTTCTGAAAAAGAAAGCACACCGAAAATGAGACTTTGAGGGGCAGTACTGACAAATTTATAAGTAAAAATCGCGCCATTGGAGGACGATAATTGGATGTTTTCCGTCGAGAAAGGAAGGTGCGTCTCATCGAAAGAGTAATTAAAACTGGCTTTATACTGAAGAGGAGGCTGATCTTCAGCGAGGGTTAGCGATACAGGGATCTTTGGTCTGCAAAGTTGATCTGTTCTGTTCAGATAATACCCATATGGGCAAGAAGTACATAAATCTGCGCCGTCCATGCATTTCGCGCACCCAGAAGGTGAGCAGAAGATTCTTCCGACCGAAAAAAAAGCGTTGCAGTCAGCTTGAGTCTTACAAGTGGTACAGTCCTTATTGCTATCGCAAACGGGAAGCTGAGGATTCAGGCAATCGCTGTTGGTTTGGCATGCAATGCATTGCTGGGTGCTGGGATTGCAAATGGGTTTCAAAGGGTCCCTACAATGTGAATTGGAGACGCATTGAACGCATGTTTTCGTCGTAGGAGCGCATATCGGCTTTCCTTTTGAGGCAAAAAGCGCCTGGCAGTCATAATTGCTGCTACAAGGGACACAGGTTCCATTTGTTGCGCAGGCTGCCTTCGAAGGGTCAATGCAATCAATCGACAAAAAGCACTGCTTGCATACACCGCCTAAGTCAATACGACAAAATTGCTGATCTCCAGATCCTATGTGTGAGCAATCAGGGTCGCTTATGCAAGGCGAACATACATTGGCGAGGCACGCTGGGAACTCAGGAGAGGTGCACTCAGTAATTGTATCGCAGGGCACGCCACCGTTGTAACACGCTCCAGTGGTCAGGTTGCAAGCATACATTACCAAATTACCATTGAGTGTCCTACACATGCTAGTGGAGTTGCATTTAACGCATTTTTTATTATAACACTCTGGAAGAGCTGGATCGGCTGATAGACAATCTGTTTTGCTATTACAAACAAAATTTTGGCAAGTCCCTTGGTTATTGCATATCTGTCCAACAGGGCAATCTTCCCCCGTAAGGCATTGACTACAGACCATGAGGTTATTAACCGATCGACAGTACGGGCGGCTGGAGCCGAACTTGTTAAGGCATTCACTGTCGCTTAAGCACCGAACACAACGTTTGATGGCTGTATTGCAGGATGGATAGTTCGGAGTGGTGCAGGCTGCACTACTCGTACAGGAGGGTGAGCCATTCCGACATGTTTTGTCTGTTTGGCAGAAATTTCCAGTGTATTCGGGAGGACAATCGGTATTGGACCTGCATTGATAGCATTTATTTGTCCCTGTGATGTCCTGACATGTAGGCAAATTCGCAATTTGAGTACAGTCGTTGTCAGTTTCGCAAGGGCTGCAAGTACCTGAAACGCATTTACTGTTTGAGGAATTCGTGCAATGTGAGTTGCTTTTACATTCTGTACAGACTCCCGCCGTGCAATACGGCTTGCCGCTGATATGAGTACAGTCGTTATCATTTAAGCAGCCACCGCAATCCCAAGTGCCCGTGACACAACGAGAAGCACTCTCAGTGGTGCAATCGGCGTTGGCGGAACAAGGATAGCAGGCACCGCTAATGCATCTTTTCATTCCAGTGATATGGGTACACGTGCTGTCACCATCGCAAGGAACACACGTGTTAGAGCTTTCATCGCATTTAGATTTTGTTGGATCCTGGCAAAGATCCCCAGGCAAAAAACACTCCCCACAGATGTGGGGATTACCGTTATTGCAACGAGGAGTTTCGTCAAATCTAGCACATTCGCTGTCTTCCGTGCAATTTGCGCAATGATGCTCATCTATTACATCAAAATGTTTACATTTAGGATACTCCACGGGACACTCCGAGTTAGCTGTACAGAGAGGAGTCGGAATAGAACAGGCACCATCTGCGATGTTGCAACTATAGAAACTGTCATTGTTCCAAGAACGGCATTGACTGTCATAAACACACGCCTTACAACGCCCATAAACGCAATTTGGACGGCCAATACCCAAACCTTCGCACTCCGCACGAGTGGTACAAGGAACTCCTACACATTCCATGGTAATGGGATCACAACTCTCACCATTAGCAACATCACAGTCGGAAGTACTGAGACATTCTACGCACTGGTTCTGTCCGTCTGGGGGCTGATAGCACTTATTCCAATACCAGAACTGGGATGAACATTCTGAATCCGAGGTACATCTTCTGCAATAACTACCATCGCAAATCGGATAAGAACTGGTGGTACAGTCTGTGTTGTGAGTGCAATTAAGCGATTGGGCACCACAAACTAAAGCATTGCATGTTCCATCGGTATATTGGAGTGGGCAATCGGCATCCGTCACGCAGTTTGAGCAAGTTGCCGGAGTTTCAGCAAGACTGCATTGGTATACTCGAGGAAATTGTGTACAATCTGCAGCTGTCTGGCAAGGACTGCAAGTTCCCGTTGTGGTGTCACAGCGAGAGTTGGTCATTTGCAGGCAATGTGAATTATCTAAGCATTCGCGACACTGATTGGTGATCGGATCGCAGTGTATTTCAACCTCGAAGCGCGAACAATTTGAATTATCCGAGCAACCAACGCATTCATTGTTGGTACATACAGGAATATGTGGATCTGCGCAATCTTCGTGTGTGTTGCATCCGTAGCAGACATTTTCAACGCAAACTTTCAATAAAGGATCATAGCTACCACATTCGCCATCTATTTGACAAGCCCGGCAAATTCCATTATCGCAGTAAGCCAACGCTGGATTTGTGCATTGATCTGGAGAGTAGCAAGCGTTAGGTGACAGGAAACATTCACCAGTAGTGAGATCACAGTCGTATCCGACGTCGACGTGCCAGGCCTTACATTGACTCGCACTAGAGCATCGCACGCAGAGGAATTGATCAGAGCACTCAGGAATGACAGGAACACAATCGGCCTTCACTGCGCAGGGCTTAGTGATACAGGTTTTATCGCTGCCGCAGACGAAGCCTTGGGTGCCGTCGCAGTGGTCATCAGTCAGACACTGAACGCACGTGTTATTGTCTGTATCTGTGATGTTACAATACTGCTCGATAGTAAACTTGGCTGCACAATCAGCGTCTGATTCGCATCGGCGGCAGTAGCCAGCCGAGATGTCACATAGCGGTTTTATTACGGTATTACAATCATTGACCGTGCATTCCTCTAACCCTGTACAAGTAAAATCAGGCTGACACACACCGTCTGTGTAGTTTTTATTGCAGTCGAGATCCTTAGCGCATTGTACGCACTCAGAAGTCGACAAATCAGTTGGATCGATGTATTTACACGCGCTTCTAGGGAAAAATCGAGCACAGTCTGAATTAGCGATGCATTTAGTGCATTGGAGAAGCGTGGGTTCACAGCGCGGAAGGCTTATATCGGAGCAATGATCATTAGTGGAACAGCTTACGCAAGTGCCGTTGTAACAGTTGGGCCGGTCTTGGAAACTCAGACAATTCAGATCATAAAGGCAGTAATAACATCGCGTGTTGCCGGTATCAACCCACATTCGGCACCAACTCGCTGCCGGATCAGCACAAGGAGTCGAACTATTGCAAAGTGCTCCATAGTAAGGTGTATTGCATTGATGCGTCACATTATCACAGAGAGTCAAACCTCGGGAATTCATAACCACATTGTTCCTGCAATCGGCATCTAATAAGCAGCCTGAGCAATATGCCGCACTATCAGACAGCTGAATACAGAGGGGTTTCGAAACTTCCGTGCAGCCTCTATAAGTCTCTGGTTCGCACTCAACACAACGGTACTTCGTTGAGCCCGTCTGGCTACAAATGGTCCCTGAAGGACAATCTGTATCAACGTAACAGGCCCGACACTTCCCTAAGATACATTTGGTGTGATCCGAGAAACGCGCGCAGTTGGAATCATCAATACACTCAGAGGTACAAGTTCCAGTGACGAGATTGCAAGTAGGGAAGTCAGGAAGCAAGCAAACTGAGTCTTGCACGCAATTTGGCTTACAAACGTTATTAGTGTCACAGAATACGTGAGTAATGCTTGATAAACCGGCATTTTTGTCGACAAGTTGACAAACGGAGGTATTGCCTGAGCATGTTGTGCATATGCCGCTAAGACAGTAAGGCAGGGTGAGAGAGCAGCCTATGTGAGTGAATTCGTTGCAGGATTTGCAGGTGCCGTTGGAGCAATATGGTTTTCCAGTAAATGATGTGCAATCGTCATCGGTTCGGCATGGATAACAAGAATTCTGAACGCATAATGGAGCGGATGGGGAGGTGCAAGGGCAAGCGGCATAGACAGTCGTAGAAAATAGTAATGAGAATATAATAAACACCAATAGTGGCATCAATTGATGAGTTGAGCCTTTTATTGGAACGTTTTTTATGACAAATTTGGATTAAATTGATGAAGTGTTGAATTAAAAAACTAAAAATCTAATCGTGGATATAAGATTGGGAGCAATAATTCATCTTGAACCAATTGAGAGGAAAACGTAATTTTTATGCAGTCACTACACATTTGGTTTTCTTTGTGTAATCTGGTATGAGTAAAGGCATTTGCATATTTAGGGAGAAATTAGTAGTTCTGAAAAATGGAATGTATTATTATTATCAGTTGATATTTGGGCTGTTGCTTGAAAATCTCCCTAAAAACATTGGTATTCTGATCGAGAATACGTCCAGCAGCCTCCACTCACATATTCGAGAGACAAACAAAACCTAATTTGACCTGGCTCTTAACAGCTTTTGATCATTGTTTTGGTTCATAGTTTTGGAACTCAAAAGATATAAAGTACAAACTTAGTATGAGAGAACTATTGATAGAAATGGCCGTTTTGATGACTTCTGGTGAGATATGAGCCTTATAAAACTTCTATTCAAAATTTTGCTCTAATTTTGAAGATTGTAGATTGAACAACCATACAGTAGAACTTCCGACTCAGCTTTTGCTTGTTCGATCTCTAGATCGAAAGATATATATATCCATGTTCAAATACATAATAGAGCACTCAGTGGATCGATAAACTCTACCTAAACTAGCACGCAAATTCTCAGATTGACAAATTACTGTATTGAATACTTGTTAAATTTCCCTCAAAGCCTTAAGAATCAAAGATTCGCTTACATGAATTTCAGATAGAACACTACCAACCCAATGGCCAGCCAAATCCAACCCAAGCATGTCGTAACTACCCATGCGGTTTGTATCCCTGGTATTGAATCATTGATACTATATAAATCATTTACTGCTTTTCGTGCTCCAGGTTGCACAAAGCACTCTTTCACCACCATATCATGGATTTTATCTACGACTGACCGTGCTTCTGAAGTTTTGCTAGAGATAAGTACCATTCCCAAAGTAATCACTATCCCTGCCAAACCACAGCAAATCAAAAAGAAGATCATTCGCGTTTTTCCAGCCTCTGTTTCAGCTTCTTGTCGCTTCCATTGCACGTAAAAAATAACAACAAAGAGCACCATATAGATCAAAAGCAAAGACATATCAAAAATGATTATTCTCGTTTGCACTGAGCTCGTATAGAGGTTGGTGCTTCCATATACCAGCGCTTCCAAATCTAAAGACCTACAGTCCGATTCATCCTTCAGTTCCAATCTTGGAACGTAGGTTAAGTAAGCGTTTTGGTTCTGCAATATTTTCCTAAACAAAGGCAGTCGCAGCACCTCCGCAGAGAACGGCTGCGCACTAAACATATTCTCCGCTGTATCTTCGTCCAGCCGCTGATAACCAGGAAACGCGCCATATATCGGACACCCTGATCCTTTAACTTTGATAGTCGCATGATCAACTTGGCTGGAATATTCATTTACACTCAAACACGGAGAGTCTTTCCCAATGCTCACCTGCAGTAGTCCAATCGGTGTGCTTTGAGGATCTCTTTTGAAGTTGAGGTAAACTCCAAAGCTTGTGTTGGCGCTTCCAATAGTCTCGTTTTGTTCAAAGGGAGTTGCAGAGAACTCTAGATGCGTGATTGGACAGACAGAACCATAAACGCACATGTGTGAGTTGCAAGTCGTATAGTTTGAAGGACAAGAGTCAGTATCGTTGATTATTTTTGAGGCTCTCTTCACGCAGATGCTTGTGCCTTTCCATTTGGTATAATACTGAGCAGGAATGCTTTCGTAGTAGTCCTCGCAGTTCCCCTTCTGGTCAGCTCTCTTGGTAGTGTTGGAAATATAACAGAAACCATCAGTTCCTGGCCATGGGCCTAGCTCCAATTCCTCATATTCCTCTGGGCAGGTTGAAGCTAGGGTGATGTCAGTGAATGGAAGAGGCGCGAGATTGTTGTAAATCCCTTGACAGGCTGCATCGATAATTGGGGCTTCAAGATGATCGTCGGTTGTCCAAGCTGACATCAATGAGATCACACATATCATTAGAAGAATAGTGGCCAGGTATCCGCAGATAACCGACCACGAAACTGCTGTTGGCGAATAAACATCTAATTTCTCCTTCAGGTTATTGATAAAACCAGGCTGGTTATTCCGAGATCCAACAAGCGCTTCCTGTCTTTGATTGCGACCTTCTACGTCGAAACTCTCCATAATATCAAAATTTTATTTATTTTGAGCAACGTATATCGCTTTTAAATGAACTTTGAAATAGCGTAAAAAATACTTAATATTGACTCTTCCCGGAAGATAATCTAACTCTAAGAAGGATATATATAAGGATACAGTTCAAATTCTATCAACAACCGGGTCTTGGCCTTTCTTTCATGACGAATGAATCCTGTCTTTGGTCAAGTCAACGCATTTTTTGGAAATTTCTGACTCTATTTCATTTAATTACTTGAATTTCAATACCCATTAAATTAATCCTCTTAAGTCTCTTTGTTATGCCTCTTTACCTCCAACTCAGGCGAACTAAAACGGGAAAATTCTTAGTTTCACGCCGAATAGATTTGATTACATAAATTTGAGATAAAATGTCAGGAGCGCGACCACAAACCATATCAAATTCAAAATCGTTCCAATTATCCAGGCCTTCAGCATACTTGTTATTGACCCATTTATGGAGATATAATCAGTAAGAGCCTTCTGAACATTCTGGTCCAATAAACATTCTTTATTTGTCATCTCTTGGACTTCAGCGAGGAATGAACGCGTTTGTGAAGTCATACCAGAGATAACCATTGTTCCAAATGCGAATACTATCCCTGTCGCGATCCAGCCGATTATTAACGCAGTCATTTTTTGTTTTTCAGTATCCATTGGGTAATACCTGAGGAGAATGAATACCAAGCCAACCAACACGAGCAAGCTCATAGTTATCTCCCAGGACGAAGAATCAAGGCCAGAACTACCATGAACAAGTCCTCCTAGATCAAGAGATTTGCAATACACATTATTCTTCAGCTCCAACCTCGGAACATAGGTCAGGTACGCGCTTTGAGTTTCAAGCGTTTTGTTAAGTAACGGAAGCCGCATCACTTCAGTAGACCAAGGCTGAACGCTTAGCAAGTCCACTGAGGTATCAGTGTCTATCCTACGATAGCTAGGGAACACTCCATAATTCAAACATCCATTTGGTTTCTCCTTCATGGCTGGATAATAGATCTGCGTGGGATATTCATTTAGATCTAAACAAGGCGAATCGGTTCCCATACTCACTCGCAAGACTCCGATCGGTGGTTTCTGCTGGTCTCTCTTAAAGTTAAGGTAAGAACCAAAGTCTGTTTTCACGCTTCCAGTAGTTGTGGTTTGATCGAAGGGAATATCAGAGAACTCTAAATGAGTTATTGGGCATAAACTCCCAGACACGCAGAGGTCTGAATAGCATTTCGTGTAGCCAGAAGGACAATATTTTGTGTCGTTTCTTATGCTTTTAACTCTTTTCACACAGATGCTAGACCCTTTCCATTTGGTAAATTGCTGAGCAGGAGTGCTTTCATAGTAGTTGTTAAAGCATTTCTTTGCTTTAACTTCCGTCTTAAAAGTATCAGAACCAGATGAGTGGCAAATATTGTTAGTCCCAGGCCATTGTCCCAATTGCAATTCTTCAAATCCGCCGGGACAGACCGAGGCCAGAGTAATGTCCGTGAATGGAAAATTTCCCAAATTGCTGTAGATGCCTTGGGTGGCGCCATCAAGGTCGCTGAAATTATGTGAGGATGTAAAGTTAATCACAACTAGCACAACCAGAAAGAGAAGACAGACCGTATATCCACCACAGTTGAAATAAAAGATTTGCTCTGGAGAATAAGGGTCTAATTTCTTCCGGAGCTTATCGAGCCTGTTCTGAGGATTCCTTTGTTCAACGAGTCCATTTTGTTCATGGTTGCTATCTTCAACTTCAAGTCTCTCCATTTTATAGTTGAAAGATTTTATTTATTTATCTTGAGTCATATTTCTCTTCGTAAACTCTGGAAGATACTCATCGGGTTTATTTAATAATATGAAATATGAATTCGACTGATGTACACAATGAGGCATGGGTTAAGATTGGGAATCTTTCTTCCTTTGAAAATGAATGAACAATATAACTGCATTGAAAACAGTTGTAGAGAAGCTTTGATGAATAAATTGGTGTCTTTTTGAATTAACTTCGAGTGTGAATAATCAAAATGGATTATTAACAGTATGAAAGAGGTATCAGTTTTACACGACCGGTAAACAGCGGCTTGAAACCAAACAAAAAAATTCCTCATGAAAACTTGGTATTCGTTACGCTGAACTTAGCAACAGATCTCTTAAGGCTTTTCCATTGAACATTTATTAAGCCTCGCTCTATTTTCAATCCTTTACCTCAACCTGAATCCTTGTAGCAAGCCTCATCTCGTGCTAGAGATTCAGTTGTCCAATTAACTCTTTGATTGGAAGATGGCTGATCAAGAGCAGTAGTAAGCACTCATGATGGAATTTGCTTAGGGTCGATTAGGAGAAATTACTTTGTTGTTTTCACCTCAATATTTCCAGTTATTTGGATTTTTTTGTTGAACCTTTCAAAATCCATAAAATCTTGATAATTTTCGCATCAACTAGAAAGATGCATCAATTTAGTCAACTTTATTTAACAGACTGTTCATTTAACTTCTCCCTCTGAGTAAGAGTGTGGATGTTTTTTGATATCGAGATCATTATAGCATGAACTACATATGAAATTTCAAATCGGTTACGTAACTCAAAAGATAATACGAAAAGTCAAATCTAGAGCTCCTCTTAAGCACTCTAGAGAGCAAATACTTCATAAAAAACTGAAGTAGGTATTTGTAACGTCGTTATCTCTTTGGTTAGAGAGCCTCATTAATAAATTTATCAGCCAAGTCCCTCACACTCAGCTATTATAAATCATAATTTCTCATGTCACAACTTGGAGGTATGCAACAGCCGCGACAACATTCAGCTCAGAAAACCTCATGTTCAATCGATAACAGAAGCGAAACTGATAAAAGCATGAAAAGCGACCACAAATCAATCGCATCTGGCTCAATCAGCCGTCTCGATCGCTCCAATTCCTCTTCTCAACTACATAACGATCGAACTCATATTTCTTCTTCGCAGGGTATCCGACCTCGTTCAGATTCTGTCTCAGAGAAACTTAAAGCAGTCCGGCCTTCAGTTTCTTTCCTCACTACCAGCAAACCAAGAGATTCTTCTGCTCCTCCACTCAGAACTCCTCCAGCTGAAACCCACTCACCTTTAAAAGCGGGTTTATCTCAATTTGCTCGCCTAGCACAGCAGCCTTCGAATCAACGTGCCCAGACTCCTATCATATTTCAACGAAATGTCGAGGCAAACGGAGGAGTATTACCCCAAAGTGAACCTCAAGCGAGATCTACTAAAACAGCGCTTTTTAAACCTTCTCTTTCAGATTGCAAAGAAAGTTTAGCAAAGCTTGGAACTACTACTGCCGTCAAATGGAAGGTCACAGATCGCAGAAACTCCAAAGAGAACCGTCTACCTCAGCGGTCAAAATCAACGCTTGCTTTGCCGGTTGGGCGGATGGCAGAAAAAGAAGATAGCTTTGAGGAACAAGGAAAAGTTCAGGCGCTCGATCATTGGGATAACGAACGGAAACAACAGAAGCGTAAATTTAGTTTCTTCCTATCAGAGCTGATGGGTTTATAGGACTTGCTGCAGCTAATCGAGTTTTCGCTGCACAGAAGGAAAAAAAAGAAGTTCCTAGCGTCGAATCAAAATACCTTATCAGTCCTAAGCTGAATCAACAGGTTATGAATTTTATAGTGAACGAAGAAGGTAATGAACGCTGTTTTCCTGCCATTATTAATAAAATGAAAACGTGTAGCTGATGACGGTAGAGCTGGAGATTCCTGCGCGAATACTCAAGGAGGATGGAGAGCCCGTCCTACTACCTATCAAATCCAGCAGGACATGAATAGGAAGATATTGAATACGATTTTGATGAACAAAATGGATAAAAGTTTGAGTAAAAAGCCAAATGAAAGCCAGAACAGATCAATGCAAATGAATGGCGACACGCTTAGCAATTTTAAAAGCCTGAAAAGCAATCTAGGGTCGATCGCGTTCTCTAAATTGATTGATTATGATGGTTTGCAGCAAAAAATCATGCAGAAACACAATAAGCCGAAAACTATGATGGACTTTACGCAGTTTCTCCGCTCGAAGGAAGAAGAGGAGAAAAGACAGCATTTAACGGCAAAGGAGAACTTGTTATTGTCAAAGTACCAGGCAAATGCAGCTGAAATCAGCCAAAAAAAGGAGATGCTCAGAAGGTTTATGCTCGACACTCACAATTTGAACATTGAGGCCAAAAATTGCGTGGCTGAGGTAATCGGTGATAAAGTTTATCAGCTTAAGGGTTTCTAGATCGAAGACGTGCGTTCAGAGTTATTGGCAATTGATATGAGAATAAACGGTTATAGGGACACCAACGTTGACCCGAGTAAGCTAAAAGGGTTGAAGAGGAAGCATCAAAAGGATTTTTTCAATCAAGTGGATGAGTATAAAACGATTGAGAAGAGGAAAGCGGAGCTGAATCAAAGGTCGAAAGAACTGAAAGAGCAAACAGAACTTTTGGAGAAAAAGATCGCTGGGAATCGAGAGAAAATGGCGGTGATTGAGTCTCAGATCAAGGACCTGAAATTAAGGAAGTCTGAGCTAAGATTCGAGGTGAAGAGTCTCTATTTGAGCATGCTGAAGAATGAGTCCTACCTTATGTAAGCCATTTTGAGGAGCGCTAGCTGTAACGTCAACTATATATAGGGAAAGAGAGGACAGCTTAATTTATATTATCAATCAGTTATGGAAGATTCGAGAGGAGGTCGTAGAAGATTATTTCCCGAAATATCTCAACCGCGATGCGCTCAGATACTTATTTGAGGTTGGTTTCTCATTCTGATATTCCCGTTAATCAATTCTCTCTAATAGCAAGCAGCCATACAATGCCAGCTCGACCAGGCAGCAAAATTTAAGGAAAGTGAAGAATACAAGCAAATAGTGGGAAAATATACCATGAATGCTGGCAACGCCGATGACAGAGCGAAGTCTCGGCCTAATTTTATGAAGATACCGTTGAGCGAAGCTACTGCGATTGTACTAGACTCAGTTTGCTAAATGTTAACTCGATGATAGGTCCAAACGAGGTTAAATGATCTGAAAAAAGGAATTGTAAACAGAAAGAAACCTATTTTTCATAAACAGATGATGGAGGTTGGAACACGGTCAAATATCCTCGGTTGGGAAGACGTATTATATAGCCCTCCTTCGCTTTTCATATAATCTAATCTCTTTAGATGAGCGATACCAGGCTGAATACGAGTAATTATCAAGAAATTGACGCGTTACAACTCCAGCAAACCCTGGAAAAATTTGAGGTAAACTTAAGGCAGGAAGCGCAAAAACGCCAAGAGCAAGAAATTGAGCATTTATATGAGCAGTATGCGAACCTGGAAGTCAATCCAAAGATGCTGGAGGAGTTTTGTAGACTGCTTCTCAGTCTTTTTGGCAAAACGCTTGGAGAGAAGGTTTATTTTGGTTTTGTGCATGCGAAACAAGTAAATTACTCCATTCTAGCCTAGACTCTAATGTCAACAAATCACAGGCACATGACAAAAAAGCCAAATTGAATCACACCTACAAACCTGGATCTAGGAACACTTATACAAACCCTCTCAATGGACCGAATCCGGTCACTATGATGATGTCGTATGGCACAAGTTTCCGAAAATCAGCGCAAAAAAACCAAAATGTGTCAGATGAACAGGCTGAAGAAAGCAAGACAAAATTAGACACACAGGCAGAAACTCAGCAGCAATTTTATCGTCCAATTTTGAGGCCTGAGAGCAGGAATGTTCATTCTGCTCAAAAATCTGCGTTCAGTGAAGCTCCGCAATTCCACAATCAAGAAGAGCTCAGTACTTTGCTTGGACCGACTCATAGCGGGAAATCGAGTCTAAGCAAGACTTCGACTGATTTTTTCCGCAGTCGAAGGAATATTAGATCGGCGAGCGTGACAAATAAAATGGTGAGAGTCAAAGAGGAACCTGAAAACTATTCTCAACAGAACTCGGTTGAGAAACCGAGGGTTCTAGTGAAAAGTCATAGTTCAGTGAAGGTTGGTCAGTATACTCAAGAAATGGCCAGAATGCAAAAAGTTGAGGCAGCTTGATGAATTGTTTATATTGTACTAAGGAGTTGACGTATCCATTATTGGCTACCCAAAAAATCGACACGAGTATTGTTTCATAACGAGTTATATAATTTGATTCGAAAGGAAAGTACTTTGATTATCTTTTTTCTCAATTGTATTAAATTTTGATTTCCTCATTTTAAAGAGTACTGGAATATAATCACTGTGATTAAGAACTAGCTTTGCTATTATTGATTCTTCGTTTAAACGGAAAAAATTGTCAAAATCCTGACATCTACAAAAGTAAACTATAGTGACAAGGCGCTTGGCTAATTCGTGTTGAACTATTGTTCGGGTTTTGATGATGAACTTATCCAATCAAATTTGAATGATACAATCGCTTCCTACTACCAGCTTTATAAACACTGAACATCAATTAGTCTATTTATTCTTATCAATCAATGAGATCCAAGCTCAACAAGCTCAACAAGCTCAACAAGTAAAAACAACAAATATCCTAATTTGATTTAGAAAGGTCTATCGTTACTTGTCCAAAAGATTTATGTATGCTTATTGTAGGCTTTTCACCGTATGCATAGATGATTGGATTCTCTCCGTTCACAATGACTCTGTCATAAGCGTCACCTGTATTTAATTTCCTGCTGAATTTCACTCGATAATTTCCATTGACAATTTCGTATCCCAGACGAGTCACATCGCTTTTCCCGTCCGCAAGAGAGCTATCAATTGCAGGGCGACCGTGGCCCTTCGACCATCTGTCGGTAATAGTGATTTGATTATCATTAGTCTCAAATATGATTATATCTGCTTTAGTCATGGACTCACCGAAACCCAAAGCAAACCAGCCTTTTGTAGCATTGAATTCAATTAGCCCTATGAAATTATCATTTTGAATTTCCCCGTGTAGCACAAAGCCCCTTGCAAGATTAAATGCCTTGCTAGGCATGGCTAGATCTTGCTCAGCGAGACCTCTGGGGTGGCTGGATTGTATGGATGAAACTTCATTCAAGCAATGAGTCTCTAATGGCCCAGTACAGTAATCACAGCCAGGGAAACATTTGAAACAAGAGCCTGCATTGACGAAATATCCGAGCCGACATTCGGCGCATTTATTCTTAGCGATGTAGCGGACGCAGTTCACTTTGCGTGAATAGCTGAGAGCTGCTAAGCAAGCAATCGTTATGAAAATTATGAGTCTCATTTGGTTAATGGGATGACTCTTTAGACTTTTTGAATTTTTTTAGTAGTTTTATAACAGTTAGAGTAATTATTCATTATATATTATGATTGCTTGATACTGATTTTTTTGCCTTTTGAAAGAAAAAATTTCTTCGGTTCTGAAAATAAAATTTTAATATCCATCAAAGAAGGCGAGAGAACTGAAAATTCAATGAGAGCTTGTACTTTCATTATTATTGTGCTTATGTGAGGAGTTTCAACATGTTGTCATTTGAATAAAAAAGGAAAAGACTTCTTTCTTCTGTAAGAACGAAGACTTTTTTTGTTGCGGTTTTCAACGTTGATTCCAGTGATGGCAAATTGTTACATAACTGATAGTAGCGTTTGTTGGATAATACCGTAATCTTGAGAATTTGTACGAACTGGCTGAAATTGATTAATGCCAGTCATACTGAGTAGACTAGCCAAAATGTAGAATAATTCATAAAATCAGATCAAATTAGATTATTTTATGTTTAATGTTTAGGCTAAAGATAAGCTCAGAATCTAGCCTTTCCGTTTGGCTTGAAAAACAGGCAGATGAGAGAAGCTATTAGTTTGGATAAAATTCTCGGAATGCTTATCTGCGATAACGGGGCAAAAGTAATTGCAATATCCAGCATCCTCCAACTTTCTAATTTCTCGCCACAAATAGTTGAGCAATGGATCCTAAGAAAGACTTTATCTCCATTACATTGAATTAACAAATAACAATTTTCATGAGCTCTGGCTCGCGGTTATATATTTCATTCTGAGGATAATAGTTTGTTAATTGATAACTATTGAAATGTCTTGGTATATATCTCTTGCACATTTAAAATTGGTAGGCTACGTTTCAATAGTTCTTTCGCTTGGACAAAAAGTATAAATTTCTAAATGAAAGAATCTCATGAAACGTTGAAATTCGAGATCAGAAATATCAGAAATTCTTGTTCATATGATTGTCGATCTTTTCAGTGTTATAGTACTCAACTTATGATTTAGTAAACATGCACTTGCCCTTCATAGCACTAAATAAAAGTTTTAGATTGCCTCCAAAGTTCAGATAGTAGTTTTTGTCCTCTTCGAGCTTATGAAAAATGAGAATAAGAGACGTAATCGAACTTCAAAATAAAGTTCTTTTCGATTAGATAGCAACATTACAGGGAGCCAACACAATACGACTCTTCGCGCAGCATATTATTCAAAGTCAGAAAATCAGCACACACCCACATTAGAAATTTTATTTATTTTATATAACTTCCTTGAGTTGTTTAGAAATTCATCACTGAACACAGCACTTTAACTTAAAAGCTTTTTCAATGGAAGAAGACTTGAAACTTCTGCCGGGCTATGTTCCAGACACCGCAGGATCCTTACTGGCCAGAGCCGTAATTAGCCATTCCTCATCAGTATGCATAACACGACTTTAGAGTATGGAAGAAGACGAGCACTTGCGTCTTAAATTGCTCACAAGCGCATGTCATCAAATCTCAAAAGCGATTCATTTCAAAGAAAAACTAGAAGCCATCCTCGTCGACGATATGGTCGTCGCTCATATGCTCCTCTGTCAATCATTCAACAAACCTGCAGTATAATGGAATCACTTATCTCATACTAATATTCCCAAGATAAAAATGCTTATTAGCATGTTTTTTGACAGCGTCAAGAAAGGACCAATGCTGCTCGATCAATTTTGGAAGGGTTTCATGGTCGTAGGCTCACTAGTGGAGAATCCCGAGGAAGAAGAAGAGCTAAACGATGACCAGCCGCCCTCTCAGATTAGATTATTCACCATTTCCGATGAAGCCGAGAAATTAAGAGCCACGAGATCAGAACTGCGAAAGAAACTCTGCAGCGAAATCTTAAAAAATGTAGAAAACATCAAATTAACGACTATTGAGCATATGCAAACTCTCTTTTCGAAGTTTTACTCGGTAAATTTTCCATTACGAGCTCAATTTCTGAATGATTCTATCGCTTTAGGTATTGCCAAAGAAACCGGGTATTGATCCTCACGAGCTACTGAACACCTGGGTTCAAACCACAGAGTCTCAGGAAGTGATGTATCAAGTGCTAGACATGTATGAAAGCTTTAAGGCGAATCCTGATATGGGTGGGAAGCTATTCCCGGAAGGCGATCATGATCTCGATGAATGTAAGGTGTTGGCATGGCAAAAAGTTATTTCATGAAAATTTGAAATAGTGGTGACGATAAGACGCTTGGGTAACCCTTTTATAGATATCCTAAGAATTTTGCATCCTCAAAAATACCATCGCGAATCCACCAAAAGCACATCGAAATTACAGAGGGCTTCTTCGAAAATTACTGCAGCGTTGAAAATGAGAAGGATGAGTTCTCAAGGCAGCAGTCGATCAAGTAGAAATTAATTCAAGAGAGAACCTTCATAATCTGTATGATAATACCCAGGGCGGTCGATTTCTCAAATGGAAAGGCGAGATTCCAAGCAGAGCTTTGACGAAGACTCGAGTATTCACAAAACCACGGAAGGAGACGCGGGGCGGATGATTAGTCATCCATCTCTGGCTGAACTCGCAGAAATGCAAGAGGATTTGGAAAGCTGGCTCATCACAGGAGGAATCAGTAATAGCATGTTCTATTAAGTTTATTTAACCTGTCTCCTAAGCCTCTCCGCCTACGCTTCAAGGGAATGATAAGATCATCGATATATTCAGAGAGCAAGACAAGATCGACTTTTTCCTAACGTTTTTGTTTAAGCCGTTCCAATACGAGGTCACCGAAAAGGTAATACAGTCATGAACGAGCTCTATTGACTAATTTGCTTCACCTAGACCATGTTGATTGGGAACACGATCGACCAGATCGTCGAACAGCATCCAGCAGACGTGATAGGCTCGTTTATGAAGACTATTCTGCCAGAAAAGAACCGGGATAAAAACAAAACAGACCCAACAGGCTCTCGGGTGACGAAAGTCTTCAACCCTCTGTTCTATCGAGGGTACCGATTATATCAATTCTTGACTGATTACAAAAACCATCTCGCAATGATGGAAATGATGCCTAATTTGATTGAAGAGATTTTCAATCAAATCACCGAATGCTTAAAAACCGAGTACCCAAAGCTGTTCTATAAGGATTTCATTGGTTTGCTGAATTTCTACCTGAAGCATGAGCAGGACAGAGCAATAAACTGCATAATCGAACACAACGTCGCCTTCATCCTGCTGCTGCATTTGGAATTCGCTCAAACGATACCATTTTTAGAAAAGCTGCTGAATCCGCATTTCAATGAGATGAAAATAACACTGTCTAACTACGAAAAGCTATGGACTTACCTTCGCTGCACGAATTTCTTTGTTGATCTCGCCAAGCTGATGATCAAGCCTTCAAATCAGTTCGAAATAATGAAATGCGACGTAGGCTATAAGCCGCTGGAGTGGACCGTCCAATACGGAGAGAACCAGAAGAAAATGCGAAAGTTTATTGAAGCTATCGTTGCTCAGCAGAAAAAAAGGAAGTATAATGCCACGCAGATCAATTTCGAAAAGATCGGGGAGCAAGCTGCTAAAGCACTCGCAAATGAAGAGACTCCGCAGACAAGAGAGCCGCTTGGTACAGCAGAAGATTACCACAAGCTTAAAGTAGATATTGACCGAGTCCATCCGTTCTTTGAAAAGGCAAAGGTGCTCGAAGAGAAGAAAAAACGACTGGGATCCTCTCGGCGGTCAGCCCGTGGAAGAGAACAGGACGAAGATGAGCATGAAGATAAAAAGGAGTTTAGTCTCACCGATAGAGGCCGGTTCACTGCGAGGGAGCGCTTTGAGCACTCAGAAGACCACTTTCTTCCAAAAATATACGGAACGAGTACGTTTAAACTCAAAAAAAAGGCCTACTATCCTTCGATGGTAGAAGCACTTAATGTGACACAAATAACAGCACAAGCACAGGCGCAGGCTCGCAAAAAAAGAGACTCGAAGAAAGGGAGCAATACCTCTCATTTATCCTCTCAAAGACGACCATCAGGCTTGGGTGGCGCGTTGAACGTGAGTGTTAGTAGTAGAGAAGGAGGAGGTAGCAGAGGCGGCTCAAGAAACACACTTGATAATACGACGAAAAGTGGCAATGAACTGGGAAAGAAACCTAACCCGAACCTCTCATTCTCGAATATGTCCCGAAGACCGTCGGTTGAGGAGAAAATATTGGATGAGTCTAGCGATAACTCGCAGATAACGTCAAGCAAGAAAACTTATTCCAAGATCGTAGTGAAGATTCTCAATGAAACATCGATCATCTCTGCGAAGAACTTCCCATCTCGAACGCTGATTAAGAACGCAAAACCAACTCCATTGTATCCGACACCTCTGCGGCCGATTAAAAAAAGTGAGCTTGAAGATATCCTCAACTCCGAGGACATGAGAGCTGATAGAGTCAAAGCCCATGAGATATTGGCGACGCCTGTTTCTGAGTTCTTGAACAATCTGCTAAGCGATCATTTGCTTTATTATGACGCCTCGAAGATTGCAACTATGTGCGGGTTTGAATCGACGAAACATTATGGGATTCTCCTGGCGATGCTGGCCCCTCAAGGCACGGAGTTTTTCAAAGCTGTCTTGGAGGTATGTGAATATTTTCCCGTTCGAAAAGGCTAAATTTTCTTTAGAATTATCTCCTGAAATTTGAGTTATGCCGAGAAATGTGGAGTTCAAGTGCGATAGAGTGTTCCAAGTTCGTCAATACTATTTTGAAGAATATGTAATTCAATTGGTTTCCCTTCTCTCCAACATGCAATTATTTATTAGCAACTCCTTTAAAGATATTGCGCAATTCGCAAAGAGAATCCAGGAGATAATGGCATCGAACTTCTTGTTTGTGATGAAATTGCTCGTGAAGAGCTTTAGTTGGAAAAGGCATGACGTCAAAGTCTACCTCCAGAACTTTATTGTAAATTAATTTCTTATCTGAGCGCAAGAATTGAATTATAATCGATATCTAGGTCAACGAGCCTTTAGGTTTCTACAGACTGACGCTTTTCGAGACATTTTATTATACGATCGTTAATGACGAGCGAAATAATTACCAAATCCTATTGAAAGTCAATGACACTTGCTGGGATATCGTTTGCACTTGGTTTTTGGAAATGAGGTAGAGATATCTTTTTCGAGGTTGAAAACCATATGAAAAATATAAATAGGCATCATAATATGTTACAGAATTTGATAATCGACCTGTTCACAAGGATATTCCTCTTCGGAGACAAAAAAATCGTGGCAATTATCCTCATCAAGATGAACCTTATTGGAAACGCTTATTCTGCATTGAACGATATTTACAGAGAGAACCAACTGCTTTCAACTTTCCATGTTGATGGGTTGTTTATGTCCTTAAAACGCCTAACCAAGATCATAGAGGAACTCTTATCGGTAAAGAATTGCTTGCTAATTTTGGTTTAATATAGGCTATATTGGGATTTTATAGAAACGACTCGACTTGGACGATGTTGTGGATCAAATACAAGTAATGAACAGCTGGCAGCAGCTCAGAAAAATATTATTGTAACCATTGAAAAAATCTCAAATGTTTGATATGATTTCGAAATAGCCCTGATGAATATACAGTAATTGAGAGTCCTGCTCATACTCTGAGTGAAATGAGCAAGAGCAGTCCACGTTTGAGAGGAAAGAAGTATTTCTCGAATAAAACTGGGGACAGTCAGGTGGGTCTAGACCTTAAGCTTGTAAGGGTGAAGTCGACTATAAAAGACGATAGTAAGGGGGAAACTAAGCTTCCTGCGGTTACCTCGCGGAAAGATTCAACCGACAGAGCAACTAGCGTTCCACGAGGGACAGTAACCACTCAGCGAACCGCTCCTACAACTGAACGAACAGCTCCTACGACTCAACGAACGACAAATCCAGAGGTGAAACCGAAACCTACAGGTCGATCTGCATCAGTAGGGAAGATCCGACCAGGTGAGATTGGAACTGGCAAAAAGAAAGTCCATTAAGGGTCTCATAACTATCATTAACTTTTTTCCATTTTTATGTTTCCTTTAAATAAGCTGTGAATTTATTAATCTGAATTCTCAGTAAAATGATGTCTTCATTGCAACTCGTTATATTGTACTAATCTCTATAATTATTATAATCAGAAACACGCTATCAGCCTAGTAGAGATGTCTCTAGTCAAGAAATGACTCTTTTGCTTTTATTAGGGGTGTCCTCAATAATTTTCGAATGAATGCGATTTCAGAAATCCGGGATTAATACTTCAATTTCTGCCCGAATTAGGAATTTTATTAAAGTCAGAGATACTCTAATTAATAACCAAGCAATTTTCCTATATTCTCGGTTGAGTTTGCTTTCTAAGTATTCTCTAAAAGCTAACTGACAAACAGCTGAAAGCAAGCGAAAACGATGAGCAACTCCCCGATTAAGCCAACCACAATGGAAAACCGTTCAAAATGTCTCAAGTATAAAACATTGCTATATTGATTGGCATTTGTTAAAAATGGATTTCGAAATTCCATGCTTCAGAATACGATTGAGTCGAGCTCCTCTTCCATCATGTAGGCTTACTTCCAACACCACTTTGCACTCTATAGGGATCAAAATTATATCGATGCGGAAATGCATTTATATATTATTAGATTTCGCATGCCAGGAACTGGAAATTTGAGAACTGTGTAAATGTGGTCTGAAAAATTTATTTTATATAAGCAATTTGGCATCGGACGAGATTCAGATTCGCGCGATTTCATTTAAAACTAATAATACGTGATATATAATTTCCAAAGGACAGAAATTTATCAATAAATCGAAGCTTAGCGCATCTTTAATCAGAAATCAAATATTTAATTGGAAAATCATATTAAACGCATACCAAAATTCTTCCTTCACCCTATCCTACTCCTCTCCGTTCTAAAGGACACTAATATAAAGCCCATCACCCACTGAAAGCCTACGATAAATGAAAAGATTTTCACCTTACAATGTCAAAATGCTCCCTGTAAGAGCAAATATTCCGAAACCAAGGAACAGGCAGCCTCTCCAGCCAACCTCTCAACTGAGAGGCATAGCCTCTAGTGTTTCAAAGGGCCGATTAAACAGATCAACGGTTATAGAAGAAAATAACTATTCAAAAGAAGTTAAAAGAGGCCGAGCACATAATTTATCCATTTCTCACACCAGAGCCAGCGTAGCAGACTCTGAATCCACAAGCGTCGATAACACGCAGCTTGCTACTCGCCCAGCAACTCGTTCTCTAGGCCACGGACCTTCAGACGGGCTGCGAATGAGCATTGACAGTCCTTTTACAGAGGTTTCGAACCTTGTGACTGATGGCAATGATGTGAAAGGACATCTGGAAATACAATCTGTTGATTCAAGCTTCACGAACCTAGACGGCTCAGAAGCCACTGGTACACCTCAGAGAGCCAGCTGTCCTATCATTCAATCTCAAAGCAGTCTTTTCAGTAAACATCGGCGGCTCTTTCCATCGCTCAACCAGTCTTCTATGCAAGATTTAATGGCTATCTCGAAGCCACCAGCCACAGATTTATCAATTAACCCTCCTCCACAACAATTGAACTTTCCATCGCAAGATACTCCTACATCCAATAAGCCTGAGTACTTAAAATATCTTCCTTCAGGAAAAACTCATGTGTTTTTCTTATAGAACTCCGAGCAACGCAAACTCACCGGCAAGGAGAAGATTCAAAGCGCTACATAATTTATTCAAGTCTGTGTCACTGTTCCAAACGAGTGAGGTCCGCAGCATCACTAGCACAGTAAAATTAAAACGTTGAATCCTTTTAATTGAGTTCCAAAAAAAAGAATGAGGTAGTGGACGAGGTGATGAACTACAAGGTCAGAAAAATTGAAAAGTTAGATGTACGCTCCAGCGACATTGTAAGACCTTAGAGAAGTTCATATAGTCTAATGAATCTCTTAGAAAGAAAATCATTTGGAGGAATCGCTTGAAAATTTCAGGAGAATTGAAGCTTTTTGTGAATGCGCGAGTATTGGCTCTGAGAAGCATATCCAGGCTATGACCAAAATGCTTGAAGAAGATCCGAAAAGGTAAGTTTAACAAACTATTACCTTTGTTTATACTCTTCAATAGGCATTTAATACATCGTGCGGATCCCGCGCATCTTATTAATAAAAAAAATGGTTGTGGGTACACGCCATTGTACCTTGCTTCAAAGCATGGAAATCTTGAAGTAGTGAAGTTTCTTATCAACGAAAAGGCTGATCCCAACGTGGCAGTGAAGGTATGTCATTATTATTGCGAGAATTTTCATAATTTCTTTGTAGACTGATCCTTTCTCAAAGTTCACAGATACGCCTTTACAAGCTGCTGTTCGGTGGGGACATTACGCGGTTGTGGAGTTTTTAGTAGATAATTGCGAGTTTTCAAAGCAGGAGCTTATGGCTTGCGTAACTTCTGCACCTAGGAAGGACATTAAATTGGTTCTTCTCAAGAAGGTGAAAAAAGGACATAATAAAAGCTGTTGCTTTAATTTTTAGAAAAAAATTATAATTTTTTATATATATGAAAACCGCTGAGGATTATGTGATTGTGGAAATCATCAAAGTCCTCGCATTATTTATTTGTGAGTTATATTGTAGGATTCAAATTTTCATAATTTTTTTATTTCCATGTATTCAATTAAGCAGTTTCCCTTTATTTTCATTTTTCATCAGTAGCCAATCAAAACCACAATTTCTCTTAATCATAAGCTAATTCTTCCAATAGATTCCATTTATCATATTCATCAATCATTATCAGCATTATGAAACTATACACAATCCAGAATTTCCATATTCCGAGCAATATGTAAAAATTTTCAAAGATAATTCCGAATTTTCATCACATTAAGCGCGAATTCTTATTATTTTGCTTGAGGGTCAGTTGCTGTCTGTGTGTTGGTCGTTTGAGCAATATTTGCGCTTTCATTCTCTTTCTGAGGTGGAGGCACAAACTCAGTATCAGCATCCTCCATGGACAGCAAATAGTTCATCCAAAGCTCTGAGTATCGTGATGTAGGATCACGTGTAAGCTCTTCATGTGTGCCGGTTTCGATTTTGCCATCCTTGCGAAGGACCACGAGGAAGTCAGCCCAAGTGTGGAGGTGCATGCGATGAGTGATGTAAATTATCGTCCTTTTGCCTTTCATGCCGTTGAATAAATCCATAACCTGATTCTCATTAATGGAATCCAATGCGCTGGTAATCTCATCGAGAAGAATTATAGGAGTGTCTTTCAAAATGCACCTTGCGATAGAAAGTCTCTGTCTCTCACCTCCTGAGAGCCGAGAGCCTTTGTCACCGAGCAAAGTGTCATATCCGTCAGGAAGTCCCTAATAATTTTAAATCGCTTAACCGATTATATGAGTAAGTGCTAGGTACCATGATGGTGCTATGTAGATTGACATGCTTACACACTTCAATGATTTCTTCTCTTGTTTTATTAGGATTGGCATAGAGCAGATTGTTTATCACGGTGTCATTGAAGATATGAACGTGCTGACTCACGATGCAAATTTTCTAATGAGAAACAAAGTTTTATTTGATCGAAGGAAGATGGTGTAGGGGTTACTTCTCGGAAACTTTTTAACGAAAGCTCTTTGACGTTCTGTCCGTCAATCAAAACATCGCCTTCTTGAGGGTCATAGAATCTAAACTAAAACGAATGAAAAAAATTAATTGAGATTAGTCTCGATGGCATTTGTGTACAATAAGATTGAATAAGGTAGTTTTGCCGGTTCCGCTTTCTCCAGCCAACGCAACCATTGAGTTCGCAGGGAACTTGATATTAAGGTTCTCAACAATTTTTTTATCTTTATCATAGTAGAACGAGACATTTTTAAATTCGATTTCTCCTTTTTTGAACTGGAATTCCTTAGGGTTTTCTGGGTCTGTGATCCTATTATTACCGTGGTTGTACAAATTTGTTAAAGAAGCAATAATTTACTTTGATTTTTTCTCCAGAAGCCCAAAGACTTCTCTAAACTCATAGGCCGAGTCCCACCACTCTCTCATCAACGAACCAAGGATATTCATCGGAGCAAATGACTGCACTAGCACTGATTGTAACAAAACCACGTCTCCCACTGTCATGGTTCCTGTGTAAACACCATGCGCCGCTAACATGAGACTCAATGACAATCCGCAAGCAAATGTCGCTCCTTGCCCAAAGTTCAATTTTGAAAGCGTTCTCGCATTATCTATTGCAAAGTATGCATACCTCTTATATTATCATCAGCCTTTCAAATAATGCATTAATCTTTTACATCTAACACTTTGCTATATTTTTCCATCTCGATTTTCTCCGCATTGAACGTTTTGACGAGAGTATAGTTGTCCAATGCTTCAGCAACGAGATAATCCGCAATTTTATCTTGCTCTTTTTGACTTTGCATGTTTCCTTTACGATTCTATCATCAGCATTTTAGTAAGTCACTCAGTTTCAGCAGTCGGTTTACTCTCGATGTTTTTGTGGTGAAATGGAAGTATGCTCCAACCGTACCGCAATAGATCAAGAACGCTAGTGGTCCTCCTTGGGTAACAAGCATAGCGCAGGCGATGGCGATGTCAAAAAACAGTGGGATGAAGTAAGTCGATAAAAATCTCAGGTTATTTTCGATTCCTTTCTTGGCCTTGTTAATCGAGAACAAACTAGCCTTCGTGCCTTTGAGGTGGAAGCTTAGCTCCATTGAAAGCAATTGATCGTATATTCGGAGTGAAATCTGCTTCCAGGCATCTTGAATGACCTCAGCGATTTGCACGTTACGACGACCGTCAGCGAATATTCTCGTCGCACTCACTAAAGAGAACCCATTGCGATAAACCGAGAGCAAAACTATAATTTTTACGAATTCCATAGGCTAAAAAGCATCCTCCAGCGATGTACGCCGATGTCGAGGTGGACAAGTAGTCTATACCATATTTCAGACTCAATGGCATCTTTTGAAAGGACATTATGAGCGCTTTGAAGCTAATTCAGAGCAATTACCCCAATAAATGAAATCCTTGACAAAACGAACCAGAAGTAGCCCTTTAAGATCTTTTTCCTGATATTTTCTACGAAAAATTAGTGAAAACTTCAGGTTTAAAACGATTAGCTCCTTTACCGTCTGTGTTCATGAATGGAATAACGTAAACTGATAAAAACTGAATCACTTTCTTGTTGTAGATAAGGGATTTTTGCCTATGACATGTTAAGAATGATCTATATAATGATGTCGATCTACATTTTCGGATCCTTTGCATTAGCGATATCCTCCTTTAATGATTCAGGAATGACTTCTGGGGGTTGGGTCGGAGGAGAAGCCTTTTGTTTGGAATTCTCTTTCTCAGCGGAAGGGGCTGGAGGGTTGTCCTGAGTAGAAAAACCTCGTAGCTGAACTTTATGGACTGATAAGAAAGGGAGCTGATGGCCTGAATAGGAGCTTTGAGAGGAAATGCATCGGATGCTCTTTCCAAAAATTGGAGTTAGGGCACTTGACCTGGAGGCAACCGTTTTCAGAGCTGACTTTTGCAGGAAGGTTATCATGGTTCAATTTAAAAATTGTATAGCTTATTAATTCGAATAAGCCAGTAGTATCCTGGATTCTTTAATTATTCGAAAGCAGGGTTATTTCCATAGGAATAAGCCGAATGCGGAGTTATCTGTGAGAGATGTTTCAAGTAAATGTGGGTCTTTGAGGCTTGGTGTCTTTGAGAGTCTATCTCTTTTTTTCCGCGGAGAAACGACACTAAAAGCATTTCTCATTGAACTTTATAATAAAATATTCTTGCTAATTTAGGGAAAAGATGGTTTGATGCATTAATGCCATGCATTATTGAGTCTGAACTCAATCATATTGAAATGGGCGTGATATGTGCTGAGAATCAACTGGCTAAGAGAAGCCTCCTCCATGGAAGTTTGGTCATTGGGAAGTGTGTTGAAAATTCTCAAAAGTTGTGGCACTGACCTAAGAATCCATCCAAATCGAAAATCAAGGCTACTTTTACTTGCACTGATGCTATGCGAAAAAAGAGAGAAAATTGTCAACTTAGAAGGGAACTTTTAAGTGATGAAGAATTAAATATCGAATTGTCTCAGTTCAAATGAGTCTTTGCCAGAACATCAGCCTCACAATGTCAGAAATGGAGATTATACTGAAACATATATTTGGTTGAATATGAAATTTGATCTTCTAATTGATTTGTAGATCTCGAGACTTAGACGATAGAAAACAGCTTTTTTAAGCCTCATTCAACTAAATTAATAGCAAAGTTCATCTCTTCAAGCAGTTTTACATGAGGTTGGGTCAACCTAAGATAGCTTTTAACAATGAACCTTCAAATAAGCAGTTCTGTGCTGATCGGATTCGTTAAAATAACTTTATTTTAAGTAAATACCTTGCTGTAACAGTAAGCAGTTTTTTTGTATTCAAATCAGATGAGGAAGTTAAGCAGAGGCATTAAATTCGAGGTTTGCACAAAGCTAGGCCTAGTGATATTCTATGATTTTATGTTTTTTCAAATGCATCTTTGATAAACAGACAGCTAAGATAATCGCAGCTATATCTCGTACTTCGCAAATAAAGAGAGAGCGTTGATCCATTGAAACCAATATTGTACTAAGCAGGGACTATGTCGTGACTGTAGAGAAAGCCCTTGAAAATTTTAGAGAAAAACAGCTATGATGTCTGAGAAGTTTAGGGATCAGTTTTCAATAGGGAGAACGCCAATACGAAGTGGAGGAGACTCGATTTAATGTCATCCTCAATGAGAACTAATAAATCTATCATACAGCGTTTTAGCTGAAAGGTTCATAATTCTCTTCCCGTTTCTAATTTCTGTCAATCATACAGATAGCACTCGATACAGGACAAGGCACTGCGGAGTTATAGCGTAGTTCTGTAAGCTCATTTTACAATATGCAGACACGAGGCTTTTATCACATCTTTTTTTTTATTTTCAATATCGTGTTCAAAAAAAAAATTAGCTTGAGCTTATTTCATATTTTCATCAGTGAAAAGTGAACCAATCAAACTGTGGGAAAGCTTGAAAAAAGTTGAAACCAGTGGAGATCCAGCAAATTTCACTTTTTTCAAAATTCTAATCAGATCAGATTTTTATATAATAGGGCTGATATAATAGGGATTAAGTTCCACTATTTAACTCTCGCAAATTTATTGGATATTATAAAAACAACTTCAAATTTTCGAAAAAACTCGAACAATGGACATCGAGACCACCAAAGACACCAAACCCTCCAAGGAATCCAGAGACCAGAAATACAGAGGTTCTCGAGCCAGAATCCTGGAGCAAATAGACGCATTAGGCTGGCATGATCAAAACACGATACTCGTTGAGGCTGGATTCACAAAATTCAGTCAGAACTTATCACTCCTAAAGAAAAATGAAGGAGATCTTGACAGGGTCCTTCAAATTCTCAAAGAAAAGCAAGAGAAAAAGGCTAAAAAAGGCAAGGTTAAACAACCAGAAGAATTCATAAGCTCCGAAGACGAGAAGCATTACGAAGAGAAAGAAAAGAAGCACAAGAAAAAGAAAGAAACCATTGAAGAAGAAAAAAATGAGAGAGACGAGAAACCGAAAAAGGAAAAGAAGGAAAAGAGACCCAAAAGAGAAGACCCTGAATTCTTGAAAAAATACGAAGAATGGCCAGCAGATGTGACAAAGGTCTTCTTAGATGGGAACAACATGCTTTTCGTTGACAGAAACATCATGAAGATGCAATTGGCACGAAAGAAGAAGCAAGCAGAGCGCGCTGTCTCGAATTTGGCAATGGCTCATTTAACTACTATTGGAGGATTCAATACAGTGCTGGTCTATGATAGCACAAGGCAAGTTTCAAAGAATGTCCTGTTGGCCAAAGGAAAACAGCAGGAGTATGTCGTTTGCAGCGCGAGTCCAGGCTATAGCACTTCTGATGATGCGCTTGTGGATTGGATGAACAAAGAGGCTGTAGAGAGGACTTTGGTTGTAACTTCCGATAGAGAATTGCAACGCAGACTCAATGAAAAGAGTGTGAAATACATCATGAAAACTGGAAATTGGTTCAAGCTGGTGAAGGCCGCGCTTGGTGAAGAAAATTATGCCAAGGCGATTGCTGCTAGCGCAGACGAAGAGAAAGAAGACCCTTAATTGGGTGGTAATAATTGCCATATGCATAGAAACGTGAGAACATAATTTTATTATTGAAATTGCATATGTGGCCACATTATGATAATATATTATTTGGATTAAGATGAGAAAAGTAAAAGTTAAGTGATATTCCGCTTATTATCTCGTAAGCGTCGTTGATTTCGTGAATGAATTAAATCCTATGAATTAAGCGAGAATTTGTCAGTCAAAATACCGCATCCAATCGATTTTTTTATGTGATTGAAGTTTGGAAAACGATTATCGAGGAAGGAAATGAGGAACGACTATGAGTAGTGGTCTCTCTAATGCGAAGATTTATTGATTTACGTGACTTTTGTTAATGAAAATGTGAAGAGTTTGATTTTCTTTTCTATCAAATATTAATTAATCACAATTTATGGACAGATTGATTGAAATGTTGCAAAACATAGGGTCTAATTGAACGTTCTGATGCAATGCTTTCATGAAAAATAAACTTTTTGCGTTGCTTAAGAGGCTCAATTATGAACCCACAAATTGAAGTTTCATTGCAGTCAAATGCAGGCTAAAATGTTTGAGAATTATGGGTGGGTGTATCCAATTACAAGATATCCAGTAAACCGCTGGTTAGTTTATCCACAGGCCGCTTTTTTGTCATTTGCATTCGAATTTAAATCACAGATTCAGTAATTCAGTAGAGATTACTTACCTTACCACTGCGATTTTCCTAACTCCCTCCCTAAAGAAGAGAAAAGGTATCCTTTTGCTCTAAACCACCTAACGAAGATCCCAACATGCCTCTATTGACATCGATAGGCAATGAATCCGAATTTTTTTCAAAGAACGCTCACAAAATCACTCACTTATGTTACTGATTTTTACTGCCTTTATGCACTGTCAAATTTTCGATTCATTATCAATCCGAGGCGAAATTACACCCAAAACAGAGGAAAATAATAGCTGAATAAGTTTCTTTACCTCTATACATCGCTACTGATCCTAAGTAATTCATTCGTTTCAAATTGGCTTGACTGAAATTGCTGAAGTCTAAAATGTTGACAGGATCAAACTTACTCGATTCTCAGTTAAATTGTTGACAGTGCAATTAGATTCTTAATGATCTAATTCAGTAACCCGAATCATGATAAATAGCAAAAATACCTTGTAATTATATTATTTCAAAACAAATCAACGACTAAAAAATGTCTAAAGCTACAATTCTCTTTGTTGTTTCTACCCTCCTTCTCGTTGGAGTCTCCTCTCTGAATAAATCAGAAGCTTGCGGTGGAATCTGTCCAGGCGGATGTTTTTACAACGGCAACCGAGAGAAATGCTCAGCATGCCCTGGAGGATGCATGAAGTGTTCGGATTCCAATACCTGCTTGCAATGTTTCCCTGGTTACTTCTTGAATTCCGACCAAAACTGTGTGAGCTGCGAGGTTGACGGTTGCAAGTCGTGCACCGCACCGATGGTATGCACCGAATGCGAGTTTGGATACTTCCAAGTCAGTGAGTCGCAATGCGACTCATGCGGCCACCTCTGTGCTACATGCTCCAATGACACCATATGCGAAAGGTGCATAGAAGGAAACGGTTTCGGAGTATACATGGACAATGAAGGCGGATGCTACACTTGCTCGGCTGGTTGCCTTGAGTGCACTTCTGAAGAGGTATGCACGCGTTGTGGCCTTGGTTATGCTCTCATCGACGAAGGATGCGTTGAGTGCGAGCGAGCCGGATGTCTCGCTTGCGATGGAGATACTACGAAATGCACCCAATGCGATGGAGGCTATTACCTTTCCAATGGAGTGTGCGTCCCTTGTCCCGGTGGCTGCGCCAGTTGCAATAGTTACGGAAAATGCGATGTGTGCGGAGGTCTTTACTTTAAGAATTCGCATGGTGGATGTACTCCTTGCACCGCCAATTGTGCTTCATGCACAGATGGAACGAGTTGCCTGCACTGTTACCCAGGCTTCTATTATGATGCTGAAAAAGGTGAATGCGCTCTATGTGCTTCTGATTGCGCTTACCTCTTAAGTAAAAATTCTAAGGAAGAAGTTAGAGAACACGCTAAGGAAGAAGTTAAAGAACATGCTAAGGAAGAAAACTAATAAGTTTCATCTTTTACTATAAAGGCAGAGAGGCTGTTGCTGCTACTGCTGACTTCATGGATAAATAAAATATATTGGAAAGGCGGTATTAAAGATTGAGTGAGAAAAGAATTAGCGTTCTATTTCTCGTAGTAATTTCATGGGCAATTTATTAGTTCATAATTCTATTTACTTTTAACTCCTCTCAACTAACTGAAACTCTGTTTTTCATTTCTCATAAGAATTGATTAATTAAGAGACAATTTTTAGCAATAATCTTTTTTTTTAAAAAAAAATAGATGTGAGCAAATTTTGGTCATTATTGATGGATCAACGGAGGTATTTCTGAATAAATTGAGTTTTTCATAAAGCTCTCGGAATTATGAAAAGAGATCTCATCTAAAGGTTTGGAGAATTTTGCGCAAATTTCAATGAATATGCTTCCAAGGTCTACTTGGAAAAAATCAAAATTGCATATGATACGAACTGCTTAATGCTAGTTGACGAATCGACGGCTCTTAAAAACTTTACGGAATTAATTGCCGTTCAGAATTATTGAAATATGAGAGTAAATGAGTTAATGTAGAACTTAGCATGCTTGAGAATATTGCTAGATTGTAGTTTCTCGAAGGATAATCGCCTTATCGAATCTGAAAAATCCGTTCTGAATGTATTCGAAACATTGTAGAAATCTGTTTATCTCAAAATTAGGCTAATTTGAAGGGAGAAATGTTGTTTTAGGGCAGAGGGCAGAGACATTCAAGTGAGAATGATTATTTTCTCTCAGTTTCTAGGTATCAATATTCTTTTTATCTGGGCTGCTGTAATTAACTGAATAAATAATTTTCTCTGAAAAAAAAAATTCAAAGAAGCCACCTCAACTCTTCTCAATCTCAACAATATAGCAATATGGATAAAATAGCAAAACTCGATGTGGCAATCAAATTGCTGGCGGATATAGTCGGTCCTTGGATCATCGAAGCTATCAACAGTGGGTCCGTGTCTACATCATCTCCGCATTCAGGGTCTTTGTGGATAACTTCCTTAGATGGAAAATTTGGAACTTGGAAGGGAATGGTAGTAAGCGCATATTATCACCCTACGAAAAAACACACGGCCACCACAGAAGGCAAGCTTGGTGTGAAAAGAAGTGTAGCAGAGCCAGGACAATGGGCAATTAGCACTCAAACAAGAGGTTTATTTGGAAATAAGTGTTACTATAATACTCTTGACAGTTAGAGAAGAAATCATTACATTAATTTGATATTGAATGCATATATAATGTGTTTGTTTATTGTTTTAGAGTTATCTATAAGCTTTTAGTTCAGAGTTGATGCATGCAATCAGTAAAAATAATGACTATATAGCTTGATTTAACGAAATAATCTAAACTGATATCCCAGTTCTCGACTCTGTTTGCATAAAATATTAATCTGTCGTTTTCAGAGGTCCCCTCTAATCAGTCATTTGAGTGAATTGAAGAAAAGGGCTTTTCTCCGTGAAAATGAATTCTCAGATCGAAAATTCAACGGACACCCTTACTTTACTCAATTATTTTTGAAATTTCGAAAGATATCCTTTTGATTGTTCTTGAAACCAATAGAATAAAACGGATCTCTTAGCAAATCTCTATCGAACATATGATATTGGCAACAACTTCTATAAACATTAACTCTAAATTGAAAACCTATGCTCATTGATTCACTCTATATTCTCCAAAACACAGGGTACACTTTCTCACTGCCAGCATGATAATAATAATTTACTACAACTTCTTCTCAGGGAGACTTTAATACAAAAGAACTACTCTGAAGCTGTCAAGGGAGATATCATTCAAGAATTTCTCAGCTACTACACAAAGAATACCGACACCGCGCAGGAGATCTACCCAATATTAAATATCAAAAAGTTCTTCTGCGCTTATCTGACCTCCTCAGACCTCATTTATGTCTTTATTTTCACTCGCGATGTATTAAACTCATCCTCCAAACCCTTTCTCATCACCTTTTTTTGTTTTTGCAGAATAATCTTGCTCAAATCTTTGAAATCGGCCATTTAATCAGTTCGCTCTTAGAGGAGGTCTTCCAAGGGCTCAATGCCACCAAAGTTCGAAAGAATAGCCTCAAAATAATCCAAGTAACTGAGCCTAACATGTTCCAACTAATACACATGAACTTCCTATAGATGATAGACAGATACCTCTGTAACGGCTACCCAATAATTTCCGATAAACTAGTCCTTAAGAAATCCTTGGTAAAGCCCGGAATTTTGACGGATTTGCAGAACGCGGTGAAAAACAAGATTCAAAACGGGATAAGAAGCTCAGAAAAGCAAACAGATGGCTATGAAAGCTACTTTGACAGCCTTAATGATATCCGAAAGGAGAATTGGGGAGTTAAAACTGGCTGCTTTGAAGATGTGATTTACTTCGATGTTTTTGAATCTTTGGATATGATCGTTGATCGGTACACTATCGCTTGAATTAGTCTAAATTACGATTTAGAGATGGAAACACGATCCACGAAGAAATTAATGGAGAGATAGAATTCGAAGCTGATATATCCAAACCAACTGACATTTCATTATATTTGTCTTCTCCCAGTGGGTTTAAGACGGTTACTTTTCATGAAGCGTTGCTTGACAGGTAAATTTTCACGTTTATTTGAAATAACACCAGGGAATGTGCATTTTCGATAGTATTGAGAGCTTTGAAGAAGAGAGGACATTACGCTTTAAGATGCCTCAAGGAAAAGGAGTGCTCATGAACTATAGGTGAAGAGGAATGAGCTTATTTTCAAACTAATTCGTTATTAAAGGATTGAAAAACCGATGACGAGAGTGCCATTTGATCTTACGCATTCGTTGAGACATCAGGACGTAAATACCGTGATGAAAATGAAATTTTATTAACGTAATTTGAAGAATGACGTTTTCTTAGAAGTGATAGTGAGACATATCTCAATACGAGGCACATTATATAATTGCGATGATTTCGATGTAAAATTCTTCCTCCCTCCGTAAAAAAGAATGATGAAGATGAGCTTTTATTTTACTCTCAAATTTGTTTTAGAGAATTGAGTCAGAAGGAGTGCTCTGCGACAAAAGGTTCCATTCGATATAATGAGAAGAAATCAGTATTGGAACTTGTTTCAAAAATTTGGGATGACATGTGATAATTGTTATAGACTTTGCAGTGGAAAATTGGAGAGCTTTCCAAGCAGGAATCCGTGAAACTTAACCTCAGGTTCGATCTTAATGGGAAAAAGTTTGAAGAGTTAACACCAATGGTGCTGGCTTTGGATTTTAAAGTTGATCTCTATTCTTTCAGTGGAACTAAGGTAACATTCTGTTTGAAAGTTTTTTGATTTGCTCAATGGATGAAAAAGATTGATAAAGCGACATTCAAGGACCCAAATTGTAAGTATGGTAAAAGAGCTCGGCCAGTCTCAAAAGCTGGAACGTATGAAATTCGTCTCACCTGAACAGTAGTGACTCGCAATGATTATTAATAATGTGAATGGTTGCTGAGAATAAATTGTATTTGCGTCTCAGAATATCTCACCATGTAGCAGCTAACTAACTGTTGATATAGTAGCTAGGCTTTATCTATCTTTTTGCATGCATGATAAAATCACATCTGTTGTTAGTACCTGACATTATGACGTGTTTCAAAAGTTTTAGAATATTATTAACAGACGAATTGACTGATTTCATCATTCTTACCGCTGTGAAGAATTGCTTTTGAAAAGAATAATTTTTCCATTGTAACTTGAGTATTACTTCTATCTGCTCAGTTGTTGAGAATATAGTTTGATAGACCCTCAATAAGTTCCATCAATGCCAGGATACTTGAAGGATGTAGGAAAGAAATTTCCAATTGATTCACTTGGATTCAGTATTTTTGAGGTACATCGGAGAGGATGCTGACACCAGCCTCAAGTTAAATTACTAAGAGTGAAACAAATTACGTTGTCCTAAAAGAGTATTAGAGTGCCCGAGTAGAAAACAGTATACTTTTCAATAGTTCACGAGACTTTAGTTTAGCATAATAATTTATATGATTAATGCTTCAAATTATAAGGAAAATGATATTTAATAATTATAATTGGAAATTAAAAAGAATATTGAAACAATAGATAAGTTCCAAAGAGTACTGGTAGATAATGCTGATGAATGACATGAAAGGAACTAATTTCACGAAATAGCCGGATTCTATAAATTATTCTCGTATTGGTAGAAAAAATTTGTTACACACTCTTTTGGTTAAAAGGTCAAGAGGATTTGAATTATTCACAAAAAAGGCAATATTAAAAGCTATCACTTTATACTCTCTAATTATTACTCCTCATCTTCATCTTAACAAAAGATCCGAAATTCTTAAAACAGTGAGATAATGACAATCTAGGTAAAATAATTGGAAGTCGGTTAGTGAAGAAAATTGAATTTTAAAATTTCAAAAAAATCAAAATGCTACTGCAACAAAAAGCAATAATCTCTTCAGCAGAGCATCAAAATATGAAACCAAAGAACATCTATCATAGAAAACATTCCACAACCCTATTTTAGCTTACAAAAGCTTTATGCAAGCTTATATAAATCAATCCTTTAACGAACAGTAAACCAACTTACAAGTAATCTTTTTGATAGTTATCAATGACTATTTTTGAAATGAATCTTACAAATAACAGCATTGTAATTTCACACCATCCAGAGTAAAACAAAAAAAATATTAAAAGAGAAAAAGCTTATAGCTCAGCACGATGTAGATTATCAAAAATCGCCAGTTCCTCTTCAACCACTCCTTCAAGCTGCGATACCAAATCAATTAATCCAAGTAACTAATATAGTTTAAATTTACCAAATCCACAAATGTATCCTGTCGACTCTGCATATTCCTTGAGTGATTCGTCGAGGACTGAGGTCTCCTGCAACACATAAATCAGAAAATAAGTTCTCCTTCAATAATTACCCAATAGTTTCGAAAAGACTGTGCTGAGTATATTCTGTCACATTCGTCATTCCGAAAATCTGTCCACTTCCAATTTTTGGAAGCGATGATTGCGGCCGATTTTGTTTGACAAATGATTCCTTTTGCAGCGCTGAGTAATTTCTTATCATCCCAACAAACTGACTCTTTGATGACATAAACGCATCAAGGTCACTGGTAACCTTCTCAACTGTGGCTGACGGCGGTCTAGCACCTTTAATTCTCGCTTGGAAGCTTTTATCGCTTCGGACTCGCTCCAGTCTGCTTTGTGGGGTCTGTTGCTTCTTCTCTTCAAATTCAATTACGCTTGGAAGATTGATCTTTGATCCCGGCAGTTCAAGCCTTGACGCTTTCTTCTCGTCTTCAACTTTAATTGGATCCGGGATGATATTGATCGTAGGAGCTTTCTTAAGCGTTGGCTCTTGGGTCGTCTCGTATTTGTCTAATTGGGTTTATGACGGTTAGTTTCTGCCATTCAATTTACCTTTGAGGTCTTTGCCACTGAGTTTCGAATGATTAATGCGCTGGTTCGCGTTCCTTAAATTCATACGAATTTCAATATACAGTTCCGGATCTCTGAGTAATTTCTGGAAATATTGCTGAGAAAATAACGGGTTGAGTTCATGAGAGGAAAGTATATTGCGTTACTAAAGATCTTTGCTGGTTAGGATCGAGTGCTGCTCGTTGACGCTTAGACTTTGCTAGAGTTTTTTTCCTTGTGTCATTCTCACCAAAGCCTTCGAATATAGCCTGTGTATAGCAGTTAGGATCAATTACGTGGAGGAGATCATTTATTCTGAATACCTTCTCGATTTGATACATACTGTTGAGTATATGTTGAATCTTAGCATCCGGACTCGAATACGTTTTATGGAACTCTGTGTCCACTTCTGCGAGTTTAGTCTATTGATTAGTTGAAGAAAATTCTGCCATTAGAAGGGAGTTACTTTTGGATTGAGTTTAGGTTTCAGTTGCAGTCGTGGAATTTTGGAGAGCTGAAAGAAGTGTCGAAATGCTGTTAAGAAGCTCGCCAATAAAGATCATTACCAGGTCCTGCTTGTCATGGGTGTTTGTCGCTAAGAACACAAACTCATCAATCATCAGCCATCCCTTCTTCTCTACTATATCAGCTGTTTTCTGAAGCCATGCGTTCAGGACTTTCTGACTGATGACCTTATTAATTTTCTATATCCACACACAAACCCATTACAAATGCAACCAGATGCTAATTACCCAGAGTAAGCCGTTGATAACTTCTGGAGTCGCTTGAATTCCTATTGAAAAAGTTTCGGTCTCTCTGAGCTGATGCTGGGTCGCCGCATCTTTAATCTCTTTCATGCTGATATAGCAAAGTAAGGCACATAGAACTCAAAGCAAAGGCTGACCTCAAAAGCTCTCGATTGTATACAATAAGCGCGGCTTTTATCAATCTGACAGTGTATTTTGTCACTCGATTATTATAAAACTAATATCCCAACGTTATCATGCTTTAGAACCATGAGGGAGTATTACTGCAGGGATTTCGCCATAAAAAGCTGCCGAGTTGATCGTTGAAAACACAGATTGCAAATTTACTCGCGTTTTGTTGACAACAGTCTCAGGATCGTAATTTAGAAGCTGCAAGAGAGCTTTGTAATGTTCGGGCAGCTGAGCAAATGTTATTGTGCGAGGAAATTAAAGAGTGCTCACATGTAATGAGTCGTATATCAGATCCCTTTGATGAACAAGTGTTAACACAGGAAAATTGTTCAAGGCTACCTAAGTTCCTGGATGCTGATCGTTCCGGATACAGAGTTTTCTGGTAAGATGCCGTAAACGGTGAATTCTTCGCCAATCATTGCAATCATCTTGTTTCGCGTTAGAATTTGATACTTGAATAAAGTTCGGATGATAATTAATACTTGAAACCGATAATTTCTTATGCAATTTCCAGCGATTAACTCTGACTTTTAATATGAAATCATCTGCTTTTGTATCAAACTTTTCGAGTTTTCACGACATGAAAAATAGTAATCTTGCTTAATATTTGATAGAATCAGCAGTTATATAAGGCGATAATATCTCCACAAAATTGAGATCAGATCCTTTGGCGTAGAAAGGCACTCAAATAAATAAATTTATTTTGGCTATTAAATCCTTACCGGCAGAACACCTGAATAACGGGGACTAGGCATGCAATAGCAAAATAAGGACTAAATAAATGAAATAATAAAAAAGTGAAATATTAGCTTAGCATTCTTCAATATCGTCATCAAGTTCCCTGTCAAAGTAATTACGTAAGAGATAGTGAACAAGGGTTTTATTATTTACAGCATTAGTTGTCTTCTATTTTGCTTCGTGGAATGTCCGTCGAATAGCTGCTTGCTCACATCGTTTTCTAGTAGGTCTAATTTTATACCAGCACTCTCATCTTCTTCATAGTAAAGTTTGTAATCGTCCTCAGACAATATATTCTTCTGATAAGACGGTTTGTGAGTCATTCGAGCCACAGGTCCTAAACGAATATCATCATTCCCGAACTGTTGAAAGTAAGCAAGAAGGGTACTAGTTCTTTTTTGAAGAGACTCGATTTTTGTTTTGAAATCATAAAAATCCAACGCGGCTTGCTTACAGGACATGGATGAAGCCGGCATGGAGCTTCGTATCTTCTGGGCAGTGTCTTTATACGTGCGGCGATAGTTAAGAAGTACTGGTTTGACAAAAGATTGAAGTTTCTATGATTTTTTTTATGTGCATCGGTATAATCAACCACTTTAGTTACTTTTTGGAGTTCTGATCCATGAAGGTTATTAAGCATGATGCCGATCCCAACGATGTCTGAATTCAGCTCATCCGAGACTACTTTTTGTAGATCAGCCTTTGTTATTGATTGGTAACACTCAGTCGTGAGAGAGAGACTTTACCCTTTCAGAAAAAGAATATGAGTTTTCAAAGATATCACTATCTCCAAAAACTTCAGCCATTTCCGTTACATCTGCGATTTTGGCATAATAACTCAGGTAGTTCTCATAGAGAAACCTAGTAGCATAATGTAATGAGCAATTAGAAAAATCAAGATGAGTCGTCACAGGCGAAAAAGGCTTTGTTCGCAAGGCAGCTGGCGAATAATTTGAATAGGACTGAAATAAAAATCTGGATTTAGTTTTTCAAGTGCTTCAGCGCTCATTTGTTTGGCCTCGCCAGTCTCAGGATCAATTCCTATTAATAAGCATTGTTTTTGAATTGTAAGATGAAGCTTACTCTTGTTGTATAAAAATTTCCCGATTGAATGAAACAACGTGAATTCTCTGTCCTTTTGCCTGCAGCATTCATTAATTAATAAACCACATCAAAATCATTACTGTGGAAAAACTTCATTCATACTATTTTCGTTATCTGAGGACAGAATCTTTGACTCTCTGAATCCATGCTTGTTTCTTGCGCCTGACTTGCTTCGTCCTTTGGAATTTCTATCCAAAGCAAGGTCGCTGAATGGAATGGAGTAGGGATTATCAGAGCTTTTGATATAATATTCGATTTGATTGATGATATTTTTCAAGTCTCCATTGAACAGCGGACTAAATTGCTGATATAGAAAATCTGGAGAATAGCTGCTCATCTGAGGATGTATTTGACAAAGCGTCTTCAACGCTTTTTTGAAAGCAGTCTGAGTAATCGAGTTCAGCCTTTAAAAGATAAAAAATAGCCTAGATAAGACTGCTCCATCCCAGAGTGAGTTTGAAATACTTGATAATAAAGCAGAATTCTTTTAAGAAAGGCTCTTGAAACAGCTTCTTCAGCGCAGATTCTCTGATAATAAAATTCAATGGGCTGCAATGATAATGTCTGCTCATTACCCATGGATATGTGAATTCAAAGAGAGTATTATGGGTATTTTCTTCCAGTCCTTGCGTTTTTTGAAATCGTCAAGGAGTTTGTCCAGTGTTTCTTTCGTTCGATTGAGGTGATAAGGTTGAGGCAAGTTTTCTAAAACGATGATCTGGTCACTAGAACTATGCTTAATCGAATAATTAAAAGGCTTACGTTTGAGCTCCTGTGAGGCAACGTCGCAGTGCGTTGTTCAGAGTGATGGCGTAATTAAATTCGGTTTTAGCGTCTTCAAAGTCGGCTCCAAAAGAAAATTCAGATTCATTGATTTTTTTAAGTTTGAATTTGGAAATGAGGTAGTCGATGGTTGTGGTTTTCCCGCAACCTGAAGGCCCAAGCAGGATCAAAATCGGGTAATGTTGTTGAGTAGAATTCTGTTTGTAATGCAGTTCAAAAAATCTCTTGATTTCTTCGAAGTGTTTCTTGTTCACGAGTATATCATCCTAGGTCCACCAACATAAATGCTGGTTATGAAGAAAGTGGTTACGTCGTTCTGAGGGACATATTGTTCAGCCCATACGAATTGCGAGGGAGAGGATAGCCTCTTCATATTTTAATTCCAATAATACGTTGTTTAAAAATCCCGCGATATTTTGATTAATTTGCAAAAATTGATCGCTGTTTACTCTTTGAATTTTCAAAACTACTAGGAAATATGAGCATAGATAGGTTAGAAGACTTTCTTTATGATTGAGTTCTCGTAGCCAGAACAAGAAAGATAGTTTCATTTCAAAAAGAGAAAAGAAAACTATTAATTTCCTTGCAATTGATACTCACTAGTTCGTTCTTTTCTCGCAGAGACTTACGAGATTTTCTCGTGTACAATTACTAATCTACTGCCACAATAGCACCAATTCACTTGACCAAAGTGGTTTTCAGTTGCCACTCTTTATTATTCTGGCTCGTTAACGATATTATAGCACAACACTCAACGGTTTCTTAACATCGATTGCCGATTGAAGGTCACGCAATGGACACTTTATCCCTTATTCAAGTTATCATGCTCACTAAACTATAATTAGACTAACACGAAGCTCTTCGCAGGAAAATTATGCGATTGCTAGTTAATTCTGACGCAATCGGCACATCAAATCTTCAATATTCCCAATAAAGTTAGCTGCATTCTGCAGGATCGGGACAACCAAACAGACCAGAGTATTTTCATCGGTCAGTTTCCAGGCTTAGCTGCATTTGCTTTAGGCTCTTAAAAAAAATATTGCTCATATCTTGACTAAGGATTCGAATTTCTGCAAAATTTAAAAAAAAGATTATAGCGGAAATTTCGGTTCAGTGCGCCGAGGTTAGGGTTCGTTTAAACGAACCCCTCTGACTGATTTTCAAAACAAAAAATTAAATACTAGCCATCAATTTTCGAGCTCATTCTGAATCTTGCAGGCTGCCTGTTTAAATTCAACGCGCATAATTCTCCTCACAGTTCTTGTTGTACACACCGAGTGTGGAAACAATTTGCCATTTCAAAAAATGTGCTAAAAACAATTCAGAATTTAATATCTTTATCGGATGAACTTCGTTTCTAAAGGACCGTCTACCATCTTATACGTGAGATCGATCCGACTCTCAGAGTAACAGAATCTCCAACAATTCAATTCCAATTCAGTTGATTAGGTCGAAAATGGAAGAGCTTTATGAATATCTAACAGACTGGGTGCGGAAGCTGCGACTTGAGGATGTCAGAGATGTAATTTTCTTAAAATCAGACCGAAAATGTGAATATTGGTTGCATCTTATAAGGTACACCCAAAGGAAATGTGGATTACAAGGGAGAAAGTTAATGTATACTTGCAAGATAATGTCAACGGCAATGAGTTCTTCTATCAGAATAATAATCCGCTGATAACCTTAACAAATCTAGCAAATCCAACGTATTTTCCTCCAAAACTTATTTTGAAATGACTCTATTGATCCAGTAATGTCTTGCAGAACCCGCAAGTGAACCAGCCGAATAATCCCTCAATACTTCAGCCTTTAAATCAACCAAATTTCCCCAATATCTACAACTCTGAGGAGCATTTTAATAATTTAGGAGGTAATAACCAGCTATTGAGCCAGCAGCCTAGTCAAAACATCATGCAGTCCGCGAATAATTTCATGCAAGGTTGGTCGACTCAACAGCCAAGAGATTTCCAAGATAATCGTATGCAGCGTTCGAGTCCGGGCAGAGGACTGCAAGAACGATCTGAAAGGTCAACAAGACTACTAGAAGAGGATAGACCAGAGAGGAAAGAGCGCTCGGCTTCGCGAAACCGCTTAGGCAACGCTCGGAGACATTACCCGTATTATCATAAAAAGATAAGAAAGCAATTCCTTAGACCAACCAAGGCGAGATCCGCCTATCATTCACCGGTGTACAGCCCGCTTTATAGTCCTAAATACAAGCCGATTTCTCCGGGTGGTGTAGAACCACAGACCTCGAATTTAGGGAGCGCTTTTAAATTTATCGGCAGTATCCCGAAGAGTAAAGAACAGCCGAAAGACCAGAGCCAGAAGTCGAATATAGAGAATTTTATCGAGGAGAATAATATCGAAGAAGAGGAAGAAGTGGAGATTCTGTCTCCGTTGAGGAACAAGGAAGCTGAGCGAGAAAGAGAGAAGAGCGTTATTGATATCGAAGAGTCGATTGAAAGAGAGCTCAAGGCTGAAGAAGAGCTCGAAAGGCTGGAGAATTTAAAAAACAGAAAATATGAAGCAAAGAGCACCAAGGGGAGCTTGTTGTCGAACTTCTTTTCTCGTCGCAATGAGGAAGGAGACAACGATAACGAGAACTACATATCAGAACCGCAGATCAACCCACCTTCAGATGGGGAAATGGATGAAGAGATCAGAAAGACGATGGAAGTTCAAACTCGTGAACATTTTCAGGATAAAGAGGATTTTCATGACGCTGGTGGAGATGATTCGAATGATCAGAGAATGGACACGGAGAATATTGTGGGGGATGAAGAGGATTCAGTGCAAGAGTTGATGGATCGTATCGAGGTGCCCAGCATTGCGAATCAAGATAATCCAGAGGTGAGTAATAAAAGCTTGGAGGCGAGTGAGGGTCTTGGGGAAGAAGATAAGACGAAGCAGGACAAGCAGAAAGATAGTGAGATTTCATATGGGAAAGATATGGCTGACCCTGAAGAGGTACTGCATTCCTTATTGAGGTGATCCTCAAATTTATTGAAATATAGGAGAAAAACCAAGATCAGCTGGATTATAGTGATCCAGATGAGTTTGCGCCGAATTAATAAGCGAAGCTACACCTAGCCTAATTAACAGTCGAAGCGTGTTGTATTTAGGTAGAACCCATTGCAGTAGAAACCATCGTCTTTCTTATCAAGCTGTATTATGTAGTCAAAGGATGCATGGGGGTGGGATTTTTTTGGTGATAAGTTCGAGTGTCTCTTTCATTGGTTTGTCTGCTAGGATTAAATAGATATTCGCTATTTATGTCTTATTGTGTACATTATGATGTCACTACATCTGCCTATAATTCAACAAAATAATAACAGATCCAGAAGGATTCCTAACTAGAGGGAATATTCTACTGGGGGTTCCATATAAAATGAAGTAGTGGTGTCATAGTTATCAAAATTCTGGGGTTCTATCAGTTTTTGCTAATTACAGAATTGATTTGATATCTTTTATTGCGAATAAAACATTGCATCAAAAATTAACAAATTGGAATTTCATCATGACTGAAAAGCCTCAATACTACTTCGAAGACGTGTATCGGAAAATAAAGGATTATGGGTTTTGCTACAAGACATGGGTTAAACGCAGATGGATTGGCAAGAAGATTTTGGACATGTTCGTTGATGAGTTCAAAGCTTTCACCCCAGAATATTACGTACTGTTATTTATCTGCGTAGCTTGTATAAACATATCATGGACAGAAAGAAGCGATCACTGAAGGCAGAATCGTTGTCAACAAGAACAAGGTTGACATTGACCACGTCTTGAAGTACTGTTCGAACTCTTGTGCTTGTTTAACATTGAATGTGTAGAGATAATGAATGCATCGAACATACGACAATACGAAAAGAGCCTCCAGTCCTCAACGTTCCTATTGAAATAGTCAGTGAGAATGACTACTTCCTCGTTGTTTGCAAGCCTTCATCAATGCCCGTAGCCAAACCACGTATTGCATTAGGTGACTCTTAATTAGGTCCATGTTTGCGGAAACTATATGTACAACACAGTGCTTGCGATAATGAAAAACGAAATGGGCTATGAGCAAATTTATTGTAAGCATTCAAACATAATTTTATGTAGAACTTGATATTACTGATTCCCATAGCGCTACATAGACTTGATAAGCTGACGTCGGGTTTGCTCCTTCTCTCAAAATCTCAAGAACTTGCAACGAAATTCCAGAAAGATTTGGTGAATCATCAAGTGGAGAAGATGTATATAGCGCGAGTGACAGGAAAGTTCCCTGACGAGGAAGTGATAGTAGACAAACCAATATATTGCGCGTGCAAAAAGGCAGGCAAGTATGATTGCTGCGAGAACGATGAGAAGGAAATAAAAGAGAAAGAGGCCAAAGAAGCAAAGACGAAATTCAAGAAGCGGTGGTACGACGAGGTTACTAACACATCACTTATCGAATGTAATTTATAGTGAATAAAAGAATTTTGAGCATATTTTTTTCATCTAGGCCGACCGATCACTGGTAGAACACATCAAATCAGAGTGCATTTGAGATCATTAGGTCATTCAATTATCAATGATAGGAATTATGGCGGCTTGTTTATTGGGAATAAGATAGTCGAGTTGTTACAAGCTGGGAAGCCGGTCTATACTAGCGAGGACCCAGATGGATTGCTGAATGTGGATCCAGAAGAAGAGGAAAAATTGGCCGAAAAAGAGGCTTCGGATCCCGGACTCACAAAGAAAGTTAAAAAAGACGAAGGAGATACCCCAAAAAATCTTGCCATTGGCTCAGTGAACAACGAGGAAAGCAAACCGGAAACTGATTTAAAAGAAGAGAAAGAAAAAGTGATCGCACAGGCAAAGGATACATCGAATCTGGAAGAAACTAAAGAAAAACCTGATGAAAAAGTCGAAGGGAAAAACGGTCCGAGCGCCGAAGGAGATGATAAAGATCAGGGTGATGAAGAGGGCGGCCAGAGCTACTGTCAAGAAATCTGGCTGCATTCACTCGTATACAAATACAAAGGAATGATTTTTAAAGCAAAGCTTCCCTATTGGGCCCTCCAGACCTATAAATTCTGATTTTATGTCCTTGTTTTCCTTAATAGTGATTTAACTGCAATGGAACAATAATTTCTCTCTCTTTTCATCGAGTTAGGTAGACACATCAAAAGCTAGTATCATGGGAATTTTGCTGAAATGATAAGTTTCTGAGATTGAGGAAGATTCTTTAGATTTTTCAAATAGACGCTTGTTACATATGAAGGTCACTTGCAAAATCAAAGCTGCTCAAAATCAGAGAAAACAATGGCATCATAAAGAAAAATATTTTAGTTAAATGTATATGCCGTAAGCGCCTTGGTTAAATCTCCTCCGTGTTTAATGAGCAAGTTCTCAGCGGTTTTTTTATCGAATTCAAATTCCTTTACAAGTACATCAATGTCCTTAGCTGAGATCTTGATTGTTTGGACGCTATGATCAAAAGTTAGAAACATAAAGTCCCACACAAAACAATAGATTACGTTTTTGCTTTGGTTCTAGCGATCTCGTCGGCAGCGAAATTCGCTTGCTTTTCAGAAATTTCCTTCTCTTCAACGTAATCGGTAACTTTTTCAAGGGCACCAGAGTCAGTCTTCGACATTGTGAAATCTTAGAAATCTAAATCCTTAATTCTGCTTTTATCCGAATAATTATAAAGCCTTGATAATCTCTTTTTGAATTAATTTTGAATTACGATGTGAATTCTGTCTCATACTCAATATCTTTTTTCAAATTTCCTAAATCACATTGGAAAAGAGCAGACACCAGTTATTTGTCTCTCTCTCTTAATGAGACTTTTTTTATCGAATAGAAGCAATTACCTTTTGGATAGACAGCTAGTAAATTATGACGTTATTCTAAATCAGCTGAGTGGAAACTACGTGATAGCTATCACAACGAAAGCTCATTTGCATCAATATTAACTCATAATTATTCAAGGTCAATAATCGAAATCAAACGAATAACATCAGAACTCAATGACTGAATAAGTAATGTAATGTCAACTATTTAACATTTTTCTCACTGTCAAAAGAATACGCTTAATAATCAGGATTACTCAATATCTTCTTAACATTTTCGGTGGCTTGCTTCACCTTGTCAATTCTGTGTTGTTTTTCTTTCACCTTCTCGAGCTCTTTGCTCAGCGTCTCTATGATATTAATACACGCGAGCTTCTGGCGCTGGTTGGCCATCTTAGAGAGCTCCATTAAATCGTCAGTTTGTTCGATGTCCATATCACCCTTCTTACTTCCTTTAGACATTGGTGACTTACCTCCTTCTTCTCTCATTTCTTCATCAAAGGCCTGGACGTTTTCTTCGAAATGCTCCAACTCTTTTGCTTTTTCTTTCGCGTTTTTGAGAATTTCAGCCGGGAACTTCAACATCTCCGCAACAAACAGCCCATAGCTGCGGTCAACAGCACCTGGTTTGACCTTATAAAGCATAGTGAGCTGTTCATCTTTGGAGATGGCGCTGACGTAGAAGTTTTTCACGCCTTTCAAGCTTCCTTCCATGACGGTAAGCTCGTGGAAATGGGTCGCGAACAGGCAGTAACTACCCAACTGCTTTACGATGTACTCAGCGATACCCCAAGCGATACCAAAACCTTCTGAGGTCGACGTTCCTCTTCCGAGCTCGTCAACAATAAGCAAGGAGTTTTCCGTGGCGATCTTGAGCATACAAGCACTCTCCAGCATTTCCGACATAAACGTCGAAATTCCTTTTAGTTGCATATCTGACGCTCCGACACGAGTAATAATTGCATCAGTGATCGGCACCTCGGCCGAGCTGCATGGGACAAAGCATCCGATATGAGCGAACAGGACGCTGATGGCGACCTGGCGGATATAAGTAGATTTACCACCCATATTCGGTCCTGTGATGATATGCAGACGCGATCTTGAGCGGATCATCTCGCAGTCATTAGCAACGCAGTTCTTTGAGTCCAACATCTCAAGGCAAGGATGTCTCGAATCCCTGAGGATGAGATCTTTTGTCGTGGTATTAAAGGTCGGTCTTACGTAAGTATTAGGGGCGTTCATGGCAACATACGCGAAGCTGGCAATACAATCAAGTTCGGCAATGATGGACGATGCTTTCTCCATGGCAGGGTAGTAGGTTGAAACGATCTCAAGGATCTTTCCAACGACCTGTGACTGCTCTTCGTTGTACTTTTCGGACTCCTCGTTATAATCTGAGACGAGTTCCTGTAGCTTCTGGCTGGTGAAGGCAATCGTTCTCTGTTTAATTGAAATTTGTTTGTATTTCGACTTTGTTGATCGGAAAGCGTTGTCTCCCTCTTTTTTGCTAACTTCGAAGAGATAGGTGTGCGTATTCGACTCAATTAACTTGATATCGAGCCCGCCGAGGTCATCGCTGACCTCTTGTCTATGACGCTCGATGGATTCAAGCGCTCGCTTGATTCTTTTGTCGATTTCTCCGAGTTTTGGCGAGAAAGCAGGGTTAACCACGTATTCTCCCTTACGAGCTCGGTCCATGTCGATCGATTGCTCGACCAACTCCTCGAATTTCGCGAAGTCTTGAAGACATTGGCGAAGGTCGTTTAAAAAGTATTTCATAAGAGGCTCAGCTTCGTCGCTCATGTAGCCACCGAGGTACTCGCAGTTGTTTTTCACTGTAGTGACGACCTGGTACACCTTGACGCAATCGATCAAGTTGCTTCCGTGCTTCTTCTTGGAGTAGACCTTATAGAACTTGGCGTAGAGCTTATCGAGATCAGGGATCTTTCTCAAAAACTCATTTTGGAGATGGGAGAGAAGGTTTCGGTCCTTGACGAGACACTCAACGACATCTAATCTACGGTTGATTTCGTTCGGGTCTTGTAGAGGCTGTTTGAGCCAGCGCTTCAAACAGCGGGAACCGATCTGGGTCTTGCATTTATCCAGCAGCCCGTAGAGGGTTGAAGCATCGCCTGTGGCACGAGCAGCTAAATTCGATTTTGGGAAAATCGAAAGCGCGTTGATGGCAGCAAGATCGAGCTTCATGTATTGGGCCAAAGTGTGAGTGTCGATCTTGAAACGCTTATGATTGGAGGTATCCTCGCTAAGTTTATGTTTCGCCATCAAATACCCCAACGCCTGGAGAGCTTGGGTGTGCTGAGAGGCCTTCCAGTAGTGAGTAAGTGGCCTATCAAGCAACTCGTTAACGTCTGATTCGACGTTCTTGTAGCGGTTTCCTTTAGTGAGGTCTTCAGAGATTTGTTCGTACTCAATCTCTGATAAAGAGATGATATCGATGAGTTTTTCTCGTTCGTTGTTAAGTTGAGGCAGTTGAATGTAGAGCTTGAATTGGGCGTGTGTGTTCTGAGGGTTTATCTGTAAGATGAGGGATTCGAAGTTGGAAAAGTGCTCGTTATCGTGGAATTCAGAGAGGATGAAGCGTCGTTCATCTGAGTTGTAGACGGCGGCGTTTACATCTCTACCGGTCTTGGTGTAGGAAATATAGACGGCCATGTAGATGAAGTTTTGATCGGTGTCCTCGACCTGGCTGTCATCGGGTTCTTTGTCTGCGCGGTTCATGTTTGGGATTGTTTAGATTTTTTTCTTTTGAAGATATTAAAAATACTATTTTTTGTAAATTTGCGCGTATTTCAAAGCCTTGCGCGCGTTGAATTTTAAATATGAAATTTCCTGTTTTTATTGACTGCAAAAGCAGATGTTGGCTAAGTGTAGATAAACTTATTAAGGACGTAGAATATTTAGGTAGAGATAGGAAGTGGTAAGCTAGAAGAGGCAATTGAATTGATAATTGCTGTCCTTTTGAGCAGCCAGTGAAGTGAGAAATTCTATTTATTCGTTCTGATTAATGTGATTCAGTTTGCTGCAATTTAGGTGCCAATGGTGTATATATTGAGCTGTAGTCATTAATAATGAAGTTGAGGCAGTATTATTAACTGAATATTGGTGATGATGAATATATTCAGAAGCCTATTATAAAATGGGCAGTAATTCTCCTAAATTGAGAGCGAATCACTGCTGTTGCGATTGCTGCGATGAATTGGGAGATTGATTGACGAGAGCGTTTGTGAGTATCTTTTGGAATATGCGCTTTTATATATGATAGTTCGCTAGAAACCTTTCTTGCCAATTTTTTGATGACAAGACAGAATTTCTTAATGACAGCAATCTTTTGTCACTTGATTGGAGAGCATGCAGATATTTAAGCTTTTTCAAGGAAGCTGTGTGATATATCTAGATATCTTTTCTATTGAAAATGACAGCTGCTATTTGCATAATCAGATAATGCCAATATCGTATATTTCCATTTGATAATCGTGTATGTCCTAAAGAGATTTCTTTTGACTAAAGCATTCAATCTTTTTGTTTCAGTGCTATCAATGCAGAAGAACCCATAAAAATAAGATGGGGTACTTCATGATAATTAATTCAAAATTGAATTGAAGAGCATCATATCAACTAATTTTAGCTCTTTTCTTGCAAACAAGTGTAGGAATCCACAAGTGATTAGGTGAGTCTCGTCATTATCGAATAAAATGCAGGGTATACATAGAAAATCATAACTCTTATAAAACTTTTGTAGTGGTGATACGAAATGCTTCTCTCTTGAATAATAAAAAGGTTTCTCTCAGTTCCAACTCCAATTCCAATTTATTCGAGCCCTCATATAATAGGCGATACCTTTATCATTAATTATCAAGAGCAGATGTATTGGTTAAGTTGTTTTTCAATCGTTCAATTTCCCATAAAAATTAAAGTATTAGCAAAAAGTCACGATATATTTTTATAAAATCTGCATAAATTAGCATAAAACTTTGATACGGATTTCAAAAAAATGAATTATCCAATCCAACTGTAATAATATATATATACATTTAAGCTCGTGGAATGACGTGCTATATTGAACCCTCTGGGAGTACTTCGGCATTAAAGTTAAATATCTTTTTCAATACCGCCTCTTGACTTTTGAATCGACTTAGTTTCCTTTTTGAATCTACTCGACCCAACTTTTCTCCTCCAGCATCTCCAATCAAATTCTCCTTTAGATTCATCATCTCCATTTGATTATTTTGATTATTGTTTACCAGTGCCAATGGCGATTGACATTGGAAAACATTTTGGTGGACTGGAGGTGATGAAGCATGTTTGGTCAGTTTATTTATTTCAAAATCTGTTAATTTGCAGTTTAACGGCATCGGTAATAACGGAGCAGACGATTTCTGCTTTTTCAAAATAACGTTTGCAGATTTGACGTTCAATTTCGTTTTCTCGATCGTCACCCGGTCATTGTTCATTGAACCATCGGTACATTCGCTTTGATCAATAATGCAGATTGAGCTTTTCTCGGCAGGCAGAGGATTTGGCTGGACGTGAACCATCCTAGGAGAGTAGATCGACTGGGTTTTTGGTATCGCTGGAAGGACGATCGCGGTTTTAGCTCGCGCAGAATTAGAAACTTCTCTGGCCAAAAAATCGGGCTTAGAACTCGAGTCCTTGAAGAAATTCGCAGGACTAAGCGCCTTGATTTTGTTAAATTTAGTGACTTTAACACGAACCTGCTCTTTATTTGAAGGATCCCCAAAATGCTCAGCAAAGTCCTTTGTTCCAAATGATTGAAATCCCAACGGCACTTCCTCTGAGTTCTTGCTAGAGGAATCCTTGGATATATTAGAAGCGAATACTCTCTTTAGAGGGGACGGAGAAAAGACTTCTTCTTCTACTGTTTGAAACAGTTTTTTCTCCATTTCTTTTTTGGATTTATAGTCATCCGAGCAGATAGCCTTCGTGAGAGGTTTGACTATGGAGACCTGCTTCGCTGTTGGTGTTTTGCTGATAATGCGAGATATTATGGAGTTGTCTCCACTAAATGGGCCTCTTTGCTCTGAATATTTCGAATGTTTTGTGGAGTGTGCCTCAGCCAAACCCTATACGATTAGCTGTGTTACTGTGGTGTGGTTCAATGAAATTACTTGAAAAAAATCATTAGTAAATGTAGATTTTGGACGATGAGTTTTGATTCGTGTTATTGGACGTTCATAAGGGGTGAAATTAGCTGTTTTTTGTAAGCTTGAACCTGATTGGTCGTCTGGCACGAGAGAGAGATTGGTTTTATTTTCCTATGGTTAAAATTTGTTAGTTTTGTGTCGAATGGGTGCTTATATACTCGGTGAGTGGTGATAGCAGAGGACATTGGAGCTGTGGTGGTAGCTACGGAGAGATTTTCGTTATTAGAGTGAATAAATTTCACTACGGAGGAGTTTTAGGAAGTAATAAAAGATGTTTGTGATTGTTTGAGTATTGTTAGATAAAAATTAACGATCAAATTTTAAGATTTACTGTTAACCAATTTCGTTATTTGAGGTTCAAAATTCTGAGAATTAGATTAATAAAGGAGTTAATTGTGAGAGAAGGTCAGAAAATGAAGAGAATATTGACGAGTGATAGAGAACGAATGGCTATGTATCCTTTTTATTTTTCCTTGAGAAACTCGCAGTTAGTTTTTCGTGTTATGATTATATGTACAGTTGCAAACATAATTTGTTTCATTAAGGAATGCTCAATATATAACGTTGACCGACACTTTAAACGAAATGCGACATGAGAAGAAGAGTAACATACATCGCTCTTTAATATGGAATCTAGACGGTTAGTTGGTAACAAATCTTTTAATTAAGTTGCAATAAACTTAAATTCAAATTGGACTCCAAAGTTAATGATTCTTGGATCTGAGTTTCCTTCATTTAAAGGCAGGAACCAAAGAATATTGCAGTTTAACTTTTCGTTTGTAAGATCTCAAATTTGAGTTATGAGTTTTTTAAAACTTTCTGAACTAACTATCGTGATCAGCACGCTGTTGAAACAGATAATCATATCACTCTATCGTCGGCATCAATTTTGATTGATCCGTTACCACCAAACATGATTGATTTTTCTATGGAAAATTTTTATGAGTTGGCAAAGACTTTTCGATCAGAATCCACAGATATGTGATGATAATTTAAGTCGCTTGCTGGGTATGTGCACACTTTCGTCTTGCTACCCCAAATTGATCCTTTTTCAGCCTTGCTTCGATTACGTTTGATCGTTAACTAGCATTAAAATAAGCAATCTCACTCGTCTTCCAAATTTCTATTCAGATTAAAACGGGCTTTTGGAGAGCGTAATATAAATTAAATTTATTGAAATTCAAAGAGCTGCCTCCAGGACTAAGTCTAGCGAAGTGCCTGGAGGCCTTGAGACCAATAATATCTCTCTTTTACCAAGTTCGAGTTGCTGAATTTGCTGTAGTTTAGTTTGAATGAAAGCTGCATGATTAGTCATACATAAATTAGAAAAAAAGCAATCTTCTCCCTATCACCGCAAGTAGACCGGCTACGAGGCAATCGCAGTTAATCTTTTCTGAAGGGATAATCAGAGATAGTAAGCTACATTACGATAAATCAAAATTTGTTTTACATACTCAACTTTTGAGAAATCTTGCTTCATGTAATTCTGAGAGTCATTACTTGCAAATTCTGTGTTTGCTTTGCTTTGAAATCAAGTAGTTTTGTGGCTTTTAACACTTGGGAACTACTATAACGATACTAAAGAGGAATCAGAGGAATTATGAAGAGAATGGGGTTGTTTGAAATGGGATGTTTAACCTGTAGGTTACACGATTTTAACTATAATGTTGATAGCGTTCTATTAGGATTCCCTAGAACCCGTTCATATTCTTCTACTTAAGTATTTGTTAGCAGTTCCACTGCAACCTTTTTCAAGAAAAATAACTGGAGGAAAAAAAGATTATATTGGAAGGGAAAAAAATGCAAGTAACTTTTATATTGATCATTTCACAGATAAATGAAATTAATTAAATTATTCGCAAGTAAAATATTAATCTCAATCAGAATCTTAGAGACGAAGAGCTGCATGTCTGAAAATGATAGAAAGATTAGTGTCTGAAACCAATCTATGAGATCTACAAAGCTGAGTTTCATACAAAATGAGTTCAAATGTTATTTCGATAGCTTAATTCTGTACCGATTGAATTTTCTTGTAAAATTTTAAACTAAGTGAAAATGATGTATGGGTAGATGTACACCTGCTAAAGGTGGCTGCTTCTATAATTACAATCGAGATGTTTGAAAAATTGGCTCAATGTTGTGTCGAATGGCGATGTTAATCAAGCAATAAATGATTTTTCTTTCTGATCAACTACCACTAATCCTTTTGCATTTTAAAGAGTGTTGAAAATAACTTGCAAACGAATGACTCATATCGTCATTGTCATTCAAACTACAATAAGCAAATATTTACAAACTTCGCAATTATTCTGGACTTTTTTTGAAATAGGAGTTAAGACGATTCCAAAAAAAATTAATTATCTAAGTTACAAACCAGAAATCTCGATAAACTTAAACTTCCTTGAATTAAACATTCAATGATTAAAGACCGTCATGGGTAACGCAGGATCATGCAGGTGATGGGTATCTCAAGGATATGCAAGGTCTAATTTAGCTCCAAAGCTGGCATTGTCCGAGCCAGCCTCAAGTTGAATTAAAAATTTATTATAAAGCGAATTTTGGCTGAATTAAAAAAACGAATTGCTGAGAATAAAATTTCAAAAGTGGCTCTCTAAATAAAAAGCTCCAGATTAATTTGTTTAAATTATTTTAACTAAGAGAAGAAAACAGTCAGCACCCTCCTGGAAACTGAACTCCAAACTTCCACATTGTGGAGGGTGTTTGAGCTGAAGATAAGAATTAGAGTTTATATTTTCAGAGACGAAAGCATATTTTCAGAGGAAAAAGCGTGAAAGTATGAACTCAAAGCTGGTTTAGGGCTTTTTCGATTTTTTCTGTAAAATGATTTGTGAAATAAATTCAAGGAGTTTGAGATAAAAGAAAATTGTCAGCAAATTATAAACTAAATAATTGGAGTGATTATTTAAATGAGCTTGAAGAATTCTCTCAAAACCTACATTTTTGCCTACAATCTCATGCGAAGCCAACGAGAACAATTTGGGACATTCGCGTTTTGCTTCTTATTGGCTATCAACTCTTTTCAAATGATTAGTGTTTTGACCTTGATCCCTACTCAAAAACGGGACTTATTCTCGTCGACCCTCAACCACATCATCGGACTCTTTGCGCTCCCGAGCCTCATTGAAGTCCTCAGAATCCCTGCTTATATCGTTCTCTTTGCTCTATTAATGCTACTAGGAGCGTATCTTGTCGCAAACGTGGCTTGTGCTTTCTTCATCAAGAAAAAAGCTAAAAAGAGAATATATTCTTGGGTGATGATCCCTTTGCCCAAAGGAGATCTGTTTTACTTCTACAAGAAGGTCATGTTTGTTCCAATACTCCAATTGGCACTGGCTGAGGTATTACGGATGAGAAATCCTCAAGTCCCTTCTCAATGCTCGACTGAATGGTGCGAAAAGACTGCTTTTGGACTGGAAGTTGTCCTTCTCGTGATTGCACTCTTCCTTTACTGCTCATTGGCCTTCATTACAATTCCTTGTAGTTTTGAGGACGATGCTCAAGAAGAATCAATTAACATGGCTTTAGAGATGATAAAGCCATTTCACATCGCCTTGGTCATCGCATTAGCTGTCGCTGATGTTAACCTATTTATCGTGTTTGCTTTCTGGGCTTCTTATTGGGTCATCGACATGATCGACTTTTTATGGAACGGTAGATATACAAGACCCAAAATCGAACATCTCAGCTCCATTCTAAAAGGAGTCGAGTTCGCGGTCTTCTGGATGTTCTTGCTCCCAAATGTTCTGAACTCCTCTGGCTCAAACTATAGTTTTGTTGGATTCATAATATGTCCACTTGCTATCAAAGAGATCTATAATTTGAAGCTACTTGCTGAGAAACAGATCATCACCGAATTCTCCTCAAACCTACAAGGGATACAGACTCTGCGCCCCCTTCGAGTTCACAAGTATCTGAAAAGTCTTCTTTACCAAAATAAGGCTAAGTCCACTCAAAACCATGAACACTCATCCATAGCATTGAACTCTCTAACGTTAACCAATGAAAATCCCAAAGAAACTGCTGAGAATGGCTCTTTACAATATAACAATCTCTTTACTAAAGGTTACTTTGAGCACGATGGATTACAAGAGCAGAATATCATTGATGCAGTTGAAAAAATTTATTCGTTAATATCTTACGACAAGAAAAATAAAATTAAACTTGATGTTACTCTTCTCTGGATTATTTTCCTGAAAGATATCCAAAAAAGCCATGTTAAAGCCTTCACTCTCCTCTCTCAAATGCAAAAGAGTCTGCAATACAGTTCCTTTCGCACGAAGCTCCAAGTTGAACTCTTAGATCACTTAATCAGACAGCAAATTACATCAAGTGCCGTAGAAAAATCGGTCACTGCTGACTCTCTCTTTACTTTTCTTGGCGACGTGGAGAAGACAAAGCAGACTATCGAAGCCTACCTAGTGAAAAGCTTTGAGTTCTTTATCTTGACTCAAAGCCAAATTGTGAAGGCTACTGATATCAAGAAACAGGGAGCTCATCTTCTCTCTGAGAGAGCAGTCATTCTCAAGAAACTGAAAAATCTAATCATCCAAAACAGTTCTCACAGGGAAACGATTCAGCTATTCAGCTTCTTCATCAAAGACGTTATTGAAGATGGCTTCGAAGGGAAATTTTGGGAACTCGAGAATAAGAGAAACCAACAGTTGATAAATAACTCTCTGCTCATTAAAGAAAAGGGCTGGGATATGACTTTAGAGTCTTTCGCGAACCACATTGATGATGGCTCATCCTGTCAGCATGTCATGGTTATCAGTCTAGATCCCATGAACTTTGGTCAATTACTCAAACTCTCAGATAGATTGCTTGAAATGCTGGATTTCGTTGGAGTCGCATCAACCTCACTACACATAGACACACTTGAAGGGACATTCTTCGATCGAAAGAACTTGAAATGGATCAAAGACCAAATCATGGAAGGCAAAGATCCTTTCTCAGCTTTCATACAGGAAGACCGAAGAATCTACTTGAAAAATAACAATGGGGAGTTTCTCGCTTTTCATTTATTCCCATGCTTGGAAGTCTACAACGGAGTTCCAACCATTGTCTGCTACCTCAGAACTTTCAGTGAATATAATCACAAATTCCTGATTTTCAACCCTTACAAGGAAAATAAAATCATTGGAATTGGCAAGGGATTCACTTGGTTGGAAGGTCTGCCTTTCAAGGATAAAAGAATTCAGGATTATCTCTCTTCTTTCCCAGGTGATTGTCAACAATTAACCCCGCCTACTCTGATAGAAGGAGCCAGGTTTCATCGAAGAAACATCGACAGAGAAAAGACAAGCTCTTCTGTAGGAACAGACATAAGCTCTCCTCTCGACCACGGATCACAAGTAATTGATTACACGGTGGAGATGCTTCATACAACTGCACTGCAAAGGAGATTTGGAATCCTGACGATTGTTCGCTCCTCCAAGAAAGAATCCGATAAAACTCGAACTAAATCACCGAAGGATGGTAGCTCTGTAAAGTCTAAACTAAAAAGTCCTAGAAAGAGTTTCTGGGCTAATTTTGGAGCTACTTCAGCTTCCAGCCAAGTTGAATCCCCAGATCTTCTTACATTATCACTTAAACAAAAGAGACTTGTAGCAGCAGAATGGGATCTCAATAGCCCTGAAAGCCTAGCCCCATCAGATGTGATAAAACTCGAAGTGTTGCACAAATCTGAAAATCATACTGCTGATGATGGCGCTTCTTCTAAGTTAATCCATCCTCGAATTCATCATCTTGAGTTACATGAAGGAAAAAAACCAGGAGACAGGGAACCCAAAAAATCACAGTTTTCTGAGTCCAAACTTATGAAGATAGAATGCATCCAAGAAATAAATTCAGAATCTGATTCACCAATCCACGGAGGAAGGAGTCCGGTTCGCGTAATTAAACGGAAAAAGCCATTCGATTCGGCAGAGATAAAAGCACAGACAGGATATGCTGGAAGCACAACTAGTTCTCGAGTAGGAGCGAGTTCTAACTCTATGCGATCTCTTATCAACGGAAATCGAACTCCGGCTATCATCAAAACCATCTACGCCTTTGGCATTATCATTTTTGGAATGACGATTGTTTGTACACTTATCGTTTATGGCACTCTAACGACTCAATATGCAAAGTTATCAGATTTTGCAGCTCATGCAACATTCCCTGGTTTCCTTAAAGTTGTTTCAGCTAGTGTGTATATGGCTACTGAAATGCAATTGGCTTTAAATTTGGGACAATTCAGCTTTTCCTCTGCATTTTCGTGGAGAATAAGTGTAGGACAGATTGTAGGGAAAAGGATACCTACATTTGTTCAGACTTATGGAGAAAATCTCATTAATTTTAACCCAGAATCACTTACTAATAATCTCAACCTTGATAATTATACAATTGACCTTGGAGACCTCCCAGAGTTGGAAATTGACGGATCCGCAGATTTCTATGAAGCGACTGCAGTGTTTATGACATATGCACAACAAATGTCTCTCGTACCTCAATATCCCAGACTATTTACGAGCTCTCTCGTCAATTTCATGAGGTTCTTCAGTCAACCTTATGCAGACAATATGCTTGATCCCATTCGAGAAGTACTTGTCGAAAGCGCCTATGATCAATACGATTTTGTAATGAACTTGCTGAATTACATTATGGTAGCATCTTTGCTACTGATCACAACCCTCGTCTTTAGTTTTGGATTTATCTTCCGCAAATTTGAGAATATGGAAACTAAAGCGTTTGCCAAGCTTTGTACAGTAATGACAAAGGAGAATCTTGCTAAAGAGATTAACAAAATCATCACGGCCTATGAGAGTAGGCTCGGGCTAAGTCTCAACTTAAGTGGCTATGCAAAATATAATACAAACTGGATTACTCATGAAAAGAGTAAAAAGAGCCGTGGTAGTGTTTCACAATCTGCGAGAAAAATCATACAAGGACATATGTCTCTACAAAAGATACTCAGCGCATTATTGCTGGTGGCA
>ENA-UOTX01000096-UOTX01000096.1-compost-metagenome-genome-assembly--contig:-NODE-96-length-92303-cov-13.859627_pt1 | contig 92303 bp, 64 predicted proteins | sample MGYA00238143_ERZ746982 | MGnify/ENA primary metagenome ERZ746982 (study PRJEB28758, sample SAMN06268862) | compost metagenome | isolation source: single cell | place: USA: California, Emeryville, Joint... | reverse complement strand
TCAGATTCCTTGAAGCTTTCTGTGGAAGGAAGACTATTATGCACGATGAGCTCTGGAGAATAGGATTTGATGGGAACCCCAGCGGATTCAGTGCAGAAAATGTGAATCAGATCGCAGCCGCCTCGTAATGCTGTAGACCCGGCGTAGTATGGCGCGCCAGTATAGTCTAGTGAACCACCAATTACTGCGATTTTGCCGTTTTGGCCTTTATGGCGGTCAGGTGAGAGCTTTGGGATGATTTTGGCGAGATCGTCGAGTTCGATTTTGGAAATATGTTTTGACATGCTTATGCTGGTTCAAATGCTTTATGACAAAAAATGGCGATTTGTTTGCTTGATCTATATCGATAAGATGCAAGAATATAGCTGAAGTCTTGGATTTTCTATTAGAAAGTTCCATTTATTCTATAGAATATCGCATATTTGTCGCCAATCTCTGACTTTTCATTGAATTTTTAAGAGCAATTGTTTCCACTTATTTTATATTTTTTTTGGAGCGAGGGAGTAATCACATTCTGCAGCTAGGTTCCCGTGTAGTCTGTCAACATCATAGCAGTCTCACTTAACTGAGATGTTTATAAAAATTCTGTTTAACGTTGTTTTTTGATAGCTCTAATCGAATTTCTATTCTTCAAAATCATCTCGAAAAAAATTTAGAAGATTAATCTAATAATATAATGAACTACTGAAATTTAGAGCAATTAATTCGTGCAAAACGTCTGACTAAATTCTACTTTGACTTAGGCAATATAAATATTTTTTCTTTGACTCTTTTATAACACCTTGGAGTAAATTAAGTACTCGATAAATCGCTAGCAGATTTAGAAGCGACCTTTGAATAATGCTTCCAAGTTTGCCTGTACACAGCTTTGTTCGATATTAATTCTCGCAAATTATAAAAAGAGAAATGGACGCTCAACAGAAGAATTTTCGAAAGCAATAGAAATTAGTCTCTTCCCCCTAAGAAAAAAAGAATGTATCTCAAGTTGATTTATTCTTAAACTTGTGATTTCACTCATGTTAAATTCAAAAACTAAGTTACAGGTTTTGACAAACTTCAAATTAACCGATTATTTATTTTTATCAAAATAATGAGACACTCACTTCTTTTCATTTTCACTTTCTGCATTTTCTTCCACACAAGAGCCACCATCTCCATAGACCTACTACGCGAGACCCGAAATCCTCTCCTTTCTCAAACGAAAAGAGCATTAACAGTCAATCCTCGCTCGCTTGCAACAGATAACAGTATTCCCAAGCGCATCCAGGCTCGGATTCGCCTCGAGAGCCACTTAGACATCCAATACAAAGGATTCATCCACATAGGACAAGACAAACAGCCGATCTCTGTAATTTTCGATACTGGCAGCTCTTGGATTTGGATTCCTGATGCCGAAAGCGAGATTACCTTCCGAGGGTCTAAAAATAAGTACTCTTGTCATGAAGAAAAAGGCTGTGTGAAGCACTCCGAAAAAGCCCAGTTGCAATACGGTTCAGGCGGCATCTGGGGAAATTTCGCATGCGATGACATCTACTTAGGCGACCAGCTGGTCGTAAAGCAGCAGAAATTCGTTTTAGCATCTGCTCAACAAGGATTAGATGGCCTCATTTCAGACGGTGTGTTCGGACTTGGTTTTAATCCACTTCTGGCCGACTATCCAACCTTCCTCGATACACTCCGGGCGCAGAACACGATCGAAAATAAAGCTTTTTCACTATATATGGCCGGTGACATGTATCGCGATGTTTCCAAAGCCAAGCTTATCATTGGAGGCTATGAAAAGAGCTATATGCATGAGAAAAACTTCACTTACGCAGAGGTTATTTCGAATGACAGCTGGGCGGTGAGACTGGACGAAGTCCTACTCAATAACAAACCGCTTGGCATCTCATTCAACCGTGTGCTTATCGATTCTGGAACAAGCTCTATTCTAGTACCGGAGCTGGATCTTAACATTCTCTTAGACGAGTTTGAGCGAATCATAGGGAGTGACTTCAGACGTGGTAGTGGGTTTTATTCAATTGCGAACTGCGATGATGTGAATAAATATCCCACACTGGCCTTTCAGATCAGCGGTAAGATCTTCGAACTCAAGCCAAAGGATTATATCAGAAAGGAGAAAGGCAGATGGTGTTTCTTAGAGATAATGAGTAGCGGACTCTTTGATACTGAGTGGATCCTGGGAGATATGTTCTTGCATCAGTATTACACGCTATTTGATATAGATAACAAACGTATTGGGTTTGTGAAGAACGCGAGACCACTACTCGTCATTGAAAATGAAACGGAATGGACGATTTGGATTATTTGCAGCGCTTTGGTGTTAGTGGTCATTATATTGTACTTGATAAGGAGATTTTGCGCTTCTAGAGCCAATCCGAATGTTTCTGGGGTGAATACTTATGTGCCCTATGAGAAAGATACGATTTAGCTAATTGAATATGAAAATACGTGTATGATTTCTATCTAGTGATGTTGCGATCGTTGTATTCAATATATAGTTATTTATTTTTATCATTTAAGCCTGATAGGCAATAAGAGCCAAGGCTTTCATGAATACAAATTTTTTCCTCAATGACGTGACCCTCACAGTGGATATCCGTTACACAAGTAAAATATCACTAGAAAAAAATTCTTCATACGAAATATGCAGGCAAAGTCTTATCTCAGAAGAAGGCAAGGAAAAAATTACCTGAAATTGTGGCTAGAATTGTTTCCTGTCAAAATGTTACTTTTCTTTTTTTTTAATTACGAGCAAGAGATGAGAAGACATCTTTGACTTAAATACTGTAATAAAAAGTAATAAAATTTTAATTTCCAGTATCAATTTTTCTCATAAACCAAACCTTAGAGCGAACTTCCTTCTTCAACATTTTCAATTTTTCCAAAAACGCATATCAGAGAATTCAGAATTGTGACAAACACTCGCCTTTTTCAATCAATAGCTCTTTTCTCTTTCCAAATCAGTAATCCAGGATCCCGAATTCCGAACACTCCTCCTCTAATCAAAGGAGATTATTGCTAATTTTTCTTGCTCCCCTCACCATCAATACTAGATTTAATTAGACTCGATCACTCCACTGTTCTAAGCCTTCATTCCAGTCCATTGCACAAGGAGAAGCTTTTCATGAGATTTTCCTCATTTCATTTCATCAAGCTACAAACTGCCTAAGATCCAAGCAGCTTCGATAAGAATTCATTGAATTGAGCTATAAAATCCTTTCTCTTTTTGTAAGCAGGACAATCATAAAAGGCGTTACCGAATTACCCTTGATAATTCGCGAGCAATTGCGTTTAGTCAAATAAATTTATCAGCGTTTGATCAAATTCCCACTACTTGCTTCCCATCCCTTTAATTAATTTCTGATTGACAAAGAATTATCTAATCTTCTCGAAACCATAAGCATTGCTCACCTACTCATGAACCCCGAAAACCCCAGTGGAAGGACCCACCCTTCCTCAAGTATTTCACCCGCTATTCCTTTCAAACTGACTTTGTTAGAAACTACTCTCGATCAGAGTCCGCGAATGAGAGTTAGACCTTCTTCTCCAATCCAACAGTCTCGAGAGCTCCTTTCTAAGAAATATTATGAAACCTTCCAATTCTACTTCTCAAAGCCTATCACAGAGATCATCGCGGATTCGGAACTCCCGCATGTTTTGTTGTATAAAGACTATCTTTACTATGACGACGAAAGGGAGTTCTTACGCGGATTCTATAAAGTCAGCGAGTTTCAAGAAAAACACAAATTGCTTTGTAGTCTCATCGACAACTTGGATTTCACAGTGAGACCGAATTTGGCCGTGCATAAACAGAATAATATCATATTGAAACGCAATTTGAAACTGCAAAAGCTATATTTCATGAAAGCGTCGGCCGAAGCCGACGGCCAACAGCTCGCAACGCATCAGATACCGGTTATCCCTCGCTATATCGAAGATATTGTGTATTCAACGCAAATGGAGTCAGACACGCAGCAAACAGGGAATTATACGGTCAGTTTGGATAACGTTGGTTTGAATGAAAGGAATATGCTGAATTCGCTGAAGCAGCAGGCTGAGGACACCGAATCCAGAAAGAGCTACGAGACTGCTGGTTTTGCCAACCCCTGTGAGTCAAGATGCAGCATGCAATCAAAGGGCATCGCAGCAAATATCGATGTTAGCTTCAGAAAATCAGATTTTGAATTTAAAGAGCCGATTGAGCCTGAAAGAGTTTCTTTAGGCTCGTCGTTCAATATGGGCGATGAGATTCAAATGATACAAGGGAACTCAATTAGCCCTCGATCAAATACTCAGACTCTAGAAGACAGCGTTTGCGGGTTTTTCCAAGAGATGCCTGAGGACGTAAAGGAAACCAAACCAGCAGAGCAAATCATTGAAAAACCCGTGAGACAGAACGAAAATAAACCATCAATACCAGAAAGTGAGCACAAAATATCGAATTTTGCTATGAGACAGCCGGATTTTGTCCTTAAACCATCAGAAGTTGTGAAGCCGAACCCAACGACAGTCAAGAGAAGGAATCCTAAGACTCCTGAACAAAAAAATGATGCAGGAATCGTCCAGCAGAACGTCCCAAAGACCGATGAGGTCGCTAAAGAACAAGGCACTGTCTTAACTCAAGCAGTAGTAATGAAACCAAAGGAGGAAAGCCAAAAGAAAGTAGCTAACCTGAGACTAGGAAGTCCAAATGCCGCGATGAAACGAGAGTTGCGAATAGAGGCCCAAGAGTCTAGTAGTCTGGCTGATAAAATTCTCAATGAGAAACCAGTTTCTTCTCGAGGTAAAAACCTGCCGGTGTCTCCAACTCAACACGTCAAGGAACGCGGACCCAATCTTAGAGTCTCCACATCGCCAAAGGTACAGAAAACAGCATTGAGCAAAAGTCCTGTGAGAGAAAATCTTCTTGACGAGAGCAAAATCGCTGAAAAGAGGTCGCTAATGTTGCCTCGGCCACGACTAGCGACGAAAATCCGAGAGGCAAAATCGCCAGTACATTTCAGCAAGCATAACCCTATCACAACGAAAATTAATCTGACAAATTCATCTCAATCAGCAGCGGATGAGAACTCCCTGGCTTCAGGCACCAAAATTGGGGCTTCCGACGCACAGCATTCTGCTGGGATTTCCAATGGAACCCTAAACAAAAACATTGGGAAATTTAAAAGCGATGACCTGTACAAGGCGGCATTAAAAGGAAACGCGAAACACGAGAAATCCCCTGAAAGGACATTGTTCACGAGCCCTGAAAAAGGTGAGAACTCGCAACCCGAGTCAACTACTCTCAGCCCCCAGCCTGAGACGAAAAACCCGCCGAAGTTGACTTATGTGCCCCGTGCTGAGGCAGTTTTATCGCCCCGATATGGATTAAAGACTCCAGTGAATCACAAGCGAAAGGGTTCGCATATTCCCTCAGAGATGAACACTCCAACAGGAAAACACACCCCAAGCACCCACAGCTCAGAATCATCTGTTGACAAAGTTTCAGAGAAAGGCTCTTTGATTTTAAGTTACAAGATCGTAAGCGGCAAACACACTACTGATTCGAAAAAGACCACTGATGCTAAACTCAGTTTCGATGAATCTACATTGAAGCGGGATGTGCCATCAACAACCGAAGCCTCAACGATGAATAAAGCTTTTAGTCACAGTGTAGTGAAGAAAACCCTTCAAATTGACATCCAAATCGTGACTGAAACCGAGCAGTCTACCGAGGCTCAAGTACCAAGCACGAAACACAAGGCGCGGTCGCCTGAGCCGGTTCAAAGAGACCCTGCTCCTAAGAAAACTGTAGAGAAGGAATCGCCGAAGCTGGTTTATATTCCGGTGAAAGTACCCTCAAAAGCCGAGACACTCGCGAATAACCACAGCCCGTTCAAAAGAACAATCGAGCTCAATATCGAAAAATCTACACATAAACCTGAATCAGAGAAGGCAAGTCATATACCCCATATATCATCTAATACAGGAAGAAATGAGAACGCTGGCTTGTCCGAGGAAAGATCCCATTCAAGAAGACATGAGAGGTATGAATATTCTATCCGTAATCAGATGCTAATCACTTGAATAATAGATTTGCTAAAAGCGAAGTAGGACAATCTCCTCCTCCTCAGCTGCATTGCGCACGGTCTCCCACCAGAAACGCAGCAAAAGCCACGAACAGAAATGATCAAGGGCAGTTTTGGAAGAAAATTGGTAGAAATGCTGATAAAGCAAACGAAGGAGGCAAAGTGTCCGTGGTCTATCACAACAGCGTAAAGAGCGTCGACGGCTTCCCGCTAGAGAAACGGTCCTTTGTACTCGGCGAACCTGAGCGGCAGAAGAGAAAAGAAATCTTAAGGGTGATCGCTAAGAGCAAATGAACTCCGGAACAGCCCTTACCTGCTTCGTTACCATCTTTATAAGCGAATTTCTCTACTTACTGATAAAAAAAACTGAATTTTGACCTTCTGATCCTGACTAAGCGGTCACGAGGGAGTATAAGTAAAATTATTTTTGTGCATTATTTCTGTAATGTTCAATTGAGTGTGTGTGTTATTATAGAACTGTAATGAACTGTGTCTATGTAAGGTATTCAATTACGATTTTTTGTTATTTTTTTTGGTTTTTATTTTGAAAAAGTATGCATTTAAATCATGAACCAATAATCCATAATCTCCCATTAGCGCATACTGATGCCTTCTCTTATGCTTTTAGGTCTGTAAAGATGAGCTTGCTATTTGCAGCTGAGTTTTATAGTTTCGATAGAAACAAAGGGTTAATAATTTCCATGCAAAGCAATCTCACAAACATAACACTAAAAAAGTCAATGAGTTAAATAGCTCGAGTAAGAGTCTTCTTCATGAGACTTATCGTATCCCAGGTGAGAGAGTTCATGATTCCCATCAGCGCAAAAATACCTCCGCCGACTGCGCACAGCTAAATTATTCAAAAAAGCTCGAGTTAGCCGATACCATCTCTCTGAAGTAATACCTGAACGATTAGATGATACAAATTTTTCTCTTCTAAGCGGAAGAGCATAGTAATTGGCGATACATCGTATTTAAACAAAGCAACGATATGCTGATGGACTGGTCCATCCTGTACATAGTTTAGAGGAGTGCTAATTTTTGGAGTCGACTTACTATCTGCAGGAAGCTCTGAGAGAATTGCATGGTCTCAATGGCATTTTCCGGTTTGTCATGGATAAACTTCGTTGGCACTACCTTAAAGAATGATACATAGCTATGGTACCCTGTGTAGTTCCCTCCTGTTTCTAAACCGAGATATGCGTCGTAATTAAGTGGTTCCCCGTTAAATCTTGACAAAGAAAATTAGTGGGTCGGGCTAGCCATAATGCAGATATACTGTTTGAGAGATTTGACCGCTGGATTAACGTCCCCGAAGTCAATGGACTCAAGTTTGTAGTCTAGATTTATAAACGCTGCGGATAAACGGGCAGCGACTTCTAGAAATTGGCCTTTCATATCATCAAAGCTGATCTCGATGCTTCCTGGGAGCTAGTATCAAACAGTTAATATTAACACTCAATTCTCATGAATATTTTGCCTTTTGAACTTTCGACTGGATGCTCAAACGACAACCTTCCTTGGCTCTTGCAGAGGCATAAATCGCATCTTTTTCAGCTTGAGAGCCTCTAAAGCTCGCATCATTCTGCCCTGCCTAAAAAATAGTAATATTCGAGTTTTCATGAGTTTTCATTGAAAATTTCAGCTACATAACTCTGATTCTGCAAGGTAACGCCTTCTGAATTCACTCTCGTGTAGTTTACAACATTCGGCATGCTTTTAGTGTCAAATTCGTCTTTTATATACACGCTAAGCACTTTGTAATGGATAATCTGACTAAAGTCCTATTGAATGGGTTACTGTAGCAAGGAGCTCGTTTCATCCATATTTCGAGAGAAATGTCCATCTGTGAATTGACTTTCTCTTCGACTCGAAACTCCTTGACCCAAGAAGTTTGGTTGTAGGATTTGACTTGACTGATGATCAGTAGAATTCCAGCCTAATGTAACCGACTCAGATCTCTAATGTGCGTTAGCTAGCTTACAATGAAGGCTAAGATAGTGTAGATGCCGCCAACCCAAGTTGAAGTTTCGATGTCGTCTCGTATCTTGCGGAAAATATCAAAACCTCTCATTTTGCTTTTGCTTGTGCTTTGTTTAAAAAAAAAGCGTTTAGTACGAAAATGTTAGATAAAAAAGATACAATGTAATTTCATTTTTTCAGTGTTGAATTTTCGAATTGTATCCTGACTCTCTTGGGTTCGGTGTCTATAGAGGAGCTTGTCTATATATAACGAATGCTAAAAAGCGGAAAGGCCAAGAGATCGAGCTATATAGGTTGCGATAATATCTTTTTATAGAGCTGTGACTATTCGAAAATCAATCAAAATTAAAGAATCCAAACTTTTATTGGTGTCATTCTGATGGAGCCCAGTAAGAATCTTTCGGAGAATAAGGAAGACAAACCCAAGAGCGACTCAACGAACTCAACTACGAAGCCAGAGGAAACGAAGCTTGCGGCGAAGTCTCTCAATACTCAGCCCGAAGAAACGAAAAAAGTAGATGTTTATCGCCCTCCTGACCCATCGCGATTCGAGATTTATACGATGCTGGAAGACCAATCTGGATTTACAATCGAAGGAACTGATTTCATCTTCAAGTTGGATGAGCATGGTGGCTGGTGAGTCGCATTCTTTTCCTGAATAGGTTGACCGAAAGATTTAATGATAAGGTTTGATGAATATGGAAATTATTACAACGCGGATGGCGAGCCCGAAGAGGATGAAGAAGGCTATGAGAAAAAAGGTACTATACCTCATTATTCAAAGGGAATTAACATCTCCTAGGAGGCGGCGCTGATTGGGGGTATGATCTCGATGGGTACGAGGATGGCAACTATGATCCGGCTTTCGAGGATTATGACTCTGTGGTCGCAAATGAAGGTGCATTAATCATTAGAGTTATAACGCAATACACCATCTCATTGTAGAAAATATGAGGAGATTGGGACAGTACTTTGATGACGACCCCATTGTGGTGCAGTTTTCCAATATCAGCTTCAAAACGCCCATGAAAGCCTTCTTTGATTATTTGCTTAAGGCCAATATCCAATTCTACAACCCGAAATTTGAGCTCTTTGGGACCTCCGGCCATAAAGGCACTTGTTCGGTTACTTGCGAAGCGAAGAAATCTGCTGAAAAAGCAGTCAATTGCAACGGAAAGGTATCTGACGCTTCATAAATGGGATAATATTTGTGAACAGAAATTCGAAGGAAGAAATCTACGCGTAGTGGTGAGGAAACTCGAGGATGTTGGTCTTGATGACGAGAAATAAACGCAGCAAAACTGTAACAATTAATCACTTTTCAATGTAGATGGTCTTAATGCGATACCCTGCAGTTTGTTTAGCTGTCGAAAGCAACGAAACGAGTGTCAAATTATAACAAAGGCAGATCCATCACGGGCCTTAGAAATGCCTAAATTTACTAATTATTAAAGTAAATAGGGAGAGCTAATTTCCCTTATTTATTATCAGAGTGCCAGCTAACTCATGTACATAGTGCATAATTCTACCTCTGTTATTTTTTCCGTTCATCTCTCGTTTATTTTACGATCATTTGCCTTGCTATTTTGCTCATCACTATCCCTAAATTAATGACTAAGAAAAACAATTGTTGACCCTCATTGGAGCCCAATGACTTTATTATTGCTATACGAAAACAAAGAAATACATAGGCTCCATAGAGATATGGAGAACTCAATCGAGACCCACAAATTTCTGTAAAATAGCGCTCTCACGGAACGTCTTTAGGTTGAATAACTGTTGCATATAAACCTTCAACGCAAACCTGCGGTACTCAACGACTTTCGGACTATTTTTACTCACGATGCCCCCATACGCGGATGCCTGTGGAAAAGCTGGTAAGTTGTTCGCATTGTTTTGCTTCGCAAACTCTGTCAACTCAGTATGCAGAGTTCGGAACTCATTGAACCTCTTCGAAATCGTGTAATTCTTCCTAAAGACACGGTCTTCTACAGTAACCTCATAGAACTAAATAGCAATGGATTTTGTTTATGCTTAGAGAGACAACTAATAGATACCGTTATTAATTCGCCATTGACATCTTGATTCGTCGTCTTCGGGATCGTGACTCGGAAGTCAGGCTCGTCAGTCGAGTCGGGAGACCGAGCTCGGTCAGTGTAGTCAAAAATTATCACATTTTCTTCTTTGCTATATTGAAAACATGAAAAAACTCATCTTCCATTGGATTTACCCTCTAAATGTCATATGCCTTCCTCTCTCTTTTCTTTTGGCTGGGGAAGCTGGGTCGTCTCCCACGTCGCTGGTTGAGTCAATCGGCAGAGTGGGGTATGAGCCAGCTTTTCCATGAAACTTGCCTCCAGGGCGCAGAGGCGACAATTCGTCTTTCCCACGAGAAGGCCGCTCGTCTTCTGCGTCGTCTGATAAAAAGAAATCTTGCGGTTTTGGCTTTCTATCGATTAATTTGAGGAACTCGCTAGAATTTTCATCGAGGGTAGTTCTTCGGCTATTTGTCCCTTCACTTAATTGCTTTTACGAACATAAATTGAGATATTGATGCTATAGACGATTATTACATCGTCGCCTTTGTTGATCCATTTTTTCAGATAAGGAGAAAACAGCCGTTTTTCAAATAAAAGTCTGATAATCGCGCTCAGTCGCTCCTTGCGGTCAAGGATAGTTTCAAGCTTCAACGCCTCTCTTTGTTTATCAATATTACGATCTGCTAGCAGACAAATAATTTACTGTGATTTCTTTTTTTCAGGGAAAGGCGGAAGCGGCACTGTTGGGTAACCTTTCATCGTCTGTACATTCAGAATCAGCAACTATTTTCCATAGAGGGAGAGATTACTTTTTTATATAGTCTATAGAACTCCGAATAGCTCCGCTGGATCGTAAAGCTCTTCAAATAAGTGTTGATCAATACATTATACACCTTCATTTTTTATCAAGTTATTATAGGAGTTCAGTTTATTAGTCTTACAATAGCTGGTTTTCCTTCTTTGTCAATCTGCTCATAACCTGTGACACTGGCATCGATTACTGAAGTTAAGCTCTCCAAATGCTCTTCTTCTAAAGTTATTATTGAGGACAAAGCTCTGTGAGGTGTTATTGATACTAATAGGCTCAATTAAGGGCGATGCTTTGTCGCTGGAGTTAGTGATAAATCGAGCTCTCTGAGAACCTTGGAAAGAGCTTTGCACTTCTGAATGAGGGGACACAGGGGACCTTAACCCATTATCGCCTAAACTATTCCTGCTTGATATCCTATGCTTAAGTGCTGGTAAAGAGTCCAAATCGTTTGGAGTATTTGCGTCTGGATTCCCTGCTCTCGAGCGGTTCACCTCTGGTTTAGAGTCGACCGAGCTGCGCTTAACTTCTGCAGCCTCTTTATTATTGTTTTTCGTAAGATTTCAAAGGAAGTGATATCGTTACGCTCGGGCCTCTGAATCGAAATCGCGATATAAGGCTTCGCTTGGTGGTAATTTACCGCTTGGGTTATTGAAGACTCAATTGACCGGTCCTAATATTTACTCAGCAATTGAGATCCAATAGCATTACGTTTATCAATGGTGCAGTCAAGCTCATCACATTCCCACTATCTCGAGGATTAATGGCTTTTACAGACACAGATTGCCTGACTACGAAACTCAGCGCGTCTTTCGTGTCTCTTATCCAAATCCAGCTGAATATACCTAATAAACCACAATTTCGCTCCTTTTTCAGCCCATTATTATTACCTAAAAACGAACTTATCACGCAGTTTGTGTATTCTAAGATTTCCAGAGTGTCGAATCCATTAGGGTCAGCCTAGCAGAGTCCTATCAAACCTCGAACCAGGTGGCAACGTTACGCTTTTGATATCTGTTATCAATATTTCGATAACTTTTGCCAAAAAAGCTATCCACCAAAATATAAGGAGATAAGACGACGTATGGCCAAATCTCTTGTATTCCATTCGCAATATCGCAGCAGCAATTAGCTAACGAAAAATTGTAGATAAAGAGACCTCAAAGCATGGAAGGGACTACCCAGTTAGCGCAGCTGAGGATGCACATCTTTCGATAAATAGTTGAGGTTGAAGGAAAAAAGGGTAGTTATTACCGAGTAGTATGAGAAACAGATCACGTTTTGGTATTTCCCTCGGGCCGAGCCCATGGCATAAACCATCATAGAGGCTGAAAACGGAAGGATTAAAAGGTTTGTTTGGGGTAATATAGCAAATATTACCGATTGTGAGACAGGCGAGGGTGATACAGCAGAGGAATTTTATCGTATGCGTTACAGTAGTCCAAGGTGGAAAGTAATCTATCGTTTTGAACCTAAAGGTCCTTGTAGCCTTTCTTCCTAGAAAGACCATTGCGAGTGATGGGATGGCTGAGCAGAATAATTGACTGAAGCAAGGTAGTTCATGTTCAAACTGGAAATTGTGAGGCGAGAAGCATACTCGTCGTAAAAATTACGCATTGAGTAAAGATCATTTGGCTCTTTGTGATGGAATGTTAGGATTTTGAAGTTTAAACCGATGAATGATCTTGTTCCAGTTTGAAGCGAAAATAAAATTCACCGATGAAGAGAAAATTTAGGAGTGTAATAAAGAAATCAGTTCATAACAGTTAGATTTGAGCTTCACTAACTCGAGAGACCATTTACTTCGCTAATAGGAAATTGGAGAAAAGAAAATGAAAATGCTTAGATAAAAGTATAGTCACAACAGATCTATTTCAGATTTTTCATTTAAAACCTTTGTGTTGATCGCGGTTGAAGCTTTGAACTGGCAAGGCATTTCTAGGTCATATCCTAGGTTGCCACTTATACATTCAACGAACGTGTTAGAATCAATTGCTAAGGCTTGATTCCTCTTTTGTATAGAATATATCATCTCACAGCACAGGTTTAAAACCTGCATTTTCAATAATGTTCGCTCATTTTGATGGTCGTGGGTTCAATGGGACGATTATGTCGAAGAATGAAAATCATTTATTAAGGGGAAAAACTGTAGTAGATTTAAGTAAGCTCAAACCTATAGAATGAAATTTGAAGATTCTTCCTTAGTTTAACATTATTTAATGTGTAGATAAACTGACAGTCTTTTCTCTTTGAAAAAGGTACACATGTGGCACTCAAATTTAAATTCTCTGTGATGAATTCCCTTTCTTTCGATCCCCTTGGCTTTTTTGAAGGTGCCTCTATATTTGTTCACGATATGAAGTGATAATGATGATTAACACTCAGCTTCACCTCCTTTCCTATCATTTTCTTGCCAAACCTATGGTTGGCTCTCCGTTAATGCCTGGTCCTGCGTCCAGACAATCATAACACATATTTCTTCATTCGTGACAGGATAATGATATGCCTCAACAATAATAAGAATGATAGGAATTTGAATTGATTTTAAATTATCCAAATCAGGTTAAAACAGGCAAAAATCTAACTATAACTGACCGCCTTCATTTATCTGCAATATCAACGCTAATCTATCCGCCCTCACAATTCACTCAACACCAAAACACTCACATAACGACCTACATGCTATACGACATTCCTTCCAAATACGAAACTCGCAACGGATTCGCCGACACATCTCATCGTTCAAATTATCATTACGGCGCGAATGGCAACAACTTCGACTCAGCGAAATACGCCACGCTGGATCCAAAATACCAAACAGCTCCCTTCACCAGCAGACCTGGTGGATCCCAAAGCCACTCTCATCGCTCTCAGCTCGCCTCACCAACTCACGATACTTTGGAATCAAAAACAACCAAGACAATCGTGTCTAATTCTATGTATGTTGACCCACGCAGGCTGCCCACTGAACTCGAATCAGTTCAGGAGAGAAGTATTGAGCAATCTGAAATGACTTATAAGGGAAGTATTTTTAACGAAAGCGTCAGACTTATGGGAGAAGAAGGGTTGAAATATAAAATCGAAGGAGATTCCGAGCGCGATGTCAAAGCGAATTTGAACTTTTCAACCGAACACAACCGATCTAAAGGAACCATTAAATACAACACTTTTTCCTCGGGGTTTGGCCTTGATCACAGCAGAGATTATGACATGCCTAACATTAAATCACCGACAACGATGAATAGAACGTACGAGTCCCATCACTCTGGCCGTAGTAGGAACCTTTCTGATTCAATTGAGAAGCGTCATCTCATAGGCTCTTCGTCTGTTGATGATTTAAAGAATGCTAAGGACGCTAATTGGTCGCGACGTAACAGAAATGAAAAAGACAAGCTAATTGGTGCTGGTATAGGCGGGGTGGGCTCTTTCGACCCTGGAGCCAAACCCCAACAGCGAGAGATTAGTAAGACTCTGGGCACGCGTAACGAGTACGAAAAAGATTTTGGAATTGCGTATAATCCATCAAAGCAAGGCGAGAGAAAGCTCGCCGCTGAGTCCAGACACACGCAGCCGAAGCCGGCTGGAGAGGCGAGTAAGTTCATCGGAGACACCAACGAAACTCGCAACTTAATTAAGCGTTACAACGCTTCTTTGGAATCCCGGAATAAGGAGCGAGAAGCTCCAACCAGATACGACAACGAATCAGTACAAAGACCGAAGGATATCGACGACGCGATGCAGCAAATACAGAGATTGGAGAGCAAATTGAAAGTGAAAACGAAATTGGTAGAGACCATGACTGGACAGCAAGAGGAGCTGTGGCTGCGTTTCCAAAGCGTCCAACAAGAGCTATTTTCATTAAAATCAGAACAGGAAGGCAAAGGGAAAGACCAAACTGAGAAGCTTTTGCAAAAAGTCAAGGGCTTAGAGGAGACCGAGGCGAGACTACTCCGTGAGAACGAAGAGCTTCGAAAAGCTGAGAAAGAAGCGAGCAGGAAAAACCAGGAAATGAGCGCACAGATCCAGACGCTTCAGAACGAGAACCTCGGACTCGCGAAGAAATACCAGTCGAAGATCGAGAGCCTTATGTCAAAGATCAAGCAGATTGAGCTTTCGAGTCAAAGCCTCCAAGATCCTGAATTAATGAAGCATTTAGAGGGATATACCACCCAGATAAAAACGCTGGAGAACCAGAACGTGGAACTGCAGAAGAAAAATGAAGTTTTAGCGAAGATTATTCGGGAAAAGGACAAGAAAATTCAAAAAACTGAGCAGAAGCTCGAAGAAAGCGTGAGACACATCATCGATGAGAGAGTGAACCAAACGCTGCATGAGACATCAAGGAACTATTCTCATAAGCTGCAGAAGTATAAAAACGTAATTAAGGAATTGACTGCAGAGAACGAGAATCTCAAGGCTGACCTCAGGACGCGGCCTTCTCAGCGACAGCATCGAGAAACAGAGGCGAAATTGAGAAACTTGGAGTATGAGTTGCAAGAGGAGAGAAACAACAGCCGGGAGACGAAACGATCACCTGAGATTGAGAATTATAAAAAAATTGCAAATGATTTGAAAAATGAGCTTGATGTACACAGCTCAGCCGAGCTGGTCCCTCGGGTCCGCGAGCTGCTGACAAGCCAGAAGACTTCGACGAAATTTACTACGGCGTTGACTGATATGGTGACGAAGTGTGCGCCGCCTGGGTATTTTGGAGGAAAACCGGCGCTGAAGGAAAGCTGGAAGTTCATTAAGAAAATTATGGAGGAGTATATGAATCTGAAAAAGCAGTTTGGTGAGGGTAATCCAGAAAGGGCGTTTATTCGGGTCTAGAAAAGAGGAGGTACCCTCGAAAGTGAAGGCATACCGATAAGAATAAGCTCGGTTGGTAATTAAGTAAGTGTTTTATTTGGATTCTGTGACAATAATGCATATATTCTATATTATCGGAAAATGGTTAAATGAATTTCTCTATTAAATAAGTTAGATTGAAGCTCAGATGCCTTCTTGTATGGTTATTATGTTGGTAATCCGTTTCTTTTTTTATATATAGAACTTTTGAATAGAAGTTCTATTCAAGAATTTAGCGAGTGTTGCGCTGCGTATGTGCAGAGATTGCCATTACTTAAGATCAAAGAGTTTTCGATTAGAAGCACATTGAAGGTGAATTATGAAATGTGAATCATAGGTGGATTCATATTTTGCAATTTGTCTTTACACTGATTATCATATTAACAATTTTCAGTTGAACTCATAAAGGAAATACCAAAACTTTCAGTTGCTTTTTTCTTCACAATAATCAATATAATTAGTTTCACAAATTGAATTTCGAGAAGAGAAGGTGAGCAACATAAGTTTCTATTCCTTAGTCTCATTAACTACTTTCCCATGTAACTGAACCTTGAATCACATACTAATTGCTGCATATTTTGTAGAACTGTTTCAATGTGTTCCCAACTCCGATCAAAATTCATTTTTAAAGTAATTCGGGGTTCAGGTACTTCTAATCAATAAGTAGTGTATAAGACGAATATGATTTGTTTCATTTAATGGAGAATTTCATATAACTATTCTTAAATAGATAACAAAAAATGTCAGTTGTATACAAGCTCAGAAACTAAACAGATATCATACCATAAATTTTCTAAATCATTTGCTAAAAATATCATGTATTCCAAAATTTGCTAGTAAACTTAAGATTCTTAAGATGAAAAACAAAATTGCCCCTGATTGGCCTTTCAAAGTAAAGGCACAACCCCCAGTACTATTTCTGATAATCATTAATACCAAAAAAAAACCCAAAAATATCCAAAAGATTATACACCAGATTCCTGTTGTCGGAGCCCGATGCTTCCTGCACGCCTATAACCTTTCGATGATCTCACAATGTACTCAAGTTCAGTACAATCAGATGGTAGTGAATGCTTTGGAGTGGTTCTCACTTTCTCAGTGGTCGATTGACCATAGTCAAAAGTATTGCTACGATGTCTCAGTAAGGATGAATCAGCCATCTCGACTTTATTAACTGAATTTTTCTCATTATTCGTCGTTTCTTTGGGCTGTTCCGTTGTCGAGAGACCAGATGTATTAAACTTGAACATAGATTGCTTTGCAATTATCGGACTTTCGATAAAAGGAGGCTGAGTGTCCTCCTTGCTAGGTTCTTGCACTGTTGGTTTAATCTCATTGCTGCTGGTGAAGTCTGTAAAACTGATTAGCACTGCGGTCACGTTGTCGAGCGACCTGCGGTGCATTGCTTCTTGCAATAGCATTTCGGCGCCATTGGCGCATTTTTGATGTGCAGTCAATTTTCCAGGGTCGGCATTTATGCCTTTCCAAGCGGTTTCGATAGCTTCTCTGCTGCTTAATTTGTCGAAGATGCCGTCACCTACAGGAGATACACGTTAGAACTAAGCAAGGCATTTTGTATTTACATCCAAGGATGATAAAATCATAATGCGGATGAATTTTAAAGGCTTTTATCTCTGGTTCTGCGATAACCACGTCAGGATTCCCGCCATACTGTGGCAGCTTCGCAAACGCGTCTCCGAAAGTTCGGCTGACGGACAACCGGCCAGGAAGGACTCGCGCTGGCCCTGCGATTATTCCCGCGTTTGCTGGGTTGATATTCGCTCCTTGGAGTTTCTGCTCAATCTGGCTTCTACGGATTTTTAGTTACAATTTGAAAATTTAAAACCAAATTACTGGTAAATTTTGCCTCCAGCTTCAATGATTCTCTTCTGCTCGGACTCTTCACAAGGCTTGTGGTCTTTGGTGAGCGTGAACACTTTCCGGCCGCCGTCGCCGCTCATAACTGCTCGACTATCTCCCACGTTAGCCACATAGCACACATCTCCGACGATCAGAACGACCAAAGCGCAAGAGCCTGAGCGTTCAAGTTTCCCATCAGGCATCGATTGCGCCAATTCTAAAAATTTTGCCTCAGCTGCCTGAAATCCTTTCCTGAGAGCTTCTCGAGGATTTGAGGGGAAGGAAGGCTCTTTTATCACCTACAATTCAAAAAAGTTAAGCCAAATCGTGTAAAAAATTTTACGAATCGATAGAGGTTATCTCTCAGGAAATCGGCGCAGTTCGGACCTCCATGTCCATCGTAAACTCCAAAGAATGAGCACTTCGGCCAACTCTCGTTCACCAAGTTTGACGGCTTGAGGATGTTAAGGATGATTGAGACCTTGTCTTCATTGTATTTCCTCACCAATCCGTCATGTGTGTTCGCTCCGAAGGCTTTCACAGCTCCACCAGTGACTTCTGGGATGGCTGCCTGCTTGCGAACTGCCAGCTCCTTTGGCTTCAGCGTGACCTGTGGCGGAGAATTTTTCGAGAGGTTCTCCGAAGCGATTCTCGGTTTTGCGAGAAAATATTTCTGAGTGCTAGCCATTGAGCCCATCTCATCGCTTTGAGTTCGCATTGGTTTATGGATCAAGAAACTCTCAGCCAATGCCTTTGAATGGCGCGATAACGACGCATTTGTGGTAGTATTAGGCGTTTTTTTCTCTGGTGTTTCTAACGAGGAGGGTTTTGGTGACTTTAAGTAGTAGCCGAGAGTCGAGGTGGTAGTGCTGGGGTCTTCGAGCTTGTCGGCGATCGACCTACTCTCGCGGGTAGGTGTTTTTAGCAAACTAAACGTACTTTTTTTTCGAAATTCTCCGGACTGAGGGACGTTGGACTTTGACGAGGTTGAAGAGGGTGAATTCAAGAGAGAATTCATCGAGTCTGACTTAGGATCAATTTCGATACTGTGTCGAGATTTGATTCGGAACTCCGGAGATCTCAATTGAACTTTCGGAGGTTCTTCCCTTGAGAAATTGTCCAAAAGAATTTGCGGTCGTTTTTTCTGGTTAAAATCGCTGGTTGAGACCGAGTGAAAGCGATGCGACTGTTTCTTAGGCGTGGATCTGCCTTCATGAAAATCGTTGTGACCAAGAGGGTAAGTTCCCTTCAAGGTTCCTTCTAGCAGAGTTGTCATGTGGTAGAAAATATTAATTATTAAGGTGTTTAGTGGGCTCAGATTTGGAAATTAAATCATAGCTCGCGGATTCGTTAACATAAAATTATCGGAATTGCGAACAAGTGGCTCCCTCACCTCAAATACTGGAGATTCTCAGCTATTATCTAACTATTTTCAGAGGTGCTGGCCTGTAAACTGCGACCCTGGTAGCTTTCATGCTGTGATGCTTGATATTTATAACATCATACATCAATGAGCAGTTAGCCAGTCCAGCTCCCCGAGTTCTGAAGCTCGTATTTTCGAAGGTGTTTCGCGGTCAATGGAGCTAAAAACCTCCTTCGACCTCGATTGTAGTGGATAAGCTTTGATTTCATAATTTGATTTTAGAACGCAATCGTTCGAGATTTAGTTTACTAAAATATGAGGTCTTAATTAAAGAAATTATTAAGCCTTCAATTTCTAAAATATAATTACAAATGACTAGAGAGAGCAATGAAGCCCTGAACTCAAAATATTAAATCCTCGACACGTTTCAGGGGCAGAGAGTACGCTCATCAGCCCAAAACGAGGCCTCGGGAAAGCTTGCATCAAGCTAATTACTAAATTGTGGGTAAGAGAATGCTGAGAATTTAATAACTTGGAATTTGATTAAAATGAGTCATACCCGTAAATCTCAAAATTTTTTTTTTTGGAGTTGATTAATAAAATCCGTACAATTTTAAAAGGCAGTTTTTAGTGTAATTAAAAACAGTGAATATAGAGAGAACGACATCAATATCACGACACAGAAAATATGCCTTTCTTTCAATAAAATACGTAGCTTCCACAGTGAGCAGTCAGATAGAGACTTGAGAGCGCTAGGATGGAGCTAATTTTCTGTCTGAATGCGTCTATTTCTTAGTATTAGTGAGAACTATAATAATACTAGATATCAATAAAAAAAAGCGCGAGAGGCCACCGACCATTTGAAAATTTATCCTTATTTCATACAACTTACTACAAGTAGTGACGCAATTCAATAGGAATTACACGCAGGTTTTCGCTCAGTAGGTTTGGTTGATCTGCAGAAGGTCTTGGCTCTTTGAATTAATTTTTGGTGTCAGTTGCCTCAATCGAGCTTTATTCTTGGTATATACGATACAGGCGAGCTGCATATATTTCTTGTAAATTATGCGAGGCTTGTTTTTCGAAAATGATACAAAGATATTGTATTGAATGTAGAGTTATTTTGGACCTGATGGGCCGGAGCTATCAGCCTCTTTGCGCTTGGAGCGAGCATTCATAGCGTCGTATTATTCTTAAGAAAGGTTCTCAACTCCTTACTTATCGAATTAATCACTAAAGCCTCAAATTAATAATGTCTTCTGCAAAAGATAAATGTACAGGAGAGTTTCAAGTTTTCAAACACTGTTTGCCTCACAAAATTATGGGCAAATTGTTCAGTTATCATGATAGAGAGATCTGTATGAGTTGAAATGCAGACTCCTCAAAAAGTCTATTCATGTCAGAGAGCGAATCCGCTATATGAGAGACTCAAGATATAAGCTTTTTCGCGAATACCTTATGCAAAAACGCCATCGAAACTGTTTTCATTGTAAAAAGAAAATCTCAAGAAAGCCAAGCCTTCATATTTACCATGATTGCTCTACTGCCTCATTTTCAACGTATTATAGCTCAAACCTGTCTCAAACCCCGCAATATCAACCCAAGCAGCATAGCTAACGTTGTTTGATTCATCAGATTTCGAAGTTCATGGACTCTATGATCCCAATCGGACATCATCTAGCGATTTCTTCTTCTTCGGGACAAACTCACTCTTCTATCAAGCAGGCTCTATGCCCACCTTTATCCTCCTCCAACTCGCCTCTTAAAGCTTTGTATTTTCGCACCTTCCAAGAACTAAGTTGATTCTCACTCCATATCCTTTAAAAGCTAAATATTGCTTTAAAACAATAAAAGCTTCAAAGTTCTAAACAAAAACAATTGCTAAAACATGGGTAAGGATTTCTCTCTCAAACAACTCCAAAGCTCACGTAATCTCTTTTTTATCGCTTAGGAAAGCTTCACGGTTCATTGTCTCGTGCCGGTAAGGTAACCAACGACTCTTGATATCCCTATTTTACCAATAAATCTCTTTTCATGGCATTTAGGTCAAGAAACAAACCCCAAAGGTTGAAAAGAAGGAAGTCTTGAAGAAGAAGCCAAAGGGCAGAGCATGGAAGAGAATCCAATACAACAAGAGATTCTTGAACCTCGTTGTTGGTGCCGGTGGCAAGCCAAGAAGCCCTAACTGGAATGCCGGTAGACCAGAAGAGCCAAAGAGAGCATAAGTTGAGAAGAATTAGTGTTTATCCCTCCACGAAACTCTCAGTCATTGGGTATTTGTCCTTACGATTGATGTTGCTGTTCTTTCAACAATATATCTTTTTCATTTTCACATAAACCGAGGGTGGAACCTCGTCAACATAAAAATCTAAGCATCTAATCCCTTTAGTGACTAATCCCCCTTTTATATTTGCCTAACACGCAGTAAAGTGAGCGCAAAGGCCCAGTAGAGACTAGCTTTACCATATGAAATGTTATATTAGCAATACTCGTTGCTCTCATGATAAAATCTGATTCTCTTTGTTAAGAATTTCGGTAAAAGTGGTCACAAGAGAGAATTACAGCGCCATTGAGAGAAAATACATTACAATACACGATTTATTGGTAAAGAAAAAATAAATGTGGAGGATTTCGTCACTCAGATTGCACTTCAGCCCAAAGCTCGTTAATTTGTTGATAAATACGACCGATTACCTTCTAATTAGATTAGAGAAGGGTTAAGATGTGGGTTATGGAGGGTAGATATACTTCATAATCGTCGATTTTCTCAAATACCGTTTTCAATTCTCCTGCTTTTTGCTTTATATCATCGTAATACTGCGATTTAAGTAAATTATGCTCTTTTCGGAACTGAAAGCAAAACATGAGTTAAGAGAAAGCTGAATGATAAAGTAAAGTAACTGATTCAAGCAATCCGCTGTGGACTTTCGTGAATTCTTCCAGTTTGAGAATATGTTTTTCGATTTCGTCGATCTAATTCGAATGAACAAACGTTTGTAATTGCTAGAGAGCGGAGGGATTACTGATTGCTTTTTGTGTTCGAGCAAATCGTCAAGCAGCTCGTTCATTTTCTGTGCTTTTCTTCGAAAATTAGAGTTTTATTTATGTTTTCCGAACAAAATAACTAATCGCAAAGATACCAAACAACTTTTCTTGCCGACAAATATACACCTTCTCTCTTGCAGTTTCAAGCCTCATTACGCTTTGAATGCTCAAGCTCATAATATTCAGAAATATTAGCTAAAATCAAAGCTATAGAAGACCCAAGTTGCATCAAATTTCGTTAACTACTGTAATGTAATTATTTATATCAAGCAGTCTTTACAACGCAATATACAAAGCAAAACGATTGTCTCTGTGGATTATACTCACCTTCGCTTGGCTGATTCGCTTGAGTCTCACCAGCTTTCGTCGTTGATGGATCAACAGATTCTTTTTGGAAGAACGGATGCTCTGCATTCACGGCCTCTAAATTCATTTTCACTTTCTCCGAGCCTTTCGGAGGAGGAATCTTAACAGCTTCCTTGCCACCTTCTTCTGTGTTGCTACTCTCATCGGTTTTCTTTATCGGCGATGGTTCAGGTTTCTGTTCCTCCTTCGTTTTATCCTCGACCTCTTTTTTCTCTTCAGGAACCTCTTGGTGCTGTGGTTGTTGCTCGGCCTTTTTGGCTCTTATCCCCTTCACTCGTTCGTTAAAAAACGCCTTTAATGTGTTCTTTCGATTGATTTCAACAACTATCCAAAGCAAGTAATCGATAATTCAATTTGCTTCTATCAGAGTTTGATACATTCGGATATCGCTTGCTTAAGCAGCTCTTTATCCTTGAGGATATCAGACATCGGTTTATTTTTCAATTTTGAACGAAAAATGTTTATTAGCTGAGCTGTCCCTGATAAATCTATTCAAGAGAACGCAGTGTTCTTTAATGGGTTCAATAGAATGAGTTTGTACCTTGCTTTGAATAATAAATGTCAAATTTCTCTTTTGGATAAACTTTGCTGAACACTAACGCACGGTGCTCCGGCTTAGAGTGGCTGATAATAATCACTTGCCCGCCTTTTTTCACAACTCTATTCAATAAGCCATCGAAAAATTACAATAGTAAGTCTGAACCTTCCCATTTCTTTCAATAGCCTTGAAACTAAGTCCCAATTCTTTGAGCACTGCCCAATTTTACACGTCAATAATAAATATAAATTGCTTCAATACCATTATTGCATCTAACGTTCCTTTATCGATAACCGCATCAAATGATTCATCTGGAAAAGTCATATTTGTTGCGTCCATTTCAATGACTGGGAATTTTCTATGATTAATGCCAATCAGCTGAAGGAAAGTTACATTCCATAGGTTTATTAACTGATGCAGCGTACTCTTTCATTCGCTGGATGCAGACATCTGAAATATCTATGTTAACAGTGTTCTGATAGCTATTATGCGAGTAAGTGTTGTCTCATTTGTGATTGGAATGTCTATAAATTACCCGTCATCATACATCTCTTCAGTGAGTTCTGATGGGAAAAAGTGGGTGAAAGGTAAGATTGACAAAATTACTTGAATTTCCGCAGCCGACCATAAGAATGCGATCTGTTTTCTGAATTGGATAGATATCTGTGAAATAGTATTGAAGTTCTCGGTATTCAAGATACCAGTCAAAAAAGCCTGTGTGTCTGTGGAAGGATTATGATGATTATGGAAAGAATATTCGGAGTTAACTTGTCAAATCTTTCGTTCCAGAACTCTTTTTTTGCGTACTCTGACCTTGCAAACACACGTGAGCCAGACTCTTCTGTATCTTGCTGCTGTTGCTTTATTTCTTTATTAGTTGTATCGGTAGAAGGTTCCATGGATATTTCAAAAATGAGAATTGTATTTTTAAAAATTTATTACTCTGCGCTCGCTATAATGAAACACAGGATTGCACAAATAAGAGAGCGGACTAAATTCGGGCTTAAAAGATGAAAAATAAGTTGTGCTCACCTCTTCTTGTTAGGGAAGGTGTGACAAAGATTATATGTGAGAGAATTATCCATTTCCGATTGGAGGCTATGACTGTTTGGATTCTAAGTTCAGGAGCTAGAGAGGAAGAGAAAACAAGAAGAGAAAGAGGAAGAGAAAATAAGAAGAAGTATATCGAAATGTAAAATCGTTTTCGCAAATAAATGCGCGAGGGCTTTGATTTCGACTGATTATAAAGTTGGAGAATTTCTGAGCGATGACGGCGAATTCGAAAGCGTAGAGGCAATATGAATTCTCTATTCTCAAAACTGAATTATGGACAAGGAGGTTTAGTAATTGGAGATATTTGCTTTAGCAAAAGAATACTGTGATTTCTTAGGACGCTTGCGACTTTTAGGCCTCTCATGAATTAGATGCAAATACATGTTTGATACATTGTAGAAACGCAGTGGGCAATCATTTATGGTGCAAAGAAATCTGCAACATTCAGAGAATGAATTTGCCTCTGCTATTTTTAGTTACGTCCTAATCTGGACATTTCCAGGTTTGACTTCGCGGTAGCTGAACTTCCCAATGGGATATTCTTGGATGCACATTAGCTTTTTCAATTCGCATCAGAATCTCGACCTTTGAAATTGCTCATTGTTATGGCTGTTTCAAGCTTGAGAGGGGTCTTTTGAGGAGGTTGCAAATTCAGGACAATTCATTTGAAATCCTCAGGCAAAATCGCCTCTTGTACATGATAAGTTTATAGGAATGTTAAAACTATTGCTAACTAAGAATTATCAAGAGGCATTTTCTGAAACAGGATGACGATAGAAAGTGAATAATTGAGCACTTGAACTACATTCTACTTGCTTCTTTCGAGAACCACTACAATAACTAAACTTCTTCTGTGCTATCACTCTTGAACTATATATCTCACAAGAGCTATCAAATAACTTGTAGGGATACTCCCTACGATAAGGGGCTTCCCTTCTTCGTTCTCCTATCCGATGAAAAGAGTCCCCCTACCAAAAAAACAAAAAGGTACTATTAAATAAATTCTCTTTGAGCAATACTTTCGAGCATCCAAAAAGCGATTCTAAAATAAGCTTGAAAAATCAGAGTTCATAGCCAACAGCAAGAACTCTTATTATCCTCAGTGCGCATAGTCATCCCTTCCCTTGAAGAGCTGTGATTTCTGTCAAGCTGCCGTTAAACTTTTTCGAGTCACTTTGAAATTTTTAATTATTTTTTCTGGTAGGATTTCACTCTTGAGTCATTTGGTCCGAAAAATTGATCGTAATTCACGAATCCGTTATTTTTCCATAGCCTGCAAAATACACTTATTCCTCATCCCTCCATTCTATGTATTGCTTAGAAATCAAAGCAAAGCATTTACTAACACCATGTATGCATTACCTTTTAAATATCTCCCCCTTCTTTGTTTTCTCATTCCGAACAATCATTATTAATCAAATACAAAAATAAAATTCATTATCCCTCCTGGCAAGATTACTTCGCCAATATCACCTATAACTATCCTACTAGCCAGCTAAAAGCTTTCATTAGCTGAAATAATGATTTTCATATCTGCTCTGCCGAGCCCAGATTCCTTCTGATTACGCTGAATCTTCGTTGCCTTCACTTTTACAGTGTTTTCCCAGCTTGCCTTTTGATAATTTCCACACATCACTAATTTTACCGTCTCCCTCAACCTCCTTGAATTCAACCAATTTTCTTCCTATCCCTCCCCTTGTTCATCCCCTTTACTTCATCAAGTGAAATTCCCTTGGAAGTTCATAGAAAAAGTATTTTTCGTTTTACACCCACCTCTGGATTAACTGGAAATCAACAAATTTTAGCATTCGTCAAGCTGACCAGAATCTAACAGAAAAATTCATCAGATATCGACAGATTGAAATTTGTTGAGTGCGCCAGTATATAGCACAGTTTTGACAGCAATATTTAACAATTAAATTGATAAATCGGGAATAAAAAATTTGCTTTTCAAAAAATAAACCAACGAAATGGCATTTAATTTCAATTTAAATAACGAGTTCAGCTCGAATTGGAACAATAATTATCCTGATAGCGATTCCGATGATCAATTTAAGCCCCGCCAAATAATGGATCTCACGGATTTAATCCAACCGAGTGCCCTTCGGGAAAACACTCAGAGATCCTTTACCTTTGACGACGCCAATGAGAGACAACCTGGCCCTACGGATTTTGTAGAGGAGGAGGGCCAAATAACCTACACCAAATATAATGATGAGGATGGTAATAAAGATTTAGAATTAGAGTTAGAGTATGACCCTAACGAAAAAAATCAGCATTATTTCTGGAATAACGGCGGCCATTTCTATCAAGACCAATTTGGCATCGAGTTTGAGATGGCTGATGACATCGGCTATGAAAAAGCCCAGTTAAGAGAGTCAGATGATATGGAAGTCGAGGAATCTGATTACCAATCCACTGCGTTCACTTGTGATAATGAGGATAATTTCACCATGAATGAAAGCCAAATTGACTTTGAGAACTCAGAGCCGATCAGCAAACCTGACACTGGATCGACAAATATCGAGAATAACATCGACAGCAGCTTCTTCACGACCGCTTTGAGGAATAACGCGGTTCGAATGAGAGAAATCGTCGATAAAATGCTCCAAGGAAGAGGAATAAACGAGTCAGAAATCAGCGATCTCAACGATTTTGAAAAAAGCGTTTTGTTATTTATCAATCAGAGGAAATCGAAGAGCGAGGGGGTTAAGAACGCGAAGAGACGGGAAGAGAAACAGAAGCTATTCTTCAAATCCGCGCTGAAATTTATCGAAAATCGCTTCATGACGGAGCTCTCAAGGGCGAATAACGGCATGAAAAAGAAGGACATGAACAGCGAAATTTTCTATGCGACGTACTTTGATAAAGTGGCAAGAGAGAAGGGATTGGATATAGCCGCGTTCTATCCGCCAAACCAACGAAGAGGAGGTGGAAGAAGCGATATCAAGTCGTTTAATTTGAGATATATAGAGCTGCTCTTGAGTTCGAAGAGATTTATAGAAGAAACGTTGCAGTTTTTGGAGGAGGAATTCGTGCAGAATTACTCAAAGTCGCGATATAAAAAAATTGATAAAATCATTGAACACGCCACTGATGTGTTCGATCAGACGTTGCGGCAGTTCATGAAGAACCGGGACCAGACCCAGGAGAATTTTATGGACTTGCTGCAGAGGAGACTGCAAGATTTGCTTATCAATAACCCGAAATCAAAGCTGCCGTGGTCGAACGCTGAGTTGAATGAAGCGAAGGAGTTTGCACTTCAGACAATACAAAAAATATACCAGAAAACGAGTCATTTGTACTAATTATACTAAATATGAGGTTAAGCCCTCTGTGTGACTGACTATAAAGTTGTATTTATATAATTCGATTACTATATGCAATCAATGATCTGTATCCATTCCATTTTTTAATGACATGGGTATGCAAAATACCATCACCCGCTAATTCCATCTAGCAAAATTATTATCAAAGTAATGATTAAGATATTATTCCTTAGGAAATGATGCCCATGTCAGCAGATTTCTCGGCTGTTTCAGGGTATTAACACGAAAATCATCGATGATTCAACAGAATTACGGGTGAGCCCTCCCTGGACTGGGTCCGCTAACTGAAATTATTAATATGCTAATTTATTGATCCTTTTCAGTTGAGAAATTTGATTATCATGGAGCTATTTCTTCTCTCCTAAGGCGAAATTAGACAAGAAGCTCTCTATAATTGAGCCCAAATACATATAGCAAGGAATTCATAGCTTGGATTTGAATTGATAACGCGAGTTGTTTGATAATAATTGGAAAATTTAGAAAAATGAATATAAAATAGGCTGGAAGCTCTAGAACGAGCTTCTGCATACTGTTTCTTCAAAAAATACATTAAAAATATAGTTAAGTGTTGGCTCTCCTTAGCTCCAGTAAGTGAGTACAACAAGCGCTGTTTCAGTAGCTTAAGGTCATATATATATTAGCAGACCCAGTTTACTGATATCGACGGTTTAGAAGAGTCTTTCCTAAGTGCTATGTTATTCGAGTTTCGATTCAATGGCGTCATTAGCGTCAAAAAATCTTAATTTTTCAAGTCAAATTTAAATGCAATCTCTCAGATGGCGTCATTGACGTCATCGACTGACTGCAGGAATTTACGACTATGAAATTTGATCCAAAACTCAAGGACCAGAGTGTGCGAGAGATTGTACAGAAACCCAATAACTTAAGTATTGCGAATGCATCCCAATTTCTTCAAACTTTCTAGCGACAAAAACAACAACGATGACGAGAAGCAGCTCAACAATGGATTGGTCTCGATTATCGATAACGACTTTTTTTTGGATTTTCTCAATAACGATGGCAACAATTACCCCGACTCCTTCTCAGGCACTACGTAAAAATTCTCTATTGCGCTATCAGCCACTAATTTGATGCAATTGTAGCATGCATGTTCAGGAATTTCAATATCCCATGCAAAATACAAATGAGATGACACCTAGCAACTTTCCAAACTTTCAGCAGCCTGAACGAGGGAATACTCAAAGCAAAGTAAGAGACACAAAATTTCGTTTTATAGCCGGCTAGGGGCAAAGTGCCACGGAATTGAGGGCGAATAGATTGTTCCCAAATAACATTAAAATCGAAGACAGCGAAGCGAAGAGCTCCAGCCAGAAAGCGACTCGCTCAAGGCGCAAGAGCTCAGGGAAAAAGCTGGTTGACCCGCTCGAGACAAATGTCATGCCAGACTCGAAACCTAACAGCAAAAACACGTATATAAATAAGATTAATACCCTAATCCACGATGAACCAATCCCGCCGAAAGCTTTTGAAGAGTAGAAAGCAAAAAGTGCTGTTGTTGATGATGTTTCTCTTTGAAATAGGAAAATCGAGCAGAAAGTCGAGGAGTTAAAAAAGACTGCGGTGCTGAAAAGCGTTGAACCTCAGAAAAGCTCGACAAAGTCGTTTACTTATCAAACGAATGCAGGGAACATGCGCACTGGAGTGAAGAAAGTGAGGTCATTTGAGGAGATAAAGTCTGATAATATAGGTAATGGAGGAAATTTGATATTGAGGGCTTAATGTATGGGGTGATTAGAGGACAAATTGAATGAGAAATTGGCCAAAAACAGAGAGTCTGCCAGGAACAGTCGCAAGAGAAAGAAAATTTACATTGAATTGCTCGAGAAGAAGATTGAGAAACTTCAACAGGAGCTGACTTCGACGAAAAAACAGCTGGAAATGAACGTCGCGACGTTGGATAAAGCCACAAAAAATTCGCAGATTGTATGAAAATGTTGCTTATGAGCGATTGGCTTATTGATCGAATTTAGATGAATAATATAATCCAAGGGAAGCAGCAGCTGTTCGCTAAACTAGAAAAAATGATCACTTCGCAAGCGGATGAGACTGAAGTTAATTTCCTTCTAGATTCACTGAGGGTATTCTGCGCTATTGTTACATGTTTTCTCATTAATGATGAAAAGCTGAGATTGGGAGCGACTGGGAGCGAGCGAGAACGAGCAATTGATTACTTTTTCAATCAGATTTTTGATATTTTATTACCTACGCATATGAAATATTTATTGATGACTTCCAGTGAAGGTAAGCCTTTATTACGCAGCTCAGTGTGTAATTCAATGATGCGATAGGCAAAGACATCTTCAGTTCTAAGTTTGACAATCGTATGGCACTGACGAATGCTTTAAGTGGAAATCTTTCGTTATCTGAAGAAGGAAGACAAGACACCACGTAATAACAATTTGTTCCATATTTCATGATGACTTACTTTTGAGGCAGAGAGTTTTGGGGCGAGCTCATTGAGAGCCTAAATCTTACTGAAATGCAGAAGAAAGAGATCTTGAAATACCGGAAAAAACTAGCAACGGAAAAACAAAAATTTGACAGGTACAAGAGCATTTTGCATGCGAATCTAATGATTTTTTGGCTAGTATCGTAAAAGGACTGAATGCTGGACGCAGAGCGCTATTGAAACAATCAAACTCACTGCAGTCGATTGTCGATGAGTTCAGGCAGGTCCTCAACCCAATCCAGGTTGGGAAAGCTCTTATCATCCTCGATAAGGTTGGTTTTACTGTCGAATAAAGCAACTTACACATATATTTAGGGGAAGACCCGCAAAGAGCTTGATATAGAAAACCTTTGGAAAATTTCAAAGTCAGGAAGGGCTAGCGATGAGGATTTTGATCATGATGAGGGCGATGAAGAGCGTGAGTCGAATGATTCAGATACAAACATGGGAGAAGGTCACCAGAAACGACAATATTATGAAGAGCCGACGCGTCTGAAGCCAACAGAAACAAACAACCCTGAATTTTTGAGAGGAAGCGCTTCGGATATCATACGTAAAAAAGTACGCAATGAAAATTCGTGAGAGAGTGGGGAAATAAGAGAGTAGGTTGGTCCTAAAATTGACTTGCTGTAATATTTACAGTGAATTATTTATGTGTAGTTTATTTTATTGAGCATTTGTGCCATTAATTTGTACCTAATTATCTGCATTTCCGTTGAGCTTTTTTAACAAACTAATTACTTCTTCAATTAGTTGAATATCTCATCTATGTTGACTCTAGCTTGCTAAGAGACAATGACTTTAAGAAAATTAAAGTGAAAATATCAACTTTACAGATTTTAAAAGCTAATTCAAACTTTTTAATAATTAATTTTCAAAAAATTGGAAGGAAGCAAGTGTATATGTTTTGATTATTTGAAAGAAATTTTATGCTTTTTCGCTGGGAAAACGATGATTTTCTAATTATCGAGTTCCTTGGTAGAGGTAAAGCCATCATTCATTATTATTATATATAGCGTATGAGGTAATCGAAGGAAGGTTTAGTAATTCAAATTTCAGGTAAAGGAAAAATTTTGTAAATTGAATTTATCATTTACGAAAGGGATTGGTAATTCAAATTTATGGAAATATGAGAAATGGTGCAAAAGAAAAAGGTGAAAGTGTAAAAAGGAGAATCACTTTTTGGAGAGAATGTTGTGTAATGGTCTAATATGAGAAAGATATTGTAGCGGGCAGTGAAAGGAATATTGGAAACCTCTAAGCTTGAAAATTTAATATGACTTAGATATTTCTTAACCTGGACTATGTTAGACATAGCAAAGACATGTTATCAGTTTTGAAATGATAATGAAATTTTGACTAATAACTTAGCAGCACCGTTTTATTGCTATTCTAAAAAGATTAAGGAAATTGTATCAGAGGAGATGAAACATAAATAATGATATGGATAGGACATAAATAACTTACATAAACTAATTGGTTTTAGTAATCAAATGCTATTCTCGCTAATATCTGAGAGTGTTTTTGAAAGAAATAAGTAGTATAAACCAGATTTATAGTGCCAAAAATCAAAAACTAATTGAGAGTAATAGTGTAATATGATAATATTACCATACTAATCGTAAGTGTTTGAAAGTTTCATTCTTATGAAAACTGCACTGTTGAAGATCTTCAACTTGTGAACACTTTTTCGGTAAAATCCGAAGCATTCATGTAAACAACGCTTCCTGTTGTGAAAAAATATTGAAAGATTTGGCAGCGCTCATTCTTATAAAGTAGCTGAATACTTTGGCATCAATCATTTCATAACAACAACATAATTTCCAAATTGTGATTGATTATGCAGCCTCCACTTCTATATACGACAACAAAATGTTTCATGCTCTGTGAAATCTCACGATATTTGAAAAAATTTTCTTTTGTAGTCCTGCATCAATAGTCCTACAAATTCGCACTCCCCTCAAATTTGCAAGGACAGACAGCGTTCCTCTATTGCTTGCAGGCTAGCTCAAATTTTACTACAAATATCTAAACTACACTATGTTCATCTCTATAAAAAGGCTTGATACAAGGGATTAAAACAAATCATCCGTTATTTCTCTATCATTAAACCTCAATAGTCGGCTTAGGTCAATCTTTTCTAAATCCAAACCTCCTTAAAACACTCTCCTTTATCATGAAGTCGGCTCACAAACTCTTCTGGAGAAATCGCCCGAATCTTTCTCCAACTAATAAAAACGAATAGTGCTAAAAATAAATCAGCATACCATACCGCGCTAATTTAATTACTTTACCTTAAAATTTACAGAATTTGAAAACCATGAAACAGACCTATCTTTTACTTATCCTCCTTATCCAACTTTCTCACATTCGGGCCACCACTCCACCATACCTGGAAAACAGTAAACCCTCACAAACCCTCGCATTTCTTATTATACATCAATAATTTTTGGCATAAAAAAGGAGATTACGATATATTTTGCTTATCATACGGAACCACAGACACCGATGAATGTGAAATGTGCAATTACTTCGACGGTCAGACTCCTCTATCAACGTGGTACACTACTTGGGGACAAACCTGCAAAAAAACTGCGTCGGATTACAGCTGCGTAAAAATATACGCTACAATAACACAGCAACCGGGAAATACAGAGACGCCCTACACCTATTGCACACCAGAGTCATCAATACCCAACGGAGCCGCTAACCAGAAATTATACTACTGTAACCTTCGCTTCATCATCTAACGATTTACAATTTTCTCTCAGCTTGCAGTGCCGGGTGCTTGCAATGTTATAGCAGTGACAGCGGGACTATCAACTACACTCCTACACAATCATTTAATTGCATGGGCTGCAATTCTGGGTTGCATCGCGTGGTTACATCTACAACGAGCTCGACATCACAAGGAACTGGGGGGCAAACATCTTATTATTATAACGGTAATCGGTCCACATGATAATTCTCTTGCTAATTCGCTGCGTTAATAGGTGTTGATTGCACTCGTGAGTGTCAAGGGCATCCAACGGCAAAGTATGTGAATACTTCAGTTTCAGACGCAGCGCCAACGTTTGGAGCCAGCACTGGGCCTCCGGGAGCTTCTAGTACTATTAGTGTATGCTTTGACTGCTCGACAACAGACAATATCGCGCTCTGTGCTCCCGATGCGCTGACCAGCCAGCTTAAGACCTACGAATGCAGTTACACATACAAACGCTTCCCGAATGGCTTTACAGATACCAGCGTATTTAATGGATTTACTGGGGCTCTGACTTCAGGAGACTGCGCGGCGAATCGGGCCACTTCGTCGCTAAACCTTACGTTTTACGTGTCTCCTACCTTCAATCCTGCCTGTGAGACGAACGGGTGCGACGGAACTGCTTCAAAGCCTTATGATGATATCTATTACGTGGCATGGCAGGTGAATTATTTTTCATTGTTTTGAGAGTTTAATGCTGGAATTTTCCCTAGCTCGCCTACAATAATTCGAGGAGAATCACCGATTTTCTTGAGTCGAGCGTCACGATCTACCTCAATGAAGGAACGCATTACTGGATGGATACAAATTCCCAAGGAAATCCTAAACATAACTACAATATGGCAAGCAAATATGAACTTCTAAGACTTTTTGATAGGGCTCATACGAATATAACCATTAAGTAAAAGATCATTTTCCATTGCTACAGCGTCTCTGATACCCTCCATTCATTTCTCAGACCCGCAGCGTGTAGTTCTGCCCTTGAAGGCCAATGCGATCCAAGCAACACCGTCACCGTTAAGCTAAAAAGCCATTATATTTCCATTTTCGTGTCGAATTACCTCTCCATTGAAAATATCGTATTTGACTCTTCTGACCTCAGCTATCCGGTGAACAGCTCCTGCTGGTACAACCGACTCGAGTGCTGCACCTATGACTCGGATTCAGGAACTTATATCCCGACGGCAGAAGCGAGCACGGCAAGTCCTGGATACTTATGTGATGATATTGGCGTTGATAATGCAATGAATGCAGCCCGAGCTCCTGGTGCTTCCGTGCAATATGACCCCGCCTATACGGTTGTTCAGCCGACGGCATTTATTAACACGAAGTTTCTGAAGGATTACAGCAAGACGAGATACCCTCGAATTGCCCTCTACAATACCAAGATCGTCAATTTCTACAACTATAATGAGTACAGCAGCTATTTAAGTTTCATCCACGTGGACTTATTCAGCGGACATATCACGCTAAGCAATGTCACTGTGACGAATTATTTCTTCCCCCGAGGTTTCATTTCGAATTTCGGGAATAACTACGAAGATCCGACCAAGGAGCGAATCTACACATGTAAAGATGCAAGCACGACGACGGAAGACGATTCAACGGACTGCTACTCACTAACAATTAAGAATTCGGCTTTTAGTTACTATAACAAGCAGTTGTATAAAGTAATCTATGGTTCGGTAAGGAAAGAGGCCACGACTGGCCAGGGAAACACCAGCTCGACCACAACGAGTTGGAATATAAATACCATCATTCAGGAAGGAGCTGTGGTCAATTTGCAGAGCTTTGATGGTGTGATATCGATCACAAACACCACCTTCGAGTAAAGTGTCTCTTTGTGACTTTAAAAATAATTTTTGTAATAGAAACTCAGTAACGGCTGCACATGACTCTTCATTGAAAAGTACAACCGCGTCTGGCTACATAGCTGCCCATAACTGCTATGAATACACCGTTTCAACAGGCACTGGTGGCCAGCCAGCGAGTAGTAGCTCGCTGAGCTACGACACCAATTCCGCCATTAAAATCCAGCTTGATCGTCATATGAGGAAGCATTGGTCGGTAGACTCCACTCGGTCAGGCTCGTTGATCAATATTCGGTATCTCTCAAAAGGCCTGATACTCTACAATAATACATTCGACGCGAATATCGGACACACGGGATCTGCTCTGTATATCAACGAGTTTCGGGATACTAAGAGTAAATAAATTTTCACTTGAGGAGTTTCTCAATGCTTTCGGTGTTAGCTTACCCGGTGATTATCGACAGCAATAATTTCACGAATAATTTCGCATATCTCTTCGGGCTGACGATCGTTATGTTCAAAAATGGGTCTAGTTACATGGCTAACGAATGCCATGGTATATCGCTCACAAACAACCAGTTTTTGAATAATATGGGTTGCGCAAACACTTTTGGAAACGTGTTGATCGTGTGTGACTGCTCTGCCGTTCCTTCACCAACGCCCAGTGGAAATTCAACGACGTATGGATATGAGCAGACGGCGTTTTGGAGCCCAACTTACACATTTGCCCTTGATAACGAAGGAACGTCATCTAACATCGCAAACGCGAATTTCACTTCGTATATGTTCTATATGAAATCCAAAGCAAGTAAGTCTTTTTGATAACACTCTTTCGTAATTTTTTCTAGCAACTCCTACCTATTACACCAACCCTATCGACGGTTCAAGCATCGATCTCTATCGAATTACTGTTTCCAATAATTTATTCGAGGGAAACTTAGCCTCAGGTAGCAACGGCTTGTATATCCAAGGCAGTTTTAGAGTCAGCATTCAAGACAATAATTTCACAAAGAATGCGTACTATCACGCCGGCTATTACGACCATAGCGACTATAGCTCCAACGCTTGGAAGAAGCTCATCGCATCACGCGGGAGCAGTTCTCTTCCAACGATCCCTTATACTACTTCTGCAGCGTTAGGTACAACGTCTAATGTGATTGTTACCCTCGGCAGCTTTATTGACCTGACCAATAACTATTTCGACAGCAGCTACACTGGCAATCACCTCGCGGCGAGGTATTTCGGGTCTGCCGTCACCTTCTACCTCACGATTGCTTATGGGAACATCACGATCGCTGACTGCATGTTCAAGAACTCTCAGAGAACAGGTTATCCTAACCAGGAATCTTTGACTTATCAAATCCAGCCGATCATTAGCTTCAGCTTATACGAGTCGTTTTTCGACATTCTGAATTCAGCAGCGAACTATTTATTAGCGGTTCAGCAAGTAGTAGCGGGGAAAACGACAGGAGCGCTATTAGAGGTGAACGAAACGATATCGTTCTGGAAACGAAACGGATATTACTCAGATATCACGGTGAAAAATATGACGGTAACGGATTTCGAATGGGGAAGCGAAGTGACTCAAACCTATACTGAGTATACTAAGTTGCCCTCGAGTTTCGCTACCCTATTTCAATTCTTCATCAGCTCTCAAGTGAAGGAATCGATTACGGACAGCTCTACATTCACTTCCGACAGCTCTCATTTCTACAGGCCGATCCCTGCAGTGAGACTTTACATCAACGACTCGGAGTTTACTCACCTCACTGATAACTCCATTGGCTGTCTGTTTACTCAGTCATATAACGCGCTCACCTCGATGGATAACATCGTCTTCCAGAACAATAAGCACTCAGATGGCACTGGGGACTTCCCGACAAGCGTCGGCTACCCCGGTTTCTTCTGCCAGTTCCCTCCGTCGACCCAAGCGACTCAAAATCCAGGCACTAAAAATGGGCCTCTTTATCAAAACAAATACCCTTTGACGGTGCTAGCACTTTCGAATTTCACTTATAAGGAGAACTACGGTGTCCTGCTATCAGGATCGTATTACTCTGATACAACTTATAACGTGCTTGACTCATGGACAATCGAGTCGAGTTCAGTCTCAGATACCTCGCTGGGGTCCACGCTGATCTCTTTGTATTATCCATTACTTACGATTAATAACGTCACAATCGATGGGTTCATTGGCTCGGTGCTCTCCGTCGCCTCGGGAACGGCATACCTCCAAACGTCAACGATTCAAAACTGTAAGAATTTTGGGGTTGCGTTGATGTATGCTTCCGCTGCGACGATTACGCTGCAGGATACTACGATTTACAATAATTATAACACCACTGTGACCGCTGACCATTCGAGCGGCTGCGACGGTTCGATGATTTGCAGCTCAGGGGCATCAACGGTCAATATCAACAACAGCACGATCCTATCCAATAATTTTTCAGTCACAATCGCAGGGACAGCGAGTACTTTTTCGCTTACGGTGAGCTCGTCGAATATCTCCAATAACAATTTCCACAGCAGTTTTGTGTATTCTGGAGGGTGGGTGACGATGTCCGAATCTAATTTTACTGAAAACACCGTTGTGTTAGCACTCATCTATCTTTCAAGCTCAGCAAACCTCGCAGTCTTTTCCTCTAATTTCACTAAAAATTACTGCGCGGGGTGCATGGCGAATATCTTCTATGTAAAAAGCCTTGATTCGTTCTATGTAACAGATTCGTATTTTACATACAACGACGCGACTGATTCCGGAGCAATCGAACCTATCACTACCATCGGAGACGATCAGCCATCGATCTTGATGTCTACAGCGACGGACCTACAGTTTTCTTCCAGTGTGTTCCAATACAACAAAGGAAACTCGAAATATTTGTTCAGGGTGCAGTTGGGATCTCTCCAAATAAGCGACAGCACCTTCGAGCACAATTACGGTACTGGCTCCAATGGAATCGACTTGATTTCAGCTTCTTTATCTCTAAGTAACTCCGTGTTCACCAATAACACTGCCTACAAGACCTGCCAGCTGTTTTCCCTCGCCGTCTCGACGACTCCAAGCACGGTGACGAATACCATCTTCCAAAACAGCGTGATTCCCGCCGACGCCTCCCCCGGTCCGTCATACAGCTACTTCAAGATTCTAAACAGCGACATCACCTTTACCGGTTGCACGTTCCAGCACTCAAAATCTACCGTCTCTGCTATCTACGCTGATGCGATGAGATATAAAGTGAAATTTGACAGTTGCACTTTTACAAATAACAGTGGAACGTCTTCTACGGTGAGCGCCGGTGCGGTTACAGGAAACGCGCCTTATGTGTTTACTAGCTGTACTTTTAGCAATAATGTAGGGACAAAGGGGTCTCATCTGTACATCGCCTCAAGCAATGGAGTCACAATCACGAGTTCTACGTTTAATATGCATACTGGTGATGCGATTTATCTTTCGTCCACGAAGTATTTGATCCTCACAGGCTCGAGTTTCACTGGAATTTCAACAGAAACCGGCTCCCGTGGCTTGTACCTGCTAGACGTCACTACCTCAACGATCTCGAGCACCCAGTTCTCTTACCACAACTGCAAATTCACCAACGGATCAGGTATCCTGATAGAATCTTCAACTACAACGAGCCAAACCCACACATTATCCAGCTGCACTTTCGACAACAATCAAGCTGATTACGGCGGAGGTCTCGGAATTCAAGCTACCTACTTCAACGTGACGGTTGATAGCTCAACTTTCACTAGTAACTCTGCGAATAGCAAGGGAGGAGCGATTTCTCTAACATCAACATATCTCTATTCATTCCTGACTATTTCTGGAACTTCTTCTTTCAGTAAAAACTCAGCGGTTTATGCTGGTGGCGCCATATTTGTCTTCGGACAGCCAGCTAAATTCAGTGGGAGCGCATATAGCTTCTCTAGCAACATCGCAGCATATGGAAACAACATCGGCTCGTATCCCACGACAATGAAGCGTTACGTTGTCGGGACGTATAATGAGAGTCTTGGAGTCAGTCAATACTACGCGAATCTCAGCACGTATACTTATACTCCAGGGTCGCGTCTTCTAGAGGAGAGCTCAAAGTCACGACTGCTAGAAGACGACGACACGAATATCACGCTAGCGAGTGGTAAGCAGCTGACTCCTCCGCTTGTTTTTGCGCTTTATGATGAATATGGACAGCTGTACTTGATAGATAACTCCAGCACGCTCAGTGTGACGGCTAAATCGAATTCTAAAGGCACGCCGTTTTTCAGTGAGAAAACTTCATTCACCGCTGAATTAGGTATTTTTGAGCTTACAAACTTCATCGTTATCCTCGAGGTCAATACCTCGACGGATTTCACCTTCAAAACCAACGCTTTCGCCTCGAATCCAACAAGAAACGACGTGAGCTACTCGACTTCCTTGACGTTTGACGTTACTTTCAGAAGCTGTGTCCGCGGAGAACGGCTTACTCTCGATGGTCAGTGTCTTGATTGTCCAGAGGGCAAGTATCTGTTTAACCCCAACGAGGTCCTGAGCTGTCAGGAGTGCTTTGATAACTACACCAATTGCTACGGAGGAGACGTCGTCGGCCCAACTGTGGGCTATTGGCGGTTCAGCGCTTCAACAGAATCGTCCATTGAATGTCCTTTCGACGGAGCTTGCCTTGGAAATATGCTTACTGAAAATCAGAGCGAGTACTACTGCGCTTCGAAGTATAACGAGTCCTTCTGTCAGACAGGCTGGTGCGATAAAATCTACACCGGAAATCTCTGCAACGAGTGCATTCCTGGCTACACAAAGACTTCCAGCGCCTGTATCGACTGTAGTGGCACTGTGTATAAGGTGATTATATCCCTCGCTATTCCACTGTATGTGATTTTTATCATAATCACTGTGAGAAACGCTATCAAAGACGATCCCAAAAAAGTTGAAGAACTGAAAGAGAAAGGCACCAATTTAGTTTCTATCTTGATGAAAGTGTTTATTAACTACTTCCAACTGGTCGGAATCGTCAGCTCCTTCGATTTTAACTGGAGTGACAGTGTCGACACGGTCACCACGACGAGTTCTACGGCATCTAGTTCGATTACAACGCTATTAAATCCCGATTGCATTGGCTTTGCCTCAATCGATTTTTCTGACTTCCCAATCGACAGATTCTTTTTAGGCTTGCTCTTCCTGACGCTAGCACCCATCGGCATATTCATCTTCGCATTTGTGCTCTGGCATTTCATTTACCTCACCAAATACCGCAAGATCCGAAAGACTCCGGAGGCAATCAAGAGAAGAAACAGCAAAATCGCGACTACGATCATCGTGCTTATGTTCATGGTCTATAGCGATATTGTCACGACGTCGATTTACTCATTCCAGTATAGCAAGAAGAAGTTGATTGGCTCTAATTTCTTCATTTTTTAGATGTGAAAACATCGCAGATGACATAAACCCTCGCTACTTCCTCGTGAAAAATTACCAAATCGAGTGCTGGCAAGGGAAACATAATCTTTTTGCTTTCGCAATCGGACTCCCTTCGCTGCTTATATGGGGTAATGCTGAAACTATTGACTCTCAAGCTGATACTTGCTATATTATATTAGGTTTTGGAATTCCGTTAGGAGTGATCTTATATCTCCGAAAGAACCTGAAAAGACTACATGATCCTGAATTTAAAGAAAAATATGGTTTCTTATACGAAGGGTACCGTATCCCTCAAAGATTCTATTGGTAATTTGATTTCTCTGAGGTGATATATTAATCAATTCCGCGTTTTATAGGGAAGTTGTCATTCTCTATAGAAAAGTGCTGTTTATTCTCGCAACCGTGTTTTTAGGTACTTACAGCGTTGATGTTCAGGTAGCCGCTTCTATCATAGTTGTAGTGCTCATTATGTGTGTCTTTGCTTCATAGGGACTCTGCGTCCTGGGCATCGCATTCACGAATTTCGTGCTCCATAGGAAAATGATGCCATTTGAACACAAGATATTGAACGACCTTGAGCAAGCGTCGCTATTTGTGTCTAGTATAACGATTTACTGCGGGCTATTCTTCCAAGCAGGTCCGATCTCCCTCCTTTGATTCCTTTTTCTCATTTATTTCCCCAGGAGTAAGTGGTTTAGGTTTGACGATCACGATATTAATCGTGATGGGTGTCTCAAACGGCTATTTCCTAGTGTATTGGGCAATTGCCTATACGAGAGAGTTCATTAAACACCATCAAATTAAAGAGAAATGGCAGAAATTCAAAGAGAATCGAGCTGCGAAAAAACGTGCGAAGATGCTCAAAAAGCAAGGAATTACAGAAGATCCTAATGCTGCTGCCGAGGAAGAGAAGAAACAAGAAGAAAATGCTGGTATTACTGTAGAGCTCAAAGAATTCAGTAAAGCTCCGAGCGCAGTAAATGATGACCAGCGGAAAAGTGAGCCTGAGTTAGGAGAAGATGAAAGTCCTATGACGGATAAATTCGAAAAAAGAGGATTGGAACAGTCAGATATTGGCATTAATTTGATCAACAAAGTCGATTTAGCGATTGATAAAGAGAACCCAGAGAAATCGAGATTTTCGCCGGGGAAGCGCCGATAGGTTACATGGAAAAAAACACAAAAAAATAGATACATATTTGAAGTTTGCTATGACTGTTTAAGTATATTAACAAATTTACCATGAATTTTACATGCTTTCTCATGACTTCAATAGTAGCTAGTCGACTATGATTCTCTATCAAAAGATGTGATAATATTAGAGTATTAAAGGAGGTGGGAGTTAATTCTTGATTTCTGGAATAAAAACCGATAGTCTGATATAAACTCAAAGATTTTTATTAAACTAACAACTACATACAACAAAAAATGAAGGTGACTCTATTAGGCAGTCTCTTGGCTGTCTTTCTCTTGCTGGCTCTTGTAAATGCCCAGGAGAACACCGATACAGAGACGGAGGCTCGTCGTCAGCCCAGACGGCATCCTAGAGACATGACTCCGGGTGATTCTGAGGCAGATTCCAAGGATGACTCCAAGAAATTTAATATGGAGGAGCATAAAGCGCTGATGGATGAGCTTAGGAAGCAGATTATGGAGGTCGATAAGGATATCCGTACAGCGACAAGAGAACTAAGTGATGAGAAAAGAAAAGCCGCAAGAAGTAAAGACGAAAAGGACTCGAATTCAGAGAAGATCGCAGAGCTGCAGAAACGGGTTGACGAGCTTAAGGAGAAGAAGAAACCGTTGGTTGAGAGAATGAAGGAAGCGATAAAGAAGGCTCCTCCTGTGGATCACTTTGCTGAGTTAGAGAAGGAGCAGAAAAGAATGAGGGAGGAAGGTGAGAAGGAGAGAGCACGTAGGGAGCAAGAGTACCAACGTAGAGAGAAAGAGAGAGGAAGAGAAGACAGAAGAAGGGAGAGAGGGGAGAGAGAACGCCCTAATAGAAGAAAACCAGATGAGCTTTAGTTAGGAAATGGTTGATATTCGATTCTGTCGTAAAGAGAAAGTATAGGTTTTATATGGTTTGGAGTTATGAGAAGCTCTGAAAGCCTAATTTCTTAAGTGAGAGAAATTGCTCTATTTTTATCGATAAACGTATAGCAGTGGAATTGGTTTCGAAAAATTGGTAAAATTAAGATTTATTGATTAATCAAAAGGATACATCAGTTAGGAATCAGGAAATATTAAATACCTGCGAATGTGGCAGATTTGAATGTGATCCTATGAGATGATGCTGAGAGACGACATTTAAGCAAAGAGGGCCGAATTTCTAAATAGAATTTAATGCTATCATGCCGCAAATGTTTCAATAGAAAGTTCATCAGCCGATTTCCTGATATGAAATGATGCTAAAGGTCATTTACGAAGAGCAATTTACTAAGTAATTTTGGAAATAATATTTGTATGTTTTTTCCTCAGCAGAAGACTTGTTCTTGCACTTTTTAAACAATGAGACTAACAATCAGCGGGTTTGAAAAATTTAATTTTGGACAAATTCTGGCTTGTTTATAGTAGACAATAACCAGCTGCACAATTTTCTGAAAAGAGAGAACATAAGCAAATTCTTTACACAAAAAACCTGCTTCCAAAACTCTAATCACCTTGTTCGGCTGAAAAGATTCCTCTAAACTCAAAGCCTATTCATCTCGCCAATTCGTCAAGTTATTTACGAAGCGCCAATTTTTCTAAACAGGCATTTGATTTGAAATTGATCAGTAATAATTAAAAAAAGTTGCGTCAAAATAATAGAAAAAAATAATGGGTAAAAACTCCGCCAATTTCGAGGTAACCTTTCTCATCATAAACTCTCTTCATGACTCTCTATTTAGGCAACAATTATCCGCGCTGGTACGCAGGAACCTTTCCCTAAGTTTACATCAGTTGAATCTTACAAAACCGGCGTGCATAAAGAAACAAAGAAACGAGAGTACATTATCGTTCAAAAAGACGATGAATTCGAAGTAGCAGCCATCACCCCCTTCTTAGTTTAACTCAATTATCTTTATCCAAGATCAAATTACAGGCCCAAGACAGCGTGAAAGTCTATGGCGTCAAACTCTACATCGACGGGCAGGTAAGACAATTTCCATTGATTGAACTCATTCTTTGCTATCTAACATATAACAATGCTACCTAACACATAACAATATAGTACATCCATTATAAGAAGACGTTTCTCAATAAAGGTTACATCCGAGGGTATAAACTCGGTCACGGGCTATTCCGAGCCTTCAAATTCCAGGTGCCGGACGTCGCTGAGACTGATTTCCAGAAAAAGGCATAAGGCTCTCTATTCACGAAGGCATAATTTTCCAATAACAAAAGGAACCTGGGGAAAAGCCTTCGACGATTCGAGTTGAATTCTACGAGACGCGAATTCGATACGTTCCCAAAATCACAGACAAGAAGCGGGTCGACAAAGACACATACCAACCTCCGAAACAGTTTGATGATAAGAAGAGGTACATCAGAACTCTAACGGTAAAAAATGGCGGGCTTAAGCAATTCAAAGGTAAACAACCCTCACATATATTCTCCTAAATTCTCTTAGTCGATCTCAACAGAGTCAGCTCTTACCTCTATGACCCCGATAAGCAAATGTACTGCTTCTCCTGTCGGATCCCTCACATATAACACTCAGGTACAAGGAATTCATGATCGATGAAGAGAACTTGCTGGACGCTGTAGAATTCGGCTATTCTGATTTTTTTACACTCCAAATCAAAGGTACTTGCCTCCTCTTTTTAGCCAGCGCTTATAAAAGTTAATAGGCTTGCTCACCCTAAGCAACGTTGAGCATTTACAGTTCATTCCTCGAGAACACATTAAGCTCGAGAATAGAAACTTGCTGAGATCTATCGTTGAGACCCTTATAGCTAGCAATTCTGAAGGCATCACGTTTGAAGAACTCGCGAAACTGTTTGGGAAAAAGGTGATGGTTACCTGGAAAGAGGTCAGCAATGGGCCAATTCAGTCCTTTGTGGAGCTCGAATTGAGTAAAAGGGTTACATATGTCGATGGGAAAGTGTGGTAATTTCTCTCTCAGTGCTTAATTCTAATGCCTGCGGTAAGCGTAAATAAGGAAGAGTCTAAAGGTGAGAACATGCGTCGAGAGCTGCTCGGTCGTCGTCTCGAGTCGGGGATCATTCCGAAGTACTACTACGAAGTCCCAAAGGACCGGAAATTGTCCTCTCGCAGCCATCTACTCAGACAGCACTTTGCAAGGCAGTTTTCTCACCAGACTCCTCTGATCCAAAGCACTAAGAGCCAAATCGACTTCGAACTCGCGGCGAAAATGCAAGGGAAGCAAATTATCGTCATCGACGACGATATCGAACTCACCCCTGAGGAAACAACCAGACCGATGACCCCGAAACTCAATGAGCGTATGGAGTTCGAAACTGTGCCGCGATTTTCCCCCGAAGAGAAAAAAAAGCAAGCAGATGCCCTGCTCGAAGATCCTTTCTCTTATGATGATGAAGACGTGCAAAACCCCGGGGAGGAGCCTTTGTCTCGGTCAATGGAATCCAACTTCATGGAAGAAGAATATTGCTGATACCAGCTAACGATTCTACGTAATTGTAGCTTAGATGCTGTAGCTGTCTAAGAACTATTGTTCAATTAAATTAAGAGTAATCCAATTAAGATTAAGGCATGTGTTACTATCCTTTCGTGATGTCTTTTTACATATTTTAATCCATTGAACCTTAGAAAATTATTCCCGTAAACGCGAACAGTTTGCAAGTCTCTTTGCCGCAAAAACGCGGAATTTATTTGATTTATTTGAAAATAAAACAAGGATCTAATTTACCTCGGGAAGCCGTCGCACTATTTTAAAAGATTTGAATGGAGACTAGGAGCACGAGGAACGGATCTGCGCGGAATAGTTATAGATTCTGGGATGACGGATTGAATGGCATCTTGAAAAGACAGCGCGACAGTCTAGAACTCAGCAACAATAAACTAAAGCGTCCAAAACCGATAAAATATCAACAGAATGGTATTGAGATAGCCTAAAAGTGCGAGCAATTAGCTTTTTTCATTAGAAATTCAAGAGGAAGGCTCTCATAGCTCCACTACCGCAAAGAAGAGAAAACCAGGAAGATCGAGCAAAAAGAAAGTGTCGAGATCTGAAAAAAGCTCGCCTAAGAGCAAGCAATCAAAACAGCTACAGCCAAAGTACTCAAAGGCGAAGTCTCGATCGCTTCCGAGTTCACCACAGGGAGAATTGAACGATGAATATTTTGATGAATATGAAAACGTGGAAGAGACCTTGAAAGTATATACGGCATCTGATGGGAAAATTAGTGCCTTTTGGACGATACCAACGAAATACATTCGCAATGTCCTCGAAAATTCGCATCAAGTATTGCTTATCCACCGAAAATCGCCTTTTAATAGCAGTTTGATAAGTTTTATAGTATCGCGTTTCCAGCAAAAGCAGCAAGTAATAAAAAATGGAACTTGCAGCTGTTGCTCACGAGGGATCCAGACGACTCAGATTTCTGCGATAGACTTGAGATCGTTTTAAACGCGATCCCAAGCCCTCAGGAAATAGGAGAGAAAGGTACTTGCTGCAATGTCTATAATGCGCCATTATTACTGCTACTAGAGTGGGTAAGAGAGACCTCTTTTACGATGCTGGTGGCTCAAAAGGACGGAGATCTCAGCTGCGAAAGGCAATTGACGAGGCGATTTGATGAGAAGAACACGAAATGGGGACTATTGATTGAAAAGTATAAATTAGACTTGCGACTGAAAAGCCCGTTGGTTATCGGATGCATGGTATTTTTCGTTAGGAAGGGGCATAGGTTTGATTGTTTGGTAGATAAAACCAGAAAAACCAATGAGATTCGCTGATGCTAAGTACGTCGGGCTAGTAAATGCTGGAAACACGTGCTATATGAATAGTTTTTTGCAGACTCTATTTCATCTTTCTTCCCTTGTCCGCTTAGTGTTCCAGGTAATGAAAAATAGCCTTTTTCAGTGGACACTTATTCAATATTATTAGGTCCCTTTTTCCAGTGAAACTCCACTTTCGATACCCTCGGCAATGCAAAAGTTGTTTTACGAGCTGATGAACTCGGGTAATGCGGTAAGGACAACTGAACTCACGAAATCTTTTGGCTGGGAGAGTAAACAGACTAAAGTCCAGCAGGACGTGCAGGAATTTTGCTGTCTGTTGTTGGAGGCCTTGGATGCCAAAACTCGCGGAATTAAAGGCGTTGAGGGCGAAATAAACAAATTATTTGAGGTATCCGGTCTCTTGTGGTTCGCCTTGTCATGATTATAGGGCAAAACTGTGAGTTATATCAAATGCTTAAACGTTGGGTTCCAGTCTCGACGAGAAGAGCCGTTTAAAGAAATACAGTTGCAAGTTAAAGGATTTTCGAATATCTATGAGTCTCTTGATTCTTATATCCAAGTGATAATGCTTTTTTCGTGCTATATTCCCTAACTGTTTCAATAATGCAGGAAGAGTTATTAGATGGAGACAATGCTTATGACACGGAGAAATATGGCAAGCAGCCCGCGCGTAAAGGCGTGCGATTTTGCGTAAATAAACTCGATCAGTCGCAGTCTCTCAATGGCTTATTCCAGAAATTTCCCCCAGTCCTCATGATCCATCTCAAAAGGTTCGAATATGAATATCAACTTGATAGAAACGTTAAGGTGAGATTCAAACATATGATTTACCACGGCCTCACAAATTGCGTTAGATATGCGATGGTTACGAATATTTCCCTGAAATTGACCTGTCGAAATATCTGGAGAATCCTCCAAAAAAGCCCGAGAAATACCACTTGTACAGTGTGCTGGTACATAGTGGTACTGGTGCAGCCGCAGGTCATTATTACGCGTTTTTGAGGCCTGAGAAAGGTAAAGAATTCTCGTGAGGGTGGAAATTTCACGGTAATCTATTAGGTGGAGAATGGTATAAATTCAACGATGAGTACGTTGATGAAGCTCAAGAAGACGAGGTTTATGATGCGAATTTCGGTGGAACGTTTATCGAAGCTAAAATGAACAAAATCAGTAGGAGTTATAATGTATATCTCTCTAATCGAAGACAATAGCGAAGGAGATTGAGACAAAAGAAGTAATGAGCAACCGAACGGCGTATATGCTTGTGTATATAAGGTAAGGCCTAATGCAAAGTTTCAACCACCGACCCTTAAATGCTTTCTAGCGAAAACTTTATCCAAGAGGCACTCAGACCGCTGTCGGACACAGATATTCCTGAGGCATTTGTCAATGAGATCACCGCACAGAAAAAGATAGAGGAAGAAAAGGTTGGCTTCACATACCAAAATTTCCTTTGAATTTTCTCATTATAGAAAAACAAAACTGATAATTCTTTGAAAATCTACATCACTTCATTCGATCTGCTAGAGGATATCGATACGCCAGGCTTGACTCATTACCGATCAGCAGCATTTAACGAGGATGCCTGCATCAGTTTTAGTAAAGATAAGACAAAACGATACAAACTGCGCTTGCTTAAGACTCATAAATTGACGGATTTACTTGACGCTATCACCGGGCTATCCGGAATTCCCAGTGTATAAAGGATTTTGCCTTGTAATGCTGATTTTTTATTAGAATGACTATCATTTATTCCGAATTTCCGCTCGAGATGAGAAGATAACCTTGATTACTAAACGAGAGAAAGCTGGAGGAGCTTACAGTCTTAACACCCTCATAAACGGTGTCTCGTCAATGGGGGCTGGAAACCAGAGGAACATAGTCTTAATGCTTCCGATAAACCGGAAAAAATATCCTCGTATCTTTGTCAAAGACACCGAAAATACCGCTGAAAAAGGCAATCGATTGAAATTTTGTAAATATGAACCGTAACTTCAACCCCCTGAGGCAGCTGTCTTGAATTATCGTTTTTTAGAGGGTTGTTTAGCATCGCGAATAGCCAAATGCTAATAGAAAGCACTCCTGATTTCCCAGGGAACACTTTGAGCCAAAGCAATCATATTAACGAGGAAACTGACGCTAGTATCTATGAAGAGATCCTGCAAGAGACCCGATTGCTAGTTTTTATCAAAATATACTTCAATCAAAACCATAAAGGGCGGATAAAGATGCTTGAGTATGTTTTTATGAGAGTAATTGGCCGTTAAATGCAAAGCATGATATATTTATCGATATATAGAATAAGGATCAGATTTCGACAGTTATTCCTTATTTGGAAAAGACTCACCCTGAAGTTTTGTGGGAAGACCCAAAGATCTACCGCGAACACAAAAAAAGATATACGCTTGAGCCGTTGGCCTTGATAGATCCTATCGAGAGCCTTGATCTGGGTGATATACTTTTATTTGACGTCGGGCTCTATCAATCTTCGCCGTAAATTTACCTCAATGCATTCGGTTCTCAGCTATTTAACAAAGGCCCTATCTCCCCGCTGTTGACCACTATGAGGAATTAAATAACCAAATTAATGTGAAATTCTTCGACGCGAAAACTGAGCTGAGTACTTCAGCTGTACTGTCTAAAAAAATGACGTTGGCAGAAGTAATTCATTCGCTAATAACTCCTTACTTGATATACCAATTTGAATGAAGCTTTATATCTACATTTCGAATGAATACTACGACGGAACAGTCGAACCTGAAAAAATACTCCTCAAAGCCAAATATAAAACATCTCAGAACTTCGTCCAAGTCGTTTCCTCCACTGAAGCTAACGACGGAAGATCCTTGACACTGGGAGATTTAGTAATGGCTTTTTCCATGTGATCCATCTCTAATGTATTCATTCAGACGAGATTCGATGAAACTATCATCTATGAAGAGTCGCAGGTGCCAGTCTCAGATCTCAGCAAATATATCAAGTTAATGGTGTCGTATTACTCTATCTGCACAAACGAAACCACGAGAGAAGCGGAAATTTATATTGGCAAGCAAGCAACGGTAAAGGATCTGGTTCAGAAAATAACTCAAGAGAAACTCTTTGATCCACAACTCGAGATCGATAAGAGAGACCTATCCGAGTAAAAGTTCTTCGAGAATCTATCTAAAGAACGCGTAGATCCATTGACAGAGGGTGCGATACGCTCATTGTTACAGTTCACGAAAAAAATGGGAAAATCATGATGAAGTGCCCTGAGGACATAGAAGTTAAAGCTGTGATGAAGAAAGGACGGCTTCGAGTTCAGTTCTGGAGCAGTGAATTGGGTTCAGATGTATATTTCTGGATTTGGTTGGTTATGACCAGGAGTTTAATAGGAAATAGAGGCGTTTTGCTATCATCTCACAAGAGATGGAGTTAATTTCGGCACAGCTTTTCTGACAAAATTCAAGGTAATTCGCTGAAAAACCCATGCATTTCTCACGATTTTCATTGATTAGAGGTACTTTACCGCGAAGATGATTAGAACTCACCTTTACAATCAAATGAATGATTGGGAGCTCAAGTACAGCGATAAAAAAGTCAAAATGACACCAGAGTACATGCAAAAATTGCGTATCACAATCTTCCACGAGACACCCAAAGATAGCTATAAGCCAATCACTCTAGAAGAAGGTAACCTCATTGCGTCTGGATTTCATCATTGATATATGCTTAGATAATGAGCTTTCTGCCAATGCAATTTATATGACAAAGGGAAGTCTAACCGAAATTCAGATTCTTCATTCAACGGTGCTCTTCAATGTAACAACAGCCATGAAAATCTCATAACAGCAAATTTTTATTCCGTTTTTTTGCTTTTTCAACGTTTTTGCGTATTCATATTATATTGCTTCAGTTTTTGCTCTTTGCAATGCCGTTAAATAATGATTAGTCGGTCAGATAATGGCCCACTATTTTGATTAGCTTCTTCCTAAATTTTCGTAAATTGTAAGGCTATTAACTCGCTGATTTTCAATAGAAAATAGTTTTCTATAGTAACTCTAACCAAGATAATTAAACTAATTGCTCAATAGTTACATCTCTTCCAGAAATAAGAAAAACTCAATAAAAAAACTAAAAATTAACGCATAAATGACACTGATTGACGTTACACAGCTACAGGTTTCTTCTGGGTTTTCGCTGCATCCGCCTTCGCGAGTTTCACTTTACGGAATCCTTCTCCAGAAGTCAGCAGCTTTGTTTCCTCGTAGTTCACTCTGGAAAAGCCCGGCCGTTTGATAGGGTGCTTTTCTTCAAAGTTATTCATCTCTAAACTCATTATCTACACAAACAAGTTTATTCCATGAATACAATGTGCATAAACTTACGTCTTTGTCTTCCAAGTTCGCAATAAAGTCCCCTGTATTTTCCACAAAATGCTCGTCAATATTTATAGACAACCGCCTACTATCCGCCTTTTCTCCATGCGGGCTCATTGGCCTTGAGAATGGATCTCCATGGACTCTAGAGCTAAACTGCGATCTTTTCGAAGCCGCAGTCATCGGTCGATTTGCCGTGGACCCTTTCGCGGTTCCGCGACTGAGCTTTGCGGACTCTAAAGCATTAGTGTACAACGAGCTCTTCGCCGTCAACCCTCTCGTGAAATTATTTGCGCTTGCAGGAAGATTTGGGTCGAGTTCTTTCACCCACAAACCTTTGTATTCCAGCCTATCAAACTCATTTCTCGGTTGGAACTCCTTCTAATTATGCATAAGAATATAAGGAACAAAGGACTCGTTACTGTTTTCGGTTCTAATAGTCTCCTCAGTGCTGTGCCTGAGATCTCGTCGGCTGTGCTTGGAGACCCAAATTTCAGTTGAAAGCTCCTTGGACTAGAGAACGTATCTACCTTACTGTGCGGTGTTATTGCGTTGTATGCTTCAAGCACCGATTTTAATTCCATTTTTTTATCAGTAGATATGCAAAGCCTGCTCTCAGTCTTCGGTGACGCCAATCTCGGCGTCTTTCGATGGCTTTCGCCGCCTTCTTGTATTTTGATTGGACCCACTACCTTTTTTTGCTCATCCCTCGCGTTTTCTTTAGGACTGAACAGAGAGCGACCTGCCGCTGTCTGCGGGCGTGCTGTCTGAGGGCGTGCAATATTTTTTGTGCTGGGATTCACGATTTTTGGCGCTTCGACCACCACAGTAGTGTCTTCAGGCAGCAAGTGGCATTTTTTCTCAAATTCCATGTTCTTTTGATGCTGATTAAGGAAAGTCTCGCGGATTTCGTTATATCTCTGCTTGAAAGCTATACCCTCCAATTCTTTCATCTGCTTCTCCTCTACCAATTTTTTCTGAATGTGCTGATGGAGTCTCTCCTCGCCTCTGACAGATATAGGCATTAACAGTTGATCCACATGCTTCTGGTCCGCGTCGAGTACAAAATTCCATTTATTATCTGTCCTTGTGGCATGCTTCGCCGACAAAACCCTCTGAGTTAGCACACGATCAGCAGGCGAATTAAGCCATTCATATTCTTGAAGCGTTGGCAGCTCATCTCCTGGACCAAGGGGTTGGTGACTCTTAACCTGGAGGAGCTTCCTCTCTTCTCGCCGGTCCTGTGTGAGCTGTATCACTTCGGACTTTTTCTTTATTGCCTTGGCGATACGAGCGCTTTCGGCTTGCTTCTCGTCGTCGAGTTCTTTCTGACGCTTTTGCACGATTATTGTGGCTCCTTCATCAACTATTTTGTGATAGTAAGGGTAAATTTTATCAGCAATGTGATGTTTGTTGTTCCAGTTGATCTCTTTGTTGGGAGTGTGGTAATATTTGCCATCTTTTATAACTGGTTTGGTGGGTGGGAATCTTGCAAATTCTGGCAGTTTGTCGCGAATTTCGGGTGAGAGGGTATACAATGGGATAGGATTTGACATGTTGTGTGGAGTGGAACCTATAATAAATTATTTGCCGTTTTTTAATTTCGCACACAATTAGAAGGATTCTCAATCGTATTGAAATTTATTAGGAAAAATTGGGCATTGACATGGCCGAGTTTTTTAGCTTATAATACAAAACGGATTTGAATGATGGCATACATTCAAAGGGTCTCAAATACAAGAAATCAGCATTTTATTGAAAAATGGAGGCATTCAATGTAACATCGCTTTTTACACAACAAATCACAATGGAAAAAAATGCGATCGATGTATTTTCAATAAGAAAAACCAATTTTCAGCTGCAAACAATGAGAAATTATGCTGGATATGTGTAAATACAGTTGTCGCTTGATTGGGTACACTTGAGAGGCAGATTGGTAGAGGAGAGGCGCTTGGTGTTGTGGATTGAAAATTGCATTTACTTATGAGATTTATGTATCCATTGCATCAGTTGTATCTCTCCCTAAACAATGAAAGTTTAGCCATTTGGTGAAGTTGAAGGTGAGTGATGATTACTTTTAGCTTTTCTGATAGATTTTGCAAATCAAGTTTTGGAGCTTGCTCCTGAGGTAACTCTTCTTTGATGGGCTCACTCTCTTCTTCTTTCATCAACTGAGGGATAAAAAGTTATCAATGAATGCTTAACAAATGAAATTTACGCCAAAAGAAAGAATTTCATTGAACAAAATCGAGGGTAAGTCGTTTCTAATTCTCTTTTCATAATAAAATAGGTTAAGACACTTTTGCATGAACAATATTAAGTGTTACTTGTTCCATAACGCGGCACTCTTGAAGATTCTTGCTTCTTGACGAGGATCTTTAAGATATTATAATTATATTCGGCAAATAAATCTCAAATAAGCAAAAGAGCAAATTTTTATCAATTTCAATGAAAATCGATGAGTTTCTTTTAACCCGTCTGTCCACTTGAGTTTAGATGCATTAAAAAGCATTACCATTCCATATAATTTCTAAGTCTAGCATTTGAATAGTCCTAAAATTGCCTCTAGTTATGTAGGTAGAGTCGCGGCCCAATACCCCAGCCTTTTCACTCAACTGAACTGGTCCTTGCCTTTTTTTTTTAAATATTTCAATCAGCTATCAAAACTACAACACTAATAAAACTATACTTATGATAAATGCACTGGGCAAGATCGTCTCGAGTGTCAGCGACGCTCTTGACTTCAACCAAGTATCTCCATATCTTCCAGGCTTTATTTTACCATCCATACCCAGGCAACTTTAAGCGGCTGTATCGATGTTATTGCCATAGATCATGGCGAAGGAACTTATAAAAGCACGCCGTTCCACGTGCGATTTGGGAAATTGAAGGTCCTTAAGACCAAAGAGAAGACCATCCGTGTAGAAGTCAATGACCAGATGACAAATATCACTATGAAGATGGGCTCAGCAGGAGAGGCTTATTTCGAGGAAGAAGTAACTATCTCTCGATTTCTATCCTTCTCACCTCGTATCAGATCCCATTACTTGAAGAAGAGAGTGAAGCAGGTTCTTCTTTAGGCCCAGAAGACGACTTGTCAGACCCAGAAAGTTCAATTCATACAATTTCAATCGTTTTTAATGAAAATCGGCCTTAGATTACGTTTCTGGAGAGGATGATGCCGAGCATATCGATCCTCATATCCTACAGAAAATAGAAAATGTAGAGCATCAATTAGAGGAAGAAAAGAAAGGGGAAAGGCATGGCCACGGTGGAGAAATTAACGCAGAACATGGTGGCATGGGCAACGGAAGAGGACATAGTATTACTCCTTGTGATTTGAGAGTGCTTACCGGTATATAATTGATAGAAAAGCAATGGACTTGGAAATGGGGAGAAATTCCTGAACAGTAAAACTGAAAGTGAGATTCAAATTGGTTAATTTTTTTGAAAAGAAAGGGAAACCCATCGCATCACCAGCGAGAAGAAGGAAAAAGTATGTCTCCGACGACGCGAAAACCGCATTTGCAAGTCGACACGTTTAACAAGGCTGGAAAAATCGACACGGAGAAGCATCACTCGCCAAAAAGCGCTGGAGCTAGTGGAACGGTAGAATAAGGAGATATATGCCGTTTACTTAAATTTCTTTGATTACATATAGAAAAGTAGAGCGTATAAGCATCATTTGCCTGGTCCAACGAGAGAGTCCGTGAAAATCAACCGAATGGACCCAAGAATCGGCGATGATGCCGATACACCAGATTTGGACCATATAGAATATGCAGCTTTTGGAGAGCATAATATCAATGCAAATGGACAAATAACAGCAGAAATTTTGCAAGATTCGCATAAAAGAGAATTTGACAAAGAGACCACGCCAATAAAAGGCGAGAGTGAAGCTCAGAAAACTCAAGAATTGCCGACAGAGCAGAAGAGGTCCTCGCAAGGCGGAGAAAATGAGATTGAGATGAGTCTGTGTAAGGATAAAATCGAAAGCGGAAATTCTGAGGATCTCGGAGAGATATTTGCGAAATATCGAGTGACCTATGAAGAGTACCTCAATGACCCCGTGAAGATTTTGAGCGATCCAAATTTGTTGGTGAGAATCGATGACAAATTGTTCGAGTCAAGGGTCGCGGTCCCCATTATCATGTCATTCCTAGCTTTTGGCAACGTAAAATTTAATGAGCAATGTATAATAAGCTTATCACTTATTACTGGCTAGGGCCTGCCACATAAACTGATCGATCAGATTGCGCTTCAGAACCATTCGGTGTGTCAAACTATATTCAACAAATCAGCGATGCCGAAGCCTGAGTAAGAAGCTATTCTATATGAAAAAATCTCTTAACCAATGAATATAGACCAATAGTACAATCACCTGCCAAACCAGAAAGCACCAACCTAAATAACGGGGCTAGAAAGTCTCAAGAGCAACCAGCTAATACAAAAAAACAGCCTGCTAACGAAACAAAACCTAAAACCCGAATTCGGTAATATGAAATATGAAGTCAGCGTGCTGATTATTTCTGAACAAAAGGAAATTCCTTCGACCTACAAGTGAAATGATAAAAGGCCTCAACCTGAAGCCTGGAGCAAATAAAATCCGATATATCGTCGAAAGCTCGCTTCAAGGGAACCAATCAGTGATGGGATTTATCTACCTATGGCCTAAAGACTGCAAGATCGTTATTTCTGATATCGACGGAACCATCACAAAGTAAACTTCATCTCTGTTATCTCTAAATTATCTCTTCTTGTAGATCTGACGTCCTGGGGCATATTATGCCAATGGTCGGTGGTGATTGGTCTCATGACGGAGTCGCCCAGCTCTACACCAGTCTCGCGAAAAACGGATACCAAATACTCTATTTAACAGCCAGAGCCATCGGACAAGTAACTCATCAGTTACTTTGCAACCGCCTCATGCTTTCTTTATTTTTAGTCATTTGTAACAAGGAAATATTTGAAGTCTTTGAATCAGAAGAACCTAACTTTGCCGAATGGCCCGGTCATCATGTCTCCTGATAGATTGATCCCTTCACTCAAACGCGAGGTGATTCATAGGAAGCCAGAGGTCTTTAAGATCGCTTGTTTGCGAGATATCAAGAATATTTTCCCGCATGAAAATAACCCTTTCGTTGCTGGTTTCGGCAATAGAGATACAGTAAATGATTAGTACATTCGGAATGCTAAATTGAATAGGACGCTATTGCATACCGAGCTGTTGGAATTCATATGGGCAATATTTTTATCATAAATCCAAAGAGTCAGATCCAGCAGATGAATAACGCGGTGATCCAAACGTAATCGCGTCTAACGTTAGTGTGGAAACCAATTAAATTTTTTTTCAGTTATTTAAGCATCAATGAGGTCGTTCACGACATTTTCCCTGCGCTAGACAATAAGCGTACCTCTCTCGACAAATCAGGAAAGGAAAATAAAAAATCCCCGGAGAAAAAAGAATTAAATCAAATGAATTTTTCATGGCTGACTCCAACTCATTGAAACAGAGGAAAGAAGGTTGTTTCCTAATGAGGATACAACTTGCTTTTAAAATTTCAATGAAACGAGATCCCTTTATTCTGGATTGCCACCGAGATCTCGGCTCATGATTTAAGCTATTTACTTTGTATTCGTCTTATATCTAACAGGCTATCAACTAGGATTGAGGTACTCCTCTGAGTATATATAAATAACATACATAACGCCCAGCACCACGAAAAAAACAGCTCTAACTAGTTGAATATACGTGTTTTTTCTTGTACCTTTAGAGAAAAGTGTATTTTTTAGCGAGCTTTTATGAGAAAGGAGCTCCGTTGGCTTAAAGGTGTTAGAGCATTGCGGTTAAATTGTTATAGAGCTGGTGTTTAACAGTTATTCAAAAATTATGAATCACTGTAATAGATTACTGAACCGATGAAAGTGGGTTCTTTGATATTATCAATTAAATTTGAAATTCAATTGAGAAAGTTGGCTTCAGCGTTTTCCAGCCACTTTTCATAAAATTTTAGTAAGATAGTAACAAGATCGTAAATTAGGTCGTCGTAAGTCAGATGTCTGCAAATAAAAATGGATTTCAAATGAAGCACTCATTTCTCAAAGATCAGATATTATCATTTATAACTCCATGAACTTTTCAATATAAAATTCGAGGCATCCACGCAAACTCTCCAAAACACGCATAAAAAAATCAAATTTCCAAGTATAAGCAATTTATGGCTTAATTTGAAGCTACAGTATATTCTAATAGCTTTAATATGTATTTATGTATAGGCCTTATAGACGGCCGTACTTCCACTCAGTCACGGCTCTCAATATCTCATCATGGAGATATTATTATGGAATTTCTTAGCGGATTCGTATCCCAAGAAAACCCCTCCATGGAGAACGCCAGCACGACAAAGCGCCCACGATAGCCCGCGGTAAAACCCGAAAAGTCCATAGCTTTTAAAGATCCTCGACACCGCGGCTCTGACACCCATGTTATCGTTCTGCATGAGTGTTTTCACCGGATCGACCGGGTAGATCAAAAGCCATGCAGCTACCCCACAGGCTGAGCCGGTTATAAACGATTGGATCGGCGACAGCTCTCCGCCGAATTTTTCCTTTACGTTTTCGTAAGTATGGAAATAGAGGCCGTAACCAGGGACCTCTCGGAAGACAGTCGCACTCCAACCGCGGTAAAGACTCATTAGGCCATCCTTTCTCACAATGTCCTTGAGGACACTCATTGTATCGTTTCTGGAGATTTGGCACCTGATTTTAACTCTTTCGAAGGGAGTAGTTGAGAGAGTAGTAATGATACCAGCCGAGATGCCGGCGACGAACGTGCTTACTGTGGTTGAGTTCTTCATGATGTCGTAAGACGAGAAAAGTAGGGATTTTTCAATAACCACGCTTAGAAGTGGGGAAGGAAGGCCGTTGTATAGGGATGAAAATCCTCGTGTTTTCAAGTCGCCGAGAAGGCCGTAGTGATTTTCGCGTTGAAGACGCGTTTTGATGGTGTCGAAAGGGTGGCAGAGTGATTGCCCAAGGAAGCCTCCGATACATCCGTACATAAATTCCTTGGCAGTTTGGCTGAGTGCTGGTGATTGAACCTCCATTTAATTTTTTCAAAAAGTATAAAATTATTAATTAAAAAATCTACCTCAGGCTTAAATTGCATGAATTTAAGCGAAGTATTTACCAATTCTGGATTTGCAAGGTTTTTTCAATCTAAAATCAATGCCAGTTCATTTTGATCGAAGAAATCATTAGATGCACCCACGTGGAAGTGGTAGAAAGCGTTTTTATTTGAAGGTGATGCTGACATCAAGCAAACAGGCATAGAAGTTGGTGGACAAATTTTTCTATGATATCAAATTTCATGTATATTTGCTCATAGATCTGTTTGCTAGGAGCGTTTATGGCTGAATAAATGATAACAGACTTGCCCAGTGTGCGTTTGAACTCGCTGAAGAGGCGTACCAAAGATGCGGACAAAAGAGGAGGAAAGTCTTGAGAACATTTTTACTGACAGTTATTATACTGTAGCTAATCAACTTCTATTTCTTAGAATATTAGGAATCAATTCTTTGGGTCTAAGCAACATTTCTATTTCTTCGATGCCGTAATTAACAAATAGCTCACGTTTCTTTTTTTGTTGAGGCTAGCAGGTTTTTTAAAAAGCTGGTCATTTTTGTGCAGAAATCAGTAGATTCATACATAAGAAGAAGATGCTGATAGAGTATAAGATAATAATTTAACATTTCTTTGAGGGGGTGCTTTCGTTCTTGCGTAGATAAGAGATCCGTGCGTTGCAGGCTCAAATTTATCTTGGCAAGCTTCGATTTAATTAAGTCAGTAAAAATTTTAAATGACTCATTTTAGAAACCCTTCTTTAATACGTCATTGGCTGGTCTAATCATCACCCTGATGGAGTCATGCAAAATCCGTCATCTAGCCTTTACACGAACAATCTCAGTTAATTAATTTTGAAACAATAAACTCAACGAAATCTTTTTAAGATCTTGTCTTGTTTTCAGAAAGGGTCTCAATTTTGATAGTGAGTTGAAATCATAAATGTTGAAGCTTATTTTCTGTTTTGCATGTATTAGTTATCATTATATAATCACATGAAATTAGTAACAGTTGAATAATTCCTATGCAACACTAGTAGCAATTATCTATATTTTGAGTACAAATTACCCACAGTAGGTGTGGCAAAACTAGGTATTATTAAGGTCTACGAGACCAGTAGATTTCATTTCAAAAGTACCCGCTGATCCAAGCAGACGTATCATCAATTTATTTAATTAGTAAAGCACAGATATAAACTGAGCGTAGTAATACACCACGAGGATCGGCTGGAGGATAAAGCAGAACAGGATCCAAAAGAAATAGTTTCCGATTTGAGGATCCTTTAACCTCAAAGACTAATTTCATATATCAGTTAGCAACAATCATTGAGACGTAGAAGCTCATACCTTCCCCAAGATCGATTGGATAGCCACAATAGGTGCTTGAAGAGAAAATACTATGAAAGCACAGTAGGTCCATTTCCGAATACCAACTGCCATCTGTAAAAAAAAAAGAGTTATTTTCGATTGCGATCAAATTTTGTTCATACAATGTATTCATGAGCGATGGCTGAAATCAAAAAAATCAGCAACTGAGCCGCTAACCTCGGCACTTTATTTTTAAGCAAAGGATTGTACAAGTGTCGAACAAACCAATGATGCACTGGCAAGTTCCATTTCCTCCAATATTCAGCAATCGACGCGTTGTTCCACCAATCCTTTTTCTCATGTGAGAGGGAGGTAGCAAAGAGAGCTGATTACTTCGTAAAAATATCGATCACCGAGCCGTATAATCTCAGCCATGGAAATCATGATTGTCTCAAAAATCATAAAGAAGGAGAGGATCCAGCAGGAAGCCGAAAAGACAGAGACCTTCATGATCTGTAATAAAGCGTTTAGATGCGATAGTGATAAAGGAGTGTACTCCGATGATGACAGAGAGGAGAAGCTTTTTGTCTAATGCTTCGAGGACCTCCTCGCAGTAAGGGAAGAGATATTGATGCGCAAGCAGTCTAAAGGGGGATTATGAAGTTTTTCCATTGAATATTTACCCGAATAAGAAGACATATCCTAACCCTCTAAGCGTGACTTTAGCCAGGAATTTGAATCGGACTTTCTCGGTTCGAGGGTAAACGAGTTGGAAGCAGAGCAGAGGCGCAAGCGAGAAATAGTAATAGTGCTTGATGTCGCAGAGCTTGTGCAGTTCGTCCTTATGCTTCATGATTACTTCCATATTCTAATGAAAATAAAAATCATTAGTCAGCACAAGAAAGGCCTTCGGCGCTCTACCTCTCGGTTGACGCGGCTATCCACAGAGCTTAATCTCGTCGCGAGATCAACATCACTATCACGCTTCAACTCTTTTCTTGCGAAAGTGCGGAGATTTCCCATGAAGTGCGCATAGGAGATTATCTTCAAAGTTCCCACCACAAGTAAGGGGAGAATAAGTACAGTCATAGGCACTTTTAAAACGCAATGAGCGTTAGCTCTTTCAATAGATATTACCAGGATGAGGCCGGAATACTCCGCCTAGATATATCGGGAGCCAAAGAGCCAAAATAACATTGATGACATTGAGAATTGTTATCACCCAGTCGCTGATTGTTGTTCTAAATGCGAGATATTGAATGAAGAATGCGGCAAACGCGGGCAAGTGAAAACTCAGTAATCCAACAATTCCAACCGGTATAAGAATCCTCGGATCAAAATCCTTTTCAGAATCAATAAGAGAGACCACAGAGAGTCTTTCTTACCAAACTTCGAGTTACCCAATTGACAACAGACTCCCAAATCGTCCCCAAGTTATAGATCACAACGAGAACAGCAAACATGTTAATAAACCCTAATGTCCATTCGCTAAGACTTCCTTTAGGCTAATTTACCTCGGTAGTTAGTGCCTTCCTTCTTCTCAATAGGGGTTTCAACTTTTTTACCAAAAAGCGTTGGTTTTGAGCTGACCGTCCTCCAAAGCGGTTCTGAACCTCTACGTAACTCCTAGCAACCGAATCAATATATAAGAGTTAATTTTTCCTAATATTACAAGTTCTTTTTGAATGGTTTTGATTTGATCCAGCGGCAATTTTATTTCTGCGAGGATGTTCTGGGTATTCTCGTTCAGAGTTTCAGATATGACTAGCAAGCTTTGAAGGGTTTAAGCATGCGGAATGGCGCAGACTTACTTTTTCTTTTCTGCGAAATTAAAATTGAGTTGGTTAGACTGGAAAATAGTGGTGAGCTTCAAATCATCCTTTAGAGTGTAAAACTCGATCATAGTATCGGTTAATTTGATATGATATGGTTGGAAGTCCTGCTCCCTTTGAGTTTTGAGGACTGGTTCATCCTCCTCGCTAGAGCTCTCGGTTCTGGAGCGATTGCTGTTAAAAATTCTTGCTTCACAAGAGATCATTTTTCGAATGCGAACAAATAATTATAAAGTTCCATTCGATGTTTTTCCAATTGAAGATTGTCGAAATTTCGAAAATCAGTAGATTCAGAGTATAAAAATTTATTGCTGAATTGGAAGTCTAAGGCCAGTAGTTTACTTCTAATAAGAATGGTCAAGGGGTATATTGGCTGAGCTGTTACCAATAGAAGATCGACAAGCTCATTTGTCCGTACAAATTCTGAATGACCTGCGTCGAATGAGGCTTTTAGGTTAAAGTTATGTTATTTCTTGAATTTCCTTCCAAGATTTAAGAAGATAACTGAATGGGTTAGAGAGGACGTATCGAGTCCAATTAATTTGATAGGAAAGGGCTAATTTCGGGGAGATTCACATTGTTGAATAAATTGAAGGGTGAATAAGCATGATTTATAATTTTGAGAGTAAGATCTAATTATTATCTGTGTGACGTGATAAGCGTAATGGAATACGCCGAAGATAAAACCGGTCTAAAATAATAAAATTTGACTCATTGGTGAGTAGAGGGTCACAAGAGGAGAGTAGAAGTTAAAATAGTATGGAACGATGAAGGGAAGAAATCTGTTGTGGAAAAGCTATGGAAACTTAAGTACCTTGGTGGATATAGTACTGGATGTTCTATTACATAAAACTATTGTTCTCGAATACAAATCGATCAATGAGGTTGTTGCCATTAACTTCTTGGATATTGTTGTCGCCCACTATTCCACCAAAAAAAAAAATATTAAAAAAATACATGACATGGAAGCAGTCGTAATTGAATGAAAATTAAATAGTACGAGTAAGAATTGGTCGTGATGAGAACTGGCCGAATCTTATCCAGTCCATATGGATCTGATCGTGTTGATTGATTTATTGAAGTCCTCGATCTCCAATTTTTTCAAAATCTCTCTCTCTCCCTTAGCTAATCCCACCTTTAAAAACCTCTTCTCTCACTGTTCATACCTCCTGAGCTTACAGTGATAGTACATACCTATATCTTCGCAAACAACAAATTCTAAAAACTGAAAAAACGAATAAACTCTCTTTAGCAGTTCCTTTTCTCTTTTCTGCGATCCCCCTCTCTTACTTATGGGAAGAATAACGCAGATTTGAAAACTAGCTTGGAAAAAAAAAAAGAGCTGCCAGCAGCACACGCCATATGCTAACGTAATTCAATAACTATAATCATTTTCCTATTTGCTTCAATAAATAATTGCCCTATTCTACCACCAATATCCTAGCTCAGAATTTGTCGCATAAATGGAAACATTTCTACAAGTTTCAAATCAAGACCCGAACAAGAAATCAATATTGAGTCGAGTAAATTTCTCAGCGAACTTTTAGAATGCCTTTGGATTTTGATTCATGACGTCAGCAATCGAGATTCTTTTGCTCCTGAATCGATTAGAAAAGAGACAGCAATTAATTTTTGCATGATATAATAGATCCCTGAACATGCAAACACAGCAATTTTTCGGCAAGAGCCGCACATTTCTACTCCCACAATCACACACAAAGCGCACCAAGCTCCAGTCCGCGAGCTTCGACGCCATCACCTCTCCAATCGCTCGCGAATTCATCGAAACTGGTCCAAAGATCAAGAAGATCGTTCAAAGCACCACTATTGAAGATTTTAGATTCTACCATATGGCCTCTGAGGCCGCCCGCGTTGATTCACGCAGCGCGTTTTTCAAGGAATTGAAGTTCAATGAGGCCATTTTTCGCTCTGAGTCCTCTGAGGCAACATTCTCGATGGACCTTCCCTACCCTCGGACCGATGGCGAGGTGAGGAAAGATTATATTGAGCGGCTTACATATATGAAATTGATTAAAAGCGCACACGCTAAACCACACCAAACGTTGATAATTTTTGACTGGGATGATACATTACTGCCCACCTCCTACCTCTGCTACATCGGGCTCGAGAAACTCACGCCGGCGTTGGAAAAGAAACTTGAGGGGCTTGATCGTATGGTGGTAAAACTACTAAACAAAGCGGTGAAAGTCGGCAAAGCATGTATAGTTACAAATGCGATGGAATCTTGGGTAGAGTCCAGCTGTAAGATGTATCTTCCTCTAACGAGTAAGGTCTTAGAGGAAAAGGACATCCCTATCATCTCAGCAAGAGCTGAGTACGAGGAAGCGTTTCCTGACGACCCAAAGAGATGGAAAAACGAGACGTTCTCCGACATTGGTCGGAGCTTCGACCCGTCGATTTTAACGAATATTCTTTGTTTCGGAGACAGCGAAATCGAGATGGACGCGGCGAATAACCTGTCGAAGCAATTTAAACAAGCTGTGGTGAAGACGGTGAAGCTTAAAGCGTGTCCGGGGATCGAGGAGCTCTCGAAACAAATGGAAGTTATCTTCGCGAAATTTGATCAGATATACACAACGCTAAGGACCTTGACGATAAAACTCGAAAAAAAAAACTCGTAAGGAGAAGAGGTGCCTTGCGATACCAATCTGTGCTTTCAAATTAACAAACCGCTAAATCAGAAAATAGTGAATTAAGAATAACTACTGAGCGAATGACATTCGCAACTAACATTTAATAATGAAAAATGAATTTGACCTAAAGGAATCCTTTTATGAGAGGAAATTATATAAAAACTAAGAAGTTGAATTCTTCTTATTATAAATGACCTAAATAATACTAACATTACTATTTCTCAAATAATTACCCGTCGCTCATGCAGAAGCTTAGGATGTTCGCCACCTTGTGGCCTGTTTTGCCGGATTTTTTACTTTAGCATAGTCAGTTTCGTCAAACTATTTTGGGAAATAAATAGCTGTTTGATGTGGAAAAGGGATTAAGGAAAGGGCCTCTTTGTTGCTGAATGTCTATTTTCAAGAGAAGATATTATTGTTAGTCTATAATTTCGGACAAGCGAGCAAGTATTGCTACATCTGATTTAAATTTCCGGAAAAAAGCGCGCAGATTAATAATCGAGACAGTGCAATTTCGGAGTTCGACCAGAAAAGCAAATAAAAAATTAATTGAAGTCTTTTTCTCTGAACGAACACTTACATGCACTTTTTTCTCCAACTTTTCGCATCATCAACCCTAGTCCTGCTAAAATAGCATAGAGCCATTTAGTTCATCATAAAAATTTTCAAAAAACACAAAGTTTATTCATCTATGAAGCCATAGAAGCGATTTCTGTCCTAAGTTCCAATAAAACTTTTAAACTGCCAACAAAATTATACTTTCTACTCAGCCATTATTCGTCAGAATCATACTATTCCAAGCCTCAAAGGCCTAATTATTGGCTCTGAGAGGTCATTTCTTCTGTGTTGCCAGCCACAACGGGAAATAGATAATCTCGAATGTTCTAAAACTCGTTCTAGTTATCATAGCAATTTCTTAATTCCATTGAATGAGACTCTGCACTGAAGAGGCCATTTTTTCTGGCAACTCTAGGCTTATCTGAGCATCATCGATCTAAAATCGCCGATTTAGGTTTCGACATCAATTATTTGCATTCAGTTTGGTGTATGAGTGCTCTTCTCATCTAGTATTCATCGTTTCCATCATTTTAAGCCAGGACATTTCACCTTTTTTTATCGAATTATCGGAACGCTTTCGATTCGCAGTGAACATTTCTTTACATAAGCTCGTCGAAATTAAATAATTAATTTGAAAGAATTTTTTAGATTTTCGAGCTATGCCTCCCAAAAAAGACAACGGACCCAGCAAAAAAACAATTGCTAAGCAGCAAGAGAAAATTATTGAGGATAAGACTTTTGGTCTGAAGAATAAGAACAAAAGTAAAACCGTGCAAAAGTAATATTCACTGTTTCCTGTTCATTTCCTTACCATTTTCTCAGGTTTATCAAAAGTGTCGAGAGTCAGGTCAAGAAAGGCAACCAGAAAGTAAGCAATAGTCTCTTTTCAGCATGTAGTCTAAGCCGGTTTGTAGGGAGGAGAGGCAAGGTCCTTAGCCGAGCAACAGAAGCAAAAAGAAGCGGAAAGAAAGCAAGCTGAGAAGGAAGCCTTACTGAACTCGATTTTCAAGTCGGTTATCGCTGCTGGTGGTGAGAAAAAACAAGAGCAGCGAGTCGAGGAGAAGATCGATTTGTATACAGACCAGAGAGACTTAATCGCGGCTGGTAATGAAGAAGATGAAACCATGGAAGACTGGGATGAAGAGAAGCTTAAGTCAGTTATTAATGAGAAAGACCAGAAATATAAGGCACCCAACAAAACCGATAAGGTCTGTATGCATTTCTTGGACGCTGTCGAAAAAAGAAGATACGGTTGGAGATGGGTCTGCCCGAGCGGTGAGACCTGTATCTACAGACATTGTCTCCCTCCAGGCTACGTTCTGAAGCTCCCTGAAAAAGTCGTCAAGGTAGAAGAAAGAACCCTTGAAGAAGTTCTCGAAGAAGAGAGAGCGAAACTCGGCCATGGTGGAACACCTGTCACTTTAGAATCGTTTAAGAAATGGCGTGAGGAGAAGTTGAAACGTAAAGAACAGGAAATTGAAAAGAAACGCCAGGAAGAAATCAAAAAGAGCAAGGGTGGCAAAGGTTACAATATTCTCAGTGGTCGTGCCTTGTTCAAGTACGATCCTTCGCTTTTCGCTGACGATGAAGGCGCTGTGGACAACAAAGAGTACGAGGAAAGAGAAGACCAAAACTCTGACGACGAGAACAACAATCACCCTCGAGAAGAGATCAAGGAAGAAGAAGACGGCGAAGAAGAAGAGCATAATGAGGATGGCGAGGAGCACCAGGACGGTGAGAATAACGAAGAAGACGAGGATGGAGGCATGAAAATAAGCAAGAAACCTGTACAAGTCAACGAAGATGTATTCTTGGACGAAGAGGTGAGACTATCAATTCTATTGAAATATGCTAATGCGCTTTTTTTGCAATTATAGGATGTCGAATTGCCAGAATAAACGAAATTCGTAGTGTATGAAGGCCATACGTGTGGTCTACTTTTCGCTATTATAGTTTTAGGAGATGTAAGCGTATGTCCTAACTTGCTTCCCGTATCTTGTTAGATTTTAAAGATTTATTGTTGAAGTGCGTAAACCCAACCAATCCTCTTGCCTCAATTATCAATAAGTTGTTTTAGCTTGAAAATTATGAATATTATTGCAGTATTCTTGCTTATCTCACATTACTACTAACCCACAACTACCAATTTAGCGTGCCAAAAGCTCAGCAGAAAGATTAATAATCCCGTTAAAATTGGATGGACAGCTAACTTGGTAGTAACGGCAGCATGCACCCTACTTTTAAATGAAAATACTGACCATATCGAGGCGTTTTTTTCTGGTTGTATATTTTCAATATAAGGGTTTTTTGCATTTGAATACGCTTATTTTTTCGAAATATCGTTCGAAACGTTATTGCCTAACTAAACATATTTCTTTCAGCCTTATCCGAAAATGATGATCCGTTTGACCAAGGAGCTGAAGCTCGACGTTGACACGCTCAAGTTTAAGAAGCTCAGTTCCTATTTCTGCAGCGCGGCAGTTTGTACCTAAATTTTCCAGTTTCTTGTATTTATAATCTCATTACTTAGTTTATCTGCTCCTACTCGCCTTCGGAAATCTAGGTACCCAATTCCATTTCCTAATCAATCATTGCGCTCGTATTTGAGCGCTGCTGACTTTATAAACCAGGGCCGAAAAAAGAGATTCCGGAGCCACTTAGCTTAAAATACTGCGATCCACAGCTACATTTCGACAACACAAGCAGCCTTCCTCCAGGGAACCAATACAGTTGCCTTGCTTGCAAAAATTTCGGGCCGCTCGATCGCATCTATGAGATTTCTCTGAAGGCCGAGGTCGAATATTCCGAGCAGTACGGCAAAAAAAACGAAGACAAAATCGATTTCTCTATCACCGAAATCCGCTATAATGAGCGTCAGGAGAACTGCTTGGACATTTTAGCCGCGACAAACCAGTAAGGCTATAAGTTAGCAACTAATTGTGACGAATTTCAGGAGCGCGTTTCCTTACGTAAACGAAAGCCTACTTACGAGCATTGCGCGAGGCCCGTACAACATATTAGATAACAATTTCAAGCAAGAAAGTCCTCAGGACTGCGAAGTAGTGAACGGGATAACTAAAGTATGCAGCGAGTAATTTTATCAGCTGACCTTCTATGCTTTCTAGTGCGAAGTGCCCCTTATCGAGGACCAGGCGTTCGCGAGCTACTCTTTGGGATTCAAGTTCCTTATAAAGTTTGATCTTGAAGAGCAGGTTGCTTTCAAAGTTTTTTGAAGGGGAAATCTAATATCAACTAATAGAAAAACCTGACAAAATATATTGAAAGAGCGAATTTCGTGCTTGAATACCAAAATCCTAAATTCACGCAGTTTATTCTATTCTTCCGTATTTTCTTCATTGTGACGACGATTGGCTTTTTGATTTTCAGCATCAATCGCGTAGTGAATTTCGTTATTGGTCGTCTTATATGCTCGTTTTAGCTCAGCAAATTCGATCGAGAGAGGCTCGCGTCACTCCATTCCTGGATCCTCATAATCTTACTAGTATAACCTTGGATACTTCAGCGCTTAATTGATATTGTACACCAGTCTCAAATATTTTTCAACGATCCGTGCTCAGTCGCTTTCGAGTTCTTTAAGTTTAGAATCTTTCTCTACTTGTCAGAATTTTTCAAGGTAAGACTGTCCTTTCACATCAAATCTAACTCAACTCCTTTTAGATTTTTCATCTAACGCTGCTGCTCTACTTCTGGATGTCTGTCTTCGACCAGATACTTATCGAGGTATGCTTACAGTCCTGGTAATGTATGCTAACTGTATATGGGAAAGAAAGTCAGAATTTCTTGGAAAAATTTGGCCGTGAGAAGCAAACAGCTTCTCCTCGGGTCAATCTTTGTAAGCGTGCTTGTATTCAGAGCTAAAATCCTCTATGGAGTAATTAATATTTTATAAACGAGACTAACAGCTCATTTTATTTAAGGAAATCGAAGGGAAGTATTTTATGGGCATGGGAGACCAGCAGTTCAACAAAATCCTCCATGTAAAATACCAATTCGTTGCAGAGGTTCAATTACACTTATAGACCATTATCTTTGTGTTATCGGCGATATTTACTGTTTACTTCCTGGTACTCGCAGGAGTTTATTTCAGACTCTACTGCAAGTAGCTGATTTCCGTTGACTTTTTGTTGATTTTTCGATTTCGCGCGCAGGAACATGCTGCCATCAAGCCGATCTTCCTCGATCCTGTATGGCCTGACGGTGTTCGCCTTTATTCTCACGCTTGGGTTCATTTTGAAAGAAAATATAAAATCCAATAATGAATCAGGTAATTTGCGCTTCCTTACCTTTATTGATGACCCCATAAAGCTTTTGAGTACCTTGGTTTCACTGGAGCGGTCAACGTGTATATTTTCCTGGTATCATTGCTCTATATGCCTGCGGTTGAGGCTGGAACCGTTGAGAAAGGTACAAGCCTACGTCCATTGATATTTAAACTTATTGCTCACCTTTAGAGATTGAATTCCAAGAACAGAAAGAGCATGAGGACATAATGAAGTACTAATTTTCGTGAGTTTATTCAAACTAATTAGCGCTTCGAAGGGAAGTGTACGGTGATGTCCACGACGACGATGACGAAGAGGATGAGGACGAAGAAGAGCACAAAGAAAATGACACCAAGCTCGACACTTCTGATATCCAAGAGAAAAAGACCACGGCGACTTCTTCTGCTAGCAAAGGAAAAGCGAAGGAGCTGCAGAAAAAAGTGTTTTGAATACTACCAACCCTTTTTCTTACTATTCTTTCAGAAAGCCTGGGAGTCCATCCAAAAGTCCTTAGAAACCGAAGATGACAAAAAGCATGTGCATCACGATGACGACGACGAGTATCTATATATCTAGGTGTTAGTAGATCGATTTGTTGTTTAATATCTCATCCGATTGAATGAATCTCTTCTTCCTTCTTCATATCCTCGTTCGCTTCATATCTATCCATTTCTCATGAATAGTTAGCATCTCAACTCAACTACCGAAACTAACGAGGCTTTTACTTTATTGTATTGAGCTAATGAAGCGGATATCCTAATAAAATAATAAATTATTTCGAAATAGCAAATGGAGCCGAATCCTGTGTACTTCAATCCAGATAACTACATCGAGACGACCACGGGTAACAAACTGAGCAGAAAATGCATCATTCGTGGCACGGATCAGATACAACTCAACGGTAAATCGATTATAAAGGACGCGTGTATTGTGAGAGGCGACCTAGCGCAGATAAAACTGGGAAAATATGTCATTGTAGAAGATAGTGTCACATTGAAGCCGTCTTATAGAAAGAGCAAAGGGTATTTTTAATTGAATAAGCAAGGACTCAGTGATTTTTTGGATAGCATGTTGAAGTTCATACCGTTGTCGATTGGAAATTACGTCCGAATAGAGCAAAACACAGTGGTTTGTTCCGCGAAAATCGGCTCTCATGTGCTTATTGGGATGAACTGTGTGATTGTAAACAGCTAATTTCATTTGAACGAGCTAATAGTTACTGTCGAAGTCGCATAGATGTGTTATTAATGATAATGTAAAAATATTGGATGATTCGTACCTTCCACCGGATACTGTGATACCGCCTTTTTCGGTTTATGGAGGAAAGCCAGGTACTGCAAAGAGTTTTGCTGCTGAGTTCATTCTAATTTGTGAATAGCGAAATATTTACTTGAGCTACCAGAACCGACTCCGCTAATTGTCAAGGAAGAACTGACTGGGTATTATAAAAATTTCATCGCAATGAAAACCGAGAAAATTGAAAAAACTGAGAAAGTGGAGAAAACTGAAAAACCTACTGCTGCGCAGAGTTAAACTAGCAATTCTTTTAATACTCTGTTTGATGGATTACTATGGAGAGTTGAAATTTTGCTCATCTGAAAAGAATAGAACTCCTTACATCCGTTTTTCTTTCGTAATAGCAAAGATATTCATTTTTATCAGTTTATCGACAAGGAATTAGGAATTTCTGAAGATTGTTAATGATTCATCACATTAAGGAATACGATAAATTGACTGAATTAGAGTAATATATTTTTCCATAAATTTTCAAGGAAAATTGAAAATTGCTTAGTAAATTTCTTCGGTGTCCTTGAAATTCATTTTGTTCTTCACGACCGCTTGGCTGCTGTAGATATTCGCTATCTGGTTATGAGGAAACAAAAGGGTTACAAAACTATCTCAAAGGGGCAATTTGGATACTTGCTGCGATGTAGTAGCTTCATGGATTTTCTTATCGTCTCTGAATTTGATCATCCTCGGGAATCGCAGTCCCAACCCCTATTGAGCATTAGTTCTGATAGACCCAACAAGCGAGATTACCTTATTTTTTGCATCAATCTCACCAATACCTGCTGTATAAACTGGCGAAATTTGAATATCAGCTCCTCGGACTTCCCACACCATAAACGGATCCAGCCAATTTTGAATAGTCTAATTTTCAAGCATCATTAATAAAGAACTTTTCACGAGTCAAATACTTCATTTCCGCTGACAAAGCAATCAGGATGCGGCGACGTGCGGAGATTCTCTGAGCATAATTTGAATAGTTTATCTAAATCCTCATCGCTGAATCCCGTTGAGCATTTGCAAAACGTCTCTAATCGTTCCATGTCTTCGTTCCAGCAGGCTAACAAGAACGACCCAAATAGTCCAGCTCTTTTGCCCTAAGACAAATCAAATTTTAATCATTTTTATCTCACTTACGGTCCCCCAATCACAGCCGATCGGCACGAGGTCAAAGGTATCCCCTAACCCTGTTTCTATGTAATCTTTCTTGAGTTTCAGCCATTTGTACGATCTCTTCGATGGTTCGTACTCAGCCTCATCGCTTAGGGTTTTCACCATTAATCCTTCACACCCCACTACACACTATAAATCCACTATTCCAATTCCTAATTACTTTTCACGGAGAGGTTGAGAAAGCCCTCTACGCCTTCGAAGTTATCAGTGTCGATATGCGCAGCGAACTTCAGTCTACTATCCACCTGAACGAAGTACAATTGATCATCTAAATCCGATAAAAACATAGTACCTCATGGAAATGCTCCCAGAGATTCTCTCGGCGTTTCTCAAGAGGTAGTTTTATGAGTGATTCATCGTTTAGGTACATTAAATCGAAGATGAAGAGACACACTCTCACTTCAATTAGATTTTTATCTACGTTCTTTCTCCCTCGAGTCGCCAAGGTCTGAAACGGAAGAATACGATCCTGGAAAACTTGATTAGAAGGTATAAAATGGCCTATAGTTACCGATTGAGGATCAAAGGCTACGATTTCAGAATCGAAGATAAAATTCCTAACTTCTGGCTTGGCGCTCAGTTTTATAAGTTCTACCACGTCCGGGTACTGATCGGTCATGTTTTCAAGGTTTCTGCTGAATATTTGCACGTCGCCGTCCATATAATGCACTTGGCCTCTCAAACCATCGTATTTGTACTCGCACGTGAATTTATTGTTCTCAAATCTTTTGAAAACCATGGCGATCTCTTTACAAGGCTGCGCGAGCATTGGCTTGACCGGAACGCCTAAGAAGAGTGTTAGAGTCTCGTTTTAGGCATTTATTCACCAGGAGTGATGCGACAGTGCTCGAGGATCTGCTCGATATCTTTGCCAACGTGCATCATGCAATATATAACTCTCTCATAGTGAGGAAACTCGCAAATAGCCTTTTTTACATAAGCTTCGTACTTTTCAAGCTGTTAAGAGTTATTGGTTATTCGAAAGAGAAAAGGTGCTATAACCTTTGCTTCGAAATCGGGAATTGAGGGGAAGGGCTTATTGCTCTCTGGGTCCATGTTGACTTCGTCGCGATAATGACTGATGACGAACGCGCGGCAGAGAGCCGATTGCATGGACAATTCCGCTGCTCCAATAGCCAAATTCCCTTGGATGAATCTGACGATATACGTGCTTTCATCGCCAACTGCATCGATAAATAGTTTCATGAGCAAACTCTCCTTCTCAGAGGCAGAGTTGTTGCCTTTTGTGACTGCGATCTTCTTCATCGTATCAAAAACTTTTCGGAGCTAATCATATTTGTTGAAATGAGTTTTCTGGGGGAAAATAATTCCATTTACTGTCAGAGGCTCTTTCTTGGCGTTTTTCTTAAAAAATCTATCCATGGTAGACTGAGAGGATTTGTTAAGCGCAGCCGCTTTTCCCAAGTCTCCTAGTTTGACCGCCTGCTCTCGAAGTTGTTTTTCGCTGCAGCCTGTGGCCTTACTAATTGCTTTGACTGTAGTTTCATTACCAACACCTATAAAAATTGCATTTTCATTGTGTGGAGAGTTTTATGAAGATTTACCAAGCATATTATCTTTTTCAAAGTCAGGAGCGAACTTCGCTATGCTAAAATAATACGCCAGATGTAACTCTGCTGGATTTAGCAGCAATATCGATCGAAACATGTTAGCCAGCGCATCTTTTATCTGCTTCTGAGAGCTTTCCCCTTTTATCTGCGACACCGTCTCGTACGTATTCACCAGAAACGACAATGGAACACTTTCGCCGATTTCAAAAGGCGCGTCATAGAACGCATTATATAGCTTATCTGTAACCGGTCTCTTTTTCGCAGGGTCTTTTTTCTTATAGCTATTTGCACTAGCGACTGGGTTTATTGGCTTTAACAGATATAGATCAAGATTGACTCTCTCTCCTTCACTCCGCGACGGACTGTTTTCCGAAGACAATTTCTTCTTTTTCGATGATAACGCGCTGTCTGACATCAAAGAATTAGAGTTTTCTCTCGGGCTAAGCTGGCCAAAGCTTTTTCCAAGCACATCATTGATATTACGTTTCTTTGAAGCCACTGGCGACTAGACAAAAAGTTATCAAGGCAAGACGACTAAAGTTACGCCAGACACATTAGTTTGAACCCCACTGCTTTCTATCTCGATTTTAGATTCTTCTACCTTAGAAATGATTATCGCCGGAGCGCTTCCTTTCGATTGTTCGTCATTATTTAACGAAAATGGCAGTGACTGTGAATTGCTCTTTTCGTTGGGGTCTTGTGAGGCTGCTTTTTTGGTGGTTGCTTTAAATGTTAACTTTGTTTGCTTCATTTCACTAACACGACCTCTAGTTCTAAAATTCCCGGTTTACAGTTTATTCTTCTGGTATAATATCCTCGAATCAAACTGCGAGTTGCTTGCGAACTATCTAACTATTATAAAATGGAAATTTCCTATTAAATTACTGGCGCTATATCTCAAGTACCGGTAAAGGTACCCAAACTCCTATTGACTTAAAGTTACACTCTTTGCTCAATATTTCCTTGGTTTCTATATAAACAGCCGCTTTGGGCACATCTCAGAGTCGAAACTGCAATTGTAACTGTCTTAGAATCTCAAATACTAAATGCCAAAAGAAGGAATTGAGCATAGAGGTCGCTTAGGGGCGAGATATTCAGAGGATTTCCGTTGGAAGTGCGCGTTTATGACTGTATCTTCTTATTCAAAATTTGAAATTTTAGATATAATTAATTATCCCGGGTATTCTCATAAATGTACCGTTCGAAACAAATGTCCAGATACTCACCCAGTCGTGAGCGCAACTACGAGCCTCTGATGGAGAATCTCTCCTATGAGCAGAGGGCAAACATGATGGGGCCGCCGAGACAGAGACCGAGGCAATTTGAGCCGAAATTTATTAAAAAAGCTCCAATTAAACACAACAGGCCAAAGACGCTGGACCGTCCACTCACGCCTGAGGAAGGACTGCAGTTAATTGACTTATGGAAGCGGAATAATTTCTTAGAGTTTAACAATTGGATGCAGGTGGCGAAGGCGCAGTGCATAACTGAATTTCATGAAAATTCGAGCGAGGGGCCCTTAAAGAGCATCAAAACTTACACATGCTGCCTGAATTTAGTTTTTGATTTCGATCCAAACCATTCAATGTTCGCCAATGGTTTCGGGAAGAACAAAAAACTCGCAAAAAGCATGGCAGTTGAAAAATTAATTATCGACCTGATCCAGAACGGCAGGATTTCAGCTGGGCTCAGAGAAAACTTCCCCGAAACGCTGAAAGCAGCAGAAACCAGCGAATTTAAACCTTCGACGACGTCTCAAGTGAAAAATCTCATGGACGCTAACATAAAGAAAAAAACCCATACTTTATTCAAGAAAATGCAACAAGCATTGAAAGAAGACAAATTCGACGCAGCCTGTGAGCAGTTTCGTAAAATCCTCGATTTAAAAGACCCGGAATGGAATGAGGTAATGGTCTTGCAGCTTTTTCCTTATGATTAACGCATTTACATTCTAGATTGGGCATATTTGGAGCTACGCTATCCGAAAGAAACAGATCAGTTACGTGAATGCTATCCTCGATATCATTGCGAAACCAGGCCTTTCTTCCAATCTAAGCAACACCCTCCAATCATTCCAGGAGCCAGAGGACAACATCAGGAATGAGCTCGTGAAAAGATACGGCATCACACGCGCCAGGTCAGACAATCCATACGAACGTTTCGACGTGCAAAATTTTTACTCAGATTTAGACGACGGATTCACCTCAGAAGTGAGCTTCAATCTGCTGAATAAGCCCCTTGGACAGACCCAGCCAAAGGAGATGCTTCCGAGACATCTGATGATTGAGAGTCTGTCGCCTTTCAGAGATTACAGTCCAAAAGGCACGCCTGGAAAAGGTCAAATGATGATTAGTAAAGCGGGGAAGATGATGGGCGGAGTGTCCCCAGGGGAACTTAATGAGGAATTTGTCCATGAGCGCATCGAGCTGCGAAATCTGCTGTTAGTCAACCGGGAATTGAAAGGCCCTACGGCGAAGTATATTTCACCAGCACTGCTCCAGGAGATGATTGATGCGTTCTTGCTCTGTGGAGATCAAAATTTCGCGATAAGCGTCGCTGAGACGCTCTACTCGAAGGTTAAGCTTGATGATCTCGCTTTTCTGAGCACATATGCGACTCATTACTATTCCCACAGTCTGAACGCGCTGACCTGCGAGCTAATCGACTCGATTTTCAGCAGGTTCGATAAAGACAGGTACCAAAGCGAGCTGACCACGACCAGTTTACCAGGGAGCATAACCCGCATTGGATATAAATACACGCAGGAAGTGCTTATGTTTAATGCGCTTTCCGAGCAAGCGGCGATGGGAAAACTAGCTAAAAGGATTCTCTCCGATGATTTTATCAGTCGAGACTCGAGGATTTCAGAAGGCGAGTATGTGCTGATAACCTCATTAGCTGGTACAAGCATTGGGACAATACCCACCACCGCTGCTAGTTCACCCCTTTGCGAGTACATTAATTCTATTGGAAATATGACATTCCAGGTGAATTCTGCTTCGAATAAAGGATTGAAGAGCTTTTACTCGCTTGTTTCAGACAACGGCTGCCCCTTGGAGTTCGCGATGATCGGCTACGTGAAAGAAATCACCAAAGAGCTCGGCGTTAAACTGTTTGTGCTTCCAACGGAGGCGGAATCTGCTGCTCTGGGCGAGAAAACTCGTAACTGGAGAATCACAAGACTGTGCAATAAATCCTATTACACTCGATGCGAGGAGGCCCTGAAGACGTTCTGCTCGAAAACTTGTCTCTCAAGCGTCCTCCAACAATTGATCCTTGCACCTCCGACTGTCAGCAAGCAGCTGATGCAAGAGCTGGGAAGCGCGCTCGTTGATAAAGAAATCAAGGAACATCAAGTCAACACGAACCTTAATGCCTTCCAACAGAAAGCTCTCAAAGCCTCTACTTCACAAGTTATCACCCTCATTCAAGGTCCCTCAGGTTCAGGGAAGACCACAGCCGCTGTTGAAATTACTATGGAATGGCTTCGCCAGGCCCCCGGTGTTATTCTCGTTTGCTCTTCGAACCAAATGTCTGTTGACACCCTCTACCAAGAAATGCTGAGAGCAGGTATCAGGGCTGTCAGAGCCGGCACTGGTGAAGAGGAGGTCTGGGACATGCATTATCAGTTAAAAGGGAAACTTTTCGGGAACCCTAAAGCCGCGCCTGAGGGTTTCAGAGCCGCAGACGTTCATTTTATGAGCTTGAGAAAGATCCTCTGGGATTCCAGCGTGATCTGCACCACGTTGGCTGGAGTGACGTCGGATTTCCTCCAAAACATGAAATTTAACCGAGTTATCGTGGATGATGCCACTGTAGCAACGGAAGTTTCCCTCCTAATGCCATTGACGAGAAACTGCCAGCAATTGGTCCTTATTGGTGACATTAAACAGCTCCCACCCACCGTGAAGAGTCCTTTGGCTCGAAGCAAAGGCATGGCGATGAACTTGGTTCAAACACTGATGAAAAAAGGCGTTCGGTCCTTTGTTTTCCCTGTGCAATACAAAATGCATTCGTCGCTGTATGAGCTTCCATCGTCCCTCTTCTACAACTCAATGATCAAGAATGGCATCGATGACTCGCTCCTTGAGCCAATCTCAAGTTTCCCATGGCCAAACCCGAATATCCGCCTCGCGATACTGAATGTCGATGGGAAAGAGCAGCTAGTCACGACCTCCTTCTTGAATATGAAGTAATAGCCTCTTCATTGATTAAACTAAAACACATTGCTAATTTTTCAGAGAAGCCGAAGTCGTCGCTGAAGTAGTCAAGAATATCCTTCAGAAACACGAGATTGATATCAGCCAGATCGGAATTATCACGGCCTACGAGGCGCAGAAGCAGAGACTACAAATGGAGCTGAATTTCCAAGCAAAGGTAAGCTAAAATACTCTGATTTTGTATATTAACCGAGGTCACTGGTCTCTGGAAAATGTTGAATTGGAGATATAATATTAACCCAAATGCTTCACAAAGATCATTTAATTTTTTCCGTTCTCTATCCTGTTCCCGCTAATTGGTCCTTTTCTGCGAAGCATTTGGTATTTCTACTCTGACACCCCGCTCGCTTGCAGATGTAAGTGAGCATTTTCTAAATTACTCTTTTTTCATCCCTTAGAGCAACCCAAAATTGTTTGGCCTCGACCAGAACGCCGAATATATCTTACAAAACAACCTACTCTGCGATATCGAGCTCGTCGATGAGAGCCAGGTACTGCCCCTTCACCATCAACCGTCTTCCTAACGAGCTTTCATAGGGAATGGCAAAAGATTTAATCATCCTCAGCTGCGTCAGATCCAATGAAAAAGGATATCTAGGCGTTTTGAAGGACCCAAGAAGAATGAACACCGCATTGACGAGAGCGAGAAGAGGATTGATTATTATTGGTAAGAGACTATTAACACGATGTGAATGTGACTGAATTGATGAAATTTTTAGGAGATGTAAGTACATTGGCACGTGATGGAACTTGGAATAATTTGGTTCAATTCGCGAAGTCGCAACAAGCAATCCTGCAATATGAATAGCCTGAGTTTATAATCTTAAATATTTCGTTGGGAAATACCCCAAAAAGTGAGTATAGAAAGAGTTTATGGAGTGGATGTGTGTGTGGAAAATATTAATCAGAGTAATTGCAAATTTACATACTATGGGTTAAATTGCAAAAAATTTGACTCTATACACAAAATTCGCGATTTTCTAAATAGTCACAGGGATGTGCTAGATTATCCTCAAATGAGTCGAGGCAAGCTGTCAAGTTTAGCTCGAACAATCCAATGCAGTTTAGTTTCCCATTTCGGCGATAGCATGGGGAAGACTGTGCTCGTCTTTAGTTACGGTTTTTTCGAATCCAAAGGTCGCTGTATCGGATCCCTCATACAAAAATCCGTGGTTATTCGAGTGGGATTCTCCATCGCAGGCAGCGAGCTCTGCAGTCGCATGAGAATCAGCTGGATAAAATGGTGAAATAGGCATCTGTCGGTTCTCTGCATGATTATTTTGTGTTAAACTCTCCTTTGTTTCTAAAAAAATATCACAATTAAGTACGAAAACAAGTCAAAATATAGTAATTTACCTTTCACTTTCAGAGGTTCTACGTCCCTTGACACCAACTTACTCATCATAGAGCTCTTCACATGGTATTGGCTAAGTTGAAAGCTGTTATCGATCACAGTGCTCTGGTCGATCACAGTGCTCTGGTCGATCAGAAGTTTTTCTCTCTTTTTAAACGAGCGAAACTCCTCGAAAAAAGAGGAGTGCGTTTTCTCAAAGTCCCCTCTGCTTCGCTTTCCCGAGTTAATTTTAAACATCTCACCAATAGGACTCTTCTTGCTAATCGACGATATTGGGGTTATTGTATGCGAGAACCCCTCCGGTTGTAATCGCTTCGCTATTTTTAAAAACTCCGCTTTCATCCCAGTTGATTCGGACGACCTTTCCTCAAGCTGGAAATCTGAAACGCTGTTCCCTTCTGTTGTTTTATTCAAATCTCTTTCGAGAGGAAGCGTTAACATAGGGCTCTTAATTTGATTTGCTGCTTCAAGGCCGCTTAAATGTAGGTCAAACTCTTGAATGAATAGCTCTATGCTGGTCGATCCCATTTTCATAGCGGCTTTGCGTAATTCGAGAAGTTCTTCCTTGTCACAAATGCCTCGAATAATTTTGAACCATAAGATCCAAAGTTTTTCGCACTTGAGAATCTCTTGACCAACTGTGTCTTTTGGTTCTGGGATTACCTGTTTGAAGTTCACATGCATCATTTTCTTGTCAAATGGGTTGCGAAAACAATTCTTGAATTCGTCTCGCCAGCTTTTCGCTTGAGATTCCTATAGGGTTTGCGATTAAATAAAAGTGGAAGTAGAGAATGAGGGAATTTACCTGAGATTTGGTGTAGATCTGCTCTAGTTTTTGTTCCAGTCGCTTCAGATAGATTTGATCCGCTAGCGTATTTACAGGGTCCTCTTGTCTATTGTCAGTCAAATCAGAAGCGAGTGCTTTTTTAGAGTTAGAATCTTCATCAATGCGCTTAGACTCTGCGGGATTAACTGAAACTTTTTGGTTGTTCGTTGTCGGCTCTAATTTTGTGGGTGACTCTTTCTTTTCGAAAGGTTCGATGATAGCATTGATCGATTTTCTGGTTTGGAGAAAACCTTGATTCAGCGGATCTTCTCTGCTAGGAAGCCCAGAGTAACCTGGTGAATTCTCTTTGTACAAAAAACCTGATGTATTGACATCGAACGAATAAATAGTGTCGTCGAAATTTACATCGAGAAGTGGTTCAGCAGATTTCCCGACGCGGCGATTGTTTCCATGAGAATATTTATTGTGGTTTCGCGAGGCAGCGAGCTGATTGGTGTTTATCTCTTGCAAGCCCTCCGATCGTTTCGTAAGATGATTTGGATTCCCCTTGTACTTTTGAATTGATGATTTTGCAGTTGATGAAGTAGACAAGCCTGGTTTATTATTGAAGGAAGAAAATCTGCTATTGCATTTCGTTTTAACTGAGGTACTTGGGGCACTGGCGAGTATATTAGTGTTTGACTGAGGTGCTTTAAATCGATTTTTGCCAAAGAATACATCTTTTGACCCTTGGACACGCTGTTTGTATTGGAAGCTGCTACTTCTAGGGCGCTGCGAGAAGTGAGCGACACGTTTCGGTTGGCCTGGTTCGGTGTTGGGTCCAGACCCCTTGGAAATGATCATTGGTATGCTCTTCGGATAATTACAGCTGACAGAAACTCTTATTGAGATAATTTGGCTTGGCCAGCAGAATTTAAATTTTGAACTAATTTTTCAGACTGAAGTTTAACAACTAAATAATCGTGCGTCACAATACAATTACGCGAGCCAAATTGTGATCTAATAATTAGCTTTTTTTGCTTTTTAGATGCTGATATGGTCAAGGTCTCACCAGCCTATTTTTGCTCTTATGGTAAGATATATTAACGAACGTCTGTCCCTACAATACTTGAAAAAAGAAAGGCCTTCAGCCTATAGGGCTTAAAGAACTAAATCTCTAGAGGGAGAGAAGGAGATTCATCTCAAAGATTAAGTTTAGAGTCGTTGTAGATCTGAGATACAATTCCCTAACACGATTTGTTTCCTGCTTCATTTTCTTTCAAAATGTTTAATTTTTTTTTAATAGGAAATGCAACAACTGCAATCCATTAAAAACAGTCAAATTCAATGTGTAGCTAATTGAAGACTTTTTTTCATTTTATCGAAATGTGCATGAAATATTGACCTTCCTCAGTTATTGATATGATTTTTCATGTCGGATGGACTCCCGTCTTCCTACGGCTACTTTTTTATTAATCACTCAGAAATCCACTTATTCCTTAGTCACTCGTCAGCAAATTTAAACTTTAACCAGAATATTAAATTTTTTTATGGAGTTTGATAACCGAGCTCGTTCCTACTCTCAAAGCATCACAAAGCAGAAGCCTAAACTTATTGACCCTGGTAACCCCATTCTTTATCCTTAACACTCAATCTTAACCACCATTCTCGCAATTCTAAAGGCTCCGAATCGGAAGATCTGCCAGAGAGCAAAGTCAAACGATCGATCAGTCTCTCCAAAGCCTCCCTCCACCGCCACCACCACCCCGCTCCATCCAAGAACCAGAGCAGCAGCAAAAAAACACTGCCTCCGAAATTACTAAACAATTTTATGATTCTCCAAGAAGGCGCTTCAACACCCAGCAACAATTGCGATGGAACCTTCACAAACAATGCTCCAGCGCTCCCTCAAGAACTAGACAACGCTCCCACACCACCCATCCAGCTCGGAAATAAACAACGCTACTCCTTCGGGATGAACTCCAGCGTGATTTACGTCACAAACAGAGTGGAGAACCCTGAAAAGCCCGAGCCAAAGCCCTCGACTCAGCCAGCATCTTCGCCCTCAGAAAATTCCTGCAGATTTTGCTTTGAATCAACCCAAGGAGGTGCTAAAGGCAATCTTATATCCCCATGTAAATGCAGTGGTAGTCTGCAATATATCCACGAAGGATGCCTGAGAACCTGGCTGATGAACCAGATCCAAAAGGACAGCTCGAGGATGACTGCGGCCTGCGAAGTATGCACATACAACTACAGCTTCGAGGGGAAAAAGAAATTGAAGTTCACTTGCTCAAGGGCTTTTAATACGAAATTCGCGAGTTTTATCCTTGCGGTTTGCCTTGCTGTCAGTGTATTAGGACTAGCCTGCGTTTGCGCGAGGTTTTTTACTCTAAACGCAGATGAAGATCCAGAGCAAAGCAGACTCAACAAGTGGCTTGCGCTGCTCTGTGGGGTCGCCGCACTGCTGTTGGTCATCCCAATGATCCTAAATATCAAAAAATCGCTGTTTGAACCGAGACTAGTCGTGGGTAAAATTTTCAATTTTGACCCGAAGAGCCAAACTCGGAAAATCAAAACTATCTACGAAGAGAGACATGTCGATAACATGTTTCGCGACGATTATGGGGTAGCGGAGGAGGAGGACTCTGACATGGAGGCAGGAAAGCCTCAAGCGCCGTTAGAAAAGCAAAGTAAAAAGCAAGAGCAACCCTCTCTAAATGTATCTACAACAAAATTTTTAGCCTAAATTCCTTGTTATAAAACTTGTATATAATTTAAATTTTTCCCTGCTGTTGATGTGCAGTTTGCATATCATTTTATTCTTATAAGTGTTAGTTAGAATAGAACTCAAAATTCTATTATTCTGAGCCTCTCACAAGCGTTTTCTACAATACTTTTAAGAAATTTATTTTCCATGATATAGCTTCACATTGAATGGAATAACATTGATTCATTGCATTTTCAAAGTATGTACCTCTACGAACCAATTTATGGCGATTTACCATGATTTGAAAACAAAAGAACAACACCTGATCTCTACTTATCACAATTAAAGAGAAAAGGACCTCGGAGGTCCTTCAGCACGCTTTACTTCTTCCTCGGGTCATAGCTTGGATATGAATTCTTTGAAATACTATTCTTCTTCTGATGACTATATTGTCCATATCCTCCTCCATACTTAGAGCCACTTGCCTCATACATCGTGCTCGTCACAGTGTTTGTCTTCGAGCCCGACGTGGTCGAAGTGGACGGCTTGCGCGCTCCCACGTCAGATTTCGTCGCTGTCGTGGTATAGTGCGAGTTGCTGTAGTGTGAACTGGTATAGGTGGAGCTGGGTTTAGTATACTCCGAGGTCGTCGCTTTGGTCTGGTGGACGTACCGAGAGTCAACGTCGGGGTCCTTGCTCTCATCATACGTCTGCTTCAACTTGCTGAGCTCGGCCCTCCTTTGCTCTTTCTTTTTCCTGGCGATTTCCTGGTAAAGTCGGTCTCTGTATTCTCTCATTGAGAGTTTAGTGTTATCGTCAATTGGAATATAAATGGTCTTTCCACAGACAGGCTCGTCGTCGGGATTGTGGAACTGAGCTACATAACGATGCTTTAGCGCCTGTTCGACAGTGAGACGCTTGTTTGGGTTAAACTGCAGAAGTTTTGAGAGCATATCAAGCGCGTCCTCGCTCGCCATGGGGAACATATCTCGCAACGATTTCGTCTTTGGCATAGCGAGAGTCTCCAGCATTGTCGCCGCTAGAGGGCTCTGAAGCGACTCAATGTCTTCGGCTTTGGGCTTTCCGGTCACGACCATGACGCGATCTATCTGATTCAGCGTAGAGGTACCTGGGAAAATTGGCTTTCCTAGCAACATTTCGCCCAAGATGCATCCCAACGACCACATATCAACGGCTTTTGTGTACTTCTGCGATCCTAGAAGGATCTCTGGCGCTCGGTACCACCTTGTCGCCACGTATTCGGTCATGACGGGTATGGCGCTCTCTTCCTTCATCGCGACCGATCTGGCGAGTCCAAGATCAGCGACTTTCACCAGACAATCAGAATTCAGAAGTATATTTGATGGCTTGAGATCCCTGTGAAGAAGATCAGCAGAGTGCATGTATTTCAAGCACTTTAGTGTCTGGTACATAACGTATTGCTTATGGATGTCTTCGAGGATCTTCGCACGGATGACCGCGTGTAAATCGGTCTCCATGTACTCGAATACGAGGTAAATATCCTTATCGTTATCAGCTCTGATAACGTTATAGAGTTTGATGATGTTCTCGTGGTCCATTTCCTGCAAAAACATAATCTCTCTGAACGTTCGCTGCGCGTCGGTAGAGTTCTGAAAAGCGTCAAATATTTTTTTCAATGCCAGAATATTTCGAGTCTTCTTGTCCATCACCTTCCATACGATACCGTAGGCGCCTTTGCCGAGTTTCTGTAAGAGATCGTAGCGCTTAAGGATATGGCTTTCGACTTCTTCGGTCATTGGTATTTACAGTGAGATTAAACGATTATTTATTTATTAATTCTTTTGCTGATAATCGAATACAAACAAATAATAAAACTGCTTCGCTCTCTGTGCTAATGAGATTTAATACCGTTGGAATCAACAGAACAATTTTTTCTCAATAACCCTACACGAAGAGCCTGATGGCTAAGCTCCTGGCTGATAGAGACCTTTGAGAGTATTTATGGTATTTATGGACTGAGATGATGGGTTTTTTGGATGTTTTATTTGCAGAAATTAAATGTTGTGAAGCTGGCGTTGCGAATTAAATTCCGTTAAATCAGCAAATGCACTTTCCAAATTTAGTGATTCAGACAGCAAACTTTCAACCGTTTGATAAAGCAATGTACTGAATCACTCAAGTTAATCTCATTGAACACATGCGAGATTGGATCAGTCTCTTATCACTTGATAAAATTCAAAAAAATAGTCGGTTCGAATTCATTGCTTAATTACTATCGAGATACTGCTATTTGTTTCACTTTCTCTTATGAACTCGCACATGCGTCTCATATCTCAGATTTCCTTAATAGCCATCGGTCAGCCGGGACCTCTCAATCTGTGAGAAATGGAAATGACGTTTGGTGCTGCGGTCCATTGCCGGGTTTAAATCCACTAAGTAATTCATCGGCAGCTTGAAAAGACTTATTCAAAGGAACCGAATTTTCGAAATTTTCGATGCAAACTTTTTTCAACTCGAATCCTTGCACTCTAAAGAAAATCAACAACTTTTTAAAATTTCAAAAAATAACAAGGCTTTAAATTCCCGCTCTGCGTGTGTCTTTATAATTTGACAGAGAATATCTGACATTCACACTCAACAACTTCATCCCAACCAACCACAGTTACAAGACTCATGTCGAATTATGACCTTCTCAGAGACACAAAACTCAAAGACACGATAATCCAACACATCAAAAATCTCATCAAAGGCAAAAACGAGGACAAACCGCCAAAATTGATCATCTTGCAAGTCATTAGCACCCATCCGTTCCTTCTGGGCGACTCAAAGCATTTTATCGCAGTTAAAAACGCAAATGAATTCAAATCTTTATTGCAACAAAGAATCAATCCTTCAATTCCAACATCCGCGTTGAAAGGAGCCATCATCGGAGTTTTTGAATGGGAGTTTGAACTCATTTGGAAAAAGTTTACTGCTACGGACATCGAAATCAAAGTTCAAGACATAGAATACCTCGATGGACTCAACTCGACCGAGATCGGAGACAGCATGAGCGCCAGCAAGGACTTGGAAATCAAGCGGACTTTCTTAGCGCTTAATCGCTATGTAGAATCGCTCAGATTCGAGCAGGTTTATCCAATGGAAGAGTCCGTCGAGAAGATTATCAGGGTGAATAACACATGGAACCCAACCGGTCTGCTGCGCGAGGTGAACAAATTGAAGAAAATGGAAGAGGCGAAGCTTTGGAGGACACAGGTGCCGCAGTTTGAGTACAAGAGCAAGGAGGCTGACAATTCAAGAACAATGAATGAGGGCTCAATGGGCTTCCAGAGATCGTTTAGCATGAATTCAAACTCAAATAGTATGTTTGTTGACGGAATGCAAGCGTTTAGCAACCGAGAGAACGACCCAGAACAGGAGGCCTCACACGATTCGAAGAGGAACTACGAGGCTTACTCCCTCTCGCTGAGTATGAAGTCCCAGTCGATAACAATGCCTCCAAAGCGCATCAAACTGAATATGTCTAATACTGTGAAACATCATGGAAAAAGCACGACTTCCACGAAAAATGCGAGCAAACCGACCTTTAATAGTATGAGGACGATCGAGTTGCAGCGGAGGGATGAACCAGATAGTATGATTCAAGTGGAGAAGAGAACAAAGAAGATCCAAAAGGATGTAGAGATGGAGGAAGAGAATATGAATATGAATGTGGCTGATATGAAGATATTTTTATATCTTTTTTCGAATCAAGAAAAACTGTTTTAGGCAGCTTAGAATGCGTCGTATGAGTACCCTGATGTGTATGTATATCCTGGTTTTTATCAAATATTTTTAAATATTTATAGAGTTCTCGTGAATGACGGCAAATTGAACCAATTTAACTTGCTTTACTGATGGGTAATCTGAAGTATCGAAACAGGAGCGCGCTTTAGTTAGTAGATTATCAATTCTACGAATTAAGGCTCTTATTTATAACCAACAATGTGGATAGTCCTCTTTGACATGTAGATTCGCAGTGGTTTCATTGATGCAAATGACAAAAATGAAGTCACACTCAAAGCAGAACACCATTGTCATTAGATAATATGGTTTAATTAGATAAGTAAAGTAGCAAATTATTTTTTTCTTTCATTATGACCCTTTGAGCCCGGAGAGGGCAGCTTGTGCTTCAGACTCAGCAGGAACTCGCACGTTGATCATAGTTCACATATTTCTTCCAGGACTGCTTTGGATTCCTTGGTTCCTTGCCTTCAACTGCTGGTAATACTCCTTTATCTTCAGCCTAATCGGTCCACTGTCTTCAACATCGCTGTTTAAGACTATAAAACGCATTCAATTAGACCTCCATTTTCTCTCAGCAATTCCTCTACCTATCGACGCTCGCATCAACTCATCACTTGTCTCTGCCTTCCTTGTCCTTGTCTCTGGACCAGATCTCATTTTAGGAACGTTGCCCAGCTTCTTCGTGCCTTCAGAAGTGATTGAAATACTCTCTGTGGTTTGAACATCGTTGATATTGAAACTATCGATGTCTTCGGCGAATTTATCATACATTAACACATGCTGGGCGTTTTTCAATAGAAGATAGGTCAGTGAGGCGAACAATTATGCTTTTTACGACGAAATGTTCGGGGTCGTACCATACATTCTCAATCTTGTTACAGTATCGCTTCTCCGCTATGAATAATAGTGAGAAACCACTTAAGTCTATCTTTCTTACAGAGCTCTCTAAGTCCATTCCTTTTGGGCTTGATTAGTTCTGGGTGTTCTTTCAAATTTTCGGTGGAAAGCTTATTAAATAACGTTGGATCGTTGAGAAGCAGTTGCAAGCTTTCGTGAGGACGGTATTCGAGAGTTTCATCATAGAAATGTTTCCTTACAGGCTCCGTAACGAAAGGGAAGCTGAGAGCGCCTGCTACTACGCTTTCTCTTGCTGCTTTTGATGCTGTGATTATCATTTAAAAACTCAATTTTTTTGCTGACTGACCGAATCAGGAAAATCAAGAGAACAGTTCAGTAGAAAGAAATTTCCGAATCGAATACGTTTAGAATATAATTTTTAATTGTTTTAATATACCTTTTGTATTTTTTCACTTTAACTTTATATAATATTTAGAAGAGCATGGGAATGCTTTGATAAGCAATTTAAGCAAGCCAAAGTTGACAGCAACAGAGCAAATAATAACATTGTTTGAGTACTAGTTCAGAGATGAGATAATAATATCGTCGGGAATAGCTCTTGAGCTGAGGTATTTTGATTTTTACAAGGAAACGATATAGTTGAAGAATGATAAAAAAAGAGGATATTATATGAGAGTATATCTCCATGAAAATTTGTCTGACGCGAAGTGGCATACCGATTAGGCACTTATAAAGTAATTTCAAGAAAAGTAACTCATTTTCGCACAATGCATCGACTCGTACCTTCAATCTAATGAGAGCCAATACGAGTAATATTATGCTGCAGTGTGTTTATCTGGACAGTGTCAGATTGGATCAAATTATGGATTGCCATCTTATTCCTATTATGTGCTCTCAAGCACGCTCTATTTTCCAAATTCAAGAAAGCCAGTGGTTAAACGACATCATTGCAATAACCACTAATCGCTCGAGAGTGCTACTCATAAAATCTCAATTGAATGTGGCTTCTTTTATTTCACGAAACAGGAGAATTTTTTTGTGAGTTCCAACTACAATATTCTCACTCAAATACACGTTTCAGAGAATTTGATCGATTAACAAAATATTTAATACCTAAGAATTTAACAAAATAATTATTTGTTATGTTCTTCCTGAATCCTTCAAAAGTCGTATCCCAATAAAACAAATACATTTTTCAATAAATCATCACTTCTTGCTTGTTATGAAACCAAAAGCTAAGATTTTCAACTCGCTTTATCAGTTAGCAATTCTATTTCTTCAACTGCTCATATAAAATTTCCCTTAGAACAAAAAATAACACACAGATGAAAAGTCCCAATATAATTACTGTAAGCATCAGCAATTATAATATGATGCTGATGGGTGTCTCTCTCTCTTGCTACATTAAAGCAAGGCTATCATCAACATAACACAATATTAGCTATCAAAAAATTAATTCATAGTTGAAACTTACAGCGTAATTTGTTTGCAATACTCATAATCCCATGGACCAAAAGCCAGGCTTAACCCTGTATAATACCCAACCAGTTTTCCCAAAGCACCCTTACAAAACTAAATCCGTCTCCTATCAGGATATAGGACCCACGAGCACTCGTCGCAGTCAGCAATCACACAAAATTGACTTCGATCTCGATCACGATAACACAGACTTCAATTCCGCGTTCGCTCGCACTCGCAACCCCACCCAAAAATCATCGCTAGGAGACTTTCGGCATCCAGACATCTTAAAGAAAAAAATGAGCAGCCCCATGCTCTCCACAGCCGATAACTTCCTCCCTTCCAGACGAGAAAAAACTCCCTCGATGAACCCAACTCCCGAGGTTAGAATCCAGGAGCAGAACCGCATGCTGCGGGCTCCACAGTCCGCACAGAGCGATTATCCATTGGGCGATTTCTATCTCACGAGCAAATCGGATAATAAACAGTTCAGAATTAAGCTCGGAAGGCACTCGAGTCTTACTTCGCAGGACTTTTACGGCGTCGGTGATGTCAATCGCCTTAAGGAGAAGCGCGAGAACCTAGGAAGTCCGACGAAATCGCTTGAAGGCTATGGGCTTGATCCTAACACCGCTTCTAAAATCAAACTTTCTAACTTTTTTGACACGTTGCCGCCGTCAATGAGGGAGTTTTATGCTGATAAAAAGGAATTTAGTAAGATATTCGATGACTATAACATCTCAAACTACTGTCTTGATGAGGTAATAGTTGATATCATGGCTACGTTAGGCTAATGTTCTACGAAATAGGTCACCGCGAAAGTCAAGTGCTACCGAATCGAGCTCGGGTGCTTGCTTGAGAAAGCCCTGGATACTCAAAGGAAACTATTCGAAAAGACACTGGATACTGCGATGAAGTTATTTGCGCACCAGGAGCTGATTATAGAGAAGAAACTTCAAGAGATCCGTGAGAATGTTCAGCATTTGGAGTTGGAGAAGCAGGATCTAGAGTTTAAAAATAAGAATTTTAAGAATCTGTTGAATATCTCCGAGTCATCGTCGAGGATTCAGTCGTTGAATATCGAAAAACTACAGAGCGAGATCAAAATCGCGTATGAAATGAACAAGCAGGAGATCATGCAGAAACTTAACGAAAAACAGCGAGATGAGGACCTGCTTCCAGATCAGACCAAAGAGAGAGGGAAAAAAGGCTTTACTGAGAGGTTACAGGATGACATTGCTAATCTGCAGGGGTTTTTCGAAGAGCTTGACCGAGAGCATATCAATAAGGTAACTTTTTATTAGGAAAACGCAATGAATTTACTTATTTGTTTACAGACGAGGATTATTAAAGACATGAACAACCATTTAAAGGCAACACTGAAAAAGATAAAATTCGACGCGACGACCCAAGTCGATGAGGTAGAGCTAGCTTGGACCGCGAAGAATATCGGGAACTTTGGTGGCGACTCGGTGAAGAAGGCTGACTTGCTCACGATCGAGAGTTCGACGGTCAATGTCGAAGAGAAATTGAAGGAAAAAGTCGACGATTTAGAGAAGAATCCAGAATTCGAGCCAGGTGATATTCTGAAGATAAAAGACAAAGAGCTGAAAGCACAGTTGGAGAGCGAGGCCGTGCGCGAGGGAAAGAAAAAGCAAGCTAATGCCGGTACCAACCCGGGCCAGGGACCCGTGACGTCTGAACTTGAGAATAACTGGAATCTGCCACTAAACATGATTGTTTTCCTCGAAAACGTGACCAAGTCCGGTGAGAACGCCAAGGTGCTGCCCTGGGCGTATTTCAGGAAGATAACGTTTGAGATCTACAATGACCGCGTCCGAAACCGCTTGGAGATCGAAAATTCATTAATTAATACCTTCATTCCCTTCAACGAGTACGTCTGTCTCTATTTTTTGAAAGTAACCCTTTGCAATCAAGCACAATCGTAATCTTTTTTCAACTCTCTTAGGAATACAAACTGCGAAGAACTGCTGAACTGAAGCTGTTAGAATTCCTCGTTTCATTGAAATACTACGTGAAGCTCTGGCCTCGAGCCCAGATTTTCGCCAGCATGTGCAATATTATCGGCGTCGGCAAGGCTAAGGACGCTCAGGAGGCGATCAATGTGAGCGAATATGATATTTACCTCCAGAATTTTTACTTATACGCCTACGAACGCGTCTTTGCGGACCCAAGTCAGCTGGTAGAACACTCTGAAGGCACGACTTGGATCCCGAAGCAAAAGGTCGAGGATATGGTGCACAGCGTGCTGATCTTTGACACTGAGTTGAATCGCAAGAGAGTTTGGGTGAACCTTCAACAACAATATAGAGTAATTGGAGAAGGTCCTGATAAAGACAATGAGGGCTTAGACGCCGATAGGTTTATGCTAGCCCTCATTGATCATTACGTTGAAGCAAAGCGCAAGAACTTGAAGGCGATAACCAGGTTTTACTACAAGAATAACCAGGACGCGGAAAAAGTTCTCTCAATTGAGGATTTCGCTTCGTCTTTGGCTGAGGTTAATGACGTTGAGCCTTCCGTTGCGAATTTGGTCTACCCGAAGGATCTAACTCTTGCCCGAGCCTATCTCTACGCACTGACTTCAGGAAATAACACCTTTGCGGTCACATTCAAGCAGTTTGTGAGTGGGCTGGCTCGGTTCGGAATGGACTGTCCTTTCCCTTTTATCAGTCTGGGCGGCGATGAGCAGAAAAATAAAGATTATTACAACGCAGGGCTTTCAAGTGATTTGTTCAAGAAAAAGAACCAGCAGCTGAAGAAGAAGGCAGGAGGATACCAACCGGATAAGAGGAAGATGCCAGGGATGAAGATAAACGAGCCGAATAAAGAGGCCGAAGAGCCTGCTCCAATGAAGTTAAACGCTTTCGAGCACTCAAATCCCAAGTCATTCAGACAACAAGCTGATGGAAATAAGCTCGCAGGACTGAAATTGGACTCAGCGTCGGCGCTGTTTGCGCAGCAGTTCTCTGTGTTAAGAGAGTTGAATAACTATTGCAAGCAATTCAGCGAGGTTGTGGAAGCTGGAGACCAGGAGTTCGAGACGATGATGAAGAGCTTCAGGCAGATCGCACATATTCTCGAGACTGGATGCGAATTCTTGAAATTCCCTATTAACATCTACTAACAAGTTACCAGATCTATACATTTAGATGTAATCTGCATAGAGAAATCACACATATATCTTGATTTCATAGGCTATCGATGTCTGGTGACGCTATTTACTTGCTTAGCTTAGACTAATATGCTTTATATTCCTTTTCCAAAGCTATCATGAAAAAAATTTTAAAAATTGAGAACCGCTTGAACAGACCCAGAACAACTCTGAATAATAATGTAGTGATTTTTGGATCATCTGCTGCACTTATATTGATCTCTTGGATGAGAAGTTGAGAGGCAATTCAAAAGAGAAAGCATTGCTAGGATTCTCGAAAAATACTCGTGTCACCTCCAACGCCATCCAATAACGAGAATTAATGGCGTTACATCCTTCATAAATGCCGGTCTTTCGAAAGCATTGATATGAGACAGCAGAGTGATTTGTAAACTTCTTGAACTTGAAAGTAATGCTCCAAAAAAAAAATGGGTTAGGTCATTGGTTCGCATGGCTTTCAACAAGAAGATCTTCCAGATATCGAATCACCTCAGAAAATATAGGTACTGTCGAGTCAATATTCGGTTTTCTGGCCAAAGGATCTTTGAAGAAAACATTAACCTGAAAAATTAAAATAAGATTTGAGATATAAAAAAATCAATGGTAGTTACATTATTATAGAAGAAGGAATATCTACCAGCGTATTGGTATTAGGTACTTACAACGTGCTAGAAATTGGCACTCACCGTCAAGGATCCCAAATGCGCTTCAAAATGCTTGTTGTTTAATCGTGACTGCCAAAAATAGTTCAAAAGTATCTCCTTTAAATGGCCGGAATTTTGTTGAGAAGCGACAATGATTTGTTGAAGAAAATCTCAGCAGCTCAGTTGAGAGACATTGAATCGTTTACAAGCCTCAGCAATTTATTTTAACGAAATACTGACGAAGGGTTTTTTCTCTGTTCTTAGAATTTTGCTAAAAGGATTTTATTACTGAATTTACGATTCAAATGGGTTTATCTTTCGCTATTTTTACAGTCGATAGTTACAGAAATGTATCAGCACAAAAGATAAAGCATGGTATCAGTCGTAAATCACTTAAAGAACACCTTCTGTCCACTTCATTTGAGCCAACTAGTATGATGATGTTTTTTCTGGCAGTTTTAAATGGCGGCTATCTTCAACAATTTTTGCCAACTGTTGTATTCCAGCTCTCCAAATATTGTCTTAGGCTTTGGCTTGTCACAATAGAGTTGGCTTGGTGCAGTAGTTACCTTTGAGAAAAAGAAAATTCCATATTTAGAACTGATGAAAAAAAGTTATTATTAATGAAAATGATCGCTTAATGGTAGTTGATTGCGAATGTTTCAAAGACCTGTTGAAGCATGTTAGTACGTAATTTCTTGGATTCTCAAACGAATTCTGTGAAATTGTGCTTTTAAATATCAAAAAATGCCTCAGAGCGTGGAAAACGAACAGAGACTTAAGACGCTGCACATAATACTTCATTGAGCTGCTTAAGACACGGGGCGGTTAGCAATTTGTTTCCGTCAGAATCAAAAAAAATTTACTTAATCTCCATTAGCTTAGCTCACCCGAAATTAGGATTTAATTTCGTGCGCTGGAAATAGCAGCTGCCTTGTGAATTTTGAAACTTCCACTAAGCCCTATTATAAATCAAGCCGCAATATAAATAGCTCCTGGGATGCCATATAATCATTAAATATTTACAAAGAAAAATACTTAAGAGCCTCACGCAATGATGCAACAACAACCAGGCATGATGATGCAACCTGGCATGCAACAACCAGGTATGATGATGCAACCTGGCATGCAACAACCAATGATGATGCAACCTGGCATGCAACAACCAATGATGATGCAACAACCAGTTATGATGCAACCAGTCGTTATGTTGCAACCTGGCATGCAAATGCAAGCTGGCGGCGCCACCTTCCAGGTCGTCCAAGTTAAGTGGGGTATGGAAAAGCTCCAAGAGATGCCAGGAGTCTTTGTCAAGCAAAAATTCCAACTTATGGAAGCCTTGACCGGATGCGAACAAGAAAATAAATACGCCGTTTACAGATTGAGCAAGGACGGTAAGGACAAGAAAGGAAAGCCATTCTTGAAGGCCAAGGAAAAGTCTAGCTTCTGCGCCAGACAATGCTGCCCAGCTGCCATGAGACCTTTCCACATGATTGTTGAAAATGAAGACAACAACGAA
>ENA-UOTX01000095-UOTX01000095.1-compost-metagenome-genome-assembly--contig:-NODE-95-length-92758-cov-19.279701_pt1 | contig 92758 bp, 53 predicted proteins | sample MGYA00238143_ERZ746982 | MGnify/ENA primary metagenome ERZ746982 (study PRJEB28758, sample SAMN06268862) | compost metagenome | isolation source: single cell | place: USA: California, Emeryville, Joint... | reverse complement strand
TTCCATATGAGTCCTCGAATCACCTCGAAAATGATTGCACCGACAAGTTTCATCAGCGGTGAAAACACGTAGAAAATGAGTTGGAACTGAAGAGCTTGAAAAGCATTTGGGACAGCGAGATAATATAAGCACTGCATGGAGAAAATAGCTTGAGAATTGGGGTCTCCGATATTAATGGATATGTCGAGGAGACTGGTGACCGTGCCAACATCGAAGTTGGCAATAATTGTCGAAATCTGAGCAAAGGTAGACAGGATGACCATAAATGCTCCTGGCTGTAGGTCTTCTGGTTTGTCGTTTTCTTTCGCTTCGATATATGACTTTTTATTTTCATTAAATGTGACAACAACCATCACGATTTGATAGATAAGGGAAGCTAATAGGAGCAGGGTTCCTGCAGCAATGAGCAGGTTTCTTTCGTAGCATTTAGCACAACTGCTTTCTCCGGAAGTGAGATATCCGTTTTCGTAATTACACTGGGCACATATGGGCCCTGTGTATTCTTCAGCGCAGGTATTATTGTACCCACCAATGCACCTTGTACCATTGCTATCATTACATGGTATAACGAACAAAGCTGTTTCAATCTCACTTCGGTAGAAACTTTCCTTGATCAGAATATTATTTCCTCCTTGGCAGATCGCCCCAACTGGACATTCCTTGCACTCCGTATCGTTGAGATTGACGGAATAGGTTCCGTATCCGCATACTTTACACTCACCAGTTGTTGTATCATTGATTTCGCCAACAATACATCCTCTCAGTCTTATCGAGAATTGCTGGAACTGAGTATAAAATTCGGAGGTATAGGTGGTGTCGACTCTCACGAGATCTCCTGCGTCCCCCGCTAAGATAATTTCTGATGGAGTTGCTTGGCAAACTGAATTCACGCAGTTTGATGCCAAATGCATTTGCGACTGATTGGTTTTTTCATTCGTGAAGATCATTTTGAGGGAAACACTTGAGGATTCGTCAGTCACGACTTCGAAACCTTGTTCACCGGAGTATATGAGGGTCATCTTTATAATGTAAGCACTCAACGAGTAGGAGGCAAGACCAGGAACTATAGGATTCGAAGAGAAATCCTCATAGTTTTCTAGATTCATCGCAGGGAATGCTGGATTTATGTGAATAAATTCGATCAGAAGGTTGGTAGGAGCAAAAGCTGGCAGCGAACTCGTATTCACAAAAGTATTGGACACATTAAAATCGTTGAGATTGATTCCACCTGAGAGTGAAAATATGACTTCACCAGATAAATCCGCTGAGCAGGAAATGAAAGAGTTGCCTTGAGCAGAAAGAAAAGGTTCAGTTAAGTAGAGCACTCCTCCTCGGGAAGCTGCGTAGAGGTATTGGAAAATACTTCCCTGGAGAGATATGGATAGGGAGTTATTTGGTGTGCTGTCGTATATCATCGCCCCGTTCTGAGCAGTAATCTCATTGAAATTGGAACTTGTCACTGTCACGTTTCCTGTGGTTTCGCTCGTGCTCTGAAGAATTCTTGATGTGGTAGAGGTGCTTGAAGCTCCAACTGCTGAAGCATACATGTTGAGGACTCCTCCATTCTGAGTTGAGCTAATGGAGACAAAGTAGCAGTTATCGAGAGTCAAATTCAAAAGTTGAGAAGTTATTCCTGAATAAATGACCGCTCCATTTTGAGCCGATATATTCTTTGCTGAAGCATTCTTGAGATAAATAGTCACGACGTTGCTTTCTTGAAGGATTTGTTCGGCAGTGGAGACTTCAAATGACCCAGAGAAGACTCCTCCATTTTGTTTTGTGGTAATGTTTTCCAAGGAGCAGTTTTCAATTAATATGGAAACGCCTCTCATGAGACTTCTCCAGTAAAAGATCGAACCTTCTTGAGCAGCGATATTATTGAAATTGGAATTAGTCATCTTGTATGAAATATCGCTTCTGAAGACATTGATTGTCGAAGTACTCGATAAGAGAGAGGAAGTCGGATTTATTAGGGCGCCCCCACTGCTTACTTCGAAAGAGTCGAAGTTTGAATTATCCAACCAAAGTATATAGCTGAATTCTGATTCAACTCCACCATAGATCAAGCCTTGAGTTCCTTTAAGATTCTTAAAGGTACAGTTCGTCATGGTGACCGCATATTCACTCTCTTGACTTTTTCCGATAAGGGAAGTCGCGGATGTTACAATGCCTCCAGCATTCGATGACCAGTCAATATTTTCAAAAGTCGTATTTTGAATCCACACAGTCAAATTATCAAGTGCTTGATGCTTATACGCAGCAGAATTAATGGTGATTAGGCCTTGAGTAAGATTTAGTCCAGTAAAGGAGCTATTCCGAATCTGTAAACTCCAAATATAGTTTAAGTTCCTTGCCATATCGCAGTTCAGAATAAATAAACCCACTTGACTCATTGCGACATTGCTAACTTTAATATCTTCAAAAATGGCGTTTATGTTATCTGCTACTAGCATTGAAAACTGATTCAATGTGTCTGTCGTCGTCGTTGTCGTAGCAGCAGCAGTGAGAGTGAAGTTTGTGATATTCAAGTTCACTTGCAGCAGGTTTGTCACTTGAATGAAATTTCCGACAATCTGATCTCCAAGCGTCATGAGAGAGTCTTTCACAGTCAAATTCACATTTTCACCTGGATTCTGGAAAGCGAAGACTTGGAAAGCAGGATAATCTTGGAGATATCCTTCAGTAGCCTCAAAGACGCAGTGGCTTGCCTTAACACTGCTAAGAGAGATGCCATAGAATTCAAGCAACCCTCCTGATGAATTTACATAATTATTCAAGAAATGTGATGAATCCATATCCAATTCGATCGGTGTATTTTTGGTATATAAGATAGCACCCCAAGGACCGATATTCTTTTCGAAAGTACAATTGTTTATGGCCACTCTTAAGATCGTACTGGGGTTTTTTGGAGTTGGGTTCATGAACTTCATCAAACCTACTCCATCAGGATCGAACCCCATATTGGATTCAAAACTACAATTTGTGATGGAGAGATTGTAGAAAAGCATATTGAAGGCGCCGTTCTGGTCCCAGAACTGAAAGTTGCTAAATGCTGTATCGGTGAAATATATCGTCGGGATCGATAACGTGAAAATATTTCCTGAGGGAGTAATTGAAATCTCGTCGAAAGCATTGCTCTCCAAGCTAAGAATGGAATCAATTGCCAATATGAAGATGAAAGAATTATCATAAATTCCTGTAGTAAAGCCTTCTTCACCGTTGACAGTGATGTTTTTGAAAATATTATCCTTGAGTGAGATCTGGCTATTTCCATTTTTCGATTTCGTCTTGGTTGTTATCGAAATCACATAGAGAGTCTCCAATACTCCAGTAGTACTATTTTGAATGATATTTTCGAATCTCGAGTTTAGAATTTCGACTTGAGAATTAATCACGTCGCAGCTTATAATGGCAAAGGGGTTTTCTGCGTGATTATTCACAGCAACAGTATTATTTATGAGGATTGTCCCACATTCTTGAGATATTACCAAGAAATTTCCAGTCTGTTGGGTGTTAGTCAGATGATTTGAATCTATGGCCAGGGTCTCTACGTAGGATGAGCTCAACGAAAGAAGGTATCCTGGAAATGAAGTTTCAGCTAGAGTGTTATTAATAGCGATTAGCCTTTCAATAGTTGTCCCTGCAAATAAATTGATGTCAATATCGCTTGAGACTGACATAAACGTGTTGTTCTTGACTAACACCGTACCATTATCTGTCTGAAAGTTTTTCAATAGAATCAAGCCGCTGTTTTGGATAGATTCAAGAGTATCAATTAAGTTGTCTTGGACATTGAGGAAGAATATCGCATTTTCAGGCTCATACGCTTCAATATTCTCCCTTATGCTATTATATAGAAGCTGTAGATCAAAGTGCTCTCTGAAAATTGAGTTTTCAACGGTTTCAAAGACTTGTATGTCTCTTGCTCCTGGCAATGGGTAATACGTCCCCCCACCATTCCACCATTCGATGAAATAAGACTTAGCTTCCAGGAAATACAAGTATCTTCCAACTTCGAATAAAATTGAGTCATTGAGGGTGGTTTGGGTGAAAGTGTTGTTTTGTATGATCACCATAGGATTTGTGCTGCTGAAGAGTATTGATTTCGAATAAGCACTTACATTCGTAAAAGTGGTATTGTAAATGATAAAAGGCCTTGTTTCAGCAAAGATTGCTGTGTTATCATTATTGTAGCAGCCTTCTAATTTCCAATCTCTAGCTGTAGAGATATTTGAGATTGCTATGCCAGAATGGTCAGAGAGAGTAATGTCCATGAGCTGAGAATTCGTAAGGAAGAAAGTACTAACAACCTGATCGCTTAAGAACAGACTAGATGAAGAATTCAAGGTGAGGTCAGATGCTATCAAGTCGGAGACTGCCACCAAATATCCATCTGATAGAAGGAACTCACTCTCGTAAAGCGAGATGTTTTCCAATCGAACATTTGAAATCTGAATGTGGTAGATTTCCTCACAACTGATGCAAGTGGCATATGTTTTGTCATAGTAAAAATAGAATATATTTGAAAGGTCTGCTGCAATTCCATCAAAAGTTATGTTATCGAATATTATTGTGGGGAAGTACCAAAGGATCGTATTCCCAGTGGGCGCAGTAATAATAATATTGAAAAAGGTGGAATACCAAATGACTTCGAGATTGGATACCGAAATATTTTGCATTTGGATGAGGTCATAATCCAGGGGATTGGAAATATAGAAATTGATCATCCTATTGTAGGAGACCACCTGACAGTTATTGAATGTCAAGTTGATGAAGTGCATCTCCATTGGGTAAAACCATGCATCAGGAGCATAGTCATTGATACTAAATAAAGCACAGACTTCATAAAAAACAGCGGTTAGGTTTAGCTCGTTAATCTGAATGTTTGAAACTGTCATGTTTTTGACACCAGATAAGTAGACCAATGCTTGATTCGTGTTATTACCGAATGTCACGTTATTAAAAGTAAAATCATCAAGTAGAGCATTAAAGACCCCAGAAATAGTTATTAAGGCTTGGGCATTAGTTGCATAGCCATTGAAGTTACAGTTTTCGACTGTGAATCCAGAAATATTGACGTTGTTGACGTATCCAACGTAAAATATAAATGGCATCACAACTTCGGTCGAGGGGCAAGAAATTTGAGTCTGAAATACGTTCACATTGGTGGTAGCGGCATCACTATACACTTGAATAGCGGAGGAGTATTTGTCATGCATTGTGCTGAGAGGCACGAATACCATTGAACTCAGGAGCGCGACTTGGCTTTGGTATACCGAAAACATCTTGAACCCATCGTAGAGGTAAACACCATTGGTAATCGTGACATTGCTGTTGTAATCAATGTAGAACTGTGTGTACCAATTCGAAGGGAGGCTGGCTGTCGGACTTGCGTAATTGGGTTCAGAATTATTGAAACAGAACCTAGAGAACATGACGTTTGCGCTGTTATAGATCCTGTTGTAAGAGGTAGATCCTTGATACTGGATATTCAGACCGACAATCGTCAAGTTTTTCACGTTGTTAATCTCGAGGTATTTGTTTGAGGAGATCACAACTTTCGGAAGCAAATCACAGTCAGAAGATTGAGTGATCGTGTCTGGAGTCGATTCATATTGGATCAGGAGTGATTGCCCTCCAGTTCCTTTGATTGTTTTTCCTGGAAATGTTTGACTCACAGTGAGAGTAGAAGGCAAGAGTGATATCGTATTCGTTGATTCAATTAAGGAGCCATCGGTTCCGATGAGCGAACTGATTGCTTCTGCTAATGAAGGATAGGCATCACCTACCACACTCGTAAGATCCGCATCCACGATAAGATCCTTGGTAGTGGTAATTGAAGTCAGCCAAAATAGGAGTAAGGGCAACAGTATTTTCATTTTCGAGGTAATTAATCTTATTTACAACAAATTTATTTGCTTGAACAAAAAACTCATTTCGAATTCACACGTATTTAAATTACAGTACATTTCATGAATCTTCACGCCAACATTTTATCGAGGGATTATGATACGATACTCCGAGATTAATCTTATTAATCTTTATTCTCCTTAATAGCCTAATGATCGATTTCTGCGTCGCCACAGTTTTGATTCATTTAGGCATAGAAATTTACAAAACCTCTTCACATTGGTAGCCTCTCTTTAACTAGCCTTCGAGTTTAGCCTACGTGGACTCAATCAAATTCAAGATGGCGAGGGTCCGCATGATCCGGGATCCGACGTTGAAATGCATGAAACACATCCTTCTTCACTATGAGTGTGGTGTAGTTGCGCTGTTGACATAGGGCTACGTTTTCAGAAGTCATTTTCTTAGGTTCTCGCGATTGCTAATTACTGCTGGCATTTTCTATTTCTCGATACTTCTCATAAATTGTCCTGTGGGATTTTGGCCTCTTAAATCTCTTTATTCAGAGTTTCTTTTCTACGACTGAGATCTACTTTTCAAAGGTTTGGAATAGGATCAAACTTGCTCTTCTTTGACGTTTCCTTTTCTTCTATTTCCATCAGAATCAATTCTAATTAAAAAGTAATCCCTTATATATATAAATGAGTCTCACCAAGATTCATAATAAATAATGTTTTTTGTTTGCTATAAGAGAGGTCGCGAACTCACTCTAATGAGCTGACTTCGAAATGATAGCCATTGAAACATCATCATCAGAAAATTCTCATTATTATCCATTAAAAGCCATTTTTCTGTGGTTATTATCCATTTAATTACTACAAAATTTAATCGAGCTAGAGTTATTAGCCCCAAAGCCCGAAACCAGTGCCGCTAAATTTTTTAAACCTCTCCTCAAAGCTACCGCCCAGCTCTAAATAATCTTTGTGGAGCGTGCATTTTCTATTGATACATCGAACACTCGAACAAACTCAAGCTTGAAAGTTGATGGACACGAAGCATTCATTTCTATTTCTGCTCATATCCTGGCTCGAGCTTCTGGAAAATGAAATTCTCTAATAAAGATGAAGCCGGCACTGTCCCCTTTCATATTAAAAGAGTTCCTAATCAGGACGAAATCAACCAATCGTTCAAATTTTTATTGATGGTGGCGCTATCTGTTTATCTTTTTTTTTTGTGTGCTGAAAATCCCCTACAAATTAATCCAACACACTAAATGGTCTCTGATTCGATCTTAATTCCGCTGTAATACTTCCTTATCTTTTTTTTTTCTTCCTCACTCTCACACAAAAATCTCACTTTCAAGTGAAGAGACTTCTACATTTATAAATTCCAGTCAAATAAACATATAAGCCTGCATTTTGAACTGGTAACTGTGCTGCCGGACAATTGGACCATATTTTTGCTTGCCATTATTTTATTTTACGTCTTTTCTTTATAGATATTTTTAAATTCTCATCATGCAGGTGACATCTCTATTCAAAAGTGAATCAAAAATGAGAAAAAAACAACTGAGAAATTCATATTTTCTTAAACAAACAAAAATTTCATTAAGATTTAACCGTATAATATCTGTTCAATAGACTTTCCACTCTCAAAATTTCTTGACCTTGAATAATATAGATTTATCGAGGGTCATTTCACTGGAATATCTGGTAGAAGACTGGGTCCCAATTAAGGTTTTCGGCAAGAGTATATTTTCCTTTAAAATAATACTAGAGAACTATCATAGCAATATCAATCGATTTTATGTAAAGAACTATCGAGACTCTAATGGGCGTGTACATTTCACTGTATACTCAGAAAGAAACTCTTGCTAATCATCGATTGGGTTAATTATTTCTTGGGACTGCAAGAGTAATTGCTCTCTCTCGATCAATTCCTCTTGTTTTTCATGTTCTAGTTTTGTCCTCTTGAACTCTGTTTTATACCAGAAAAGAACATATATCGTCGCGGGCAGTGCGCACACCGTCAAAAACCAAAATCCTTGATTTCCAATAACTATTTTAAGAGAGTAACAAATTTATTATGGCCGAAATTCTTATTTACTGCTCGAAATTGCAAACTGGTTCATGATGATGTGGAATATTTGAGCCAGCATAAAAGCATGTCCAACGGCTATACTTTCATTCAATGGGAAGCTTACTTGAATCAAAGATTCAATTCCAAATGGAGTGAATGTAATGTATCCGAAACCTTTGGTATGAAAAATTAGTCTCCTTGCCGTCTAATTCAATGAAGCAGTACCTACAAGCACCGTCAAGAGTATCACGAGCCAAAAAGGTGCCTCTGGACCTGCTATTGCCAATCCAATCTGATTTAACAACAATTAATGTATTTTGAAAACGGAATGTTAGTTTGCTACCAATCCGATGATGCCAAGAGTAAACAAAACTCTTAAGAGAGCATCAAAATTTGTGGATTTCTTTACTTTGAGGTAGAGTGTTCCAACTAATGCTCCAAGCATTCCAATACATAAGTATGCGAGTCCGATATACGCAAATTGTATCTATTTCAGATTTGTGGGGGTTAATCACATAAAGAAGTCAATTATCTTTACGTTTGAATAATTCTTGGCTCCGTAGATATAAGATGTAACTGATGAAACTGTATATGAAAGGCCGAGGACTATAGATTTATTAAGATGAGAGTTAAAACGATGAAGCTTACAAAATCCGATGCAAAGCGTGTTAAGAACATAGTTGCGGTCAGCAATCAAGAGTCGAGTTGTTTCCCACAGGTTCTTTGATTTTTCCTCAGTTTTGACAAGCTAGAAAGAAAAAAAAACAAATTAAACAGATCGCATCGTAAATCATTGCTACCGCTCCAGCAGTTGGTGGAATTTTCGGGTGATTCCGAATCGAGAATGCAAATACTATCGTAGGAAGTGCCATGATAATCATCTGCAGGAAGTAAAGCTTCGGAAATGCTTCCTATAAATGTCAAGTTAGTGGGTAATTTGCCAGCTGTGTTTACTTCAATCGGATAAGCAGCCATGTAGTAGCAAGGAATCACTTTTCCAAAAGCCCAACCCAAATACGCGCTGTATGTTGCAATTATTATCACCCAAAATCGTTCATTCGTCCCAAACCATCGCTCAGCAACCACTTTAAGCAACATACGGTTGTTAATATCATATCTGGAGAATCTTTGAAGTCTTACCTGCTGGAGCCTGTAAATAGCCGCATTTAGCAAATGCAGCCAAGCACTGACCAATCAGCGACCATTTGTAGTTGCTCCCTGCTAGCCATCTCATAATACCACCAGCCGTATTAAATGTTGTTGTTATCATCATACATGGCGCGAAGTATTCAACCAAAAAATTTGAGAACTAAAAAGAAACCTAATGAGAACCACATAAACCTGTGATTTTCATACCACATAGCCAAAAAGTAAATAGGAGTACGCGAACACATTAATGAACTGGAGAGCTGCCTCGCTCCCAATATTATGATATTCTTCCGTCTCAGCCATTACTAATGATACCGTCGCTGACGGCATAGCATTTGAAAAGCTATTACAATATTGTAGTGAGTGAGACATAGCATCATTATCTGACCTGAAAAGGGAAACTCCTAACAGGATGAACCATCGTCTTGTTTCTGGTTGGAGATCTGCCACTTTGAAATCGCGACATGAATTCGTAATTGTAGCTAATAAAATATACCAGTTATCTCACTGATTTGGCTCTTCTGGCTTGGTTGACTTTTCTGGCTTTTTCCGAGCCCTTGTCTGGGCTGTTGCTTTGTTTCTTGAGTCATGTTGATTTATTCTGATTTAATTTAACCCTTTAAATGCGTTAAAAGCTACCGATTATTCGTTATCGGGGATAGAAAACCTTTTTTTTTAATCATTTATTTCGAATTGAAAGAGAAACCACTAGTAAAAGTCCTAATTTTGTTTGTTAGGAGATTTCAATGCAAACCTCTTTTTGCAACATTACTTTTGATCAGGATAAAAATAAAATGGAGATAGTTACGGAGTGATTCATTCTAAGCGACCAACAAGGACAATTGTGAATGTAATTTGGGAACGATAGGTGGTTAATAAGATAAGAGAGATGCCTCTCTGAGATGGCTTAACATTCACTTGAATTCGCCTTAAAAAGTCCCTGATCGTTAATTAAGAAGGATATTCTCATGAATATTAGTGAGACTCTCGTTTGTAACTGCACAATTATTTTATTTATGTCCGTATCGAAGGTTTGGGAAGATTTCATAAGATGTTTTCATAAATCTAAGGCTGTAGGTATTGTTTGAATTCAACGATAGAGATAGAGAATGACAGTAAGACTAAAATTTTAAATGAGCTCGCTCTTTATAAACTAATAACAAATCAAAGGTAGTGAGGCGTCGATTTATCAAAGGACTTCCTGCATCTGTAACACACCATGGGTGTCTCACGCTTTCTCAAGAACGCTTGGGATTGCTTGAAGCATCCTTTGCCACAAATTTAACGAAAATTCTAAACAGTAATTCTCACTCTTTTTTCCGAACACTCCTAAAACTTTATTTCCAAAAAAAAAAAATGAAAAATAAAGAGTTCTGCTACAAATTTCATGAATCAACCCATTCTGAGAATTCTCAACTTAACCCATCGCTTGCTCTGATCGAGTGTCGGTCACCAACCTAATTGCTGAGACATTATGTCATGGGGATTTATTTGAACTATTTAGGTCATACCTTTGGAATGCTAAAGCTCATGATCGACTTCATCTTCAAACGTTCTATTGTAGTTGTTCGAGAGGTATTGTACGCTGACTAGGAAACAATTGAGATAGTTGATGATGTATATAGTTTGGAGAATGAAAACTTTGAACCACTCATGAAATTCTTTGAAGAATGCTACTGAGACCAAAAAAAAGGAAAAGAACTTGAACATATATACCTTCAATATTCTTGACTTTAAATGTGAAAGGACTTTTTAAAAATATATAGCTTGATTTGTATTGGGATTTAGCGGCTTGGACCAAGAAGAAACTTCTTATCATAGCACAAATGCAAGCAGTTACAATGAGAGACTCGAAAGAAAACAAATATTTCTGGATTCCTAACTCAATAGCGAGAAAAGCAAACCATTCCATAATTTCGTTACAAGCGCGTTAAGCAGAAACTCGTGATTAACTGATTTGAAAACACTCACTAATCTGCGGTGCTGACCTCTTCAGTTAGTTGCACATTTGAGCCTCAACAGGTAATCGGAATGGACAGTCGCTAACTATAGATGCAAAAACATGTGAATTTTTAGAATTCTTTCATAGATGCAACAATGCGGGTTCTGACATTCTTACTACAAAAGTTTTTCAAATATGATCACTTTTCCTCACATAAATATATTTTAAATTGAGAAGAAAATAATGCTTAGGCTCTATTTTCCGAAATATATTTAGATATAGCAAGATTATAAGGCAATATATTGTTATCAACGAGGAAAGAACCAGCAATCTTCTTACATTATTTTTTGGCAATCTCTTGTTGGTCCTTGACTTCGTTTTCTTTCTTTTCATCTTTTTCTCTCTCTTCTTTAGTGAGATACATGAAATCATCACTATCAGCAACATCGAATTTGGCGCCTTCTGCAGAATAATCGACTTGGCAAGCCTTGAAATATGGTTTCAGACGATTTTCTGGAATGAGAGAAGCCTGTCTCCACAATATTCTATTATTGGGTTGACCACAAAATTGCCCATTCTCGAGTTTGATGATGTTTAGAGACTTATGCTCGGAGGGCTGCTCACTCTCGTAGACATTCACAGTATTCGGGTTGCTTGAGCAGAAATCGATTGTGAAGAGATACACTCCTTTGTAAAACTTGCCATTCTTCATCAATACATCGACGTGGAGGCCTCTCAACCAGGCTTTCTCAATGACAGTGAGTTCATAGGATAAGCAATCCCATAATTGGAGATAGTCGAGAGGTAATTGTTCTTCAGGTTTAATATCAGTTCTCCAGGTAAAAGCGCTGAGTGGAAGTTTGTCATAGAGAGCGCCATATTGGATGAGCATAGTCTCCAAGAGCAGCGCTTTGTGTGCTTTAGCTTTCGCTGTCACCCAAACACCCTCCTCAAATTCTCCATGACCGTGTTTGAAGTTTGTGAGGTACTCTTTCTTGACATATACTTTCTCAGGGGGGACATTGGCGACCAAGAATGCGAAATTGTTAACAGAAGTATGATGGAGAAGCCCAATGAGCCTTTTTGTCGTCGAGGAAACGGATCGGATCATCTTCACTAATTTAGTTTTATTTCCGAATTAAATTTTTAATTTTCTAATCGTCGGCAATGTGCCTTAAAACCTCATTGAGTGCGCTGCGCTGATAAAAATTGTAAATTTTTGTATCAGCTTCCTGAGAGAAAAGAGAGCTAAGAGATCAGGATATGCTAATCTTTTCGATAAGTGTGTACTCGAGATGAGGACTGATTTATTTTTTTTTTTCGTGTACAAAAGAGTTCAGGCCTAATTTCACATCATCCATACTTAACAACGTCGTTTCTTAGTTCTCCATCTGAGAGCTTGCTTAAATAAGATGTGTCGGGGAGCTCCAGCCGATATCAACTAAATGTGCATCTTTCAAGCAAAACAAAACACTTTTTAAACGCCTGTGTTGAATAATTAGGTTTCTGAACCTGTTATCGATTAACTTTTCCATTTCAAGAAAATCTGATAGCAATCTACCAAAGTAGGTGAAACCAGAGATTCATTTGTGAATACTTAGTAGTGACTGGTTTGGAAATGCTATATAATCTTAACTATTTGCTTAGCACGGCTAAATTTCTGCTATAACCGCTTTCTGTGTCACATGTAGTAAAGATAGCGAGCCAAATCTTGCCTGCATTTCCACCAGATCATGCTTCTTTGAGATCTAAGGCACCGTTTTCGAAAATGAGAAGTCAAGATTCTAAATTAAGACAAAGTCTGCTTCAAACACGAATCAATAACTGAAGAATCACTCAATAATTAAAAAAATATCCTGCAGATAGCTCTCATTATTAATTAAAAAAACTTCATGAATTTTTTTGTTCATTTCTGTTAACTTTGAGTATGAAAAAATCAATGAGAAAGCTGCTTAGCGTGTTACCAGGCCTTCGTAAAATTGAAAGCTCTAACATTACAAGCAGCTGTATCCAACTCCATTGTGGTTCAAAACCAAATGAGGTAATTACCAAGTTTTTTTCCTCACTGAGTACCTTGCCAGGAAAGAGTTTTTCAAACTACATGTCAATGCAATAGTAGCAGTATCCTTTGATTACCCTTTTTCATAGCGAAGTCACTCCAAGGATATACCGAAGAAACAGATAAAATTCTTTGTGAAAGTCACGTTTTGCAATGCACTCTGCATTCTGTAGGAACTGAATGAACTCAACCCGATTTTATGAAAAGTGTGGCCTGCTGTTATATTAAGGAGTATGTTTTTTTCCCAAGAAAAAATTTGTTAGTTAATTGTATTCGTAAACTGTATCCTAATGATGAGGAATTGAGTGCCAGAGATTAAGTTGGAAAAGGAATAGAAACGTTAATTCACATTCCATACGAAAACAATAGTATTTGTCTGAATTTAATATTGAATCCTTTTTCTATCCTAACAAAATAAAGCAATAACTTCTCCATATATCATAGCTAATTATAATTCAAAGCAACATCATCAATCTCTTGCATTAATGCGTTGAGCACTGGAGATCCCCTCACTACAAGGGATCATCGCATACTATATCACCGGTGTTTCAAATAAAATCGAGATTGTATAATTATTCGCATGTTCTTTTATGATATACTTAATATATACTCAAATTTTGAAAACTAAAATTGATTGGATTTATTGGAAGCAAAGCTTAATTACTCCCAAATCGAATATTTACGACTTTACCTTCTATTCTCCTATTTCATTTGCTTATCTTAATTGCACAAAAAAGTTTAGTTCTGCAAAAATGGAAAAGGATATGTATGAAAATAAAACTTCCAGAAGAATGTTGATGAGTTCACACTCAAAATTGAAGTTGAAAATTGAAATAATTAGGAAAACAAGCATTATAAGCAAAATGTTTGAATTTTGAAATTGATATGAACAAGTATTCACTCCCTCCTAGCAGAGCAATTCTTTAACTCCTCATCAGAGAGTAACAGCACCCAAAACTCTCAGGAACACAGCTCATAAGGTTTCTTAACGAGATGATGATACCTTCATGTTCGTATTTTATTTCGGTTATGGTTTTTATCTGTTGTGTTCATAAAATAGATCCGAGTTTCTCATTTATACTCAATTTCTGATTGAGTGTAAAGCTAAATACTTATTTTGTTTGTTCAAGCTTTAGATTTTTCAAATAAGTTATTCATATTTTCTATTTATCCCTCTGAATCTTTATCTACCAAAGCAGTTTAGCAACTAGCCTTTAAGCGGTATTTCTTCCTCTTCTGGGAGGTAACCTATTTTCTCTCCTAAAGCTCTATATCTTGAGAATTCCATTTTTTAACTTCGCAACAATATTCATCATAATGCAACAATCACGATTTCTTGCTATGTTGAAAATGACAAATTTCGAGCAGTTCAAGGAGAATAAGCGTTTGTTTTGCAAGCAATTTCTTTGTAAATAAATTGTAATCTTCGGAACTGAACCTGTCTCTCTTCTATTTGTGATAAAGCAGTTCTTTCAGGACTGGATACGCAGTTCTAGAGGCGATTATCATTCTTTTTCTTATTTTGGAGAGGTTTCAATTGATATAGATATTTATTATCTCAATAAATGCAGCGAATTAAAGAGGATGGCAAATGATATGCATTCTGATTACTAATTATTGGAAATTTTCCTAGCTTTATGATATTGCGGTGTTGTTTTTTTTCACTGACTCCTCTCAGGCAATTTTCGAGATAGTTAGGTTTGGTTTAAGAATAAATAGGATGACCGGTATAAGTATTTGTAGCAGGATATCCTTGAAATGGTTGAAGCTGTTGACCATAAGTAGGTTGGAATTGTGGTTGTTGCTGTTGTTGTTCGATAGTGGGCTGATATTGAGGTTGCTGTTGCTGTCCATAGATAGCTTGGTTTTGTTGTCCATAGTTTGCTAAGAGAAAATTTATCAAAATTAAAGAGAATAGAATAAGTATTTACTAAGTTCTACTTGGGGTTGCTGCATGTACGGATTTGGCATTGTCCCTTGGAAAGAATGCTGGAGTTGACCGGGAGCTGTGTAGTGCATTGCTGAAGCCAAGAGTCTGAGCTCCAAAAAACTTTCCGAAGTAGTACTCCTTTTACCTCGTCGACGCCTTGTGTGTGTGTATGTTGCGAATTTCCAATACAACCCTTTGCCGTTCCAAATTTCCGGATTCTCTTTCTCAATGAATTGCTTGACTTTCTTTTTAGTTTGGGCAGAGTTGATGCAAAGGCCAACAGCGGAAATAATCATCGGAATTGAGGCAATGCCCAATAGTATGCCCGCGACAGGGGGGTTACTTTTTTGCAAACCCAGAATAAAGGGCACCACAAACAAGACACAGGAGAGTAATATCACGACGATTAGCCTGGATTGGAGTTTAAAGTTGAAAGCAAGAGGTGTTTGTACCCTCTGCCAGAAGTTTCTAAGTTCTTCATAAGTAAGCCTATGTTGAACAGCACCTAGATCGATATCGTCAGGAAGACAACCATCAAGAAAGCTGTCTGATATCTTAATTGCTCCTGGCTCATAATTTATCTGGTTCATGGATTTACCTTTTATAATTAATGTATTAATTGCAAAGATTTGAGCATGAATATCTAATAAAGATATTATTTTCAAATTGAGTCTGAGATAAACTCATCATGTTTATCTAAGTTCCAAAATTTTATTTTCAAAACGGCAATGCTTTTTCCCAAAACCGATGCCTCTTTTTTTTTTTGATTTGTCGGTGTCTTTCAATCTGTTTAGCAACAAAAGCATAATTTCGGATGAACTCATTAAATTGCTTTTGAGTCTTTATCAAGCGTTTTTTTTTGCTTGGATCGCAGGTGTTCCAAATAAAATTGAGATTGTATAAATATTAGCTTGTTTTGTTTTTTTTTGTTATATACTCGAAATTTGAAAAATTAAAATTTATTGGAACTTATTGGAAGCAAAACTTAATAACTCTCGAGCCGAATGTTTATGACTTTGTCTTCTACTATCCCATTTGTTTTGCTCCTCGTAATTGCATGACACCTTGGTTTAGCAAAAATGGAAAAAGATATGTATGAAAATAAAACATCCATAAAGACCAAATTTCAAAACAAAAGTTTTTCTATGACCAAGATATTTTGAATGGAATTAATTCTGCGTTGTACTTCTGAAATTCCATTGAAGGACTGAGATTGGAAGGATCAGCTCTTAGAACATAATACAGCAATAGTCAATGGACGGATTTGAAATCGAATTCCGAACAAGACTCCCATTCTAAAAGAAGGGGGTCTCTTGGACGTTTTAGGAGAGATACAGAACAACTATTCTGCATAACCACTTTCATAGAGAAAACAAGCGCTTGAAACCGAGTACTTCAATACACCTATTGAATCATCTAGTTACTCGAATAGTTCGATTCTCCCATATTAATAACTGTCCCCTTTCCAAACTTGAATTGCTTGAGGCGTCCATGAGTGATCTGATTTTAGGATATATTAACAACTATTATTATTTCTTTGTTGCGAATATTTCTTCTTCTGATATGATCACATTATTAGAGTTATTTTGATATACAAAAAACTACTCTGATTTAAATTTGCTTGTTGATTATTTCTTATTGAAAAGCCAAGAAACATTCTAATCTTTTCTTTGAAAATCTTATCACTGCCATATTCTCCAAGTTAGGACAACTGTCAATAAGGATGTGCCCTGATTTCGAAAAATTTGGTTTTAATTCCTTGGCTGCGCTTCTCAATCAGAGTGTTCAAAAAAGGAAAATGTGCAGTTTCCACAGACTCGGTCAGGTTTTCTTAGTTAAGCCTAACGCGGAAATTCATATTATAATAAAATTTGATATTCAACATACGCCTGAGATCTCTCAGAAATTCCTTTTTCTTTGGAACAGTAAATACAGGCAACAAATATGTGGCTACAAAGTGTGAAGAAACAACAAACCATAATCAGATAAACTGCTATTTCCTCTTTCCATAGTTAAACTTTCAAATCAAAGAAGCAATGCTAGTGTTGCAAACTATTTCCTCGGATATCAAATAGGATCTTAAGGACTCAATCCTGCCAATCTTTTTCCGAGACTACGACTTTCACAACTCGTTATTTAATTATAGAGATATTTATCATTCCGTTTCTTGGAGAGGTTTCAATTGATTTAGATTTATTTATTACCGCAATGATAAAAGCGTAGCAACTAATATGCATTCTAATTCCAGTATTTTATTTAATACTAATTGCTGGAATTTTTCTTATTGGTTTTCTAACGATAAATGTTCTGTTACAGCTTTCAAGCGATTTTCTTGGCTATTTTTGTTTGGTTTAGGAATAAGTAGGATGACCGACATAAGTATTTGTAGCAGGGTATCCTTGAAATGGTTGAGGCTGTTGACCATAAGTAGGTTGGAATTGTGGTTGTTGCTGTTGTTGTTCGGTAATGGGCTGATATTGAGGTTGTTGGCCATAAACAGGTTGATTTTGTTGTCCATAATTCGCTAGGAGAAAATAAATTAAAATAAAGAGAATAGTTGAAATATTTACGAAGTTCCACTTGTGGAGTGTAATTGATCTGTGGCTGCATGTACGGATTTGGGAGCGTTCCTTGGAAAGGCTGTCCAGGGGCATTGTAATCCATTGCTGAGGCCGAGAGTCTGAGTTCCAAATACACTGTTGTTGAATTCTTGCCCTTGCCATGTTGATGGTGCCCGGCTCGATATTCTGCATATTTCCAGTAAAGCCCTTTACTATTCCATATTTCATGATTTTCTCTTTCAATTAAGCCCTGAAGTTTTTTTTTCGTTTGCGTTGCGTTAATGCACATGGCAAGACTTATCATTATAATTGTAAAGGAGATAAAGAGCCCTAAAATGGGATTCGTTTTCACGGTATCCGTGAGCAGCATTATGAATAGAATAATAACGAAGACTGCGAACACTCCGGTCAACATATTTCGAATTTTGAAGTTGACGGCAAGAAATGATTGCATTCTCATCCAGCAGTTCCTGAGTTCGTCATAAGAAAGCCTATGTTGAACAGCACCCAGATCTATACCATCAGGTAGAAAACCCCCAAGCATGCTGGCCGATATGAGAATTGCTCCTGGCTCATATTTGATATGGTCTACCATTTGTAAGAATTGATAAATTATTGCAACGATATGAGTATGAATGCCTATTATAGAGTTAATTCTTAAATTATTAGTTCATGAGGATGATTTTAATAAACATTTTCAAACTCTTTAATTGGCCTCTAAAAGCGCCAGGATCTCTTTTCAAGAGTTGGACTTTCTCAAACACACTGCCACCCAAGTCTAAAGTATTACATTTGGTTTTGTTTATTTTTCAACTTGCTCTTAAAGAAAGAAATGTATATAATTTCAGATGGCTAATTAATATCGTTTTGTCTCAAAGAAAAACAATATCGTTGAGAGATAAGTGCATACTTTAATTAGTTTTTTGAAATTGAAAAATTAAAATTGGATTTTAGTGGGAGCAATGAGATTGCTTCTCCAATTGGACATTTTTTGCTTTAGCTTCTATGGTAGGATTTGTCTTTGCTCATCATGATTGCATGAAGCTTTGATTGAGCAAAGTTGTAATGAAGAAAAATGAATTTATAAAAGAAAACTTCCAGATTAGTGTATTTTCGATCTGTTGGAGTGCCTGCCTAACTTGAACTCTGCATTTTACTTTTTCAAATCTAGATTGAGAGACTGAGATTCAACTGATCAGCAAGTAACAGAAATTAGAGAGAGTGATAGCAACAACCACATCATAAAATGGAAGGATTTGACCTCACAATCCACCGACCAAAAGACCAATACTCGTGATCTATGAGTAGTGAGTATAAAGTTACAGAGGATAATTACAATTTTGCATAAAAACTAACGGCGAATGGCCAAACGCTTGAAGCAGAGTACTTCAAAACATCTCGAGACTCGAATCGTTTATTTATCCGTTATCAATAGCTGTTCCTTTCATTACTTGAACTATTTGAGGCAGCCATAGAGATCTATGGCTTCAAGAATAATAATAACTATTTTTCTTTCCTTTTTAATTAATATTGTTCTTCTTGAGAAAGACACACAGTATTAGAGTTTACCGAGGAATGAGTTTCAAAAAATTTTCGTTATTTTGACACTTAGATGTTCCCAATGCATAATACACGAAATTTCGTTGATTTGGGATTTTTTCGATATTTATTTCTTATTCAGGAGTTTCTTTTTTCAAAATCTTAACGGATACACTGGAGTAAGGCTATGGTCCTCAGTTTATTCTTATGTAACGTTGTGATTCTTTAGTTCTTGGCTTACGAATAAGTTGGATGGCCCACATAGGTGTTTGACGTAGGGTATCCTTGCTGGGGCTGATACTGTGGCTCTCCATAAGTCGGTTGGTATTGTGGTTGTTGCCCATAAACAGGCTGGTATTGTGGTTGCTGTCCATAAACAGGTTGCTGACCATAGATTGGTTGGATTGGTTGTCCATAGATCGGCTGGCCTGTTTGTCCGTAGTTTGCTAAAAGGAGAAAAGTCAAAATTAAAGAACATAATGGGAATATTTACGAAGTTCCATTTGAGGACTGTAGTTTGCTCCTGGCTGCATATATGGATTTGGAATAGCTCCTTGGAAAGAGTACTGGAATTGACCAGGGGCGTTATAGTCCATAGCTGAAGACAAGACTCTGAGCTCCAAATAAGATACTGTTGTTTTCTTGCGGCGATGACCAGTTCTGACGTGATGTTCAGTATATTGCCAGTACAATCCTCTGGGATTCCAGATTCCTTGATTTTCTCTTTCAAAGAACTGTTTGAGTTTTTTTTTCATCTGCGCAGCGTTAATTATCACCAAAATTATGCAACCAAAGCATGAAAAGAAGAGAGGAAGGATCACACCGAAATTGATGTATCGCCCTCCTGTAGCAGAGTATATGAAAAGAGAAAAAAAGATGACGACAAACATTAAGAGCAAAATATTTTGGATTTTGAAATTGATAGCAACAAGCGCTTTCATTCTCTCCCAACACTGCTTGAACTCGTCAGGAGAAAGCCGATTCTGAACAGCACCCACATCTACATCAGGCGCACATCTCGTAAGGCTTGTTAACGAGATGATAATTCCTCCTGGCTCGTATCTGACCTCGGTCATAGCTTTTAGCTTTTGTTTTAATAAAATAGTTGCAATAAACTGAGCTTGAATCTCTAATAAAGACTTTAATTTGGATTAAGGACAAAATTTGCCTTATCTCAAATTTAGAAACTTCAGAAAGAATACCTCCATATCGACTGTTTCTCGGTTTGAGTCTCTCTTTTTTTCCAAGACAATGCAACTCAAAGTTATTCGGCATATTTTTCTCATATCCAGAGGTGTGATAAATAAGAAGTCTCTTCACCAACCATATTGTCGGGTTACGAGAATTAATAATACTTCTTAACTAATCTTTCTATACACCGCCAATAAAGTTATTCTTTACCAGATTGATTTGCAAGTTCATCCATTAGTTTGGAAAATTTTTTCAATTTCAAATATTCATTCCGGAAGTGGTTCCAAACAAATTAATTTAATAGTTTTCTAAGACGATCTCGATTACAAATAGAATTGATCACGAGCAGGACTCGTATTATTGTATTATTCGTATTGCTCTTCCTTTTAGGCTCTCTATCTTCCGAATTTTCAGCCCCAAATTCTCAGCAATAATAATTTACCAAATTATGATTCTGATATTTTGATGGTTAACGGTGTTAAGTCAAGAATATTTTGTGTGGTTTTTGTTGGTTTGGAAAGAACAGGGAGTACCTTATCAATATTTTAAATTTTAAAGACCAATACTGAAACAACACGAAACAATGACAATGGTACGAATAAAATAATAAACCATGAAAGTTTAATAGAGCAAATCATGTTCACTTTTTAGAGTATTGCTTGGACCCAAAGATATCTAGACTTAATGCTTGAGAAATTTCGGAGTATCATTTTGTGTCAAATTTTATTCTGTTCTGTTTATCTTATAAATTTATGAATGCAACAAGCCGAAAAGAGCAATCGATCAAATAGATGCACTTCAAATGCACCAAGATTCCTTCGGCTATGGCGATCAGGCTCCTTTCATATTTCTTACATTATGAGGAAATAGGCAATCCTTGTTGAGGTTGATATTGTGGTTGTACGTATGTAGGTTGTTGGTATTGTGGTTGCTGGTATTGTGGTTGCTGGCCAAAGCTCGCTAAAAGAAGATAACATGTCAAAATTAACAAACAAGTTGGAATTATTTACTAAGTTCCATCTGAGGAGAATAATTTACTTGTTGTTGCATGTATGGATTTGGAAGAACTCCTTGGTAAGGAGACTGGAATTGACCAGGGGCGTGATAACCCATTGCTGAAGGCAAGACTCTGAGCTCTAAATAAGTTACCATTCTTCGCTTATGGCCAACATTGGCGTGAACATTTACATATTGCCAGTACAATCCCTTGCTATTCCAGATTTCATGGTTCTCTTGTTCAAGCAACAGCTTAATTTTTTTCACCATGGTCATCTGTGTCAAAGCGAGCCCAACCATGCAACCAACGAAACCAATGAAGAGAGGAGGAATTAGAAAAGGGGCATAGTACCCGTAGCTCATAGCACTTATCAAACCGGCAATGGGAAATAGAATAAACAAGAAGATAAACATAATGATAAAGATCTTCTGTCTTTTGTAGTAGATGTCAGCAATCGCTTTGATTCTGTCCCAACAATTCTTGAACTCGTCAGGAGACAGCCGGTGCTGAACAGCACCCAGATCTACAACAGGCGCACTGTGGCGAAGGCTTGCTGGTGAGAAGATAATTGCTCCTGGTTCGTATCCGATCGAGGTCATTTTGTTCTTTCTTTCAAATTAATAAAAATAATGAGTTTTTAATTTTCTTACTGAATTTCGGATTGAGTCTCGAGGTAGATTCATCTCTTTGTTTGAATTTATGCAATATCAAAATCTTTACATTCAGCCTGAATCGTAATTTCTTCAAAAATCTTCCATTCAAAGTTTTTTTTTGCAGATTCTTCTTCCATAGATTCAGAGGCGTATAAATAGAAACTCTCTTCAGCAAACGTGTTGTGAAAGAGCTCACAAACCTACTACCTCCTTAAATTACTGCACATATCTTATAATACGATTGCATAGAAAGTATTCTGGAGCCGGTTCGGTTGAAAGTTCATCCATTCGACTGGAAAGTGTATTTTTAATTTCCAATGCATATTGAGTGACAGCCGAATAAAAGAATTTTAAAATTTTGGAAGAGGACCTTGATTCGAAATAAATTGATTTCAAAGAGTAGCCTTAGTCGCATTGCTTCTTACAAGTCCCATATCATGTCAAATGTCGGTCTCAATTTCGAAACATTAATGAGGAGTTATGGTTCTGTACTATTGTTAGCTACAAATATTTTAAGCAAGGATATGTGTTTTGTTTTTTTTTTTGAAAAGCAAATCGGTAGTGGCTACCTTATCCTGCTCTCCTATTCTTTCTCCTGATTCTTGAATGAAATAGTTAAATTTTCAGTATTTACAAGCCAAAACCACAACTACACCTAAAATGATGGTACTTATGAAAAAGATAAAATATGGAAGTTTTATGAAGCAAAAAAAATCCTTATTTTTAGAATAAGAGGAACCCAAAAACGCGATATCAGCACATCCTTTTATTCTATAGGCTTCTTCTCCGTTTTATGCAAGATGATTGGAATGACTTTTGAAGAAGTACTCACTAATTTGTTTATTCAGCCTGTGAGTACTTTGCGTTCAAAAAGGTCTCTAAATTCAATTTTATTGAGCAACTCTTTACTACTGATCACGTGATCGAAGAGTATGAGTACCAATTGTCCATAGTTTGCTAAAAGAAGAAAATAAATCAAGAAAATTAAAGAACGCAGTGGGAATATTTACTAAATTCCATTTGAAAAGGCTAATCGACTTGCAGCTGCATATATGGATTTGGATTAGATCCTTGGGTAGAGTACTGGAATTGACCAGCTGTCATATTCCATTGCTGAAGGAAAGACACTGGGTTTCAAAATAAGATATGACCGGTTCTGATGTGATGTTCTACATAGAGGCCTTCACGCAATTACTTGGACGCTCCAACAGCAAGCTGAGAGCATTTGGGTATTGGGCGGTGATGCCTGGAATGATATTGATAGCCAAGAATGTTTCGTCAATAACTAAGCCACCAAAAATGTATAAATAAATATTATATTTAAATGGCCACAGCCACGAATATTTCTTTGCATCAAACTTAGCCAAATTTTTCTAATGTTAATTAAGTTAAGGAATTTGAGCATTGTTTGTTGTCAAATCGAAACTCGAAATGCTACGATGCACTTCCGTACCCGTCGCACATAATACTTCTACAATCGGAGATGGGAAATGCAAAAAATAAGACGACAAATAATATGATCACAATCATTTGAATTTTGAAATAGAAAGCAGCAAACGCTTATCATTCTCTCTCAGCGATTCTTGAAAAAAACCAAGAGACAGCCGATGCTGAACATCACCCAGATCTACAACAGGTACACACTCCCTAAGGCTTCCTAATGATATGATAATACCATACCTTATTTGACCTCGTCCATGGTCTTTTTCATTCACGTGATTTAAATAATTGCAGCAATAGGTTTTCTAATATATGTGTCCATCCTGATTTTCGAATTGAGCCCCAAGATAAACTCATCTCGTGAATTCAAATTATATAATATCAAAAGAATAATAATATTTCCACGATTTATCCCTGCTTCTATTTTTTCAAGAGACTTGAATTCAGAGTTATTCGGTTTGTTTCTCGCTTTATCTCAGGTGATATAAATAGGAATCTCTTCAACAAACTTGCTGAGAAAGAACTCACAAACATGGACGATGACCAGGGCATTCCCTTTAGTCTATATACATACTTATGCTTATGCAAGATAATTTAATGAAACTTGATAGAGTACTCACAACTCTGTTTATTCGGCTCGCAGTGCCTTTTCTAGACAGAACATATCTACATTCAATTTACTGAACAGCTTCTTACTATTTATTACGAATTCTAAATGGCCAGGCACCGTTTCATTTCTAATTTAATTATGTTCGTTTGTCTCATTAAATTGACGAACGCATTGAACCGAAACATTAATTGGCAAATTAGAAGCAACTCAAATCAGAATTAAGCATATTGCATCAAGATTCTTTCAGCTACAACGCTCAGACTTCTTTAATTTCTCTTATTTCTCTATGAATAAGTAGGATGTCCAACATAGGTACGTCCATAGTAGCTCTCTAAAATAAGTTAAATGAAAATTAAAGAAAATAGTAGGAATATTTACGAAGTTCCATTTGAGGAGAGTAATTCACTTGCTGTTGCGTGTATGGATTTGGAATAGTCCCTTGGAACTGACCAGGTGCACTGTAGTCCATTGCTGAATCCAAGACTTTGAGTTTCAAAAAGAATTCGTTTGCATGCTTGCCACCAGATCTTCTGACTGTATGTACTACATATTTCCAGCACAGTCCTCTGCTATTCCAGATTTCATTATTCTCTCTTTCAAAGAGCTGTATGAGTTTCTTTCTCATCTGGCAAAAATTCACCAGGAACAAAATAACACTACCAATCATTCCACCCACGAAAACAAGAGCGATACCCCCTTGGAGGGATTCTCTCGTCGCAAAGCAATATCCAAAGAACCCAAAAACGAATAGGAGCAGCATTACGAACCAAAACTTATGGATTATGAGGTTGCAAGCAACATGCGCTTTTATCCTCTCCCAGCAGTTCATGAAATCTTCCTGAGAAAGCCTATTTTGAACAGCACTTGGGTCTATATCAGGCGCAGGTCCCCCAAGGCAATTTAACGGAATGATAATTTCTCCTTGTTGGAACTTTACTTTTACCATTTTTTATCTATTACAATTAATTAAAATAGTGTAATGGTAATTTGATCCTGAATGTTTCAGATAAACTTTATTTCGGATTGAGTCCATATTAAACTCATCCTGTTAGTCTAAAATTTAGAAACCATCAAAAGGACAGAAATTTCCTATTTCTCACTCTAAGTCGTTTTCTTCAAAGACACTTCATCCTGAGCCCTTTTTTTCCCCTCCTCCCTGGAAGGTTATAAAGAGGTGGTCACTTAAGGTTTCTCTATGTTAGAAATTCCATTTCAAAAATTCGCAGAAAGAATGATATCCTAATTAAGAATCCGTTCTTTTGATAGGTGCTATACTTTTAAAGTGGACCTGCATGTGCATCTCTTTTGATTTTGCTATCCAAATAGTCTAATCAAAGCACAGCACTGAGGACACACGCTTGAGGTCACACATTGTGGAGCAAAAAGATTCCTACTTTTAAAATACGAGAAACTGACAAATGAGCGATATCAAGACATTTCCTTTAGTCTAGAGGCTTCCTCATGCATTTTATGCAAGATCCTTGAATTGACTCTTGAAGAAGTGTCTCACAAATCTGTTTATTTAACTTGCCAGTAATTGTTTTACACAAGAAGACATCTCAATGCAATTTATTGAACGACTCCTTGATATTGACTCCTCAAACTAATTGTGTAGGTATCATTTCATCGTGAATTTAATGATGTTCAGGTTGTCTCATAAAATTTATGGATGCAAATCAATAACGAAATCAATGTAGGTCTGATTCGATTTGAGAGTATTATACTAAGATTCCCCCGGCCTACACGATCAGATACATTTAATTCTCTTTTTCTTCTAAGAATAAGTGGGATGTCCAACATAGGTATTTGTCATGGGATATCCTAGCTGAGGCTGATACTGTTGTTGCCCACAAACAGGCTGATGCTGTGGTTGTCCCCCATAGTTTGCTAAAAAAAGATAATAATTCAAAATTAAAGAGCATATTGTGAATATTTACGAAGTTCCATCTGAGGAGAGTAAGTTACTTGAGGTTGCATGTATGGATTTGGAATGGCTCCTTGGAAAGAAGACCCGAATTGGCCGGGTGCGGTGTATTCCATATTCAAGACTCGAAGCTCCAAAAAACGTTCCTTTGCATATTTATTTGTGGTATCACTTCTCACAAGATGTTCGGCATATTTCCAGCTCAAGCCTTTGCCATTCCAAATCTCATGGTTCTCTTTTTGGAAGAACTGTGTGAGCTTCTTTTTCATGTTTGCTTGATTCAGGTGATGCAAACCACAGCAGAGCAAGAACGCCACGACCATTCCAATGACTATCTCGAGCTCCACAGAGACACGTTTAGAGGCCGCATAGATAAAGAAAAAAAATGTAAAAAATATTAGGATCAGGATTATGCCCACAACCTTTGTTAGAATGAAATTGATTGCTGCCAGCGATTTCATTCTTTCCCAGCACCCATTGAATTCATCCTGAGTAAGTCGATGTTGAACGACATCGAGGTGTACCACAGGTGCCACTTGCTCAAGAAAGCCTAGAGGAATACCTATTGCTCCTGGTTCGTATGAGATTTGCTTGGTCGATCTCTGAATCATCAGTAACAAATAAAATTATTTCGCGAAGCTTAATCGCAAAGATATTTTTTTTTATTTCAGCTCGAGTCTAAGGATGAGTCCTTGAAATTTATTCAAATTATTTAGATTGTTCAAATTTTCCTATGTTCCTATTTTCAGAAACACGGGCGATTGTCCATTTGTTCTGCTGAGTATTTTGTCTACAACATGGTTCAATAGAAAGCTTGCTCGGGTACATTGTCTTTTCAATTTATTTTGAAGGTGTTCATCAACTTAATATGTATTTGATTGAGAAGTTGCATATCAGCTATTTCTTACTCTATTAAGCAAAAGTGTCAGAGCTTTTATTTTTCATAGTTTCAATTAAATCGATTTTTTCCCCCTCTTAGCGAACGATATACGAAATATATCCAACGAATTACAATAATTATAGCCGATCTGTCTCTAGGTAAATCAGGAAATATTAATGATTCTGATTATTCTTCTCCTGAAAGTTCAGGCTCTTTCTTTCTCTTTGATTTAAGCAAGATTGTTATGACCAACATACGTAATTGATCCTTCAATAGATCCTTGGATAGTTGTGGCTTGGTATTGTGGCTGTTGTCCATAAACAGGTTGTTGATATTGTGGTTGCTGTCCATAGATCGGCTGGTTTGGTTGTCCATAGTTTGCTAACAAAAGATAACAATTCAAAATTAAAGAAAATATTGTGAATATTTACGAAGTTCCATCTGAGGAGAGTAAGTTACTTGAGGTTGCATGTATGGATTTGGGATGGTTCCTTGGAAAGAAGACCCGAATTGGCCGGGTGCATTATAGTTCATACCCAAGACTCTGAGCTCCAAATAAGCTACCGTTGAATATGCATTTCTGTGATGAGATCTGTGATGTGATCCATGATGAGATCCGTGATGTGATCCGTGATGTGAACCGTGATAGGCGTTAGATTTCACAAGATGCTCAGCATATGTCCAGTACAATCCTTTGGGATTCCAAATCTCTTGATTCTCTTTTTGGATGAAATGTGTGAGCTTCTTTTTCATTTGAGCTAAATTCATGATTAGCAAAATAATGCAGATAAAGCCTGTCACGAAGATACTAAGTATGGAACCGATCCCCAAAAATGCACCTCGAGAGCTGATAAGGATGAAGATAACAACTGCAGCAATTACTGCAACCAGTATTCCGAACAAAACCTTTGTTAGCATGAAATTCACTGCCACGAGCGATTTCATTCTCTGCCAACACTGATTGAACTCGTCCTGAGTCAGTCTATGTTGAACGACATCGAGGTTTACCACAGGTGGGAAGCTGTCTAGTAAGCTCATAGGAAAACCTATTACTCCTGGTTCGTATGATACTTGTTGGATTCCTCTTGATATCATCTGTAGCAACTAATTAAATAATTACTGAGCGCAGCTTAATCTCAAGATATTTTTATTTCCGCTTAAGTTGAGTCTGAGGATGAGTCCTTGAAATTTATTCAAATTTTCCAATGTTCCTAGTCTCCAAAACACTCACGGTTGCCCAAATGCTCGTCTGAGTGTTTTTTTTTTAAACTCCATGGTATTTATCGACAATTTGCTCGGATATATTTCTATTTCCAATTTATTTTGAAGGTGTTCATCAGCGTAAGCAATTCATTTCAGAACACCTACTCTGAGACGTTATTGAAAATTGATATCATGAGTTTGTATGTTTTTTCTCCAACATTTTCAAAAATTCAATTGTTTCTTTATTAACTCGTTTATGTTTCTTGATCTATCGAATCCTGGAGACTAAAGTAGCAGAGAATCACTTGGTAAGCATTTTTTAAATATATCTTATAAGATAATCCAATTTGAAAGAACTAAAGTTGAGATCAATGGATGTTTCGATATTTACAATATTTTCAATTCAGAGTATTGGAACATTAAAGTTTGCAAAATCAGTTGCATCACTCCTTAGTGCTTTAGTGGTACGTATAAAGCGACCAGAAAGTTGCTTAGGAGTTAAAATATTGATAATTGTTAATTGGCCGGCACTATAAAGGCATGTGAACTTCATAAAATCAACTCTTCTGATCAAAAAATTGAAAAACTTGGTTGCTGGTTGAAAGGAAGCAAATTCAGTGCAGAAGAGTAAGGGATTTGCTGTTTCTTGGATTCTTTATATTCACACCTGGTTAGATTTATCTCTTCAAAATTACTAGAAAAGTAAGTAGTATCTCTCGATTTATTTAAATTGGCACGTGAGCAGTAATAAAATATAATACCGATTGAAGAGGAGCAGATATATGATAAAAGAAAACGAAAGAACTATTGTTGGAAATAGTACAATGTAAATTCTCTTTAGTAGAGAGAACTAATGATTCCAAACACTCTTCTAGTCGTCCGGAAAAGAAAAAGCTCAATGCCAAGTCAAAACCGTTCGTTTCTACTGATGCAGCCAAGACAGCATATACAGAGTTCGCTAACCAATTGCATAGGCGCATAGAAATGCTAAGATTGCATGCACTCGAACGACTGAAAGAACGAATGAAAGCATCCCTGGAAGAGCTGAACAACTATGTCATCCATTTCAGATCAATGATGGCTATAGCTCGTGTAAATCCTGAAGAAGCATTTGAAGCATGGGTTAAAGGTGGCTTTTGTGACAAGTACACTCATGATTAAAATACTTAACTGACTTTTCATGCCTAGTATAGAAATTCTGCAACTAATAGGGAAAGAGATTTTAGAAAAAGCATGGAGTAATAGTAAAAGCTGTAAAAAAATTGCGAAATTATGCGCAATCATTATGGGTGATAGACGATCTCCGATTAAAAAAAACTCTAACCAACAGGTATAAGGTTAATAACGATAAAAATACTCAATTATTTCTCTAGTTCTTCAAAAAACTTATAATTCGATCGGTTCAGTCAGAGTTCGATGAGACCTATTCTAGTCCTAGGAGACTCTTAACAGAGACTCAGCGAAAGAGAGCATTAGCAAGTGATTTCTATGAATATTCTAGAAAGTTACATCAAATTTAGATATCGAGCTAATTGGCGAACTTCTGCTTGTGAAATTCATTCCGATAAAAGTCATTGGATATTGCACCGATATCTTGCTCACAAGATTCTTTCACAATGTATTGGCAGACCCGTTTTCATTCGCAGCACAAACCAGAGACTTCCCTCTCATATCATTAGTCCGGTTATACGAAATTGTAGGAGAGTATTATGAACGAAAGGCCCAAATTTCAGACAAAAAAGAAGAACCAATATACATTCAAATTGCCATTGCCTGTGAGAAGACCAAGCAAAGAAACCCTCTACACATAAATAATAATTCCACTGCTCAAGTTAATTTTGAGATGCAGGATTATTTTCCTTTAGACGAGCTCTTCACAGGGTATAATCACTAAATTTGCTTCACTCCTTTATCTTGAACATATAGCCTGCAAGTCCTCCTTGACAATGTCGAAGTGAGTGGAGATACTCGCACTATGATTCAAAACCTCTTCGAAAGGAGGAAGCAAAGATGGAAGCCAATGACTGATTGTAGCTACTGCAAAATTATGTATTTTGAAGATAATATTTACAACAATCAAAACTGCGATCATAAATTTTGCTATAATTGCTTCCTGAACTGTGTGGAGCACTTTTCTGATGCATGCTTCTTTTGTGATACACCTTATAATATAACTCGACTCGGAGAGTTCTTAACACGGCAATCTGCAAAAGAAGTATGTAAAGAGGAATGCCAGAAACTAGAAGCCCACCAAGATGAAGAAGTTAAAAGAGAGGTCCCTGACAACGATGACGATCAATGCGTCATCTGTTTCTCTAACATCACAAAAAGTAAATATTCATTTTCCAGCAAATATTTAATATTTCTCGAAGGAGAAATCTTGAGATTACCTTGTGCTCATTACTTCCATTTCAACTGTATTGCAAATTGGATAAAACAAAGCACAACATGCCCGATTTGTCGACTAGATCTGACAGAAGTCGAATAAGCTTGAGCCTCAGGGTAAAATGAAAGCTTCATCATATAGCATTCTTATTGGGCTACTGTTTATCACTTCTATATGTTAATGCCCTGAATTTAAGAATTTTTCATCAAACTAACTTACTAATCTTTACACAAGACATCTTTTAAAACAAAAAAAATCATCAATCTATGACATCTAGAGAAAAGCATTTTAATCATTGTGAACAACAAGTTCCGCTACTTAAGTTTTTAGCGGTAAATTTCTAGCAGCATCAATAACCTCAATAATTGTTTCAGTGTATTTAACTGATAACGCTGTCATACTCGGAAGCAAGTTAATCACAAAGCAATTTACAAGGATTTACACAAGTAATGGAAACATGAAGTACATTCTGCAGAAAGTGAATTAGAATATATACAACATAAATTCATCTGATATATTGACATAGCTCAAATTTATAAATTTTCTCAAGCTAGTAAACCACTGGTAATTCTGAATTACATCAATTAATCCCGAAACCCTGAAATCTTGCAGAACTCTGTAGTTGCATCAATTTTGAATGCAGATTCCGATCTTTTTCCTGCCATTGCTTATCGCTGTTAAAAATATACCAAGTAGAATCGAGCACCAAAAAAGACTCTCGAGTTAAATTGGATATAATCTCCAGGAGCTTGAACAGTATGAGCCCGAAAAAGCTGAAAGATGCTCCAAGGACATATACCTTAACCATGCCATTGGATTCAGATCTGAAAGTACTGAGAATTTCTCTGATAAGTATCGAAAGAAGATGCAACAATCCAAATGCAAAAATAATGAACATTATCAAACTGATAAATGAATTAATTTGGTCTTTATTAAAATTGCTAAATATGAACCGATATTTAAGATTTATTTTCATTTTGTATTCCATTCCACAGATCTCGCAACAAATCGCTTTGGTCTCTGGCTTCCAGGCCGATACTATTGCTTTTTTGAGGCATTTACTGTGGATATAAGCAATTGATCCTTTACAATCGCAGGGTCGTACAAATGTATCTCTCCTTGTCTTCCAATCTTCGGATTCAAGACAAATTCTGCATGTTGTTGGTTCCTGGTTTCTTTGAACGTCTTGAATGGAGACTGTTATAGTTGTATTATCATTGTAAAATATTGGTTGCGGAAATTTTTGAGAGGAAGTATATGACATTGTTCAAAATTTAATGTAATTATTTCTCATAAAAAAATATTTGTTCGATTCGATTATGAAAAATATTATACCTTGTCGTAAAGCCAGTAAGAAAAATTCTCTTGAGATGGAGCAGCTCACCTGTGTTAAAACTGATAGACACTCATTTTAGAAGCGATCAATTGTAGAACGGAAATGGGCATGCATAAGCAACGACTACAGTGAAAACTCTAAGCTTCATAATTCTCTCTATTATATTGTAGACTTGCTAAAAACTCTTAGGTGAACCTTTGTTGTCTAATGTCTAAGGCAATTAAGACATATCCAGCAATTAGTTCAATTCACTCGCGATTGCAGATTTCTAAATCGGGACTATCACGTTTCCTATAACTCAAATGAAAAAAAAGAGGTTAAGCAAAATTTCCAATGCGATAGAATGCGTTAAGAGACCTTATGAGCTAGCAAGAGTCTTTTTGTTATTTTACCAGCTTTTGAAATATCCTTGGAATGTTTGTCACAACGAGTTTCTGACACCGTGAAACTTTACTAACCTCAGTTCATGAGTCAATCCTTATTGATGAAAACTAGCAGGATGATAATGATATGAAATGATAGGAAAAAAAAGGGGTAGATTAATTTAATATCAGAAAACTTGCTTTGTTTTAGAATAAACTCGAAGGTTTTCTCTTTTGAAAATAATAATTTCATCATTTACCACTGATGAGCTCACCAATTTTCAATTGATACAAAATAATAATATTAAAGCAGGTATTTTGAAATTGATAAAAAAGTATGCATGATCGTCTATAACAACCCAGAATTGCTAGAAACCTGACGATGAAATACAAGAAAGTTCCGATTTCTTCAGATCATTGTCTTCGGCAGAAAAAGCTGGCGAAGTCGCCATCAATAGTGTGTTACTGGATGCTACACTCTCGGTCTGTTTATAAAAGTATTGGATGATCCTAGGGGCCAGTCCATAAACCAAAGCATCGAAAAATCCTTGCAGCAAGAACAGATTAATCAAAATCACATGAACAGTATCACTCGTCTGCAATCCCAGGTTGGCAGCGGTACCATAAAGCAAAATTGGAAGCCAGCAAAATATCACAATTGCCGGATAAACTCGAAGTACAAACAAATCTTTTGCCTTTACATTCATATAGTGACTCTTCGCTGCAAATCCAGTAAGCAAGCTCCAGACTACGCTGAGGATAACGCATAACGTAATAGGCAGAGTTGGCGCAATAAGAAAAGGCACGTCAACTTTGTCTGGATAAATTCTATGTACACAACCCTCACTTTCCGAGTAGATCACCAAGTCTAATAATATCGACACAAGTGCAATACCACCTGAGAAAGCTGCTGCAATTCCAAGATACCACTTGAAAGCTGTTGCCAGAATTTGCATGCTTTGTCTTTTCGTTATTATGTAGATTGCATGACCAAAGAAGGTCCCCCAAAGCAGAGAAGACACCAGTAAAAAGAGCACAATTGCAACCACTAATCTGCAACTGAAGTTATTTGTTGGTTGTGAGATTAGACTAGAGAGTCTTACAAAATAATACATGGTATGTGTTACGTTCATCACTAATACCATTCTTCCCAGTGGCCGGGCGTGTATTTTGTAAATCAAGCCCACGATCACGACAAGTGAGGTTGCAAGAAATGACGGAATTGCTGTAATGGAGCGTTCTATGTCGCTCGGAATAAATGAGATACTAGTCCATTCAGTTTCAAACATCGCAAAAAGATCTTGAGTGGAAAGTTTAATTTGTAAATTAATTTTATTTGAGTAGTCAAATGAGAGTTTATTACTTGGATCTTTCTCTCGTTTTTCGGCAATTCAAAATGAAAACAGGACATGGGGCTTATTTCATTTTGAGAAAATCCTTTTTGAAGCGCTTCTAAACCTTGGGTTCATTTGTTGGAAGTGGTCATCGAAGAATTTGCTTTGAGAGTTATTTCTTTGGTAAAATAGTGTCAACACTCTCTCATAAGAATGTGGTTTTCGAGAACTTAAAGAGAAATAATATGTAGTAGACAATGAGATCATAGTTAGCATATTATTTTAAAGCAAAACCACTTTAAGAAAAATTCTGACATGCTCCCTTAGAGAATAAGTTTTGTATTATTTGGAACAATCTAGAGATTATTCACAGTATCACTATATCCTTGGGTTGTACTTCATCTTATATGAGCTTGCTGTATAAAATAGTAATAACTCAATTATTCTCATGTAAAGTTTCCAAATCGACTTGAATAATCACAATGTCTAAATTGTGCTTAATTATGATTCGGCGGACTTATTCGAATCTAAATCCCTTTCTTTTCCTTAGGTGATCGCATTTCTTTACAACTAGCATATCTTTTGATCCGATTAAAAAACGAAAATTTTATTCTCAAGATTTTAATCTATTGCCGTCAGAACTAATACACTCGCTCATGGAAGCTCAGTATGATATCGACTCTAAGCAGTATTTTCGGAAACCCGCGATTGAAATGGAAGTTGAGACCTCTTCTACAGAAGAGCTCATTTGTAATTTCAACAAATTCGAAAATAAATATGGAAATTCTGTTACAAATAGTTTCTGACACAACAGAACTTTTGGCGTGTAGTTCTTTCAAGAAGAACACAATATCTCTACATGAGGTTCAAACGGGGAAAACTTTACTGACTTTTCCTGGTACTCAAATGTTCAGGCTACCAGAAGCAGGTATCTAGCTACGTTCCTTTCCTCTTCAACTAGCAATACAAAGAGAACACACATCTTAGAGAGATTCCGGGCACATCACTACTGATATCAGCTATTCACAAGTGCTTCACAAAAGCACAATTTGAGGTCTATGATATTTCTAAAAAAACTGGAGTGAACAAAATCTACAGTTCTGAGGAGTTTTCAGGGAGTAACTAGACTTCAGTTATGCTTTGAATCCAGTCTTATCTGAGCTCTTGTTCTTTAAACCTATTCACTTTGAAAAACGCAACTAAATGGTTCATATAGAGGTAGGCCAAGGAGATATTGCTTATAACAAATCGAGGAACTTGCTGGCACTCATTCCAAAGTACAACGAAGTTTCCTACCATCTTTTCGAAATCACCAACAAATATTCGAACCCTGAAATATCATTGATCCGCAAAACAAAATGGCATTCAGAAAATAAAGGTTACAATATTGGAATAAATTTTTTTGGTGTCTTTTTAATAATTTCTTGACGCTGCCCAATTCATTTCTCATAACAAATAACAATTAGATGCAGTTGTCAGTTTTGACTTTGATCCCGAAGGAAAAGTCATGTTGACATTGGATTGGTGTGGAATCTGCATTTTTTCAGATGTAAACTCGAACTCCACGTTATTTTCTGCTCAAATAAGCGAATCAGGAGGTTAAACTCAGTTATTTTTCTTAGCTGTGAAATTTCAAATAGGGTTTAATTCCAAATGTCGATGGAGCCCCATTATTGGCGATCCAACTGCTTTTTTTTGCAGATATAACAGGAAACTATGCGTTATGGAAGCAGAAAAGAAAGTTTTCACATTAAAAGAACCTATCTCACTTGGAACCAATAGTAAAATTGAAAAATGAATCTCTTGAAGTGAATTTAATGCTATCAGGTATATATTGGATAGATTTTAGTCCAACCGACGGCAATCTCGTGGCGGCAGCAGGCACTTCTAGATCGGTACGAATTTATGATCGACGTCAAAAGGCCATCGCAAAAGATATAACTCTAGACGGAGAGTTTGGTAAACTGGCGAGTTATTTGATTCTTGAATTTTCTCTAGACTTTATTGAATGCGTTAGATGGAACAAAGCAGCAACATTGTTGGCTATTGCCAGAGAGGACAGAACAAATAGTCTAATTGATTTTGCTTCGGAAAAAATTTTTCATAATTTCGTAACAGGAGACCAAGGTACTCAGAATTTCTTAACAAAATTCCTTACAATAGTGTATTAATTTACAATTTTTGATATAGAAAGAGCAAGTTCAGTCTGCTTTATATAATATCACGCATGCAAGAAGGAACAGAGGAGAAAATGAAATCACAACTATAAAATAATTTCTTTATTTTGAAAATATGAACAGAATTTGGTTAATTGCTGATTAGCTTTAACTTCATTGATTTTCAATTTCTGTGAAAACAATCCTTTCTTTGAACAAAATCATTAATCTTTATGCCGTTAGATTGAACATCAGCCTCCTGCTGTGATAGTATCTCTTTTAAAAGAAAAATCTCAATAAATCTTATGATTTCCAAGGGCAAGCTCCATGTTCTCATCTCCAGTGTGAAGAGCAAATCCCAAAATAATAAATATGGTTTTATAATTTAAGCTCTTTAGATGCAGTGAATAAATAAATCAAACAGCTAATACAGATATGTTTGATCCACAATATAATGGAAAAGAGGTTTTACAATACCTGAGCAAATACAACTTCTGTGCAATTAAGGAGCGAGGATAAAGACTTCTTCTTGAATCTTCGATAGGCTTCGATTTTGGAGAGCTACAACACTCTATCTTCAACTTACGATCCTCCTCCTCATTAATATATCTACACAATGTCAAGGGTAGAAGAATTTCTCTCAGCGCCTCCATCATATTCTTCTGGGTTATAGGGACGCTGACCTTGTGAATATTTGTTCAATAACCCTTTATTCTGCTCGATTCTTTCTTGAGAAGCAGTTCGATTTATTTTTGACTCTTCAGTGGTTGTTAAATCAGCCATTCTGGTTTCTATTTGGGGGTGAGGAGTCTTTCCCTCTTCTCTATCCTTTTTGTCAGTTGACTCCTTATTTTTGGCTGGGTTTATTTTTAGTCGCGATTCATAGAAATCGATTAGAAGCAACGGGTCTTTGGTCCTTAAATCAATGCTAGTAAACGGCGTTGGATACGGCTGAACACCATTTTTCCGAGGCTCCCATTCTACAAAACAGAGAATGTAGTTCATGTCTCCAGCCGATTCAAATTTGGCATTGATGATCTTTTTCGATTTATCACCATAGTTATAATTCCCTTGCAGTGGGAGATCATCAACAGAAGTGTTTCTTTTCGCTGGAATGGAAACTTCGTTGCTTATTTTAACTTTTTTAGTTCCTTCTGAATATTCATGGGAAACTTCCATGTCTGATGCCGATTCATTACCACTATTTGCTGCACTCTCTTGATCTGTACCATCTTCACCATCCTCGTTATCAATACTCATTTTGCCTTTTTTATTCGATTCTTTTTTACTCGGTTTGGCTTGAGTTTTTGTGCTGATGGTCTTGGAGCTTTTACTTGGCTTGGCCCCTTTAGTGTCTTTAGTCTTTGCAGGTTTATCGTTGGATTTTCTTGGAGCTTCCTTAGATTTCGTTGGCTCCTTCTTCTTGTAATTTTTTTCGAATTCCTCAATCATCTCGGGGACGCTGTCGAGGTGAGCGACTGGTTCCCACGTGCATTGGTTTTCCGGATACCCTTCCCATTTGATTAAATATTCTACTTTGCCTCGGTTCACTCTTTTATCTCGAATTGCCTCAACGGTGTAGATATCTTCCCCTTCTGATTGATTTTCTCCATCGCTTACATCGATTTGAATGGCTCGCGAATCCTCTCTAGGGCGAGACCCTTCATCTGATCTTCTCTGGTTTTTTTGCAACATTTAATTTATTTAATTTCAAATGCGGAAAATATTTGCAAATAATTGAAGCCATACCAAATTTGCTATCTTGCTCGAATAATTAGCCAACCTACTATCGAGTTGAGACCAGTAGTTAGTCAGAGCAGAAAGATTTTGATTTTTAACATTTTTCATCATGCTTTAATTTTCTGAAAAAAACTATCTATGAATTAGGGATTTACAATGAGCAGATTGAAAAATATCCTGAAATAGTCAGTCTTCTTGTTTTTCGCTCGTGCCTCATTATATGGCTATAATGAGTGAAAAGTTCAAACATATGATTTTTCAACTCTGAATGCTCCTACTCTTGAGTTCAAATTTTTTTCGCTTCATTCTTTTGGGAAAATAAAAGTATACATTATCAAATTGAAAAGAATGATGCTTTTTCACTGGAGAAAAAGAGGTTTATAGTGAATTGCTCTTAGAGTCCGATTGAAACCATTTTTGTGAGTTTGATTGTATATGGAGATTTTAAAAAGCTTTAGTAAGTAATCTCTAAAAAATACTCTTAATTCCTTCATTAAACTACGGCATTTTAAGAGATCGATGCTCATACAGAATAAATATAGTAGTGAAATTGCTTAAAACATTCTAGCAGGAATATCTTTCTCTGAAGAGTTCATTCATGGGAATTTTGGACAGAGTTGTTTCATTTATTGAATCAAATTCCCAAAAAAAAAAAAGCTGCCTAATTACATACTATGCAGCTCTTTGTGAAGCACTGCAAACACGCGGAATCAAAAACTTAGGAAATTGTTACGAAGCCATATTTATGCGATATTAACTCTGAACTCTGAAACTTTTTTATTTAACTCTTCCAACGCTGCCTCAGCTTTACGAAGATATTCTTTTTCATCTTCAATTTGCTTTTCTCTGAACTTTATCATATCAAGTTTCCCCTAACCACAGTGTATAAATTTTCAAACCTCAAATGGCCTTACCGCAACAGAATAACGGAGCTTTCCAATCACCCAGTAGTAATTCCTCGTTATTTTGGCTATCTCGTTGAAAATGGCTTCATATTTGGAGTGCTGGAGTTCCGAACCAGATTCAAAATACTCCAACATTTTTGAAAGCATCGAATGATTAAGCTTTTTGAGTTCTTCCTTATAATCAATACTTTTTCTCATGAAATAAGCTTCACTTTTCATAATTTACTTTTCGGATTTGAATAACAGGTCGTCTTGAATGTCAAATAAAACTTTTTCTCTTTCAGCGGGATCGAACTGTTTGAACAAATGAATTATTTGTCATAAACGCAACATATACGCTCTTTCTATCTCCAAATGTGTAGTACTCAGTGAAATGTTTTTTAATTTTGTCGATATCCGGTGGAGCGAGTCCTTTTTCTGTCGCCGCTTCTAAGTAGTAGCTCGGAGGATCCGGGAAAAGTTTTTCCATATTACCAATAAAATTCCTAATTTAAATATAGCAGAAAACACAGTTCAATAAAGTTCTATGCTAAATAAAATCCCGCTTTGAAATTCTTTCAGCTGCCGATTGCTATTGGTAGCTTTCTGGGAGTTCTGTCACAACTGTGCTATCGAAACTGCTCATTATTTTTCATTAATTTGCTTTCTCAGAAGATCATGCGCTACATGAAATTTTTGTTGAATTGTAACTGAGGATAAAATCTACGACATCGGGTGTGTATTGATGGTTAAATGACTGTTGATGTAATTGAGTTTTACTTCGAAAATGAAGAAACCCATCGTAATAAATGCCTTCACAAATAGAATAATATCTGAGGCTTTTAAAAGAAAGCTTTTACGAGCATAAGATTTATAAAATATCAAACTAATTGATAACATAATAGCCACAGTCATCTACTCTTTTCACATAGTTAGATATAGGCATTACTTCCAACGATGAAGTTTTTTGTTGAAATATACTTAGAAAAATATTTAGGTCTCAGAAGCTGAAATGCAAGGTTAATAGAAACATCTCCTACTAAAATCAAAAAATATTACATTTCTGCGAGCCACAAAAGTTTTCGTCTCTCCCTTTCTTGGGCTGTACTCTTGTAAAAATCATCTTATCACTATCTTTTAATTTGTAACCTTCAATAATTTTAACAAATTCCTCTTTTTTCTTTTGCTTCGTTGTCTTTTTTACGATCCTCTTCGAGGAAGCCTTGCTGTCTCTTTGACTATCTTCAAGCAAATAGCTTTCAAAAGTTTCAAATCCTTTATCCCGTCTGCCCCCTCCACCAGATGAAGTCATAGGCGAACGTGTGGATGCCTGAGTTTGCCTCGCTAACGGCGTCGAGGTAACCGAATTTTTCTCTTCACTTGACTCTTTTATCAGATTGAATGAGCGAACTTCGAGTGCTTTTGCTTCTGTTGATTGACAGCGACGATCTTTCTTCCCTGATTTCGTTTCTTTTGAACTAAGGGTCGCTGGTTTTTGAGCTCTTTTCTCGAATTTTTTGTCTTGTGTGCGTCTAGGCTTAGACTTTTTCGAGCCGTGTTCCCTGAAAGATTTAAATTCATCTTTATTATCTGATAATAAGGATGTTAAGCTCTGGCATTTAGAAAATTTTAGGTCCGTCTGATTTTTTGGTGTGCTCACTTCTGATTCATTCTTTTTTGCACTCCTGGGAGTGCTTCCTTGCTTTTTAAGATAAGCTTCCAAAAACTTATGTGCAATAAACAAGCTTTTCACAACATCAGTCTCTCGCCCAGTGGTTTTATTGCGAGTGATGTCTTCCTCTTCGAGCATCTGAAGTCTTTTTTGAATTGCGGATTTTTTAATTGGGATCTTTCCGATTTCGCAGTCTTCTTGAATGCATGCGAGGTCAATTCGTAATGGATTCGGCCGATTTTTCTCCAAATTACTAGGTTTTCCGCCTTTGGACTCTTGTGACGAAAATTTGGATTGCTTCTTTGTGAGGTCATTTAACGAAATTGTTCTAGGCTCGAAGCGCTTGGTCTCTACAGAAGCTCGCCTTCTAATTGAAGGCTCAGCAATAAAATCGATCGTTTCGAACATATGGTCGTATACCGCAGAAAGTCTGTCGCCAGCCATTATGGAAGTTGCTGATTTTGGCGTACTTTTCCGGTCTATACTCATATCAAACGACTCTTCAGGAGATTCTTGGTCTAGCTCTTCAATGCTGGCTATATTCTTAAAAAGCATTCCTTTCGATTTCCTTTTTCCTCTCTTGAGGTTATTCAGATCAGGTAGCGAAGGTTTGATTTCCGGTTCTCTCTCCGGCTCTTTGTCAAGATTTGTAGATAGATACTTTGAGCCTTTCCGACTCGCAGCCCTTTCTCCATCGCCTTTTTGTGAAAGGTTGGACCATTTACCAGACTGATTCGGCTTCTCGCTTCTAACACTGGCATTTTTTAGAGATTTATAGACAGTTGCTATCAATTCCAGTAGTTTTTGATTTGCCACATTAATGATTAAATCATAGATTGATTCAATTAGTCCTTCCATGAGATTATGGCAATCCAACGAGGTTGCTTTGAAGGAAAATAGTTCGAACATTTTTTCAATTGATTGCTCGCTGAAATGAGGGAAAATTTTTCTGAGGAACCCTCTCAGGATCTCCTTTATTTTCTTTTGATCTTCACTGTCATCTAAATCCGTAACTTGATACTTTTTGAACGCCTTTGTCGCGTATTTGCGAAATCTCTCCACGATTAACTCTGGCTCAAATTGATTCTTATTGAAAGCTGCTGCCCAGATCGTATACTCTTCTAATATCTTGAACCGAGGCAAATTGGTGATAGATTCAGCCTCTTTCAACAGCGCATAAAGCGAGCAATGCAAGCATATTCTGTAAGAGATCCACCACAACAGCTTATAGGTAAGGCGAATAGTCCTATCTTCTCTTTCTGCGCCGTCTTGGACTCTGCATTTGACCAAAAGTTCCTTCAGGATCAGTTGAAGTTGCTCGGCTCCAAAAGTCGAAAGATGGGTGTTTCTGAAGAGAATGAGCGCTTTTTCTAGCGATGAAAACGAAACCATGGTTGGATAATCATCGCCATTGTACTTGCAACCGATTATTATTTCTAATTTATCAAGGAAAGAGTCCTTGGAGCAAGGAATACGTTCTTTCTTGCTATTCAACCCGCAAATAATTTCCATATTCGCAAGCCTAATCGCCACTCTTTTCTTCATATACTCAGAAAAATACGACAATGTGATTGGGAAAAACCTCAAATAATGGATATAGCTATGAGAGCCGATTTGGTTGGCGTTGGTCTCTTTGACTGAGAGGACTGTAAACATCCCTTTCTTCAAAAATGGTTCGAGTTGGTCATTCGTTGAAGGGTTCAAAAGTGCTATTTTGTTGTATGTTTGAAACTCGCTGGGACAGCTAATCTCGAAAGACTTTCGCACTTTGGTTTTGCCCATGTTTTCTCGAGAACATAAGAAATCTAGCATTGCTTGAAATTCTTTCATGCCAAGTTGATGCGTATATTTGGAGTCAAATTGGCAGTGGAAACTTTGGTAGCTAGAGTAGAATTCCCCAGGCATCAAGTTCAAGAGACAGAATGTGAATGTGTAATCGACTTTCAGGAGAGAGAGTTCGGGTGGATTCATGGAACTTTTGGGACCTTCAAACAGAGAATGTGTTTTCTTGGGTGGATCTTCATGATGTTTGGATCCTTGCTTCTTGTCCTCAAGCTCTTTATAAGCGGTCAATAACTTAAGAACGAGATCATAAGCGAATTTTGGATCATCGGAGGTAATTTTTTTCCCATCTGTTTTGGTTTGGAAAAGCCCGTCCTTAGAAGGCTTTGAAAATCCATTTGAATGGACTATTTCGAGGTTGGGCATTGAACGTATTTCCATTTTGCAAATGGGTTTTTGAAATTACAATAAATCGAAGGTCTTTGTTTTCAAGTTAAACGCTCTAAACAGGGAGCGGAATTCGCGAATTAAATTTAAAAGATTTAATAGAAGCATTTTAGTTATAAATGTTTTCTCAACTGCTCGTCTTTCCCACGATATAGAGAATTTAAAATTATTCCATATCGCCGTGTAGTCGTCTAATATCAATGTAGATTGTGAAAAAGGCGAAGAATCGTACTATTCCATTAGAAAGCGCAATAGTAAATCGCACTGAATAAAATAATGAACATTTTTCATTAATCAATCAAGAGCATGCATATATATGCATAGTCTGTAGATTGGTCAATATTACGAAAAGCAGCGACAAGTGTTACTAACTTGACGCAGTCGAATGCAAAGAAACCGCTGAGCAATTATTTTCGGACTGTTAAATTTTTAATTCGATAAATATAGTGATTTCTGCGAAATTAGCTATTTGAAATTTGGATTCTCGATTGTTTCTTTTTTCAAAGCTTGCTTTTTCATTTCTCCTGTAATAAACTTTTAGAGCGAGCATCCGCTGGCCAATATTGAAAATACTGAAAAAACTTGCAGCTGAAATCAAAAGTATGAGAACAATCTAGCGATGATCTTTAGAAACTGAATAAATTCTTTTTCTGCTGTGTGTGGGTGCTCCGGATATTTTTCCTTGGAAGTTGGGAATCCATAGTTCGCAAATTTGAAATTATTTCGGTCTTTAATTTAGTCATGAGGAGACCTTTAAACTTTTAGCTCGATTTCATATTTTTTGAATACTCTCTCTGCCAACGCTTGAGAATTTTTGAGATCTCAGTGCCATTGAACTACCCGCGAAAGAAACAGGATTGATAACCCCAACCAGTCTCCTATTGCAGCACTGCTTTCCCGGCCATAATTTGCTAATAGCTCTTTCATCAATTATTCAAGACACAATCAAAAGCAGATTGGCATAGAACCTTTTGAAGATACATGTACAATAAAATGCATCTTGAGAACATCAATTTATCTATTGTAAATTAGCAATGGTAATTCTTGGGAAAATGAAGTACCAATTTTCTTCAATTTCGGAGCTTTCTTGCTTAATAAAAATCAAGAATAGTTCCAAATCTGATACCAAAGATTTCAAATTTATTCAAAAAGGCAGAATATTCTTTTAGGTCTTACTCCAGTTGAGGAACTCTCAGGCAGGTTCTTGCTGTTATATACAAATAGAAAAATGCTTTGCCGAAAAACTTAAATATTTTTGACCCACCGTAGCTGTAGTAAAGTGAACAACGACAAAAATGTAATTCGTGTAGTTTTCTCAGAAATTCATTAGAAAACCATTACAGATCCGAAACCATCATCTTAGAATTGATAATTGAATTTTGCTTCGAAAAGTCTCCACTCAACGCAACGAATTATTGAAAGAACCCAACGTATAAAGCTTGAAGATATTTCATATCTGAAAATTTCAAATCAGATCCATGATTTATCTCACTGAACTTGCCAACAACAATCAACCCTTTCCTGGCTCTCTATGGCTTAAGCCAAACTAGCTTTGCTGACCTACTTTCAAGGAGAAATAATTTTTGTTTCTATAGATGAAACCGAACAGAGTATTTTATTCCAATACAAAATTTACCAGAGCTAATAAATAACTGTTTGCAACTCATAAGAAAATAATAATTCTTGTCTCAATAAGTTGAGATCAATCTAAAAATGTTGCCACAGATTAACGCCTCGACTAAACCCATCTCCTCCGAGAACATTGCTGCCAAGCTCATCCTCGAGGACCACATGAGGACAATGCTTTCAAAGAACGCCAATCATAACTACAAGCCATGGAAAAATAAGTGGGCTCCCTCGAATCCTCACTCTCCTTTCGGCGATTTCCCTCCAGAAAAAATGTCCAAAACAGTCAAGCCACCAAAGAAGCTCCCTGACTACGAAACCTCCCAGGCTGCCACCAAGAACAGTAAGACGACTCCTTCGCTTTCAGGGTATTAATCCTTTATTTCGCTAGATTTCTATACTCTCAAGGGTAATGGCATTGGAGGAAGATCAACATCCTTGAATCCCAAGAAAGAGTTTTTCAGCGCCCCAAAACCCGTCGCAGGCGCTTTTTCAAAGAGATCTATTGTTGCTTCTGAGTTTAGAAGGTAAATCACTCCAAAATTTAAGTTACAACTCTATAACACCCTTCAGATTCTACGACAGAGGCGATATTCCAGTCAGAGTCGACCAGCAAGGTTCCGTTATGAAGGTTAAGTGGAAAATCTCCCCAGAACAGCTCGACTACCACCATTACTTACCAATCTTTTTTGATGGTTTAAGAGAAAAGATCGACCCATACAGATTCCTTGCTATCATGGGAACTTATGAAATGCTTGAGGCCGGCGGTCCAAAAATTCTTCCAGTTATTCCTCAGCTTATCATCCCAATAAAGAGTAAATTCTATCATTTGTAACTTCCTTAAGTAACCGAAAAAATTTTTATCTAGCTGCATTGAATACCAGAGACCCAGATGTTATTCAAATCACACTCAAGGTGCTTCAAAAATTAGTCCAGAGTGGTGAGATGGTCGGAGAAGCTCTTGTTCCATACTATAGACAGATCCTCCCAATATTCAACCTCTTCAAAAATAAGAATAGAAACCTTGGTGACAAAATAGACTATAGCCAGAGAAAGCAAGCGAACCTTGGTGACCTTATCCAAGAAACTCTTGAAATTTTCGAACAGACTGGAGGCGATGTAACTTCTTTTTTTTTAGAGATATATTAACTGTGCTATAATATAGGACGCGTTTATTAACATCAAATACATGATTCCAACTTATGAGAGCTCTGTTATCAACTAGAATAAGAACTAAAACTCTTACTTTGAGGCAACGGTGAAGTTACTCAAGGCGAAGATCACTTGAGAACGACGTTTTTTGGCGTTTAGACTGATTATTCATATTTTGTTGACTTCATCCCACAGCTTATTCGTATTCAAGGTTCTAATATGAATTTTTAACAATTGAAAAATATTAAAATAAAAGAAATATAACGTGAATTTTGAAGAGGTGTGAGATAGATTGGTCTTTAGAAAAAAAGTATATTAAATATTAGTCATCAGAGAAGACATCTCTGATATTAAATTTTTTAGTTAGTGACCAAAGCACAAAGCAAATAACATCAATATAATTGATTATTGCTAGCCGCAGGTACACCTCCTAGACGGTAATGCAAAAATTCAAACTGCAGTGATTATTTGCTGACTAAGGGTTTTTTAATATAGTTAGAGCCATTTCAACTTCCGTAGAGCAACTCATGATGATCAGAATTTGGGTTTAGGGTTTTGAACTCACTCTGTATATCGAGATTGTACATTGGAAACGAGAACATGAAAAAGAACACTATTGTCTCAAGTTAAATGATGCTCTTTTTTTGGTTACACAATGGATTCTTTTGATCGCATAACACTACTCAGCTACAAAATTTCATGTCGAAAGGTTGCACCTTCATAGTTCCTTTACGCCACGTATATATATATCTATCCCCGTTATCATTTTTGTCTTATTTTGGAAAGGCGCAATAATATTTCCAGCCCGTTTTTGCGAATTAAAACGATTTGGTGTTAGAGCGAAATTAGAATTGAATGTGATAAATCAAAACTGTTATGTTTTTAGATAAAAATGTGAAGGGAAATAGCATCCTTTCATACCAGTCGCTTGTGATAGCTTGTGATATAGCGAATGAGGATCCCCTCATTCTAATTTATTATTCTTAAAATTTAATGCGTTTACCGATTGATATATCTAAATGAAACTTGCCCTATTTTAATGAGCGCTTATTTAAGCTCTTATTGAGTTGAAAACTCACAATATTAATTTAATTCAAGATGGAACAAGCTAAGCCTCATATTACAGCAGAACTGGGACAGCCTATGGGCTACAACAACCAGCAACCAATGTATGGTGGTCAGCCTGGGTACAACAATCCACAAGGTATGGTCTACCAGCAGCCAGTTAGTATGCAACCAGTTATCGTTGTGGGAACTCAGCAGCAACCACAACCACAGGTACAGACAAAGACCGAAACTTTCCTTGTTGATGTCGAAGGAGACCACGTACACATCAACTGCTCCGCCTGTGGGTACAGTGGAGTTGCTCACAGTTATCTCGTTAACGGAGCTGGTGTGTGGATCACAATGATCATCCTCTTCTTTGTGTATTGCCCACTCTTTTGGTTGCCATTGGTACTGGATAACCTCAAAGACAACATATTTGAGTGCCCGAAATGCCATCGAGAACATTCTCGAAAAAATGTTTGTTAGAACCTTGGAAGTTATAATCTCTCTTCTGAAACCAGATAGCAGTAAGAATGATGGTGTTTCAGCGTCTGGCGTACATATTCACAATATATTGCGTTTTTTGTTTTTGTTTTGGTGAAAAAGATCTTTCAGAAGAAATTAATTTGGTTGAATCCTTTTATATTTACATATTCGTTGACAATGACCCCTACCTGAAGAGAGATTCTTAAACTCTATTTCCAAATACTCTCAACTAATTTTTGTATAATCAGTGTAAGAATTCTTTTAGAATCTTTTACTGTCTAATGAAGGCGTGTTTTCTCGTTTGTTGGCAGACAGAGCCATTGAAGGCTCAAGATATTACATTCATGGTTGAAGCTTATTATATTTATTGTTTATCCTCCTTCTCTACTACAAAAAGACTCTAATTTCTCGACACATTTAGATATGTTCTCGAGTAAAAAAAGCGAGTAGAGTGGAACCTGAAGATTGATTTAATTTCGATGTTATAGTATTCTTTTACTATTCGTTTTCAATAGAGCTATTCTATTCCACTTTTTTTTGTTGAATTAAGCATTCAAATGCCTGAAATTTAGAAGGTGTCATACAATTTCCACAACATAAGTATATATATGTATTGAAATCAGGTTCTAGAATTTTCGGTAAGGCGAACCGAGTGTGGAATTTTGAATACATTAGAGTGTGATTCTCAAGACTTTGATTAAAAATCAAGAATGAACCCACTCATTATTAATATCTCGAATGAAAGAGTCTATCTCTATTGCTAATCTCGAACAACTATTGGTTTACTTACTAACCTTTACTTTTCAAGGTCATGTTTTGATATTTTATATGATAATTTTTGCTGAGGAATCAATCGAAGAACTAAAAATCTATCTGAGAATCTCATTCCAAAACAAAGAGGCCATTGTTCTAATCGTTTTTTAGACCGAAAAGAACCACTGCTCAATTTCCTACTAACCGTGACTATTTTAGCTTTTCCTCAGCACAAGATTGCTTTTCTTTCCTGATTCTTTCATTCCATCTATTTACATCATCTTGAAACAACCTACAATTTCATATACTAAGAAAGGTTTTAGTTCCAGAAGAAGAAATCTAATTAAAATTCTAATAAACACAGAATGAATAATAACGATTCTCAGTTTTAAAAACTTTCCCATTATAAAAGCACTATATACTGGAAATTTAATTTTCCATTAAAAGAAAGAGACCGTTCCGGAAACCCCAAACTCAGTCGAATATGGTGGAAACGAAGGACCAGCAATCGAAAATACCCGAAAACTCAGACCAGCCAGTCATTATCGAAGAGAAAATTTCCAAAGTCAACGGAGACTTTGCGATTAAAAAATACGCTCGTGGAAAAATGCTCGGAAAAGGCGGTTTTGCGAAATGCTATGAGGTCACGAACGTCGAAACCAAAAGAGTTCAGGCCGCCAAAATTATTGCTAAGGCTTCTCTCACAAAATCCAGAGCCAGACAGAAGCTTATCTCAGAAATTAAGATCCACAAGTCTCTTCACCATCCCAATATCGTGAACTTCGAGCACGTATTCGAGGACCAAGAGTCAGTTTACATCTTGCTCGAGCTTTGCACGAATCAAACACTTAACGAGCTCTTGAAACGCAGAAAACGTCTCACTGAGCTTGAGGTCCAATGCTATGTAGTTCAAATTGTTTCTGCTCTAAAATACATGCATAGCAACCGCGTTATCCATCGTGACCTAAAACTTGGTAATCTGTTCCTCTCAGGCCAAATGGAGATCAAAATCGGTGATTTTGGACTTGCAACGAAACTCGAATTCGACGGTGAAAAGAAGCGCACAATTTGCGGAACTCCCAACTATATCGCTCCCGAGGTGCTCGACGGAAAGATAGGGCACTCGTATGAAGTCGACATCTGGTCTCTCGGCGTCATTTGCTACACGTTGCTGGTAGGCAAGCCTCCATATGAAACCCCAGACGTCAAAACGACATACAAAAAAATTAAAATGAACTCTTATTCTTTCCCTGACCACGTGCCTCTCTCTGACGCGGCAAAGGGACTCATCACACGTATCCTGAATCTCGACCCAGCTAGGCGTCCTTCGTTGGATGAGATCCTCCAGCATCCTTTCATCAACCACGGAGGCACTATTCCTAAGCTTTTACCTGCCTCCACTCTCGCTTGTCCGCCTTCTGCTTCTTATCTCCGTCAGTTCCTTCCTCAGAACGGCTCGCTGAAGTCTTCCACATCTCAACAGAAGATGCTGGATACGACCCCTATTGATAGCAACAGTCACGTGAAGCTGCCTGATAACCAAAGAAATAACCTGATAAGCACCCAAGCTCCTCTGACAAATAAAGACTATGGCAATACCAACATGAATTTTAATCCAACCCAAACAGCAAATAATTTCAATAACACTAAAGACTCGAATATGAAGTTTGGAACGACCCAAAAAGATTTCAAATCGACTCAGAATATGAAAACTACCAACAATTTCCAGAATACAATGAGTACAGGCATGTTAACATCTCAAAAGAATTCGAAGGCCTCGGAAGTTTGGGTGAAGAAATGGGTAGACTACTCCTCTAAATACGGATTGGGATATCTTCTCTCTAACGGTGCCACAGGTGTGTTTTTCAACGATTCTTCCAAGATCTTGCTTGAGCCTCACGGAGTCGTCTTCGACTATATGGAGAGAAGATCGACGGACAAACAAGACATCGTAACAACGCATACTCTGACAGACTATCCAAAAGAACTACAGAAGAAGGTCACGCTTCTTCAGCACTTCAAGAGTTACTTAGAAGGAGACGGAAAGAACGAGGGTGAAGTCAATCAGTATACTGATGACGAGCTGAAGAAAATTGGAACTGTTTACGTGAAGAAATGGATGAAAACAAAGCATGCGATCATGTTCAGGCTTAGTAATAAGATCGTGCAAGTCAATTTCACGGATAAAACGGAAATAATATTAAGCTCAGAGAATAAGATGGTTACTTATGTGAATAAAAAGGGAGAGAGGTCCAATTATCCGTTAGCTAGTGCATTGGAGAGCAGCAACACAGAGATGGCAAAGAGACTGAAATACACGAAAGAAATTCTGACTCACATGCTAAACACAAACCAAGCTCAGACGCAAGCAAATGCGAATACGAACACTGGTGGCGGTGGCCAAGGTGGCAATCCGGTGACAGAGAGAGAGCATTAGTGGGATTGCTACAAAGAAAGATTAAGTAAGAAGAATTATTGGTAGAGAGCGGTAAATTTAGAATTACTAAAGAATTTAAGTGTATTTTGAATTTTATAATCGAAAAGAGCATTCTCTCCGCTGCGTAATTTCGTAATGTGTGTGGTGTTCGAGGAATCGAATAAGAATTGCTAGGAAATTAAGGAAATTTATTAAAAATTGGTTTTCGTAGTGATGATATTTAACGCATTCAGTAAAACCAAGTGAAGAATGTTTTTTGCTGTGTTTAGAGCAAAGTTTTCAGTGCCAAGAATCAATTGGTAATAGATAAATGCACGTTCTCTCAGTTTTTTGGCTCGGCTATTAATATTGCGGAATGTAGCCTATTAGTGGAGTTGCTTGGATAGTTTTGTTCTTTTCTTATTTCTCATTTTCTCTCTCTCGCATGTAATCCTTTTCAATGCGGCACTGTACAATGTCAAACTACCTTAGTCTAGAGCAAACAATATAGCTAATGATCTTAGATAATAATTTAATGTTTGAATGAGTTTTAGGAGGGCATTCTCAAGTAAACCTCAACAGTTTGTTAGTTATTAGTTTGAGCTCGTCATACTCAAACTCACGGAAAGCTTGAGATGTTTTGGTAATTTGCGGCTAGATTCAGCCTTTTTTTTACAAGATAAGTACTGCTGAACATGGAAAAGGTCAGCCATTTTGCTGTTTCAGTATTGATTCGATTCGTAAAAATAGATAGAATATTTGGCACGAAAATTATTCGTTAAACAAATCTAATTTAATTCTTAATTATTATTTTCACTGAGTTGATAAATTGTGATAGTTCCAAATCAGCACGTAAACATCAAATAACGGATTATTATTTTAATTTCACTTTCGTGGATATATATCTTCCTCATCACTACTTTTCAGGGAGGAAAAAAACCAAGCACTCGCCTTCAACATCAAAGTGGCTAGTAGAATCTTTCAAATAATTGGACAACTTTCATCGTGATTCTTTATCCCACAATATTATCTGAAGGAAAAGTGCATTCAATGAGTACTAGTCGTAAAACTTCTAAGGTGAAATATCTTACTGAAAAGAGGATCTTATTACTGTAATTGCTTGCACTAATTATCCGTTTACTCTTGTGAGAAAATTCGAATTATTAAAGAACGACGCTGTGCTTTTTTCTTATTTTAGTTATCGTTAGAACCACTCAATATTATATACCCTTTATTCAGCTCTTTATAAAAGCATTTTTTAATCGAAACAATCTTTACAGTAGCACCAACCGTTTCAATGTTCCCAAACACCGTAACCTCATCTAAAGTCTCAGAAAATTCCACCAAGGAAATTCTCGAGTCATTCGTTCATCAACTCGAGATTCAAAAGAAAGTCACGACGATGTTCGCCATTCGCGGCTTACAAGAATATATCAACCAAGTCACCCAATTCTCAATGTTTCAAGAAACCCTTCGAGCGCAAATAATCGAACTCCATAAGGCTTTGAATCCTAATTGCCCTAACACACAACAAATGAGCCCTCCCAAAAGAAGAGATTTCTATGACGAGCAAGACTATATGAAAAGAAACTTACAAAAGCTCATTGAGGAATCTTTCTCGCAAAGTCCTCAGAAAAACAGTGAGACACGCTCTGCTAACGTCAGTTCTAAAACAATTGATGAGGCGTCAACAGGCAAAAACTTATACGATTCAAAAAGCCTTGAGGCTCTGCTTAGTGAATCCATGCTCAGAGAATACACAAAAAAGGTCTCTCGTTCTAAACATATATCTAAGGAAGAATTCCAGGCTTTTGAATCGGCTAATCATGTGAAGAATCGGGCTGGTCCTTGGAAATGCGAGCATCAAACTCAGTTTGCTCGAGGGTTCTGTCAGGAATGTTTCTATAGAGTCAAGCATCAGAAGGTAAAAATTATCTCTCTTGGCATCAAACCGATGGATATTATATAGAAAATCATTGGAAAAACTCCAAGCAGCAATGGTCTCGTGTCAATGAGTCAGCAAATGGGAAATGGGGTCAAATTCACATTGAAAAAAAGGGACACTCCTAGTGCTCAAAATCAGTTTAGGACATCACCAACTATCCCCGGTAGGTCTGCGGGAACAGTGGCAGGAGTTAAAATGGAAAATTAGGGTTATTCTTGATATATCTTGTGGGAATGTGAAGTCGTCTCTTTTCGGGTTTGTTGGTTTGACGGTGGTTTTCAATCTACAATTTATTATTTACGAGCTTCCGCAATTTTTTTTTTTTAAAAACAATTGCTTCATATCCTGTTTTCTTGTGAAATATTCTACAATTTCATTGTGTACGATGTGCAAACTACTAAATTACTTTACAATTGGAGTTGAGAAGGCTCGAATTATTTGAACGGAATTGATACAATATACATATAACTCACTTTCAATATCAAGGATAAGTTACAAATAAAAGCAATTTAATTTGTCTACGCTCACCAATTGAAATCACTTTCTACAAAATTTGTCAATGAATGTTTTTTTGTTTCATTGTTCCCAAAATAGATTGAATTTATGATAATATCATATAATTCACTGTACCCCTTCTGCCAGTTAAATCCTTGTTGAAAAGCTTTCATTTCGATGTGCCTAGATCTCCGGTGCTTTTTCAAAATAAAGATTTTCAGATCAACAGATCAACACATACAACAAATTCTCTTTTCATACTCGCAATGTATTTGTACCTCTCACATAAACACTAGTGATTCCTAGTTGGAGGTCTTTGGGCAAATGAGAAGAAACAATAGTTTTTCTCGATTGGTAGATTTTTGTTTTTTTATGATTACTTATTTGCCGAGATTTCTTGGATTCACATACAATTTCATGAGAATCGCCCCCACTCTAAATCAACAAAGAAAATTGTGCTTATACAGTGCTTTCATTTTAGCAATTCACCATTGGCTCAGCATTTGATTTGGTTTTCTACAATTTCTATTTTTTATAATTTAATAGAGTCCAAAAGAGAATGCTTGTACATTGGAACAGTAAACTCGCAAGCCTCCGATATATAGGTTCTGACCAGAATCTTGAAAATTTTGTAGAACTCTTACCTTTGAAACTCGCACTCTTGATAAATTTGATAAACCTAATACAATTATATTGAATCAAAGCATTCCCAAAACAGACAATGGACCATAACATCCCTCGACCCAAATTCTGCCTTGAAGACCAACTCGATTCGACCAAGAACCAAATGCATGCTGCGATCAGCAATAAAGACCTGAAGACAGCGCTCAAGCTGATGGATTTATACAATATTCAACCACATGAAGAATGCTCAGTCAAAGGCTACTATTGGACGGCTCTCCACTATGCCTCCCATTTCGGCTCAAAGAAGATCCTCAAGCATTTTTGCAGATACATTCACCAGAAGTATCCTGCCGATTTCGTTGACATTATCAACGTTACTACCAAAGAAGGTTGGACTCCGCTTATGATCAGCGCAATCTACAATAAACCCGATTGCACAAAAGTTCTTCTTAAAGCTGGAGGCCAGAAACTGAAGGCGAAAGACAAGGATCAAAGAACAGCAAGCGATCTTGCAAGGTATTACGGATGGAAGGATCTAGCAACGAAAATAGATGAGAAGCTTTATGAGGTTGTAAAGGATGATTCAGCAACACCAATAAATGCCCTATTTTTATCAAAAGCAACTAAAAACGGAACTGGTGCCACCACTACGGGTGCTACATCTTCCACTGCTGAATCAGGAGATGGCGATATTGAATCTCTTGACCATTTCTACGACCTCCTGAAAAACGGGACAAGACTGCCATGTTTGATCTGTCAGCTCGAGACCGGATGGATCCAATACACAAAATGTTGCGGGCAGCCGTTGCATTATTGGTGTATTGAAGGTAAATTGAAAGATTGCCCAAATTGCAAAACCAGTGGAGTTAATCTCATTAATGAAGTCCTTTATCCTGAGAGAGCTTTCAGCGTTGAAAACTAAGCCGACTTAAAGTTATTCCAGTTGAATTATTTGAAATGTGTGCGAAAAAACTCCTATTGGTGTATGTATTCTTGTGTTGCAGTGTTTGTATGGTTTCGTGACAATTGGATTGTCCTTATCAACTGATAACTGAATACATATTTCAATGAAAAGCAGCAAATACTTGTCATTAGTCGGAAATATGGATTTGATTAAAGCAAAATATAGATAAGATATACGGGAGCGCCTTTCCTAATGGATTGAATAGTGAAATATAATTTCATTTTTCCATATTCGCTAATAATTACAGCGCCTATAGATTGGCAACGACTTTTATCTTTTTAAAAAAGTGCAATTTTCTTACTGACACCTTCAAAAAGCATCTTCTGGCTTCAAGTTACCAATAGCCACTCTCTCAAAACTGGTTGTCTTATGATTTGATCGTCTACAACGCGAAACCTTCACAATATATCTTTTGCTTTTTACATGAGCTCAATGTAAAGGGAAAAGCCGATTCGTTTGAAACGCCGGAATTGGTATTTCAAGCAATATTATTTTGTAACAATATATCCTCCTAAAATTGTAAGGTTAACAACAAGAGGAAACACCAAAATAAGAACTGAAAAAAACAGCCAATGCGTACTCAATTGCTACACAAAGATTATGCAATCTCAGATCTGAGATACCCTAAATCAGAATCATCATGATAAGAAATAGCTGTATTCGCAGTCTCTCCAACTGGTTGATATCTCTGCTTCTTTGGGAGTCTGAGAGCCAGGAAAGATTTATTTTGAGTTCTGAGGTCATTGAAGCAGCAGAAATAAGAAAGGAATCCGACAACACCGAGAATTACAGCCGCCACGAGGATTGTGGTACCAATACGAGAGAAATTTCTATAACTTGAGTATTTAGCTGCTGCTGCTTCCGATACCTCTGGTAAGGCTTTTCCTTTAGATTTAAGGTACCCGTCAGTGTTGATCCATTCTTGCAACGCAGAAGCTTTCCTGGATCCTTTATATTCGTAATACATACCATCAATGAAATAAAACACTGTAGGGTAGCCTTCAATGCCAAATAAATCTTGGAGGTACAGCTCAACTGTGCTAAAAGTTTGGTTAACAATATGATAGTTAATTGGATTTACCAATCAACGTCTCCCACGCCAATTTCACCTCGCATGTTGGTCGCGAATTTCTCATAAGTTGGTCTAAAAGCTTGGCAATGAGGGCACCAAGGAGCGAAGAAAAGCACAACAAATGGAGTTTCGTATGTAATATTGGTAATGTTGATCACGGAAAGATGTGTCACGTTGCTGTTTTCCGGGCTTTCAAAGCCTGCTGAAGCGAGGGAGAACGAGAGGCAGAGGAGAGCGAGAAAAGTGAGCTTTTGCTGCATGCGTGATGCGGAAAAAATTGAGTGTTTAGCTAATGTTTTATTTACATCCGTTTCAGAGATTGATACACAAATAATCAATTGCGTTACCGTTGGAGTTGGTACAATCGGTTTTGGTTTCAATTAACGCAGAGCAGTTAAAATTTGAAAATGGCTAGTATATCCATCTCAGGAGCGGGTAGTTCCACTTTGAGAAGATAATGGAATGAGTGCGACCGGGTTGTGCGAGTTGATCAATAATGATGCAAGATTTTTTAAATATATGTTGAAATCCCCATTGAAAGGTATTCGAACAATTTCAAAATTTTCAACCAGAAACGAATAATTTTCTCAAATTTTTCGAAGCATGATGGAAAAGAGGCCTGACTGATGATACAGAGACTAGAAACAGACGCCTTACATCTCTGGTATGTATCGTATCCGGATGAATATACTATTTTTCTTCCACGATTTTGTTACCCATTAAGGTTTTCTGTTGAAGAATTCTGTCCTCGAACAGACAAACTGAGTCAAACAACAAAAATGAATTAATTATCGTATATTCAACATGTTAACTATTATTATTGTTGTACTTACTTGCGTACTGGATTAAATCCAGCAGCATTAAACATTACCTTAGATATAGCTTGATTCATTTCCAACCATCCTTCAACAATTTTCAACAAAAAATTATTGTATAAGAATTATCGCTAAATCTATCTCTACTTAGAGCCATATAATCCCCTTAAGCTTAAGCTCATGTTTAAGTTCGCTTTGTCAGGAAATTTACTGATGAAACTACTTATATTATTACTTGTTTTACAGCAAAACACTCGAGCCATTTAATTTCAAACAATTAAGCAAATGTTTGATATAACTGAAGGACCATCAAAGCGAATCCAAAGACAAATATTATACCATATACAAGTGAACCACTCTCCTTGTCCTCCTCACTAGTGCCAAAGCAAGCCCGGAAATGCAAGCAAATAGGAATCACATACAAAAGACCGAATCCGCAAACCGCTCCATCAATGGCCAATAACGTAGAAGGGAAGAGGTTCAAAAGAGCTGCTCCAAGCATAAAGATTGTCTGGACTATGTTATACAAATAGAACGCCCATACTGGTTTCTCAGCAGTTCCAAACGCGAGCTCGAGAGTCTGAAAAAGGAAATGAGATACAGTTTCAACCTTCAAATTTTACTTGGTTTCTCACAATGAAACAAATAATTGGGATAACTGTGCCAAGATGTAAGAGCACGAAAGCAGCCGCGGTAATCATGAAGTAGAATGAGAATTTCTCATCAGGAGTGTAACAGTCCATCAGTGTCTATCCAAAATTTCGAGTGAATTTTCGTAATACCAGAAAACTTTTTACGGATGATTCATGGGCCTTGAAAGCAGAAGCACTGCATTTGGGTCTCCAAGAAACTGCCATGCCTCCGAAAAAACCCACGATGAAGTATATAAATGAAGCGAGGGCATATCCCAGACCGAGATCTCGTGTATTCATCTTGGCATTTCTATTATACCTCATGATTTGGACGATCGCGTTGTGGATAGCAAAAGCAAGGGCGAAAATTCCGCAAATTGTAATCACATCTCCTGAAACCAAAGGAAAGGCAGTACCTCCATTGTCAGAGCTTAGTTTGTTATAATAACAAGGATTAGATTATGAATATGAACTGTCCGAAGCTTACCCGACAAAAGAGACTTTTCCTCTGAAGATGGCTTCAAATCCGGTGGCAAGAATGAAGAGCAGGAATACAAAAAGAGCCAAAATTCCCAAAGAATTCAATCTCAGGATGAACGAGAGGTTCTTCGCGGAGAAGAGAATGAAGCAGGCGACGATCAGGATGATGGCGGACCATTGATAGGAAAATTTCGCAAAAGTAAACGTCGCAGGTTCCGGAAGACTTGTTGCAAAGCTCTTCAAAATCGCGTAGAATGGATTGCTGTCAAGAATGAATGATTATATAGGTCTCAAGAAACTCATTTACAGCATCAGGATGAAATAAGCGACGCAAAGCACGAACATAAGAGCTATTGAGCTGAGCAGGAAGATTTGTCTCCATCTTTTTCCTAAGAGTAGCTTGGGTGAGATGATGACATCGACTTTGAGCTACCCATAATTCTTTCAAGAATTTCAGAGAGATCTCCTTCGTAATGTAGCCGATGGATAATACAAAGGTTGCAAGTCTTAAAGTTGACCCATCCAACAATAATAATACTGACTAATTATGAGCATAATATGTTTTTTCAACCGGATAGAAGAGAGGAAATTGATTACGTATAGATGGGATCAAGCCTGCTTGGAGAAATTGTAAAGGTGTGACCAACATCGCGGTTCCGACCATAGTATTAGCGATGCTGAAAGATAGATGTTGTTATAGTGAGCATGGAAGGTTTTTACTTGAAAATGGTGACACCAGAGGGTTGCTTGGTGGTCAGAAAACTTCGAGTATTTCCCTGACCAGCCAAGCTTGCTTTAGCTGACTCTGCGTAAGCGTTGTCGCTGCTTTTTCCGTAGTCTACTTTACCGAAACCCATTTTATGTTAGCGCAATTCTTGAATTAGTTATCTATGACTAAATCCATGAATCTTGGATATTAAAAAGCACCGGATTGTATCGGGCCTTAAAATTTATAGCTATTTTTGGGAGGTTTTTCAAGAGTTGAAGTGAGCAGCGTTTAAGTAGAGCATATTCGTAAACAGGAGAAGAAGCCAGAAGTAAGAATAGATTAAATAATTGTACCCATTTCATAAGTAGAAAAGGGGATTTTGCTACATTTCCTGTTTATGATTCGATATGTTTATGAGTTTTCTTGGAGTTTACGAACTAAAAGTGAACATTTCATGCAATACTATGAGTTGAGTAAATACAGTTAAGATGTCCTCAAATGGTATTGTACTTTGTTCATTGCGTCTAAAGTGCTTAAAACCAAAACAAAAAAAAATGAGACACATTATTAAATATGGCACTGCTACTGCATCATATAACTGCTCGATTGGAAAATAATTCAAAAGGTTTCGACTCTTTGAGAGATGAGTTTGTGAAGAACAAGCAAAAAGAGCTTTGTGACTCCTAAAGCAATCAAAAAGCAGTTATTAATAAACTCAGCACTTTATCACAATAGTTCAATGAGTTTTGTTGAATTTGATTCGAATAATTAGCAAAATTTGAAAAAAGTACGCTTATATTTATACGCGCAGATCTATTAAGACATAAACTTTTATTATGTTGAGGAGCAGACTGAGGTCTTAGAATTATTGGCCAAAGCCTCAGAAAAGAAAAACGTCAGAGCAATAATTCAAATTTTTGAGCTAGAATCTTGATAGTAACCATTTGTAAGCTCAAAATAGAAATCTCACTCTCTTTTTTTTTTCTCTCTCTTTCTATTCGCTATTTGTGAAGGATACTCTTCGTGCATCATCTTCGAAGAATTCATTTGCTTAATTATTTTTCTTTGAAGATATATGAAAAGAGCATCTGCTAGCGAATTTCAGAGCCAAAAAAGGAGTAAGCACGAAACCTTTCTAATTATTCCTGCAAATACATTCATAAGAGGCCTTAAACTATATACTAACTAAGAGAGACATTGTTTTTTGGGGGGAGAAGATTAATTAAATATTGAATATATAGAAATGACATTATGAAATTTACTCATGCAGAGGATACGACTTAGCTAACCTAACTAATATGAATTCCTAACCTAATTATATAACTCAATTATGCAGATCAACAAGATATGCAATATTTATTTATTGATTGATTGTTAAATCCTAGCCTTGACTAGCCTTAGGATCCTTAATCCAACCAACGGAGAGAGATGCCTACCCTATCAAGACCCCTACCCTAGGAGATTCCTCGAGACAGTATGCATCATCACAGGCAATATGCACCCATATGTAAGAGTCCTACATTCCCCAGCCTCGTGTGCATCACACAGACATAGAGAAAGCCTCCTCATTATACATATTCATCATGCAATAAGCAGTAGACTGAAAGCTTAATTACACCTTTAAGCTTATTCCAACATAGTAGCAAAATCCGTAAGCTGAAAAACTGACATGCATTAAGTTTAACTTCGAATCCAAAAAGTAGCCTGATTCTTACGTCAGTAATTCGTTTCTGAATCCAGAACTCGTTACTGAAGCCTCCAGAGACTAGTTCTCCGTGTTGTCTTCCTTCTTATGGCTGATTAAATTTGAAAAATCTTTAAATTCCTTTAAATTCGTAGCTGTAGTAGTAGGTGTGATCATCAAAACTCTTGAAATCATCAAAACTTCTTGAAATCGTCCTCCGTCCGGAGAAGCCCAGCGCCCCGTTGATTCGTAATCTATCAACGTAAATTGATATCTGCCGTTTCCTATTGCTAGTTGCAGAGTGTCGTAACTATCGCTATCGTATCTTACACACACTGTAATTCCAAAGAGAATAAAGTGGAGAGAGACCGTACGACTGAACTGAACGTATGCATCGGGGTACAACAAATGATTTGTTAAGTATCTTTAGAAGTCCTGGCTACCGAAATTAAGCTAATTTCGGAGCAGCTGGGCCCTCGCGGTTCGGAGGGTTCTTGGTCTTTTGCTCTTAATTGATTTTTTTTTGATTATTAACTTTTGCCCGCCTGCTTAAATAGTCGTGAGCGCACTGACCTCATTCAGGATCTTAGTGCGTCATTAATTTTGGAACCCTTTACTAACAAAAAACGGCAGAAAGCCAGTATTTGAATTTTGGCGGTGCGCGCTGGCCAATTTTATTTGAATTCTATAATTTTTTTCTTTTTTCTGATAATTCAATGACCCTTTACTTTTTACCTAAGTCTACTCTAACCTCTCAAAGCCTTTTGAAAAGCGACTAAAACTAAAAAATATGCCTTTATCAGGCTTAGTCTACGTGTCTTCTGTCAGGTATTTCCTTGCTAGTGATTATTAGTGATCCAATGAGGTTCCACTGAATTTGCTTGAAAGTAGCTTTGCTTCTTTTTTCAATTGGCGTTGAATTGAGAATTCAAGCGCAGAGTCTTGTTTAAATCTTCAGAGTAGAGTAGAGGAAATTATCTATGTGTGTCTCTTAGACAGAGATTTCGAGGTTTACAAGCATCTTCAAAGTTATAGCATCAAATAGCCCACGATCCAATGATTTCAGAGGTATACATTACAAGGTTCTTGCTCGAATGAGGTTCTGATTTAGTACCCCACTACCTTTCCGGGTTAATTGAAAAAAATGGAGGAGAGAGGAGAAGGTAAACATTAATTAAACCACCACGTGCTGGCAGATTTCTTGAATTATCCCAATGATGGTTCATTGTTTTGTTCACCTCTATTTCTAACGACAATTGATAACTCCCAGACTCTACAGCTCTCTGTATTATGGAATGTATGTTTTATCCCCTTAATTTTAAGCAATTAGAGAGATAGACCGAAACTACGGGTCTTCCAAGGACTGTATTATGAAATAAAATTTGTTAACCGATCATCCGGCAATTCATCCGGCAAAGAGTTTCTTTCTACGAAAGGATTTGGATCCTTCATCTTCAGATTAGCTTAATTCGATCATGTATAGACTTGGTTTTCTGCTCTGTAAACGTGCTCTTCTTTTTCCTTTTTTAGAAATTAATTTATTATAATTCGATTAATTGGCACGTTCTTTAGTCGAACTCTGAAATTCAATTAATTACGTCATCAATTGGCGGTTTTCACTGGCACGTTCAGCATCTAACGATGACGTATTAAATTTGATCGTTCGAGCAAGCCTAACTGCTAGGCTAGAGAAAGAAGAACCAGTTTTTCGGGGGAAGGTTTGAGTACCTATGCTGCTAGAGTGAGTTTTGTAAAGAGCGCTGGGTGATGTTGGCAAGCCAATGATAATTAAAAGTGCTTTCGTATCATCTTGTTAATGAGAACCAGAAAAAGCAGAAAATCTTCGCAATTATGACCTTGAAAACAGCTATTGTTCGGAATCATACAACATAAGATTTCTGCAATGCAATCAGTTGCTCTTATTGTTTTGAATTGTAAGAAAAACTCATTGGATCTTTGATTATTCCTAGATATCGGAAGGCAAAACTAATCAATAGAACTAAAAAGAAGTTAAGCTAAAATATCATTGAACTACCTTTGTTTGTTTCTTTAAGTGACTTTGAATGAAATTTTTTTCTCAATTTACTCTTGATTTCAAATGAATGTAGTATTTGTATCTGTGAAATTTTCTGCTTCTTAAATAGGAATTACAAGAGAAAACAAGCTATCTTCAACTCTCTTCGTCAAACAGTCCAAAAGCCTGCATTTGATATTCTTAATATTTTTCTAGAAGTAATCATCTGCTTTTTACATCTATCCCAAGTTTTGCGAAGTTTGCAAGTAATTTTAACTGAAAACAGCGAGGTCCAAATAATATACCTCTCTCATACAAAAATCATTTGAAATATCATTTCATTCCCATGTAAACTTTACTTTGTTTACCTAATCAAATGAATTTTCTTACAAAACTCGAAAAGAAAGAGATTGTCATTTTCGTTTCTGATAAAGTCTTATCCAAAGCAGCAACCCAACCTTTGACATTTGAATAATTAATTCTATATAGTAACACTTACGAATTTCAAATGTATATATAAGACACTTAGTAAAGCTTTTGGTAGTAATCCTCAGTCATAGTGGCCCTTTTCAATGGTATTCCAGCACCTTGTGCTTTCATCGGGCACTCGCAGCGCTCAACTTGATGCTGCATGATTCTCAGCTTCAAAAATTTACCTTCTCTCTGCCATCGTATATTATTGTTTAATTGCGAACTTTTGCTCTCCTCATTTAAGCCGATATCAATTCGGTACCTTACTAAGGCTCTGAAAATGAATATCAGCACGAAAAGTATGATCTCAAATCCCATGCAAACAAGCCAAATAAAATGAAATGATTTCTTGTGTTCCTCAGCCATGAAGTTGTTCCTCCGCATTAAAAAATATTGCAAGATTGAAGATCCAGCGTACAGAAATACGCCAATCATTAGCATTGTACAGAAATCTTGCATGATTCTTGGAATGAAAATTTTTTTGCGAAGTCTGTTGAGTAGGCCTTCAAATTGATCTAGATTGAAGACACCCTCTAGCTCCTCACCTGAGAAGTTGTCTAAGTTTGATTCAACGAAATTTGAGCAGAAGTAAGGGAAAAATGGCAGGCTCTCATTGAAAGGAATGAAGAACTCGCGAGTTTCATATGTGAATCTCTTGCCTTTTTTAATCTGTTGAGAAACAGATAAAATTGTGTCCGACATCGCTCGCTTGATCTCAGGCGAAGAGTTTTGTTCTTCTTCGTGGAGATATTTATCGCTCCAAGCAGAGGCAGACATTCGCAATGTTGAATTAGTGGTCTCGTCCATGGTTGGTCAGGTTTTTAGTTGAGGATTAGATTATATTCAAGTTTAATTAGGGTTTTAATGTTTCAGTTCAGGAGGCATTTTTCTGACTGCTTGGAATTCAGAAAAATTCGATATTTATTTACTCTTGCATGTGCGATTTGATGAATTATGAGTGAACAATGAAGAAAATACTCATTATAAACGGCAAGAACTATACTTTTAAAGGAACCTTGCTTGGATTCTGTGCAAAATATTTAATTCAACGTGATTTCTCTGATGTTCTCATAGCAGAGAAGATAATCATCTATATTTGTTAAAGCTGTCAGGCAGAAGACGAAGAATTTGAGGGAGAAACCATCATTATATTGACTCTATATAATACCAAGAAGAAATTGCAATGGTTGCATAAAAGAAGAAAGAACAAAGAAACTTGATGAAAATTAATTTTGACATTTTCATAAAGAAAAATGAAGAATCTTTTGAGACAAGAATGTTCAGAAGAAATTTTCTAACAAAATTTTTCTTCCTTATTATTTAGTGAACAAAGCCTCGACCAGCTCAGTCAACTTTTCATCAGAAGCAATTGATGCTTGAAACCACTCATGTTCTTTGATTTGTTCCAAAGTCAGTCTCCTTTTAGGATTGAAAGCGAGCATCGACTGTAAAAGATCTCTGAAACTCGCGCTATAAGCTTCTGTTTTTGATTTTTTTAATCCCTGATGAAAGTTCCAAAACTCGTCGTACCTTTCTTCAATGATAAGCTTGTACATAGAATCTGTGGATTTGGCCACGGTAAAAGGCATATGTCCACTTATCATCACAAAGAGGCAAATTCCGAGCGCAAAGATATCAGCAGAGTAAGAGCTATATTTTGCTTTTAAATGGATCTCTGGTGCATAGTAAATCGAAGTGCCTACTGCTCCTTTAACCGAGCAGTCTTTAGGAACTTTCATTGATAAGCCAAAATCCGCCAATTTCAACCCGTACTCGCTATCAACGAGAATATTGTCAGGTTTAATGTCAAGATGACAAATATCTTTTGAATGGATGTATCCAAGAGCATCTACAAGCTGATGGAAGTAGCTTCGAGCAACTTGCTCAGGCAAACCTCCAACTTCTTGGATCAAGCCTAAAAGATCTCCGTTTGAGGCGTATTCGAGTGAAATAGCAGGAAGTTGAAGCAAGCTTCGGTTATCATTTGAGTTAGGCACATCCATCTTTGGGTAGAATGCCTTTGCTCCGAGAATGCGTTTATGGTCAAGGGAAAGAAGTAATTTCGCTTCCTGTTCAGCTGTATCGTATTTTTCCGGGTTATTAAAGAGTTTAACAACTTCGGTCTTTTTTGTAGTGTTATTTTGAGCAAGAATGACCTCGCAGGTTGATCCTTGGCCAATGCTTTTGATCGGTTTCCATTGTTCAAAGAAGGATGTAGAAGCTATCATTGAGAAGAAGAAGGAGTGAATTATGTAATTCAGAAGGCAAATCTAATTATTTATAATTAGGGAGATGACCTCTGGTATTTATAGTGATGTAGACACTGTTCAGGAGTGTGAAGTATTGAAGAATTCAATTTTTGATCAAAGAGGGTTTTTAATCAATTTATTAATGATGTAGGCGATTCATTTTAATTCTAAGGGATCCTCAAGATTCTGATAATACGGCTGCAATTTAATTTTTGTTTTATTTATTGATTCGATTATTTTATGTACAAACGCAATTAGAATTATTAGGGTTTTTGGAAGATATCTAGTCTGACAGTTCTGCTTCAAATGATTATTAGCTTCCTTGCATATGAGATGATGAAGCATACATCATATTCGTCATCTTCTTTCTGATTTCTAGAGGTCCTCTGAAAAAACTTGTGTGAAATGGAGCGACTTTCAGTAGATCCATCTTGGGGTTAATTAAATGAAATTTGAGTCTGCGAAAATCCAAAATCGAGACTGTGATTTGATATTCACGTCATCGAAAATTTGCTGTGTTCTTATTTCGAAAATTTATAAATCTAAGCGAAGGGAAGCACAATGGTAAGCCCTGAAATGGAAAGCTTAATAATTAATACGACGTTCTTAGTCAAAGTGCAAGAGAAAATATTGTAGTAAGGCGTATTAGAGATTCTACTCATCTATTGACATCAACTTTAGTTTCAACATAAATTTAGGGGTGAAATCTGAAATTAGAAAGGCTCTAATCTCTATAGTAATTCGTTAATTCCAAAAAGATTGTTAAATCGGACGTTTGCTAGTTTTAACTGTTTGATTAATGAAAAATTACATTGCTTGCTAGCATCTGCAACATGAATAGCATTGAAAATTTTGAAAAAGGTAGATTTTTTTAGGCATTTTGTCATTGATTTCATTGCCTCTTTGCTGAAGAAATGGTTCAAATGGCTCTCCCCTTCGGTAGGACAGCTAATCGTTGGCCTGATTGATTTGAAGCGGTATCGAGGTTTACCTCAAAAAAAGCACCTTCTGTCTAATTAATATGCTGAATCTCTTCCATAGCTTTCCAATCAACTGTTTCATAATTCAAATCAATTTTATTTGCAATTAATTTGCAAAAACCCTGTGCAAAGATTTTTGGAAGAATTGCTTTTATATCTTCTAAGGAATTTGAGAAGCTCTTCGATTCTTTAGTAAGACTTAGAATTGACTAATGATGGTTGCTAAGTCCAAATATCGTTGCTTAACACTGAGGATATTTTTTTGGCATATTGTGGTAAGCCTAAATCGATGATAATGATGATGAACAAAATAAATGTACCTCAAACATAAAGGCCATTAAGATGTGGTCACGGTGATAAATATTTCAAAGATTTTGTGAATAAAGAGCCTGCCAAGTGATTATCAGCTCAGGAACCACAAATCTACATAAATTCTTCTGCAAAAGTTTGTAAAGACAAGAAGCTTCCTATTCATGTTGGATTACGAATATTTCAAATCAAATGATGGAAATTTCAAGGGTAGAACCAAATCATCAATAAGGAGACATAACTTCAACGCTTTGGTATTTTTAAAGAAAGTTTTTAAATTAATTTTTATAAGTTAACCTCAGAGAGCAGGACTTCCTATTGAGACGTGGTAAAACTTTGCTTCCTTGCTTTTTTTTTGGCAATTTGCACTGAAGTAGTTGAGGGTTCATGTGAGGAATTGCCTTAAAATCAGTTATCTAACTGGGTATAGAAAACTTCTTGATTTCAAAACAAAAAAGCTTTATTTCCATGAAACGTAGCCAATCAAGAGTAGATAGGCCATAATTCATTGTTCTCTGTTTTTGAGAGAAGGCTAATTCTATTAGAAAAATGTTAAAACCGAACGTTGAGAAAATTTAAATCCTTCAACTTACGAAAATTTCACTTTAGAAAAGTTAAATTTAAATTTGCTCGAGTTATTTTAAGTCGAATTTAGATGTCAAGCCTTTTCTCTCGTCTTCTGCATAAGTGTGCAGAACCCGTGCTAACAGTGTTGATAAGGGCAACCAACAAAGAAATCAACTCGAAATATTTCATCTACTTCATAACGTTCATCGGCTATTTGCAACTTGCTGGCCTATGTATGGTGAATGCCCTACCAGACGAGTCCCTCACCATGGATACAGCTTTCTTAACTGTAATCAAATGGTCCGACTACCTACAGCTGCTAGATACCTACGCTCCTGACCAGAGCACTAAACTGTACATAGCGGTCTCGATACAAGTTGTCGCCTCAATAATCTTCCTCCATCTCGTTATAGCAAATTATTACAATGCCATGGACGGAATCCTCCTAAGAGTGACTGGGAAGATCCAAGGGATCTTCCAGCAGATCTACGTTCCGATCTTCATGATTCCTAGCCTGAAATCTTTTTTCAGCTGCTTATTTGATGCGAAAGTCATGCGGTCGTCAGCTATCATTGCAGGCTGCTTTGTCTGGTGGCCAATCGTGTACGCCTACTACACCGAGCAACGATTTCGAATTATCAATGACATCGACGCCAACAGAGTCAATCACAAGAAAATCGGATTGTTTTCTTATCTCTACCTTTTGACGATAATCGGACTTACCGTCTTCAACCAACTCATAGACAGTACCAACGTCGCCTCGGAGCGTCGACCCAGCGTAACGGCGATTTGCGCTGTCAGCATTTCTTGCGCTGGCTTGCAAATATTAAGTTTTTTCCGCGACATGTGCTTCAGGAAGCGGATTTTTGGGAACTTCATTCTGATTTGCACTACCACGTGGATCTCTTTGGCGCTCTTCGTGTACCTCCGCATGTACGAGGGAATCCGCGACCTTATTTACATAATTCTCATTCTAGCAGTTGTCTTGGGCTATAGTCTTTTCAAAATCAATGAGTATCACATTCACCGCATTATCTTCTCGAAAGATTTTGAGGAGCTCTCAGAGAATCATTTCGATTTCATGGTTCGAGAGATCTATCACATTTTCAAGCGCGCAGAGTCCGGACACATAGTGTCTAAGCATCTAATTGTTGTGTTTGTGGAGCAGTACATCCAACTGAAATACCACAAACTCTCGCACGACCCTGAGTACAAATGTCATTCCTTGGAGACAGCGACTCGATACGATGTTAGAATATCTACTGCAACTGGAAAAGACTTTTTTAACTCGAATCTGAAAGTGTTGATTTTAGACGTGCTCGATCAGATGTATAAAAAGAAGCTTGCTCAAAATACAAAGGGAATGAGCTATAGATTGACTATTGGATACCTCGGCTTGTTGATAAGACTCCTAAAAAACGGCATAAAAGCCTCAAAAATTCTAGTGAACTACCACGAAAAGGTCGCAAAGGATCATACACTTTCTCCAATAGATAAATATGGTCTTGATAAACTCCAGGACGAAATGAAGCAACTGATCACCAAGCGAATGAATGATCACTTTTCTTCAGAGGCAGATTACGCGATAATAGTAGAATTTCATCAGCTGTTGGAGGAAACGAAATCTCTTCTTATGAGTATTCTCCAAAGATATGGAGGACTGTTTAACCTTCTATTGAATAAAACGATTGATTTAGATAAACTGCTAAAGGATGGACAATCTTTGGTTAAGGATAAGGCCACACTTGAAGCCAATTTCAGAAAGATTTTTGCGATTAATATCCTAAACCGAGAGTCCTATTTCCTATATAGGACTTACCTCTTTCTTGACGTGTCCACCACCCAAATTGAAGGACTTGGCATTATGGAAAACAGAATGGTTGAGCATAATGCAAAAAATATCAGAATTTTGAATGAAGAGTTGTCGAAGAAAATTAATACGTTTGCAAAAGACACTGGAGTTATGTACATCAGTCTGTATGAGAAGAGACTGGGAAAGATTTTGAAATGCACTCCTGATGTGGTGAGGCTCTTCGGATACGAAGATGCAGAGATGAAATATCTCGAAGTTGAGAGCTTACAGCCAATTTGTATTGCTAGTGTCCATAAAGATATTTTGACGAAAAGATTGAATTCGACGAAGAAAATTAAAGAGCCTTTCGTTGTTCCGGGCATAAATAAGCAGAAGTTTGTCATTCCGATCACGATGGTATTGAAACTTGAGCAGTTCGGACAGGAACTGTGTGCAGCGGCTTTTATGTATAAGAAATATATCCCACATGACTTGTTGGTCATAGATCAGATGGGCTACTTGCTCAATTATACTGAATCGTTCCATATGCACATACAAGCTCCACAGAGAAAAAGATCATTATATGGTTTCCACATCGCGACCTTCCTCCCAAAGCTTATCGAAGTCTTTTTTGAACAATACAAGTCGTATTTTGAATTCGATTCAGACGAAGGTGTTGGCCGGACTCGTACTTCGAGTTACATGAGAAAAGACTCAAAAACTGGTTCTGAGGAACAAGTAACAGATTCAAAGCTGAAGATCGGAGAATTAACCACTGGCTATCTTTTCATCCCAGCATTGCCTGAGAGAATCGAAGATATGGAGACAGTTTTTGCAGGAATAGCTAAGACTTACAACGCTATGACTCCAAACAAATACATTATTAACAAAAGCAGCCACGCTCTTGACCTCTTTCTTAAGGCAACTGAAGCGCTTTTAGTGAAAAGCACATCCACCAACGTTAGAGTCTACCAAGTGAGTTTCATCCTGAATCACTCGAAGAAATCCTATAATGGGACTGAACTCTCTTATTACACTCTCGAAGTTCACAATATCACCCATGTCTCCGACCAAAAGGTTATCTCAACCGAACTGTTTAACTTTAGACAATCAATCTTAAACGCTAGACTGTTAAACCAAGTGTCCCAATCCGAGTCGCAGAAGCAAAAAACAGGTGCGACGACGATAGCAGGGAAAACAGGTCTTCGGCCACTGGGTACTACTTTACGAAGGACCGAGAAAACGTCTGAGAGCGCAGAATCGAATCCTCGATTCACAAAAAATTATGAGTTGCCTGAGCAGGACCGGATAAATGAATCCCCTCGAGAAGCCAATTCAGGAGATGAGGAAGAAAGAGAAAATCCAAAAGTTGAGGAACAACAGCAAAAACAAGTAGAAATAAGCGCAATAGGTGAGGGCCCGGATGAAGATGAGGAAGAAGAAGATGTGCCAAGGAGAGTTAACATTCAGGTCGATAAGAACCAAATGATCGAGGTCAGTTACCAGAAATCTTCACAAGACAATGATGCGCCAAATGATGATTCCTTTGAGAATAATCTGACATTAAAAATGCTTCAACTTGGTCAGATGATGAAAGACGAGGAGTTCTTCACTGAATCTGAAGCAGCTGCAAAATCATCGAAGAGATCCAGGCCTCAGACCGAGGAAGATGAGGAGCGAAGAGCGCCTTCTACCCATAGAATGAGAAACACATTGAACACAGATAAACTCACGAGTTCTCAAAATTGGCGCGAGTTGTTGAAATCACCTAGAGAACTTTCACCTAGACAAGAAACGAACGACCCCACATTAGGCTTGATGACAAGTCCGAGGAACGAAACCAACGCAGGCTTGATGACAAGCCCCAGAAATGATGAAATGGTACCACTTTCATCTAACAGAGCATTGTTGAAGTCTCAAACCGAGAGTGTCCCGAAGCAAAAATTCTTTATAAGTGCCAATGCGCGCATGGCCAGCTTGCAATCACAAAATTTGAATAAGAACACCAGTGCTGAGATGCCTAAGGACGTACCGCCGCTTTCTTCGAAGGAAACTAGCTCTAAAAAGAAAAAATCCTACCGAGTCGAGCATGAAGAGACCGAAGAGAACGAAATTCGAAACTGGCAGCAGTCGCAAAGCAGTCAGCAAACAAGATCCAGCAACCAAATGTACCAATACCATCAGATGATATTCGATCAGACTGTGCCTTCTTTCCTGACACACTTTGATATCTTTGGGACACTCGCGTTTGGAATCCTTCTGTTCCTCATATCCTTGTTATTCTTCTTGCTCACTCAACTATTTACTCAATATGAAGGATACCTCGCAATAGGAACTTACCCTAACTTCATGTTGACTCCATTTATCTGGTTTTTCGCTGAAGGAGAAAGAATACTTATGCAGAATGACGGTCTTCTGGACCAAGATGATTGGACTACAGAACAATTTTACGACACGATCCGCGTTGTCTTGCAAGCTCAGTATGAAACATACAGGAAATGGTACATAAATGTACCCATGAATATGAATGTGGAAGAGATTTCATCATCGTTTTATTATAGTGATATGGCTTTCACCATTTATGAGCCCAATTTAGATATTGAGGGCTCAGTAACGCCGGTTAATAACTTCTCTTACACTGGAGCAACAGTGAGACTGATGAGCTTCATGGAAGCTTATTTAGCAGCAGATGTCTTTGGAGACATCACAAATACTACTTCGTTTATTGTGTATATCAGAGAAAACTTCAACGGGTACTTTCACGCTTTCGCTGAGGCTACAAGCGCATTTTTCGAGGATCTCTACGGTGAAAATCGAGCAATTGACGTTCAGAAGTTCTCTCAGGTCTCACTTGGAATGAGTTTGGGTATCCTGTTCGTATTTATGGCTGCAATCTATCCGCTTTATCGCAAAAATGAAGACATTCAGATTAAAATCCTCTCCTTATTCGGGACTTTTGGAACCGGCGATTTAGAAAGGAAACTCGCTAAATTCAAAACAATTTACACTCTGCTCACCAGCAGTCGAGATGGCTTTATGCCCAACATCACTGAACATAAAACAAAGCGGGTAGAGAAAGCTGGCGGTAGCTCGAAGAGAGTGGTAAGCTCGTGGACAAAAAAGCGAGCAAATACTTTCTCATTGGCTGGACTCCTTATTCTTTTGTATGGCTTGATGGCGATTTATTTCATTGTTGATTCCACCAGAGTCGCGAGCCAAAACAACGCATTTGTTCCTCTTTCTTCAGAATTCGATTTGTCAACCGACGTCTATTCCTACTTGCCAACCACGATGGGTATCGCCTACAGTGAGATCAATCTGTATAAATTACAGCATAGACCAGACAAAGTCTTAGAGATACTCAGCAACTATAACGAGTCAAAAACTGCAATAGCTGGAAGAGTGACAGACTTAACGGCTCATTTTGGCAATATAGAAGAATTTATTGCAACTACGCTAATGACGGACGAGTATGCTACCTTCCTGAGACGATTGAGGAAAGAAGATATTTGCGATCTTGTGGCTGAACACAGTACGATAAATCAAACAGAGATTGACTTTTGCAAGAGTTTGGGAAAAGGACTCTCAGGCTATGGTCTCTCTGCAATATTTGACTCATATCATACTGACATGGTAACATATACAAGTATCGTCGAAGGCACTGGATTTACTCGCGAGAATGCTCACACAATAGCTAACAGTCAAGACTTCGGTGACTACCATGAGCTTGGGAAGTATTGTGATCAAATTTTTCAAATTTGGGTCGATATCCAAACCGATAACGCGAATGCTGCATTAGACACTCAGCAGAAGAGTGCGATTGAATCGTTCATTGGTGGAGTAGCAATGCTAGTCGGAGTTTATGTACTCCTGTGGAGGACATTTATCAGAATTATGAAGCGGAGGTTTATAAATACGAAGTTACTTTTCTCACTCATTCCTGCGGATATGCTCCTGAGCAATAATTATGTAAAAAAATTCTTAAGAGATCGTGAGAAAGTTACTGCATAATAACACCGTTAAATTGTAAATTTTCTCCTGTATAACCTCGTGCTTGGGATATTATATGAATTATATAGATCGTTATGTAAATCAAAAACAGTTAATTATTTGATCTTGTAATACAACTGAAAAGAGCTAGAATGTTTGAATTGTTTCTACATTAGTATCTTTGAATAAGATCATAGGTAATTATTAAAACCTAATGAGTGTCTTAAAGTAGGAGATTGGAAGTAAGCTATAAAACATGCGCGATAAATAGCTGGGCATGGATTCAGCCAGGTCTCTTTGAGAAAATTATCAGTGTGCATTTGCTAAATCTGAAATTTAAGGGGTTTTAAATGATTAATTATCCATGCGTAATTCTCAAGGTTCAAGCCGTTGGCCTTCACTTCCAAATGAACTAAGAAATTCATTCGAAAAACCAAGAACTTCCGTAACTTTTGAAATCGAAGGAACTCCTGAGCATCTACTCTATCGTTATCAGCTTTTCAGGGCCAAAGCGGACGAATATCGTCTATTCTACTACGTCAATTTTGCGTTATTGATAATTGGGGCCTGCATTGGAACTGTTTTCGCCGTAAGGATGGTGCATTTTTCAAATAGAGGTCAATTGAATCAGAGTTTCTGTGATCAGGTTCAAATAATCAGTCTGTTACGCTATCTTTCAGGTTTGTGTAATCAGGAAAACCGAGAAAGTTCAAATATTCTCACTGTTATGGGATTTTTGGTGTTCATCCTTCTGATATCAATGACATATGGATATGCTCTCGGTGTTAAAGCTTATACGCAAAGAGATTCAAAACTTTGCTGGTATCTAACAATTGGTCACCTGATTATTTTAGGTGTTGCTGTAATTACGATGGATATACTGTTCTTGGTGATTGAAGGATACCTTTCATTTGTGGGATGGAGATTATCTGCACTTTTTCACACGATACAGGACATGAAATTAAAATTGATGAGAATGGGAACAGTCGTTGACTAAGGTTTCTGAAATTCAATAAAACGCAATGTAGCATACAAATGTAACTTTTACTTTGTTGAAGCGATCTACTAACGATGAGAAGTCGAACTATATTCAAAGGAGGCGATTTACGCTGAAAACCCTAAATCAGTTGGATATGAAATCTGATGTTGAAGTTTTGTCAAAATGAAGTAAGATGTTAAATATAATTGAATGAAAATTCCAAAGGTTTTTGTTTTATTCTCTGATATACCAAACCAAAATGTTCCCTTCTTGTTCATTATTTCACATAAATATGGGAATTTTTCCTATCTACATTGAAAGATTGAAATATGATTATAGGGTGTTAATAGTAGTCAAGAAAACCATATTTCTTAGGCATCAGCAATTGACAATCTTAGGAAACTGATTTATGAGTGAATGAACTCTCTATGGATAAAATGCTTCGAAATCCTTATCTTGGGTATAGATTTCTATATTTCAATCATTCATAGTTTAATGACTTAGTGAAAAACCATAGTAGGAGCTTATTCACAGAGCAAGCAACAGACCATTAATGGCACGGGCAGCGGGCAATACTACTTTCTGTTTTGCCGTACTAATCGCCTCGAAGTTTCTAAAAATTTTGGTATCGTAAGTGATAACTCTGGACATTGACTTCCATTTTGTTCAATGGAGACCTTTTTTGACAGAAAATATTTGAAATTAAGCAAAATGCTCATAATTCCGAATAATGATAACATTCCTATCCACTCTACACGATTGGATCATCAGACAAAGATATTTTTTTAATGAGACTACTTTACATAATTATATATTATCATCAGAATTTTTATCAAAGATAGATGCAGAACCTCCTTAAAGGAACCGATATCGAAGCTTCACTCGATAAATTGATCGCTGATAAGCAGCTCGATGAAATCTGCCAGGCCATGACTGAACGTAAACCAGACCAAATCTGAGATGCTGACTGTTCTAAATAGTGATTGGTGATGATCAGAAAATTATGATTGCCAAGCAGGTCTTCACCGCCCTCACCGACCGATACAAGAAGCTCAGTAACAACGACATGCTTAAGATCGGAACCCACTTGTTGGAAAACACTCCCCAGAAACAATATTTCGAAGTCGAGGTACCTTTTCATCACCGAATGAGCAATAAATGAACATATTCCTCGGTAGTTTGCTAAAACCAAAGAGGCAGTTTCTGAAGTATACGGTGCTAAGGGAGAGTATCGAGCAGCAGCCAAAATGTTGGCTGAAATCAAATTCGACTCCCCTAATTTGTAAGTCTCTTTATCGGATGCGAAAATAAGTTGTTCCTTTTTCAAGGAAATATACCAATGAAGAGAAACTTGAACGTTACGTTTCAATTTGCGAGTACTTCTTCGAGTGTGACGATGCTACAGGCGCAGAAGATTTTATTTGGAAGGCCATGCCATTGGCAGAGAAAACCACCAACCGTGAGATGAAACTGAGATTCGAAGTCTCATATGCCAGAATCATGGACTCAAACAGAAAGTTCCTTCTTGCTGCACCAAAGTACCACTGGATTTCAAAGCAAGAGGGTGTGGTAAGCGCAATGTCTTCTTCATTATCTTATAATTCTTCTTTAATGTGACTTAAGGATGAAGAAAATCTTTTGATTCTTCTTGAATGCGGTGTCATCTGTGCTATTCTTTCTCCAGCAGGACCAGAACGATCTGCCTTGCTTTCAAACCTATATAACGATGAGAGAACCAAAAAACTCGAGACATTCGATATCCTTACAAAAATGTACAGATTAATTCCGAAGATACAGAATTAATTTCATAAAACACATTTTTCAGGTATCTTGATCGTATTGTAACAAGAGAAGAGCTCGAGAAATTTGAGAAAAAGCTCAGCAAACATCACAAAGCGCTTACTGGCGAGGGCATCACCGTGCTTGAGAAGGCTTACATTGAGCATAACATTGTCGCTATTTCAAAAGTTTACGAAACTATCTCTTATCAAACTCTCGTTGATATATTGAAAATCACCGAGACTCAAGTAAAGAATTACCATTTGCAATGGAGGATAGTTAATGCAATTTGCGCTTTCACAATAGGCTGAGAAAATCATTCAAAACATGATTGCTGATAACCGTCTCAAGGCCAAGCTCGATCAAATCACTAAATTCATAGATATCTCTGATGGTAATGAATGAATTCATCCTTCCCCTTCAATCAACATTTCTTTCTTTTAGAATTGGAGTCTTATAATCAATGGACAAGAGGTATCCACGACTTCTGTACCAAGGTCGATAGATTACTCAATAAGGTTAAGACTGCATAAATCGAGTCGTTTGCAAAATAATGCTATTAAGAAAAAAAAATCTCAATTCTAAATATCTTAGATAAGAACAACTCTGAATTTTAACAAACAAGAGAATATCACGTGATCTTTTTTGAATTTCAATCTGAAAAAAAATTAAACGCATGAAACAGGCCGTTAAAGTCACCAATTAAGCAAATAAAAAGCTTAAAATCAAAAAACAAATTGAGAGTAGAACCTTTAGGTCGTCGGGTAAATGTTTATCAATACCATTCACAAAGAAATCGACGAGAAAGACATTCCAGCAATGAAAAAACCTAAAATATTGGATGCTGATCTTGATGATGGAATTCATAGCCAGAGCATAGATCCTAGTAGCAGCCAGCTCGAAGAAGAGTCCTTCGTTCAGCAGTTCGGCAATCAAATCTATGATTTAAATCGAAGCGACCTCAATCAATCGAAGCCATCAAATTATGAAGAGAAGCAAATGCAGACGGGCTATCCACAAAGTATGAATAGGACCGCTCAGAAAGAAAATAAACTGCCTGGAGGACAACTCCTTCATCTGTTACAGGAGGAAGGAGAAAAAGAGGGTGGTTTGGTTAGTAAAGATCAGAATCAAAAAGCAGAAGATAAGTCTAAACATCCAAATACTAAGAGTGAGGTACATGCTCCAGGCGAGCCAAGGCTTTCCGTGAAAGACTTGATCTCAAAATTTAAAGGACTTGAGCAAAAGGCTCGAGAAAAAGCCGAAGAAAACCAAAAATTTATGGAAAAGAAGAAAAGCAGAGGCCCCAGCTTGACTAGGGCACGTAGTGGAGGCCAGGAGAACCAAGAGGAGGAGGACATAAATGAGGAAGCTGAACATGAAGATAATAACGATCAACAAATGGAAAAACATGACCCTAGTAAAGAAACTAGAGATCTGAATGCTAGCAGAAGTGGTCGAAGAAGCAAAATTGCCGATCAACAGCAACGAGAGGAAGATAACGAGGCTGTTCATGAGGAGATAGTTGCAAGCAATCCTTTTCAAATATTTAACATAGAGCAGCAAAAAGAAAGCGAGGAGTACTTCAAATCCGATATAAGAGAAACGGCTGATTTCAAACAAGATGTCAGAGACACTGCCAATTTCGAACCCTTAGTTGGGTACAGAACAGAGCCAAATAAATATATTGAGGCTGAGCAAGCAGATAACCCGATTCGGATTGGAAATGGAATTGCCGTTAGTTCTAACGAAGGTGTTGCAATGAACAAAAGCAATCACGAAGCGCCTGCAAAAGCAGAATTGCAGGAGATTGAAGAAAATGACTTGGAACATGATGAATCTGTTAGGGAACAGACCGAAAAATCTCAGAAAAGGGAGGATTCTCAACCAAATACGTCAAGAATGCAGCAAAATCAAACAAAATCTAATATTTTAGCTCTAACAAACCTAAATGACAATCAAGAAGAGTCTCAGGAATCAGAGAACTCGACGGAACAAGGAGAGCAGAATAGCCAGGCGCGAGTGTTTAAAAATATGTTATATGAAAACAATCAAAACTCTAGCGTGTCCCAAAACAACTACTCTGGTTTACAAGATCATTCTTTAGTGGCTAGAAGCCAGAACACAAGTCAAATGCCTGGTGCAAGTAGAAGAGAAGACTTGGGAAATGATAAATCATTTGGAAAGTCCCAGCAGAATATGCAAATCTTAAGGGATGAGCCTCGCTCTGAGTCGAAAGTCTTTTATTCAAAAGAAGAAACCAAATCTAATTTTGATGCGCGTAATACTTCTCCAAAGCATGAGAATGCTCCTCAACATAGTGGCCAAGGCGAACTAAATGAGGCACAAAGGCAATTTTTACAGAGTTTAACTGAAGAGCAAAGACGCGCGATTTTGACTCAGCTTTTATTCGACAAAGATCTTGGTTTGCAAGGAGATATACCCGAGCGCATTTCTGCAGTCTCAAAGGCGCTTGAGGGAACATCTCATACGAATAGTCAACCAGAATCTCAAAAATATCTCAAGCAGGACGACGTAGATTTCTTTACCAAAGTACTTGACCTTTCAGCAATTCCATACGATAATGAGCTGGTGGTTGAATTCAAATCAGAACTCCTAAACATTTCAGGAGTGCATGAAGCCAAACAGAAGCCCGAGCCCATTTCAAGTGCAGGCGCAAGTTCAAATATCAAACTTGAACATCAAGACTCTGAGAAGCCTCAGCAAGAGCTTGCTACAAATCCTAAACATCCAAACGTTGATAAAACTAAGAAAAAACGAGAGATTAAAATCCAGCAAGTGGAAGGTTTACAATACAATCCTGGTTTGGATAAAGAGCAGCAAGGACCCGCTGAGGATAAACCAATCGACGAGAAAAAGCTTGATTCTCAAGAAAATAAAAAGCATGATTCTCAAGAAGGAAAGACTGAAGAGCAATCTCCACCTTCCAAAAAAGAAACTCAAGTTCTTGACTCTCAGCAAAATAATGCACAATCTAATGTTACTATCTCATCTGCAGAATCTGGTGAGAAGGCCAAATCAAGCAATGAATCATCGAGGGCGAGAGTCGAACAGCAGATTGAACAACGCGATGGAAAAAGCAAACAAAATTCATCAGTTGATTCAAAAAACGCAAAATCAGAAATTTCAAGAGAATCCGAAGGAGAATCCAAAAGCAAAAAATTGGAGTTTCCTACCGTATTCAAAGTTTCTTCTCAAGAATTCGCAAAAAATTTCGTTGAAGAGTTTTTCAATAAAAATTCAACACTAACTAAGACGCTCAAAAAAGAAGAAAAAGTTGCTGAACCAAAAAGCAAGAACAATTCAAGAGAACTTTCTCAGGCTGAACAGGCCGAGAAAAAGGATCTGAGAGGCATTCATCCCACCAAACCTGAATCTGAAGCAATGAAGAATCAAAACATATCTCCTAACCAAGAAGACCAGACAAATAAGGAAGGTTTGAGCCAGTCCGCTGGTAGCAACAATCATGCAGAATCTAAAACAGATAGTGAGCCACCTGCAGTATCTGATTTCCAGAAAACAAAAAGCTTAGATGCTCCTCAGAAGAACGAGAGTCCAGAATCTCACACTTCGAAAAGCAAGTCATTGACATATCTCCAAGCTCCTGAAAAGATAATTTCAGCAGCAGTCAATCATCCGATAAAAGGTGATCAGTGCCAGCAAACCCCAGTTCGACCAGAAAATATGCGTGAAGATGATTCTCAAAACACTTTGCCAGGCCAGCCAAAGGATAGCTTTAAAAAACCTAAACTGGAAGCATATACATTAGAAGAAGAAGGCGGTAGTGTCACTTCTGAATGGTCTGCTTCTTCATCCAGAAATAGCGGATATGATGGATCTGATGCCTCTCGAAAATACCAAACTCCAAGTTCCTCCTCCAAATCTTACGCTTCTTACTCTTCTTACCAGCAATCACAGACACCAACTTCAGAAAAGAGATCAAGTTATCAACCTTCAAACTACCAACCCTACACTCGCTACACTCCCTACCAACAATCGCAAACACCGACTCCAAACTGGAAATCTGCCGAGAGCCAAAGACCACAAAATCAAACCTACAGTGTTTCCAAACCCTCTGCTGAAAATACTTTAAAACCACCAGTTGTTCAAAACTCAAGAGATTCCCAAACCTCCTCAGTCAAAAATAATCAAGAGATCAGGGCGACTGAATACGTTACACTTACACCATACAAATATGGAGCTGCTCAAAAAGAGCCCACATTCGCAACTCCTTCCTCTCAAAAGAGTACCGGCCAATTCAACCAAACAACTTTGAAAGCGACGGCTCCTGCTAATCGCGAGATGTATAAGTCGGCTCAGCCTTCTTCACAGCCCGAACCCAAAAAACTGTCGATGTCAGTTAGCTATGTTGAAGATTTAGCCCTTGACGAAGGAACTCGAGCGTCTATTGTCCCCGTCGCTAAGATAAATCCTAATGGACCCAGATTTTTCTCAAATGTAAAGCAACGAACCATCTTCGGATTTAAAACCAAAAAGGATTTGCCATATCGTCCAGTTGAAGTTAGAAAAGTCGATCGGGATGTGTTTTGCATGAACTGCGAAGAGTTCATTGCGATCGAACAGGTTGATAGCCATTCGAAAGTCTGCTCGAAAAATGCTGAAATGAAGGCGCAACTAAATCTCGAGAGAAACATAACAAATGATGACCATCAATTGGATGCAGCCGACGTCGAGGAGCTCAATCAAAAAATCGAAAAAATAATCTCAAAGATCAATTCCACATTCAAGCAAATTGCTCCAAAGAACTTAAACGCCAATTTTTCTGACTCTTGCAAGCGTCTCATTAAAATTGCAAGGGACGTTGTGGCTGAGGATAATAGTTTAGAAGTACTACAGAACAAAATGCAAGACTTTGATCAAATTTTCTCTCCTCTAGCAGTCAGCGCGAGAAATGAAGAGGTTTCTATAATTATGTACCTGCAGAGACTCTTTGTTGCTCTTCAGAATAAAGCAATTGAGTTTGAGAAAGACTATCAAAAAGAGCTGGAAAAACTCCAGGAGCAATTGCAGCAGTATGAGCGAGAGACGCTAGAGAGGAAAGCGGTGTTGGAGTTATGGGAATATCAATCGAAAATGCTGCAGGAGATCCAAAGACACGATGCAAGGAATATGAAATACCTTAAGAAAGATCTCAAGAGAGACGTTGAAGTTCTATCACAAATTCATTCGGATATAGACAGTATGTCGAATCCTAGTGAAGATACGGTTGGAACGACTGAAAGCGAATTTAATATGACAAAGTCCTCGGTGAAAGGAGGCGAAGCAGAGAGAGAGGCCCAAAGAAGGTATTTTTACACTGAAGCAGTGAATATCAAGTTGACTTTACCTGCAAACCACCCGGGAAAGAACTTGCTGATATCTGAGTTATATGATCAGTGTGTTGCTGAAAACATAGCAGAAGAGGATTACGTGCTATTCATAAAGAAGCAGTACGGCATACTCTAGAGACAGAGGAGGAACTCATAGAAATTATAATTTAGAACATTTTTTTTTTTTATTATTTGGTTTGGTAATGAGCATTTGAAAGATTGTATGAAGAATAGAAGGTTAAAAGTAGCCATTTCTATTTCAAGAATGACTTCGGATTAGCAGGGTTTTACAATTATTCATTTATTTTATGATCAGAGAGATTTTCAAATAGCAACCGAAACAAACAATGAAAGCGTATTATTGAAATTAGTAGCATTGCTCATGTTAGTCAGAGAGTCCAAATATTCATTGAACTTTCAGAGTTTAAATGACCAATCTTATAAAATTTAGATATGAGTTACGTGATATTTAAGAACTTCTAAATAACCTGCTAATAAGTACTGAACCAGTCCTATTGTTACTAAATTTTCGAGGAAACATCGAAGATTATTGAGTTTTTCTTTTTGATAAGTTTGAGATATAGATACTAGTGATGATCAATTGCCAAAGTAGTGATAGATAAATGGCGATGTAATAGCAAATCCAGTATTGAAATGCAAATAAACAAGCACTTTATTATATTCAGTTCCTAGCATTAAATGGACTCATTGGAAAATAGGAACACGAATATGTAAATAATTCGATCTATAACAATTTTCCACCGCACTCTTTAATTTTAACGTTAACAAATCTTTCGAAAGCAGTTTTAGTAGAACATCTGCAGAGACGCCATTTCATGGTATTGATCATAGCCAGTATCCGGCCTTTTAGTGTATCTTTCATTAAAGTTTTTTATTAAGAACTCTTTCGTCATTTTTTGTTTCATATTCCTATCATTATCGACAGGTCCTTTCACAGTCTCTTCCTGAGCAGACAGCATATTATCAAACGAACTTGAATTAGCTGAGCTCATCAAAGCGGTAATAGATTTGAATAAGGTTGACATATTAGTTTTTTTTTTTGGTTAAATATTTTTTGATTATAACTCATTTGTAAGCAGGCTGCTATATAACCAGAATGTCTCTCAGGAAAATATCAAAATCCAGTAAGAAACTGGAAATTTTGGACTCCTTCGATTAAACTAAAAATAAATTAAATCAACGAGATGGGTATATAGCTGCATCGCTCGAAAAAAATAATGAGTTGCTTTTGAAGTTTTATTTTAAGAATAGCTGTGTCTTAAAATTTTTTCAAGAAATTGCTGGAAAATATTGTGAGTCACAGTCACAGTAAAAAGATAATGAAACGTCGGGGATTTGATAACTTGAATAGTAAAAATACTTTACGAAAATGAGCTTCTAACATGAACACTTCGAGTGGTCCACTTTGCGAGGGGAGACCGTAGCTTTCGTTATTGTGACTCGCTGAGGTCTAGGCTCGTGCATATTCAGAGAGTTTCGGTCCAATGTTCCGCCCCGTGTTTTAGACCTGGTGAGCATATATTTGAGATAAATCATTTTTCCAGCTTCTCGAAACGCCTGCCAGTTAAGCTTAGTAAGAGGGAAAGAAATCATTGAAATTACCATTTCGACGTTTTGTCCATTCATTGCTGATGTTTCGAAAAAGAAAGCAATATCTTTCTCTCGCATAAACTTCTCTGCATCAGTATATTGAACCTCGCGGCTGAGATAATATAAAAAAGTGTAGCTATAGGCGTTTACTCTTGTTCTTTATCTGCATGATTTCCAATTAGTACGAAAATCGTATCGTCATCTACTAATTTCTTCGCTTCGTCAATCCATTCATCAAGTTGTTCGAAGCTTGACTTGCTGCATGCGAAATTTGTAAGGACAAAGGGGGGTTTTGTGAGATATACTCGCAAACATTGTAAACGAGGAAGACTCCTGCTGAATTTCTGTAAAAAGATTTGACGATCGATCTAAAAGATTCTTGCCCAGCCTGTGAAAAAGAGTCATGGGTGATGGAATTGATTGGCTTTACGGTATCCCAAATCTGGAGTTTAATTAAAGTTTCTTCATCTATTTGAACAGGATAGGAGGAAAACTCTACTCCGATTGTGATGTTGTGATCAGGGTCAAACGACTTTTTCACGAGCCGCTTGAGGATGGTGGTTTTGCCAACGCCTTAAAGGTAAAGTCAATGCGTTGTTTAGAGAGGAGGAGATGGAGATGAATGAAGGAGAAATTTGAATATCTATGGCATACCGGAATCTCCAATTAAAATAACTTTAAAGAGCAAATCGGTGTTTGGCGCGGAGTTCAATTCGTCGGCATTGCTATTAGCAGTATCACGAGTTTGGTGGGTGTGGCTAGGGTTCATAGTTGTATATTTGTAGTGATAATCGTATTAAAACACTATTTATTAAAGAGTGCTTCAAATTAGTTAGGACCAGAATGAAAAAGAAGATAGCTTGGGAGCACTCAATACCTAAATTGGGTGATTCTCAAAAGTTACTCGCAAGGCGGCTTTGAGCATGAACCAGCCAATGTTCAAATGCCTTGTTATTTGCAAAAAATTAGCTTAGCAAGAACGAACATTCAAGTGCTCTTCCTTACCTTTTTGTCAATGTGTTGCTTTGAAAAAAGGCACAGCATCTTTCGGTGAATTGATGAATATGATGCGATGACTTGGATCTGTGATGAATAGAAATCAAATTAAATAAAAGAATCACAACAGCACAATAAACCCATATTTGCGGTTTATTGTATCATTTTTGCGAGAAAATCGTCAGACTTCTCTACTTATAAAAGCATATTATCAGAAAGAACTACGAACCCTTGTTTCAATTCGACTTTGCTCTTTTAATCAAGTTAATTAAAGTATCATGGCTACCTAATAAGTCTCAACGTATGCAGTTGATTCCTTATTGTTGCTTTAGCTAGGTTTGATTTGGAAAAAGTAAATTCTTATGAAAGAAAGCTTTGAGTATCATCATTGAAAGAGATTTCCCATAAGAGCTTTCTATTATGATACAATAGGAACTCTGCAGTCAGTACATTTGCCAAATCTTTATTTATTCTTGTCTATGAAGTGAAGTCGTGTGGTCATCACTTTGAAACTTAAACGTCTTACCTCATGAATGGTTGCCGTTGTTAATTTGAGAAAAAAAAAATTTTCTTTATATGTGTCCAATTCAACTCTTTGAAAACATCAAATATTTGCGACAGCTGTAATGGTTAGCATAGGTTGAACGCAGATGATGCGATTAACTAAATTGGAACTATCTACATGGATCCAATTGCTTCAAAGTAAAAGTCTGAGCAAATAACCTTCCTTATTTCGTTCATTCTTCATTAGGATAGAGGTTCCTTGAGTGCTATAGGGAGACTATAGAGCTTTAGTTGATATTATTTTTTCTTGGACTGATCTTTTTGGTAGTCTGAGTGAAGTTATGATTAGAATGGAATTTATAGGCAGATTTGAAATGAAATCAGGCATCAATGGGATCACTTCGAAGACCAGCTACAACTAACTTTATTGAGTCTGAATCGAATGTTTCAGCTTTGGAAATTTGTCGTTTTTTGAGAGAAAAGAGAGCTATCTCTCAATACACCCGCTCGGAGTTCTTCAATTCACAATTAATTTTTAAAATTCTTAATTCACTTTAATTCAGTGCACATTTATTTTGCTGTTGTTTACTTACTTATCAAAAATACGCTACACTTTCAGCAGTGAAAATCGTTCCCGTCAACCGAATCGCACATTGCAAAGTGTCAACACCCCTAAACCTCTCCCTCACTGCCCATTCTGGGAATGGCTTCTTTTCTCTCTGGCGATAGTCTATAATTATTACCGAATCAATTAGATAATTCTGGAGAGATCGCCTTCAACTTAATCAGGAACAGACTGTTTCTTTTCGAAGTATTAAACTTCGTCTTAACTCGGAAAGAAAGCCAGTTTGCGCTACCTCCAACCGAAAGCGTATTGTGGATTTGTAGTTATCATTTTATTATCAGAAGGCTTCAAATTTGTTTAGGAAACTCTTGCATCTCAGCAATCTCTAGATGCACGATTGTTTGAGAATTGTAAAGCATAGCTTCTCATTTCTTTCAAAAATAACATGAACTTTAAGTGCTCTAAGCTCAATCTCTCTCGTTAGCCTGGTTTTTTGTTCTCTATTTCAAATGAAAAAGGTCCCACGATAACTCGTTCCTCTCAATGCTTCTTTCTGCGATCAGCGATCTTGAATGGGCCGGGTTAAAGCTCAGACTTATCGAAATACTCTCCATACTAATCAATCATTTAGTACAACAATGTTGTCTCACTCTGATCTGGAACGCTCAGGCCAAAGCCTTAGCCGATTAAATTGACGTACTACCGGAAGGTTTACGTAGCTACCTTATCTTCTAAATATATTCTTTCACTACAAGCAGTTATCTCTATCTTGACTACTATTAAAATTGCTATTTCAAATCATGAAAGCAATGCTTATCATAGAGCCTATATGGTACAAAAGGAATCACGGGCTTTAACCTACTTTTTAGTAAATTTATTTCTTGCAAGCCTGGTTTGGAACTCGTTTCGTTAAATTTTATTTCGGATATCAATTCATTTGATAATGCACTTAATTTAAAATCAGACCTTAATATTCTAATTCTTGAAAGTTTGGATTAAATGCCTTGAAGAAAAAGGAAGTAGTGTAAATAGCCAAGAATTTCATCTAGAAATTGAGCAGAAGGCTCCGTCAGGCTGATCAAAACCCCTAGTGTATGTCCTTTTAAGATATAGAGAACTTAAAAGTCGTGTTCTTTCGATCTATTTTTTCTTTTAACGAGATGTAAAATTTACGAATTGAAATTTGGCAGTACTTATTATGGCAGTTCAAATTATTAGCCATTATTTTCAATTGACGTCATTTCTCAAGCTATCTGAAGCCTATTTAACTTAGTGACGTCATTTATATTGCAGTAAATTCGCTTTGGCACACTGTGAATTTATTCGAATTATTCTTTAAATTTATTCGACTAAAAAAAGAATTGAGCATTGTGTTCCTATTTATCAAACGCCACTTATTTCAAAATGATTACAATTCTTAATAATTCTAAGTTGCGAATTAAGTTTCTACTAAGTGGCTAGCCTTTTTGTCAATATGGAAGTCCTCACAATCAAAGAGAAGATTCAAAAAAGTCGACAAATTGCCCAAAAAATTCTGAACAAGATATTTATCAGAGACTTGTTTAAGGTCTTGGATGTAATCTTATTCATTTTGACCTCAGACTAATCTCATCTCAGGATCCTCAATACCAAGAGATAATCAGCTGGAGCGATGATGGCCAAGTATTTATTATCAACAACGAGGAAAAATTGGATCAAATCTTCTCTTTATTTGAATGTTGCTCAACCAAAACTCAATTTTATCAAAAGGTAATTAACAGATACTACTGTCATTCACTCATATTTACTAACCCTTGTTGTAATTTTAGCTTGACGATTGCGAGTTTGCCCATGTGTTTTTGACAGACTACAAAAAGGATCTAATGTTCGAGCATATTACATATACACGAGAAAAAAGGCCAACAGAATGCAACAAAAAATTAAAGAAGAGCAACAGCGTGCAACAAGAACCAAATGAAAGCAATCCAAGCAATCAGCGAGAAATAGATGTAAATATCTGATGAAATGGCTGCTTAACAGAGAATTGTGGATTAGAATGATCTTGCTGTCCTGAGTCGTTTCGAGAGACAGCTCCAGAACCAAATTGATTTCAATACAGAATTATTGAAATCTCAGATGTCTTTATTAGAAGCAGATTTGAAATATGCAAGGTAATTTCCGAAATTAGAAAGGAATTTGACACTTGTAATAGCTCGATAAGGGAGATGATCGAAGCAATACAGTCCCATCATAAGCTTTTTACGAACAAATGAGTTTCGAATAGTACCAAAATAGGACTTGTCAGAGAGATCACCAGAAAGTTTCTTAATTTTTGCAGAAATCATCTGGCCTATCTCGTTTTTTCTTGTATTTTTAGTTCACTCGAAAAGCAGATGCTGTCAATAGTATCACCTCATATATAAATATGCGCATAAATCTCTCTGCAGAATATGCAGAGGGAGCATTCTTTACTTTCATCTTATATATAAATGAATGCTTTTACAATTTCTTTTAAAGTGATCATTATGAACACCCATGCTAGCCCTCTTTTCGATTTAGGGTTTTGGAATCAACTACGAAGACTTACGTTTTACAGAGAGTTGTTAGTTCTCAGTACTGTATTCACTATTAGTCCATACCTCTGATCAACTATGAGCAATAAGAGAGATAATACAATTAAGGTTAAGGCAGTGAGAATATAGTTCTTTATAGAAAAGGCTTTAGTTATGATGCTGTATTTGGTTTAAACAAAGTAAGTGAGTAAGTCAGTTGAATTCAAAACAATGAGACTTCATTAGCAAAATAGAGGGATCGCTGTTTTAAGCCAACAGGAGTTAAGGCCACATTTCATGAAGAGGTATTAATGCCCTTTCCGATAGTATTAGAGTGAGGGTTTATTGATTACTTGTGTTTTAGTAAAAGTATAACTGCAGATTAATTGAAAAAAAATGCGGATTAAATCATGCATATTTTGTGAGATCTGGCCCTTACACTGCTCCTTCACATGGTAAAGCAACAGAAGTGAAAGCTCTTCGCGGTCCTGGCATTCAACAAGATGAAGCAAACAAATTTTGTTTTCAAAAGCAGGTTTTGTCAATAGAAATCTAATTTTATTCAAAATTCAATTAAAAGAGCATCACAGTTCAGGAAGTTTTTAATATCGTCTTATCTATCAGAAAGAAAAAGTGCTCTCTTTAGAGACAAATAGCAACCCAATGAAAAGGATCCAGAGATAACTGGGAACTTGGGTTATGTCTACATTAATGAAAATACTTCTAGGCGTTATAATATGAGAAGAAAAAAAATATTGTCGAAATATATTAGAGAGAATCAATCTTATTGGTAAAGCAAGGTATGTAACGAATAATTATTGAAGGGCTTGCAAGAGGAGCAAAGGATAAACTTCTTAAGTAATTTTACAAAAGAGAGATTATCCTTACTTATCAATGCAGAAATGAAAGGGCTTGATTTTCTGGTGTCTTAAATTTTTGAACAGCGTATTTATTAAATATAAATCTCCTAACAGGAAAGTCGGTCATATTACAGTCCAAATTCTGCTCGATGGTATCTCGTTCCAACCTCCAATTCGACCCTGAGGTATTCAAGAATTGGCTCCAAAACTATCAAACACAGCCTGACGCAGTAAACCCAGCCCTCGGAAAGACTCCTCAAGAGCAGTTTGAATTAGCTCATATCCAAGCCCAAGCTTTCATGTCTTTTCTTAGTTCAAAAAACCCAGGTGGCTCCGTCCAACCTCAGCAAGGTGTTGCCTTCCAACCACAACAAGGTGGTTCCTGGCAGCCTCAGCAAGGTGTTGCCTTCCAGCCGTACCAGCCGATTGTTTACGATGTAAGCAAAGAAACACCACCCCAGACTTCGAGTCATGGTCAAAAGATTGATTTAGAAAAAGAAGAAGAAACGCCAACTCCTACCTGCAATCCTTTTGGAACTGGCCGTCATCGTCACAAACATGGCCATGATCATGGACATAGCCACGGAGGTGGACATGATCATGGACACGGTCAATGCAATCATGATCATGGTCAGCATGGACATAGCCATAATCATGGAACCCATGATCCAGAAAAGGGTCCTGGAGCACACGGAAAACGTCCCAACAGGAATGAAAAGTTGAAAAAATATGGCAAAGCATTCCAATTCTTTGTGTACTTTATACCTTTTAACGCTTGGCTGATCTTGATGTTTTGGATTGCTCCGACCATTACCGATGATTTTGAAAGAACCTTTGCTCAAGTCTTTACCACTTTCTGTGTGATAATGATCTTCATTACCTACTATTACGCCTGCACCACCGATCCCTTTTTGCCGAAAAAGACTGTGCCACCTTTTGTAACTCCTTACAACCAAAAAACTTGTGAACAGTGCGAAAACAGCTGGAAACCCGAGAGATCACATCACTGTCGAACTTGCGGAAGGTGTGTTTCCAAAATGGATCATCATTGCCCTTGGATCGTTAACTGCGTAGGACATCAAAATCACAAGAGCTTCTTACTCTTCGTCATTTATTTGAGCTTGGGTTCCCTTTACTTCTTGTATAGAACCTACAAATTCTCCACCTATATTTGGAACGACGAAACTTCTACTTACGGCATAGTTTTCGAGATCTATTGGGCCACCGTTTCTGTCATTATTTTTCCTTTTAGTTTAATGGGAACCAGCCTAGCGGTCTTCCATACCTTATTTGCCTTGAATAACAGCACAACGCTTGAAAGTATGGGAGGAAGGGCTTTGACAGCGCCTTGCCTCCCAAAGAACCCAAAAAGATATATCAATCCTTACGACAAAGGTTATGTTGCAAATCTCGTGGATTTTCTTCATAATAGAATGTTTTTATGGTGGTGGCCGACCGTTCGCACTGTTGACCTTGATGAAGGTAAATTACTTGAAAGTAATTGGTTTTTAGCTCACTCTCTTTTTTTTAATGATCAAGGAACGAGATTTGATAAGGTCCCAATAATATCTAGTGCGGAAATGGAGGTCAGGGAGAACAATTTCAAGATAGCAGTTGGAGGCCAGGCGACCGAAGCGAGCGGAAATGAGAGGACTATTAATTTTGAAGCAATGCTGAAAGAAGCAGAGATGTTGACTAAATTGAAAAACCTAAAGTTTGGAGATATGATGCTTGAGTATGGAAAGAGAAAAGACAATTTCTGCCGATTCCCTCAAACTTCGGACATAAATATCCCAGAGGCAACAAAATAAATTCGAAACTGTTAAGAGAGAGGAGAGAGAAAGCGTCGTATATTCGACTTAAATAGATAGGTTCATCTTATTTTGCTGCAATTGACATTATACAATTGAATACATATAAAAAAATAGATTTAGATGATAACTTAAACAGAAAAAATAAGTTAAGTCAGCTTTAACCTAAGAAAGTAATAAAGACTCTCTCCTTTTAAATGAGAGGGCGTAAAAAGAAGAAACTCTTAGTTTCAATGATATATTCCTGATCCAAATGCCAATGTTTTGTAGGACTAAATCGATCCTTATTACATTTGTGCTCGCAAAGCAACTAAAAATACTGAAGAAAAAAGGCTAATATTATGACCGATGATCGGTGTCTAATAGAACGAATATCTATTGTTGTTATACCTTTTTGAACACGGAAACATCTCCTTATACGCATTTTCGAGGAAAAATGTAATATGTTGAGGTAGAATGGAAGTTATTCAAGACAATTGAAAAAGGGAGCGCATAATTGACGAATAGGTAAATAATCCTACGTGTGAAACTTAAAAGGTAATATTTCTCTCAATTCTAAGTTGATTTAGTTAGCTTATTTTAGTTCTCAGTAGAAACGCAAATTCAAAGCAAATAAATTTAAAAAACGGCTGACTCTTTATGCTTTAGTTAAAGGTGTCTCTTTGCTATCAAAAAGAGCCTCATGTTACACTATGTATATTACTTTTCATATTTCTCAAATAATCGTTGAAGATTCGAAGCATCATAGTGGGCGTTTCCATTTTCTTGAGTTGCTGCTACAAAATTTTCCAATTCGTTTCATTTAAAAAGATAATATAAAAACGTCTTCAAGAGACGGTTTCTTAATAAAGAAATTTTAAAGCACTTTTGTTTTACTTGAGAGTTATAATCCAAATTTCTTCAGAACTACAGAAACTTGCACTTCTATTCTGATGAGCAAAGAAGAAGTAAATCAATCTTGCGATATGTTTATTCAAAGTACTTTAGAGAAAGACTGATGCTTCAAGTTATGTCCATGTGAATCATAATGAGATTTTCAAGTAACTTCATCGATCCTAACCAAGATTTCTCACATAAACCGCCAGGAACGAGATGAAAATGCAGGCAATTTCTTCTTTAGAGGAGGCTACAGCGACCAAGACATACTTTGAAAACCTAAAAAACGTTGAGTACGCTTCCTTGGCATTGGCGCTAATTTCCAGTATCTTAGTAGTCATCGAGGTAAACTCCATTCATCATTCTGTTTTTCATTTTTTGCTCCTTGAAAAAAGTATTTTTATGAATTTGATGATGGCTTCATCAACACTGAAGCCCAAACGAAAACACCTGAAGAGACCGCAAAAGAGCAAGCGAACGAACGTGCTGCTATGATCTTACTTTATTTCGCTCTCCTATTCACACTCGCTTTGGGTATATATTAACCTTGCTTCAACAAGAAATCTCATCCATTATATAACTAGCGTTTTTAAGAGTTTATTGCTACTGGTTACGCTTGGAATACCTTAAAAAAAGGGGTCTGGTGATCGCGAAGGCCAATTTATTCACAAATCGGGACATAATACCACTTGCATTTGAGGTCGCGTTTATCATGGTGATACCCTACCCATGGTTTATCGGTAACAAGAATTAATTTTCAAAATTTTTTACCAATCTATCGAACACTAGGCTACAAAGTTAATACTTTAACTTTGAACGGCAACAACCCCATAACCTACCATCTGAATGCTATCATCCAGTTCTTCTCCGCTTTGAGAATTCTCATTATTTTGAGGATTTTCCTCACACTCTCTTTCTGGAATAACGATCGTGCGCAACGATTCTGGTAAGTTTCTTACGCTTTCTTCAAGCCTCATTCGTTTTTTAATAGTCAAATATATGGAGCTCAACCCGGAGCCTTATTTACCCTCAGATGTATTATGAGATCGAATCCTGTTAAATTGGTCATGATCGCCTACCTCTCAAGCGTCCCCTTCTTCGCCTATCTGCTCATGATTGCGGAAGGACCGACCCAGGCATTGAATGATGCAGATTATTTCAACTACTCCAATGCCCTTTGGAACATCATCGTCACAACCACAACAGGTACTTTACCCACTACTCTCATTTCTCTAATCAAACTCATAAATTTAGTTGGATACGGAGACTACTACGCAAGAACTCTCCTTGGAAGAACCGCCATCTTCATGGTGAGTCTTTGGGGAACTACAGTCATCTCATTGATGGTTGTTTCGCTCTCAACGATTTTTACGATGAAGCCTCCAGAAGAGAAGGTAGATCAATTTTTTTCTGCCAATAGACGCTAATGATAAAATATCAAATAGACGTATTTAATGCTAAGACGATTTATGCTGAAAGAAGATGTCCAAAAGGCTGCTGCTCACGTTCTCACTAATGCTATGAAAGCAAAAGTGGCTGCGAAGAAGCAAGGTTCCGTGCCGGCAGAGCACGTTATCAAATACAAAAAGCATAGCAAGGAATTGAGTGAAGCAAAGAGAGAGTATAGAGAAATCGGTGGAGAGCTGGTTCAGGACGATGAAAATACAATGACACTTGATTTTCTTAAGGAAAAGATGGTGACTCTGGAGAATCAAAATAAGGAAATGCTTAGTATAATTCAAAAGTTATTAGAAAACCAGGCAAAAGCTGATGGAAAGAACTCAGCATAAGGATAAGCTTTGTCACATGTTTTTTATTTAATACTCATGAGTGGTTACAAATTTCGAAATTAGATACACATTCGTGTGTTTTTGTAAATTTTTCATTTCGGTTTCGGTTGATTATTTTCGATTTAAAATAAGATCAGCTCGATAATGATGATATCTCTCTCTTTGGACTTTTCAAATACGAATATTGGTTTTTCTGGCTCAAATTACCATTCGACTATCTCCAGACGATCTGCTGTAAGCAAATATAGATTGTTGTTTATTAGGTCAATATTGAATTACATTTGAATAAATCTGTACAAAAGTAAATGTTGAAATTATTCAAAAAAACTCTCCTGACTTTAGTGCAGTTCCAGCACCTCTGCTCGATTGGAGTTCGTGGGACGCCACTAGTAAACTTCCTACTTCTCATTAACATGCTGCAAATCGCGACCATCAGTACATTGGCAACGCAGCATGTTAATCCTAACGAAGATATGTTTTTCAACAGATATTTGCGCTTTATTTCCTATTCAAATCCTCTAAATTGGGCAGATGCTCGAACACTCATGTATTTTTTCGCTGGGTATGTTTCGGCACTGTTCGGTTTCCAATTGTTGATGGCGATTCATGCGGTGAAAGGCAAATTTGGTGAAACCGTCATGGTATCATTTTTTTTCTGCCTGCACCTTCAAACCTTCTTCGAGTACCTCATTTACATACCTTTCCTTACCTGGGCTTTGTTCAAATTTGATTTAGAGACTTTTTGGACTTTCCACAATGGAATTACCGCAAGCCATATTGATAAATCTCCAAAATGGTTATTCGTGATTCTCTGCACTCTCTTTGGACTCTCGAACTTCCTTCACTTATGTAATAAAGTCACATTTCTTCCGTTCAGACAGCTTCATCAGGACAGATTGAAGGCTGTAAGTAATTGGTTTACATTGTACAATTGGATCTTTCAAATCGTATTGGTAGTATTTTCTTCTCAGTCTCAGCAAGGCAATATCAGTCCGAAATTTACCTTGATTGGTGGATTGCTGTATTCTTTGGGACTCATTCTCATGAGTTTCAAGTGCTGGAGTTTTAAACATCCTGTCTCGAAGAAATTTCATCTGTTTTTCGCAGCAGCATATTTTGCACACTCGATATTTCTTGTTGTCAGGGAAGCTTTAGGAGTCAATAACGGGACCAAATATATTGGAGTGATTTATCTCATCGTTACGCCATTAATAATAAAAGGAGTTTTCACGATTTTACAATTTCTATGGAAAGAAAACAATGCGCGAGGGAAGACTGATTGCCCTGGCCGAATCCAACGTGAAGAACTCAACGAAATCCTCGATATATTTTACACATCAGAACACCCTCCTTCCCTTAAAACTATTTTTCGACAGAAGATCTTTGTTGAACAGCATATAAAAAATTGTGAAGATTCTTCCTGTTTCTGTGTGGCCTGGAAGGCGAGTCGGACAGACACTCCTATGGATGTAATTTCTTTTCAAGAAGCTCTGAATTTTATGGAAAATTATATAGAGGAAGTTCTAACTCAGAATCTCCGTTCGATGCACCTCGATCACTGGTTTTTGATCGATTTTGTCATACTTCAAGGACTTCATCTCGATAAACCCCTTAAAGCTTGCATTAACCTTGCTAGATTAAAAGCAGCTTTCCCTGGGAGATACCAAAGATTCATCTTGGCTTCACTCTTCCTGATTATCGAGGAAAGGTTCAAAGAGAAACTGGGATAC
>ENA-UOTX01000094-UOTX01000094.1-compost-metagenome-genome-assembly--contig:-NODE-94-length-93393-cov-17.347025_pt1 | contig 93393 bp, 54 predicted proteins | sample MGYA00238143_ERZ746982 | MGnify/ENA primary metagenome ERZ746982 (study PRJEB28758, sample SAMN06268862) | compost metagenome | isolation source: single cell | place: USA: California, Emeryville, Joint... | reverse complement strand
CATTTCGAAGTGAAACCAAACATTCCTGAATTCAAGACCAATGACCTGATTAAATCAGAGAATGCGAACAGTGATTGTTTGTTTAAACCGACAGCAATTACTTATGAGCTTTCTCATTGCAAAGATGACACTTCTCCATCAATTTTGAATCAATTAAAAGCGCCATTTTTTACTCGAATACCAAGTGTGATAGAGAGGCGTTATGAAAACAAGAATAAAGCAAGCAGATGTAAAAAAGGCAATTGCTATAAGTATGTTGCAAAAAAGCCTCCTAGTATAAAGGAACTCATGGAAAGCATGAGAAAGAGTAGAGTGTCTAAAACAAATATTTTCGATGAACCTGTATATAACCATGTTGATGTTGCCGAAAAACAAGAGATAAAACTGAGGTATGGATGTTTCTTGGTGGGAATTATCTAACTACACTAGAAATAAAAATGTTATTGCAGATCTCGTTTCACTTGGTTTCGAGGTTTTTGCCAAAAGCCGACCGAATCTGCTTTCAGATCCTGAATTTGATGCTATCGTTGCAATTTTCTTTGTGGTTTCAAATGAAAAATCAAAATATGATCAATCACAGTGTTATAAAACAAGTACAATCTGAAATCATCACGAAATCATTACTCATCAATTTACTTGGCTGAATCAGTCAGAGGAGCTATCATCGCTGATGAACTCAGTTTTTATGACTTACCTTTTGGACAGAGGCAAAACCTTAAAGGATATTTCAGTAACCATCAATAATCTCATACTCCTCCTTATCAAGCAAATTCTCATGATTATCATGATATGTAGAGTTCCATGACGTTGATGAGTTGTTTCTGGTGAAAAATGAAAAGTCTCTGATCGTGACATTCATCAATTTAGTCCTCAGATTCGACCCTGATATTATTTACGGTAATGAAGTTTCTCTAAATCTGAGTTAATCTGCTCAAAGGATACAACATCGAGAAAACCTCCCTCTATTATGTCGCTCGAAGGGCCCATGAATGGAAACTTAACTTCACCGATCTCATCGGTCGGTCTCCAAGCTCGATAAAGGAAGTCTTGGTACACACTCCTCGATTTACTCACATTTTACTACAAATCATTCAAAAAAAGGACCTCTTGATGCTTGATGACGTGTATTTCGACCAAGACTCGATTTTCGATGACGGAAAAAACAATGAAAAAGTCCAAAAAGACAGTTTTAGGTCCTATAGCGAGAATGAAGAATCAAAAAGCTCTTCATTTAGCTCGAAAATCAGAACCGGATGGACCAAAATCGCTAATTTTACGATGAGTTTCCAGGTTCTCGACCTCTAAATTTCTAAGAGTTAATAAAAATAGGTATCAGGAAGAGAGCTCTTTAATGTATGGAGAGTTCTCGAGCTCGACATTAGGGTTCGAAGTTATGAACTTGAAAATGTCGTTTTCCACGCTCTAAAGAAAAGGGAACCTTATTTTCACAACTGGACCCTTACCCAATGGCAAGGCAACAATAATAGCATATCTTCTTACATTTTTTGTTGAAAATCTTAGGTATGATGAATCTAAGGAGCAGTCTGCTCGCGTTTTGAGGCATATGCTTAGAAAAGTTGAGTTGACTTTGGAAATAATTATCTTCTTTGATATTGTGCCGAGAACTGTCGAGATGACTCGGCTGTATGGAGTGGATTTTTATGCCGTGGTAATAAATAGATAAACCTCTCTCATGACCGTATTTCAAAGAATGCCAGAGGCTCTCAGTTCAAAATTGAAGCTGCTAACGTCAGAGTGACACGAGCGAGCGATTTCCTCTTACTTTCGGCATCAAAGGCCCAAGTGGCGAAGCAAAAAGTGTTGCAATCTAGACCAATTATAATGGATCCGCCAAAGCAATTCTACTCGGAGTAAACGCTCGTTATTAGCAAAGTGATAAGTTTTCCTTTGAAAAGTCCGGTGGTGGTTTTAGACTTCCAGTCGATTTATCCTTCTGTGATGATTGCTTATAACATGTGCTTTTCTACATGTTTGGGCCATATTGACGACCTCTGGAAGAACGGGGCTAAGCGAATGGGTGTAAATGAGGATACTCGTCCTCATATTGCGGAACTATTTGGGCCAAACTTTGAAAATCTCACCAAGGAGGAAATAATGAAAAAGGTGATCATGACTCCGAATAATGTACTTTTTGTTCGGAAGTCAGTACGAGAGGGCATCATTTCCCGTATTTTGGAGGAGTTTTTGATGACAAGGATCATGGTGAAGAAGGCTATGAAATTGGTAAGGAACTTGATGGTTTGTGAGATGTTCTTATGGTGAATAAGTATGAAAAGCATAGGATTTTCAAGGATGTTCTAAATTATCGGCAGATTGCATTGAAATTTTTCATGGTTGTTATGTATGGGTATGCTAGCGCCTCCTTTACTGGGAGAATGCCATGTACAGACCTTGCTGATAGCATAGTAGAGACCGCCAAACTTATTCTGAAGGATACAATCGACTATATCGTAAAATTTTCATGAATTCAACCTCTTGAACTTTCTGCTGACAAGAATGGCAATCCCGCTTGGAATGTGAGGGTTATTTACGGCGATACAGACAGCATGTTCATTCATATGAAAGGAAGAAGTCTTAAATCGGCCCATGAGCTAGGACTTGAGATCGCAAGAGAAATAACTAAGAGGCATCCATACCCGATAGAACTCAAATTCGAAAAAGTAAATGCTTTTTGGAATGGGCAGCCTCAACATCAATTAGATCTATTGTCCAGGGATATTGTTTGCAAGGAAAAGATACATTGGTATGAAATATGAGACTCCAACCTCAAAACCAGTCTGGGAGGCTAAAGGAATTGAAACTCTACGAAGAGATGGTGTAGAAGCGTTGGTCAAATTAATGTCTACTTGCATCGACAAACTTTTTACAAAGAAAGATTTGAGTGAAGTAATAAAATCTTTTTAAGTTCCACAAAAGATGATAATACGAATCAGCTCCGAGGAATATTGACAACTAAATGGCAGAAGATACTGCGAGGAGATGTGAATTATAAAGATTTTATCTTTGCGAAAGAAGTGAAATTGAACAGCTACGTGAATTTGCCTCCTGCTGCTCTGGTCGCTCTTGAAAGGCAAAAGGAAGATCCACGATTAGAACCATGCTTTCGAGAGCGAGTTCAGTATATAGTGGTTGCGGGTAACAAATTTTGACGATATATCTCTTGACTTAATGGCAAAAAGGAAATGAGGGGAGCAAAGTGAATGATTTGGTTGTCTCTCCAATGGACTTCGTCAAGAAACGAGGATATCAAATAAACGGCAAGTATTATTGCGAGCAGCAGATAAATGCTCCACTCGAGAGACTTTTCGCAACCTGTGGTGTCGACATAATCGTAAAAGAATTGTCAATGCTCGGGATCTGTTGGCTAATTCTTATTTTATTAGAAATGGTACGAGAACATGCCGAAAGGAATGATGAAAAGCCAAAACTCTTCTGATACTATCTTTTTAGTAACTACTTTACAGCTTATTGAGATAAATAAGAAAAATACAGGGCAAAACGATGCGGAATTCGAAAACTCAGATGTATTACAGTCTTCAAAAATTCTATCAAAATCAGAATTGTGTTCTTTGCGACCAGCCGGCAGAAAACTCTGACGTAGCATTTTTTGTCAACGTGCATCTATAGCGATAATAATAATTATTAAAAATAGTCATTGTGTCAGAGCTGCTTGGAGAAATCATATACGTCTAAAGTGATGCTTGGCTTACTACGCAAATTTGTCGACTCCAAAGTCACGAACTACACCAAAATTTGTCAAAATTGCAGCTCGTTCGTTCCCAACTCTGATTATGAGATACCTTGCGAAATGCTCCAATGTCCAATATTTTTTAAAAAGCTGCGAGCTAATCAGAAAAGTAAATTGATAGCTTCGAATATTATTCGATATGAAGAACAAAATTCTATGGACCTTGAGAAGACTGAATGATTTTATTTAACTAAAATAGCTGTAAAGTATGTGTGCCTTGGTGTTGCATAACTTAAATTTTTGATACTCCCTGTATTTTCAATTCAATACACGGGAGCTGGCGAATATCTTCAGATTTACTAATGTATGCCTTCGTATTTAGCTAATTTTTGTTCATTATACAAAAACCATCAGCCTTTCGCAGGTAGGTTGATGAGAATACTTAGTTTAAGATAGTTGACCACAAACCTTGAAGTCTCTTTTAAATTCATTGAAATTGTAAAAGTGATGATTTTTCTTCATACCATGATTGCTTTGCATATTACCGAGAGACATAAAGGAGGTTGTTATGCTGTGAATTAAACTTCTTCATTTAAATCGCTGCTTCTACTGTTGATATTCGGATTGAAAATGGAATATTCAAGATTTACCAGAATTTTCATATCATTTTCTTTTAAACGGAATCTGAAAGTTTAAATACCCTGTATGAGAATTTCTCTTTTTTTTCATTTTTCATTGCTTAGAGCCGATTTAATTTCGCCAATCAAGTTTTGACCAAATACCACGAGAATTATCTATTTCGAGCACCTTTTCCCTCTGTCAGACGAAATTCCCTCAAAGAAGCTTCACATTGAGATATTTGGTTCGATTATGAGAAGACAACTCGCTTGAACATCAAAAAGGCTTTTATACACACCATAGCTTTTCAATTCTGGAGATATTATATTTCTATTCCGTAGCACAGTTATCCTCATAATGTTTTTCATTGGCGGAAATTAATTACTACCTCAATTTATAATAAATTTTTTCACATCATAGAATTTTAATAAAATTTAAGTCGGAAACGCACATCACAATTAGAAGAAACAAACAAAATGAATGGATCACACATGGGTATTTTTCTGTCTCTCTTTACTGCAAATCTCAAATTAACCTCGTTTTCAATGATACAACTACAACTCGCTCCGGCTAAACTCCATCTATTGACTAGCCGTTCTGACTTTTTGCATCCAGGAATTTCCGAATTAATTTTTAAACAAGATAAATTTTCCTTAATCCAGATTATCTAAAAAACACATGATGCATAATGATCATCCTCGAAAGAGATTTTCAAGCGTTTCCGACGCTCAAGCCAGGGCTAAATTGAACCAAGAAACCTCTTCCCTCGCATCAATACGATCACTAATGAGCCAAACTCCAACATCTACTACCAATTCATATGGTTCTCTTCACCAAATCTTAGCCCCGAGTCACACTTCTCTGAAATTACCTGACGTTAATAATACATCGACTCAACAGTATCGTTCAGACCTTATTTCTGGTATTACCGGCTTGAAGTCTCCAATCAACGACTATTCAACCACCCATAACTTGACTATGAGCCAATTTCATCCTGAAAACCCTTCTCAGGCGAAGCTACGAAAGACCACGCAATTTAAATTGATGATCCCTCAGTCCGAGAGCTCAGAAGCATTCCCAGTTAAATTAGAAATCCCTGAAAGACCCTTAATTCGGCCGGTTTTTAGATCATTTGATCTTCAGACCAAAAATGAAGGGAATATCCAGTTAAAATGCCGCACTCCGAATCATAGGTTGCTTCCAACAAGAGCTAAGCTTTTTGACTGGTCGGATAGCCCATCAGAGGATGAAACTCATAATAAAAAAGGATCTGAAATTCCCCAAAATGAAAAAAGATTGCATAGACTCAGGCCAAAACCGCTGAACAGATCGTGTGATTTCCATCTACAAAGCGCGAGCTTACCCACCTCACAGCTAATCATTGAACAGGATTTACCCGAGAAGGAAGAGAATCAGAAAATAGATCAATCAAATCCCGAAGCCAAGCCATTAGTAGTGGAAAAGACCAGCACTGATCCTGTGAAACAAGACACTTCTTCTCCTCCTACTCGCTCAAGAGCGTTTGTAAAGCAATTCTCTCGAAAGCTGACAAAAAGTTTTTCCTTTTCAAGCGAAAGAGAGTCTAAAACCGAACTTGAGTTTTATTGTCATATGCGAAATGCTGCATACGAGAAGCTTGGCCCTCGAGGACGCATTGGAGGGGCTTTGGTGCAGTATAAAGACCGAATATATTTATTTGGAGGGGAAATTGAAGGGAAATTGTGTGGATTGGCCGTTTACAACCCGTTTAAAGAAACTTGGAAATATCCCAATGTGTCTGGTGAGGTCAACCATCTTGAGAGAGCCGGACATTCGATGAATATGCTTAAAAATTTCTTGATCGTATTTGGAGGCGAGAAAATCATTGAGACAGGAAACGTGATTCATCGAAAGTGTACAGACGAGGTTCTTGTTTTCTACCCGCATTTGAAGCAATGGAACCATATAAACACGCAATTTTTCAAACAAGAAACCATTGAGCCAAGGAAATACCATGCGTCTTGCACATACAACCATCTGTTGCTCGTTTACGGTGGGATAAACCAGAATGAGAAGCTATTGCATGACTTTTGGGCTTTTGACGTGGGTAAATTCGTATTTTTTGAGTCATTATCTTAAGTTTTTTGTAGATAAATGCAAATGGAAGAGAATTCCTATTATGAACAGCGGCCATGACGAAAGAGGCATTGCTTATCATCGAATGTGTAGTATTTTCCTAGATACTGCCGATTCCAACTACAACTATAAAGCTAAACAGGTAGCCACTACTACAACCCTTCTGACACTCTAACCACGGATGTTTCTTGTAGATACCTGAAGGCTTTTACGTTTTTGGCGGAAGAAATGAAAACGGCGATGCGCTAAGCACTTTGAAGATTTTGGCGTATGACACATCGAAATCTGGGTTAGTGTGGAGCGTTCCGGCTACCAAAGGCATCCCGCCAACCGGCCGGTACATGCATTCAATGTCTCATTACCGAGAAAGACAAATGCTGATAGTGTATGGAGGTAAAGCGGGAGGGTTCAGGCCAAAAGGGAAGTTCGATGAGGATAGAGGCACGTTTATTGATGATATGTGCGTGTTGATGCTGGAGACAATGAATTGGATCAAACCAAAGATTTTAGAAGGACATAGACTGAGGGCTCGGTTTGGACATTGCGCGTGCATATTTACCGAGAAGATTTATATATTCGGCGGGTCGACGGACGACCATTTTACCGATTTCTATATGGATAAGATCGATTTAAGTAATATCATAGCTAATGATATTAAATGTAATTTTTTTCAATGAATGTTTAGAGCGATCGGAGGTAGAGAAGATGAAAAATGGCATTGATGAAAGCATCGCCAAAGTCACGGCTCGAGTTGGAAAGGCGCTTCACTTTTTAATGACAATGAGGAAGATGTCATCTAATTCAAAGAAAGATGAGAATACTCAAGAACAAAAAGGACATGATTCCTTGTTCAGGCGAAAATCAAAGCAAGACGCAGCAGCAGACCGATTCAGATCGAGGAGCTTTGACAAACAAAGAAAGGGATCGTAATAAAAGTTGCACGTTCTTCAAAGGTGCTGCTCATTATCGTACTCGTAGCTTTAGCATCAAAATTTGCAAGAAATTTTTTTGATGTTACTAGTAATGTGCTAATTAATAAATTTTTTAAAGGTTAGCTTTAGTATCTGTTGGCAAATTGAAAAACTCGCATTTTTTTATTTGAAGAGGGTTATTTCAAAAAAAGGAGCATTATTATATTGATCGTTTCGTTTGAATCTTGAATTGAATAACTTAAGGAATTTTCCGATTCGCAGATCTGAGTGATTATTTCGATATAAATTTCAATTTTATTTTAGAGAGGTCAAAGCATTTACACAACATATTCAAGGAACATAAGGTTTATTAGACTGCAAATATCGTCAATTGAGCTCCTTTTTCTGTCATATTTTTCCATCGGATTGTTCACTATCTTATAACGCAAGGAGTTTCCGCTTTCTTTTACTAAATATGTAGAAACTCTGCATGCAATTAATAAAAAAATATCGAAAGACTCTGCCAGCTCCTGTTTTGAGGAAGGTTAGTATTAAATTATCTCGAAATCACCAGAATACCAGTCCATCTCACCAGCATCTTTCGCTCTCTCCACTTCCAATACCAATTTCCGCGTTCTTATATCTTTCCTATTATACGGATCAAGGTGTCAGAGCAAGAACTATGCACACTAGCCGGTATCCCTCGAATGCGTGAGGAGAAATATGATATGTATCTTAAGACCTTTGCTTTGGGGGATTGTAGATTCAAGAAGAATACTCAATATATATATCTCCTCAAAACTGGGTGCTTTGTTGAGATAGCAAGGACTTTTGCTTTTTAATTCTCTTTGCAGATTTCCACACTACTAAACCCTTATTGTAACAAAATTCTGTAATCGAGCGATAATTTATGTAAGAAAGACATAAGAAAAAATTTTAGTTATCTTATGAAAAAACAAACCATCTCTATCCGCACCGAGATGTTTACTATAAAAACAATGATTGACAGCAATCCAATACAAATATCTGAGCCACTCAAATAAAATAAAGTACGACTTTACTCTTAGATGAACGAAAATTTTTTATGATTGCGAAGACGCCTGGCGACTTGGTGGACAGCCGTTCGGATCAGACACCTCCTCAAATTCAATCTTCACTTTTTTCAAAAATTGTGGTTCGTATTCATGTGTTTCTGTTGTCTCACCCTTCACCGCGCTTGCTTCTCGACTACAACCTGTGAAATATGAGCAACCTTCACTCAGAGGCTTTTTTACCTGCGAGATTTGGCATTTCTCGTGCTTGATTCATCGTGTTATTTATCCAAGTAGTTAACCAAGGAATTCGTTTGAAATTTTTCAGTTTCTATGATGATTGATTATTCTCAACTCAAGTGAAGTGCTTTACTGCAAAGGACTGATTCAAGTAGCAGTTTTCGAGGAACTGAACGAACTTTTCGACCTTGCGATTGTTGTCCGAGACCATTATATTATAAAAAGTTTCTATTCGCCGATTAGCAATGTAAATCAATGGAACTTTACTCAAAAACTCATGGTAGTCAGCCACGAATTCTTTCGACTGGAAAAGCTCAGTGACAAAACTCGTGTTCATCGTTTTAATCCTCGAATCTTTTCTATTATCATCCCAGCATATTAGTTATAATCTCAATTAGCTGACTATTACTTGAATGGCAGGAACTTATCAAGGAGCTTGTCATCATCCACGGTCGTAGTGCCAAATTTCTCCTTCAAAATATTCCCAAAATACTTCTGAATTAATATTTTCATTCCTTCCTTTGGGTCGGACTCTTTGCCCTTTGCCACTTTCAATCTCATCCAGCGAAGAGTCTTTCTCAACGTATATTTAATCATTTCTTCTTTCGTTTTGATTGTGGTATTATATCGCTCGGTAAGTAGATCAAAGAGCGTGCCTAACAGATTGTCCTTGCTATAATGCGCTTTAACCTCGGCCAGCTCTTTCTCTTCTGCTTTTCCGATGTTATTGAGCAAGTAGAGCACCATGGGTCTGACATCGTTTTTCGAAAGCGGTTGTTTGCTTGATAAAAATTGGGGCTTCTGAGGCTGCTTTGAAGGCTCTGGTTTACTCACAGGCTCTTCAGTTTTCAATGGACGGTCTTCTGTTGGTGGCTGTCTTCTAAGGAAGAGTAATAAATAACCTGGAAACTTGAGGTGTACCTTTGACTCTGGTTTTGGAGGTAATTCTCATAGGATGATATCTTCCTGAAGTTTTGTTCAGGTCTAAGGAGTTCATTTGCTTCTTTTTGGCGCATGAGATTTGCTAGAAACAGGGTCTGTTGCATTTGTAACGGTAAGAGAGCCTGCTGGATTTTTTGCTGCATGGTGAGGAGAGCAGCAGTTTGAAGGTATTGGAGCTCGAGATTCGGGAACATGAGGTGTTACTTTCGATACTTTATCTCAAAATGATTATTATCAATCTGATTATATTCTACAAGTTAACTTAAAGGAATTTTTAATAGAATTTTATTCTATAACCAAATAAGCTAAGTCCTCAAGTTCTCATTTCCTTCCATTAAGAATTGATGAATTAGATAAATTTTATAAATCGTGATTCCAGCCTGAATTTTTTACGTGAGATGAGCAGCGAAACATTCTCATACTGAGCCAATAAAAAACAATTTCTTTAAAAGGACACCAACTCCTTCCTCCCACAGAGCTTCACACTCGGACTTCTCATTTAGAGCTTTCAAGGCTTGTAATGACAACACGCGCGGTTTTCATGGAATTTCTGATGGAATATCAAATTCATAAGGGAGCACTATCAAAAAAGACTCTATTAGTAGAGATGCAGAAGTCCTTTGGTTCAGGAGAACCAGTACTGATAAGATTCGAAACCTTAAAATTGAGTATTTAATTTTTACTCCTGGCTAGTTAACGACATTAGCTACTCTAATCGAAAGCCCTCTCACGTAATAAATTTGCCGCTAAATCAAGGATAGCAAATTACTTTTATAAGAATTAATCGAATTTGCTGACGAAATTCGAGAATTTTAACTGAGATCTTTGGAACGCATCGTTATTAGAGACCGTGGAAATCCATTGAACCAATCATTTATATTTAGAACACGTTTTTAATAAAAGAACCAGCTCTATCCAGTTTTCCACAATTCGCGTTGTTGAACCTACCAACCAAGGACTTTCTAATGCATTGCCGCCGGCCTAGAGCTGTCGACGCAGGCTTGTTGCAGGCAGCAGAGAGCGTCTAAGCTCGAGATGGTCTGAATAAATCATATGTAAGTATGGATGTCCTCTATATTTCTGCTCCAGTCGCGTTTGTCACATTTTTATGTTGTTTCGGCTTCTGAAAGCCATGGAATCGGACCTGTCGCTGATGCGGCGAGTTTTACTTCAAATATCCTTTTCGAACCAATTTTTTTAAAAACTCCTCGTGTTAAGCTTCGATACTCCATTAGATAGCAAGTGATACATGTCCTCTGTATAATGTCCTTGCTGCTACAAGCTTCGGCGCTAGCTCTGAAGGTGTTACTGAGCAAAACTGGTGAACTTTTCACTTATTGTCTCACTTAAAGAATTCATGTATTAACTGAAGACATTATAACTAAGCAAGCAAGAACAGTCAGCAAGGCGCTAACCAACCTAAGGGATAACAGTATTATGGTGGTAGGTGATTTCTAGTTGAGAAGACCCATTAATTATGAACGTGACTTATCAACTGAAGAAGCTTGAATATAATAATTCTTTAGCGAAAAATTGCAAAGAGCGAAACGTGTTTTTTATATGAAAATTAATAAATTAAAATATATCGGTACTTGATTATTAACTTCACTGTGGAGCTCTATCTCTCCATTTAGTACTACTACTCCTCTATGCGAATAATTTAGCTTGTTTTTTCATTTGAGGCTAGTAATGAGTTTTCATTAGGAAAGAACGAAAACTAAAGGACTCTTCCAGTAAGTTTATTATCCGTCTTAACAAGAAGAAAAATGATGCTAGAGGCACTGATTATTCGAATTTAGTAGGCTCTAAGAACTGATTTGTAGGGGACGACATGAGGATAGAGACGAAACATGTCCTTTTTAAACTTCACTTTGTAATAAGGTCTGATTTATTGGTATATGTTCATAAGTATTGTATGAAGGACTAACAAGAGGGCTAGAGAGAGAGAAGGAGAAGAAGAAAAAACAAAGAGAAAAGGATTGGATTAATGTCGTAATAAAGATAAAATAGGCATACAAGAAAGGGGATCATTTAAAAAATAAGAATCTGCCCTTTCTAATGGAAATGAACACATTGCTCACAGCATTTACTGATAAGATTCATGAAAGCTCAAGCATTTACTTTCACCTTCTGGAATCTAATGTGACAACACTTTTCTCGAGCTCAAGGAAGCCGAGAAGCTTTGTTTTTAAAAAGAAAATGATGCAAACTCCATTACTCTGTTATCATATAATATCAAAAAGCAAAAGTCAATTGATGAAAATCAGGAGTGAATTATAAAACATGCAGGATCAATAGTAGGTTAAATAAAATCCAATTTCTCTTGAATCCCGACCTTAAAGCGCATTCCTAGACGATGCCCTGGTCCCGGCATTGTCAAACGATGCTCTGGATGCTACTGTTGGTTTATCAGAATCAAGCGATGACTTCGACCTTATCCTGGGTCTGCCATTGTCAAGCGATGCTCGGGATGCAACCTTTGGTTTGTCAGCATCATACGATGGTTTGGATATCATCTTGGGTGAGTGAAACTCAAGCGACTTCCGAGTTGGAGTCATCACAGGGCTTGTGCTTCCTCGTCTGCTAACGAACGATACCTTCACTAAAAAGTCACTGAACTCTTGGAATGATATCTAAAAGAGATATATTAATAATGAATTTCTCTCGAAAATCGTAAAGGACCTCCTCTTCGTCAGAAATCTCTTTCTGAGTAGCAATTTCTTCCCACTCTTTATCTGTGATTTTGCTGATGCCTAAACTCAACGCTAATTGGTTCCTCGAGATCCCACCTTGATCATCCTATCAAAATGAAAATGAGCTTTTTTCAAAGAAAATCTCGTTATTAGTACTATGTCCAGTATCTTAAATGCTCTAATGAGGTTAGACTTTGAGAGAATTTCGTCTTTATCTGCAGCTATTATTAAAAACTCTATATAATTTATATACATCAGTTCTAAATTGACGCAAAATCACTGATTTTTACCTGAAAATGTGATTTCTCCAATTTCATTTGTTTCTAGTGTTGTAAATATGCTTTCGATTTCCTTGCTAGCCTTAACAGGGTCGTCCCTTATCTTTGAATACTCTATTTGGAATTTAAGCACGATAATAATATACTATTCAAAAACTTGATATCATCTCGGCTTTGGTAATCACGCCATTGAAATTGGGATCGAATATTTCGAAGACGCTTTCGTAAAGCAGCTTGTCTGTCGAAGAGAGCATCCTTTCGGCCATGAAATGAAGCAGACGTCGATGAATTCTATTTTTCAACTTGAGAATATTCAAAATCTCGGACGAGGTATCAAATCTACCTTGAACTGTTTAAATCGGTCCATTATAGGGGTATGCAGCGTGCCATCCACATTTTTCGTTTTAAATATTCTCAGTTTGAGGGCTTCGCTTGCAGAATACCTCTTGCTACCGTGTTCTTTTAGAAGAGTGACGATAAGTTCTTTCGTGTCATCTGAGACCTTATCCCAACGTGGTCCTTTACAAAAAATTCTATTCGATAATTTTATATCTATTCCAGCCATACCTTCCAATGTGAGTTTATCTTTATAGATCTCGAAAAGAGTCTTGTGATCTCTGAAGCTTCCTCTCCGATCTCCCGCTAATAAACTATAAAAAAGCACCCCACAAGCCCACATTTCTGATTTTTCGTCGTAAAACTTCTTTTCAAGCACTTCAGGAGCATTATAATAATCCTAGGAGTAATCTGCAATAAAGCACCTCCAAATCTATTACTGCTACTGAAGCCATCTTGTAAAAAGTCGTATTTCCAGCTTTAACGTTTTTCGCGCAAGTGAAATCGAAAAGTTTGACCGAGTCTTTTCCACCAATCACAAAGAAGAAATTCTCTGCTGAAATATTTCTATGGAAAATGATTTATAATAGCGGTTATTAAATACATACCCATTCACAATGCCTCTTTTGTGCATAAAAGCCAGGGCTGAGAGTATCTGTCTCATAATACGCAGAGCTGTTTTTTCGTTCACACACCCTTCGCGTTTTAGTCGATCGAAAAGGAGCTCTCCGCAGAGGTCCCTGTAAAATAAATTGAGTACGCGTTGTTCTGCTAATGGTAATACTCGTAGATGATGTAGTAATATTGGTGATCTTGATATAATTCATAGATTTTGGCGATATGAGGGTGATCAAGTTCTTTTTGTATGGCAATAGAGTCAAAGAACGTTTGCGTGAGGTGCCGCCTCTCCAAATCGGCTTTTTTCACGATTTTCATTAAGTTTGCAGTGCCTTTACTGCAGTCAAAGAGAAATTTTCAATGTATTTGCTACCTGAGAGGCTATGCGTCACTTGACAAACCTGATAAAGCGAAACTAATACGTAAACCGTTAAAACGAAGGATTTTTTTGTGAAGTACAATTGATAGTGGAGGGCTCTTTTCTGTAGATCCGAGTTATTGCTTTATCTGCAAGATTTTGAAATGATTCAGGTCCTATGGAGATTTCTCCTTTCATTCCCTTCGTTTTTTTAAGATAGCCGTCCATTGGTTGGGAATCTAAGGGTTCTTGGTCCAGATCAAGGTGGGGCGGCTCGTCGTTCTTGTGGCCTCGCAGTTGTGCGCAACAAATTCCCATGTCGTTTAAGCTTTATGCAAATACTGGCTTGTTGTTTAATAATTAAAGAAACGAATAACTTCTTTCCCAGAGGGGTTTAATGAATATTTTGTAAATTTATTTTTTCAGAATCTCTTCGATAGTCGTTAGCCTGCGATCGTATATGGCCAGCCTTTTGATGGATATTGAGTGTGAGTAGTTCACCTACTGATTCTGTATCGTTGAAAGAAACTTGTCACGTCAGAAACCACAAATCAAAGATGCTTGAATCATCTTTCGTTTCCAATGTGCTAAGGGTTTTGGAAATTGGAAATTGGAAATTGGAAATTAGAAATCAATCAGATGGGAAGGCTCACTATTTTCTTAAGATGGCGCTTTAGATGCAATTTTCAAGCGAATAGAAAGTCTAAAATAATGAATTTTTCTAAATATTAATACAAACTCTGTAGAAACCCTTTGCATTCAGTTTGAATGACATCAATAACAATCTGGGTCTCAGAAAAGGCCTGCAATGTGGATAGAACGAGGAGTGTATCGTATGAGTAAAGTATTTTGTGGTTTCTCGTATTTGAAATTTAAAAGAGAAACTCTCTTGATTGCTTATTTAACTATTTCACGCTCGTTGAGTTCGGAATATTGAATTTAAATTTCCATTTGAATTTTGTCCAACATTGAATCCACGATCATTTTATTCCCTTCTTTTTAATATCTGTAATTAATGCAGTTCTGCCTGACTCTTACGTCGTCATTTGATAAACTATTTTTGCTCTCTTTGACCACTTGATAAAGTATTTCCATCAATGCTTGCCCTCTGTTAACAAATAGTTTGTGAATCATGCATGTGATGAAGTTCCGTAAGATAACGTCCTGAAACTTTAAGCAATCAACTTCTCTGAACATATTACCACCTACCTCAAACTCATTTTTGCCTTGGATTTACGAACTCACAGAAATGCGTTTCCATGCGATATTTTTATTAATACTGGCTCACCAAAATTTTATTTGTGCCGAATGTATTAAATTTGTTGCTTTTTGTATTCTACGAATAAAGCGGAGACAATTCCAGCTTTATTTAAATGGTCCGATTAGCAAATGTATTGAAGCTACACCTGAGTAGGAATTACTAAATCAAGGGAGGTACCTTGTTCTGTGCATTCAGTCTCTTTTTTATGGGTTGGATTATTGAAACTTTAATCGAACCATTCTACAGGAGCAAAAGAACCCAGAACTAAATAAACATAATCTCAATAATTTTACTTCACAACACATGAATACAAAAACAGTTTTTCTCCTATGCTTGCTCGTCATAGCACGTAAAAACCCATCTTTTCATCGTCATTTATCCCGATACTATAGCCCGTCTAAGTTTCACTGGCATGTGTATTTTCAACAGCATGATCTCAGACTCCACCTGTACTAAATGCCCGCAAACCTCGACATCAAATTGCGCTCAAACATTCACCAGCTCAGCTCTACAAGGATGTATGCTTTCTTTTTACCTCCCTCGATCACTCAACTCTTATAAAAAGATGCTGGGAGCTCGCTTAGTACCATTGGCACGTGGTTTCGCTTGGATACTGCACTTTCAACCCAAATCAACGTTTTCGCGCTCACTGAAGGGTAACTTCACCCTCATCTCCAAGTGTCTTAACCCTCATTAGAGCTCCAACCACGAAAACCAGCACGCTTCAGAGCGTCTGGGTAAATTCAGACAGTACTGCGACAATCGAATATCGAGCGAGTTCGGGCACTAACCAACAGGATATCAAGCCTGTAAGTTCGATCTGATTGGCCTAATCTGATGTTGATGATACTGTTAGACTAACAAAAATACTGGCAAATGGGTGTTTTACTACTCATCTGTGAGTTGGGCATCCTCAGCCTTGAGTGGATACTTCGGAATCTATGACCCTTCAACTCACGCGTCACCAAGCGGTCTTCTCCTTTGGACCTCAACTGCGATTACGCAGTCGTACACGATGGGCAGCAACATTCAACTCACGTTTTCGGCTTTCTTCACTGAAAATGTGAATGCACCTTGCGTTACTATGAGCGGAGCCTTTGCGATTCCTTATTACATCGCTGATCCTGATCCGCTGCTGAAATACCTTGGAAATCACAAACGTAACTCCTATCATTATTTCTAATTTCTCAAAAGGAATAATCTAGCCACCATCTTGGTCCATTACAACTTCTACAACCCGGCTAATCAAACAGTTACTGACTTTTCAGGTGTAGGAAGCGATGGAATCCTCGGTAAACTCTTTTTCCGGATGTTTGTTGTTTATATCTCTTGCAGGGACCACCACCAGCGCCGAAGCGACCTACGATCCGCTTTACAACTCAACAATGGTAAAACTCATGTGGAAAATTTAAGGTCTCAATAATAAATTGTAGCCGGGCTGGCAAAACGGAGTCATTTTCGCCGGGACTCAAACGATCAACGTCGGCACCATTGATGCTAATGAACTCTCAAATGTTTCAGAATCGCTGGGATTCTACTTCTTTGTCAACTTTAGCTCGGAAACAGGTTGTCAGGGGACATTACTGACGATAAGAGACTCTACCAATGTAAATTTAAGCGGATGTTTACAAGATCTAATCATTCTAATAGGCAGAAGTCCTGACCTTTTTTACCACCGTGAATACAGATAGTACCGTGACGATACGCGCAGGAACATCTAGCAGTAGTGTACCATTTTCTATTTCCCTTCCAAGTAAGTTAAGCCTCGGACATGTGTCTAATCATCAATCAAGCTGAGGAATGGCTACGAATTTCCATCACTTGCAGAGCCTATGGATATTCAATCGATTGTTACCTCAGATCCCTCTCGACAGATCAGCACGCCAGTTTGCGCGTATCACAGGCGACTCTCTTCCCAAGTGGAGGAAGCGCGATCATCGGTGATAAGACCTGCTCTTTCCGAGGCACTTTAAGAAATTTCATCACTTCCACGGGCTCAACGGCAGTGCTGAGCTCCACGGAAAACTGTAACTCGAGCTGCACTGACCAGATCGGGCACTTGAACCCTATTTGTTCCCTCCCCGCGTCATTGCCCGCTTTCTGCCTGCCTCAAGAGTATTCAAATCAGCTATTAAACACCTGCTTGCGTAATTTTTCTTTCCGTTAATATCAACTTAATGGCTTGCTTTTCATAGTCTGCCCTCCAGCTTGCAAAACCTGCAACAAGAACGGAATCTGCACCAGTTGCCAAGCTGGCTCTTACTACAGCCCAACTTCCCCTACCGGCTGCGCGACCTGCCCCGCGAGCTGTCCAACCTGCACCAGTGCATCGTACTGCCTCTCTTGTAGTTCAAATTTGTTCTTAAAGGACGGGCAGTGTTCTAGCACCTGTCCCAACGGCTACTATGCAGACACTTACAATAACACTTGCAGCAGCTGTGACGGGTCATGCAAAACCTGCTTTGGATCGACATCCGACTCTTGTCTTTCTTGCGACAGCGGACTCATATTGTACAAGAATTCCTGCCTTATTTCCTGCCCTGTGTTTTCAGTATACAGCAATGAGACCCAATCTTGCGTCAGTTGCGATGAAACCTGCTTAACGTGCAATGCGACTGGGCCGAACGGGTGTTTGGCTTGCAATCAAGGGTTATATTTGCTTGGAACGACTTGCGTGGAGACCTGTCCAAGCGACTACTATTATACTAACGTCAATTACGGAGACGTTCAGGTCCCTTCATGCCTGCAAAAGGTCAACCTTACCTACTACATGACGACAACCAACGACCCAAACACAATACTTATCACGTTCAGCCAAAACGCTTCGACTTTCATCTCGACGATGAGCTCATATTCAGTAGTCACAATCGACGGAGTTAACATTTCCAACAGTCAATTCTCTTTTGTGCCAATCGAGACTTCAAGTTCAAGAGGCTTGAAGGTATTGCTTGTCTTGGACGCCTCTGTTTATGCTGAAAAAGGAGCTCAATTGAACCTTTCATTCGAGCTGGGATCTGATTATAATGATGATTCCTACAGCGGGTATGTGTTCAAAGATCCATCCGCCATTGTGGCCTTAAGGGAGGTCAATCAGCTCAGCGAGGGCCAAGAAAAAGTTTACCAAGGTGCTGGTGCAGCAATGGACATAATTGGCCTCATCGCAAGTTTCGGCCAGGTGTTACTTATTCTTCTCACGACCGGACACAGAAGCTCGATAGTCAGATATCAGATCGCTTGCGCAGTCTCACAGATCCACCGAATGATGGCCATCGACTGGCCTTCAGGGCTACAAGAATTTTTCCGGAAATCGAGCTTTGACCCTTGCTCTTTTGTCATTCCCATCTTCGTTAGAGGTCCTTATGGACATTCAACCAACGGTTCGATTACATACGATGGAGAGTATGAAAAATTATCGACGTTTGTGAGAGACAGAGGAGCTAATCCAGATTTCCTCAACAATTTTTCCTTCCAGCTGATAGGAGTCTCATCCGTTGTGGTGTTGATCCTTACAAACAAGATCCTGAGACATTTTTCGGATAAAGGAGCCGTAAAGCATCACATTTTCTTCAAAATCGGACAGAGATTAGAGTCAATCGATGGAATTCTCCAGTTTAACGCGATATTGATTTATCTGTACACGCTTACGCTGCCGGGGATGTTTTTCTCATTGCTCCAGTTTTTCGAAGCGCCTCACGTGGGATCACAAAGCTGGTCTTTAACTCTAGCCGTGTTTACCTTCCTGGCGCTCATAGGGCTCGTGATGCACTCTTACTTTGAAGTTAGTAGGAAATTAAGGGCTGAAAAGGATGAATGGCTTATCGAAAATAACTGCTTGAGCGGCGATTACAAAAGCGACCGCAAAATCCAGAGATTCTATATCCCGATCAACCTGACCAGAACAATCATAATTGCGCTGATAATGAGCGTGATGAGCTCAATTCCAGCGGCGCAAGCAGCACTTTCTTTCATCATAAACCTGACTTTCTTAGCCTATGTGATCTTAAGGAAACCTCTCATAGAGAAATGGAATAACAGACTTGCGATCGTAATGGAATCTATCGTCGTCTTTTCTAATATTTGCGTGCTTGGTATCGTCTCAATGAAAGGAACGCAAGGCAACCTTGGCGCTCGACTTGGATTTGGCGCAATGTTTCTCGTTTGTGGGTTGGGATTGACAATCCTGGCCGCTCTTGCTACCCTAGTCCAGCTATTCATGAGATTAAGAGCTGGATCTGAAGTTGGAATCGCGCCTGCGAATAGAGCTGCGCCAATAGCAAGGCAGAAAATGCCGGCCAAAGCCCAAAAGTTCAAGATCGAAGAAGACGAGTTCACTGTGGAGTCGACGTGGGCTTTCTGGAGGAAAGCAATTGTGTTTACTCCGAGGGAAGAGTGGTTGAAGCCTGAAAATAAGGAAAAGCTTCAAGAGATCATAAATTGGACGAACACGTTCTTCCAACAAGATGAGGATAAATCCAGTGAGGAATCGGTGAACCTGTTGAATGGGTCTAAAGTCGATGAAAATCTTCCGTCGCATCGAATAGAAATCTCTCATGATTCTCCAGAAAAACTGCGAACGACAGCAACGACTACAATGTCACCTGAGAAGCTGAGTCGGTTCGCTCAGAAGAAGGACCCTGAAGCATGATCTACGTGATGATGGAACATTGTCGTTCGATTTGCTTCCTTTTTTTCGTTTTGTTGTTGTAACGAAAAGAATTTCTCTCAATGAATGAGTTTAGGATTATTGGAATGAAATTGTCTTGTGACTTGAATGATTTACACATTTTTTCCGTTAGTCTGATTACCCTGAAAACATCTTAACCTTCACCTTTATTACAAAACTCAAAACGAAATATGTATTTATGGATTATATATGTGTTTATTAATTCAGAGGCACTTGTTTGTAAGATTTGATTGTAGACTGCTTAGCCTTTTCATAGGTTAAGGCATTTGGATGCAAGAGGAGTTTTTTGCTTTTAATATGATTAGATTGAAGTAATCTGGAAGTTTGGAAATCATGAAGGAACTTTCTCGAATGATGGAATGAAATGAGAGATCCTCAAAGATTTTAAGACACAACCGGTAAATATAATCTCAATTTTGAGAATGGGTGTGTTTTCTCAAACTATTTCTCATTCAGAATTACTTTTGAAGTGTGCGTTAATTCAAAATCAAAAGATATTCATAATTAATTCTTAATTAAAATGGCAAGGTTTTCATAAGTTAGTCATTAGGAAACATAGGGGTTGATCTTTTTGCCATTCTGAGGATTCTAGCAATATACTTCTAAAGGCAGGCGCAAGTTATCATAGTTTAAGTTGGAGGTGGCTTAGAGTTAAAGATGTTAAGAGTAAAACCGAATTAGCTAAAAAAACAGTATAATTGAAGACTAGTACGATGGATTGATGGTTCTAGCATAAGATCTATAAGCATTTACGTTTATATAGATGGAAATCAAAAGCTTCATCAACATTTTAAATAGATTACATTATAGCAACTAAGAGACTATGGCTCCGCGTGATGCCATGCTCGTACTTAAGAAATTCGAGTTTGGAACATAAGGTGACATCAAACAGCGATTGCGATGAGTCGGCTCTTGTTGTATTTGAAACTTCTTTTTAACTTTTTGAAAGACGCCAAATTGAATTCAGGAATTCTGAGTTTTTTTCCTTCTGATCATGCTTGAAATGAAAAATCAGAGAAAAATTTCAAGTCAATAAGGGGTGGCCTTGAACGATGACAAAACTCGTTTCGGAATTGAGCAAAATGTGTTTATTACCCATAATCAGCAGCAGACTCTTCTTCTAGTTGATGTTTATTCCTCACTATCAACGTTTCTGAAAAAACAGTTGGAAGTCTTTAAATTTTTCGTTAATAATGAAGAATTAACATTGACAGACACCAACTCTTCAAGAAAACGAACAAGCTAGAATGAGATTTGATAATTCTACAATTGATAAAAGGATAAACTTTTTAAGGTTGAGTGAAGACCGCATAGGAGTTACGCAAGCACACCTTTCATCTCATTCCACTCTCATCATCTATCTAAGGAATGTTCAATACTTGCTTCGGGATTAAGGAAAGTAATCGATCTTAATTGTTCAATTGGATAATTCACTGGAAACACGAGTTGGAGAGATTGCCGATTGGTTGAAACCTACGCAAGCCATTCATTCTCTGAGATACAAATGCGCAAAAACCCTTAGAGTTAATTCTTTCTGATGGACTACAAATCAGGATGCAAGATCTTCAAGTTTTATTAAAATAAAAGGGTTTTTGCATAAGTAAGTTAAAAGAGTTTTTATTCTTACAATTTATTACTCTAATTTTCCATTTCTAAGCTATGGAAATGCAATGATTCTGTGCTTTGTAGGCCATTACTTGTCTTTCATTAATGTTGATTATAATTGAGAAGCAAGGAATGAAGTAATCATAGAGTATTCTGATCTTAAGAATCCCTTAATAAAAAATGGTGGTATGATAGTTGAAAACAAACAATTAATCGCTCTAACTTAGGGACTATTGTGTCCAGTAGCTCCGGCCTTGCAGGACAAACAATGCGCTCCACTCACCGCAAGTTTCATTTCTAATACGAGCGTCCTGGAATTAAGAATCCGAAAATTCTCACAGAATTTGAACTATCTAAGCCAGTGACTTAACTTTATCATTGACTACGATTCCTGCTAGACTTATAACCAAGTTCCTACGAATGTTTCTTCACATGCTTGGGTTTGCTCAGACTCATATCGATGAGAAAACCCCCGATTTTGTTTTCTTGGGTTTTATTTTTATTTTCGAACAGTTCTATTGCCTCTCAGAACGATATCGATGATTTGGGAACCTTTTGAATTGTTCACAGTTGACTATTACCATTAATCTAATTATTATCAATGTAAATCAACTTTAGATATGATTCTTCGAATCTGGGTACTTGTGAAATTTTGAAGACCGAAAAATTTACTCAAATCTCACTCACAGTTTAATTTAACAGCACTGATGTGCAAAATTTCGCTTTTCTCAAATAGTAAAAATAGATACTCTCTAAATTAAATGATGCTCTACCACCAATTTACCATTTACTAAATGATGTCATCAAAATCCTTCGAAAAATTATCCGACTTCTCGACTTTTCGAGAAGGAAGTTTTTTCTACCTTATTCTAATGAAGATCTTCGACATCATCTTTCGATTCATGAAGCATAGCTCGAAACGATGGCTGCCTCGGTCAAGCACTCAAAGAAGAGGTCTTTTCATTACAACTAGACGTCATCAAAATCAATCTTAATTTTGGAACAATTAACTAAAGTAACATAGAACAGATAGAAGACTCAGATTAGAATTTCTAATAGAATTCTAATTTGAGCACAGAACATTTTGTTGTGATTCTGAAGAAGGTTATAATTATAAAAGTCTTCTTGATATACATCACAAATGGCAGTTTGCAAATCAGAACAGGTGGATTCCTTACAAACCGAGCCCGAAGGGAAAATATGCCGTATTTGCCTTTGCAAAGGAGAAACTGCGAATTCCCTGATTGCTCCCTGTGGATGCAAAGGCTCTATAAAATACTTGCACTTGTCCTGCTTCAAAGAATACTTCTGCAAAAAAGTCGAAGAAGCAGATGTTCATCCAGTATGCTGCGAGCTCTGCGGTTACGCTTTTAGAACGAAAATTCTCTCAAAACAAGCGTTTTCGTTTCGGAAACTTGCTGCGAAAAGCAGAAGTTTCCTAGCCATTGGGATCATTCTTGCTGCTGCGAATACCCTACTCATGATTGGGCTTGGATGGCTTCTGCTCCGAATCGACAGTTCAGCGCCCAAGGACTGGAATAATCGACACTACGTCTCGCTTTCTGAAGTGTTGGGGTATTTTTATATGTTTGCGCTTGGAGGATTTTGGGTTTATTCAATGGCGATGCTACTCAGAGAGTTTTATTATAAAGGACTTTTTATCACTCGAGTCAATTTGAAGGTTATCTCCATGAGCCAGACTGTGACGATCGAATTGAGCGAAGAGAGAAGGACTTGGATTGACGACGATTCCTACGTAAAGCGGTGCAAATGTCTTTTTGCCTCGTTCAAAAGCCAAATGTGCGAAGAGGATCCTGCGGATTCGATGTGGCTAAGTGGAGAGAATGTCATCTTGGAGATAGTAGATGAGAGTGAAACAAAGCAGTAAACAGTTGGAGGAGTGAGAGCTAATTTAAAAAGGAAATCCATGCTTTTTTAACAAAGGTTTCGCTTAAGAAATATTTTAAATATTGTACTAATTGGTAATCAGAGTGGTTGGGTTTTGACCCTTACATATATTAAATGTCCGTTGAGTATTTCAAACTATATAACTCAAATGTTTCTCAATTAATGCCGGACTCACATGAACTACAATTACTTGCATTCAATAAATTTGTTGAAGCGAATGTCTCTGAACTCAACAAATTAACATCATCATTTACGAGAAAACAATTGCTAGCTAAACAATTCAATATGAATAAGAACCAAAATTCTCAGCGTAATAGGTTGTTTGGTTGTATTTAAGAGCTAGAGGAGGATTTCAAGCCTAGTCGCTTCACATTCAAATTAAAATAAAGAATAAACCCTTATTTGCCTCGAAAAACTTCACAATCGACTAAGATTATAGAATTTCTCAAGCGATACAAGAGAGATAAAGGGTAATATATTCTAAGTTCTATGCAGAAACACTTGCTCGCCTCGATATCCATTCTAATAGGCTTGATCTTCATAAAATCCAACCTTCTTCGGGAAGGTAAAACCAAATAAAAAACCGTCAAAAAGAGAGTATGCGTGAGGAAAAACTACAATCAGATGGTTCGCTGACCGTGATTCCAAGGCTTGATGAGAGAAAGTGTGTTTCTAAGTCTTACGAATTTCATTAAAGTGAGGGCTTTTTATTACAAATAAACGAATCTCAAACGAAAATTCCAAGTCTTGATCGGCGCAGCAGCTTTCGGAAAGAAATGCAGAAAGCGAGTGATTGAAACAAAAGTTCCAGCTCAGCAAGGACTACTCTTGATGAAAAAATCTCTGATCCATTTTCCCATCTCATATCAAGACCAGGCAGAGATTTCTCAAAGTCAAGAAGGCTTACCGTACTGGGACCTACACTTCAACCATTCCTTGTATTCATCGCATTTCTCGCCGCAGAGTTGGACTCTTGCTGTCTGACTTGATTTTTTGTTTTCAATACAATATATTTTATGTATTCTAATTCAAGTTGAGTGGGGTAGTTAAATAGCTGGCGGATTGTACTGGAAAATGTCTGGTACAATCAATTTTGGGCGTGCAGTGACGTAATTTTGATTCCTGGTAGCCCTAATGGTTTGATTAATTTTTTTTAATTGGAGCTCGTGTTCCGATCTCCAACGATTTCCAACTGTTGAACTTCTATCGACTGTCAGAATTTTATAAAACGTTCTTGAATTATCAAAGTAGGCGTTTTTAATGGGAGAAGAATTGTTCTAATGTTAAATCGATTCTTGAATGAAAATGGAAATTACTATAAAGAGAGCCTCCGAAAATGGAAAATAGCAGAGATTTCGGGTTTCTTCCCGAGTCTGAAGGAATGCTAAGAGATAGCTTTTGGAAATTTCCGAATTTCATCAATATTAGTGAATTAATTACTGTCTCTACTGAAAATTTTTTGTTTGGTGAGACGCGATGTGCTGGGTATTTAAAATTTGCTGGAATTGGCTTTGGTCAAAGGAAAGAGAGAATGATGTAAGATTTGAGCAGGGCAGCAGGCCTCGAAACAAAGAAACTCTCACTTATTATATTTTTTTTCAAGAAAATAGGCTGTAGATATAAGTCTGCTATGCCCATTAAAAAAGCAATATGAAGACTGTTCTTCTAGTCATTGATGCCTTTGTTTGCAGAGATCTGCCATCTTATTTCGTGTTTTAGACGCTATGCGCTGTGGTCTTCTAAATAAGGAATCAAATCATAACGTTAATGGGCAGCACTCTGGCAGCTCTCATAGTTAAGCTCAGAACTATATGAATTGCCTATAGTAAACAAAGTGGTAGGGATTATTGGCACACACAAAGAAGCTGAGAGGAACTTCGTTTGAAAAAAGAAACATATTTTAAATTTCGAAGAACTTATCTTAAACTATTTTGGGTGTGTTGGACAAAATTAAATATTATAGCGCTAGCTCTCTCCAACTTTTTAGGGGAAAAACCAAGCTTCAAGAGACGAGAACATTATAAAAGTTCAAGCGTATTGGCAGCCTCTGCACGAGACCTGACATCTTTGATTCGATATTATTTTTTGCAGAAATCGCTTTTTATCAATAGATAGCCTCAATGAAGTCTCTGATATGCTTAATTTGTTAGGACTGATCGCATTGACATATTTTAGATTGAATTCAAGGAGTTTTTCACTCTGTCTGAAAACTTTTTTGGTTTTACGAATTCACTCTCTTCCTATATTTCGCTAATCTAAGATAACTCCTCTGATCTTTAGAATTTACTGACCCTATTCAAAATTATAAGCCCATTATGCCAAAATATAATGTTTGTATGCAGTTCAGCATTCGAATTTCCTGGCCATAAACAAGCCAGATTAATTTAATTCGAAATCAACGAGCACAGGTTTTTTCGCTATGGGCAATTGCTTTCAACACAGGGCTCCGGAGAACCTCTTTGACAGCACCTCCTCTCTCAGGCTCTCTCGTCTTAAAACAGTAGCTTTTGAACGGTCCATTTAGATCCATTCAACTCTTATTCAGTCTTTAGAGAACCTCAAAGTCGACCCCAGTATCTTCGTTTCTTTACGGAATGGCAAAATCACCGATTTTTATAATACTCAAGAAATCCTCGGTGAAGGTATCTCTCTCGGCCTGTCTCTGAGCTAATTGTGAACGATTTTAGGAAAATATGGACAAGTGATGAAGGTCATCCATAGAAAAACTGGTATAACCGTTTTGTAAAAGTCAATTCCCTTTGACAACTTCACTGATAAGGCATAATTCGAGCTCTGAAAATAATAAAGAAGGAGCTAATCTCCGTTGAAGAGGAGAAGAATTTTTTTTTAGAGGCATGCGTTCTCAAGGAAATAGACCATCCACATATCTGTAAAATATACGAGCTCTATCAAGACAGACATAATTTCTACCTCGTTATGGAGTAAACTCAACCACGCAGATCTCTAAATCAACGTGCCTGTGCCGTTAGGTATTGTTCGGGAGGAGAATTGTTTGAGAAAATCCATTCTTTCACGAATTTCAATGAAAATCAAGCAGCGATTATAATGAAACAGCTTATGTCAGCCATTGCTTATTGCCATGAAAGGAAGATCGTTCATCGTGATGTCAAACCCGAAAATATCTTATTTGAAACAAAGGATGCTGACGCGAATCTAAAAGTAATCGATTTTGGCACATCGCGGTGGTTTATGCCTGGAAGAAACATGAACGTGGAGTTCGGAACAGTAAGGGCTTTTTTCTCTAGATAATGGAAGTAAAAATCCACTCTCTAAAGCCTTATTATGAAGCACCTGAAGTCATGAATAAAGCATATGATGAAAAATGCGATGTTTGGTCTTGTGGTGTGATAATGTACATGCTACTCTGTGGTTATCCTCCGTTTAATGGCAGAACAGAGGAAGAAATCACGAAAAAAGTCCGTCTAGGGACCTTCACATTTCCAAGTAAAGCAACCAAGGTTATGAGCTTCAATAATGAGTTTCTTCTTGCAGAACAAGACTGGAATAATATTTCTATCGAAGCCAAACTGCTGATTCGGAAAATGCTAACATATAACCCTGAGAGGCGCATTTCTGCTCAAGAGGCGTTGAATAACCCTTGGTTTGAGAAATATTTGAACAAGCAAGAGCTTTCGCCGATACCGCTTACAAATCTGAAAGGATTTAGAGTACTGTGGTTATTCCATTGGAAAGAATAACGGGAAATCTTTTATTAGAGCAAGAATAAGCTCCAGCAAGCGATCATGTCTTTTATTGCTAACAATATGACGACGCCAAAGGATAAGGATGAGCTTCTGAAGACCTTCGAGCTGCTTGATCTAGATGGGAATGGAATCCTTTCAGAACAGGAGCTCATCCAAGGTACCCCTGCTAAGAAATCCACTTCTAATTCGAGAAATAGGTTATCATAGAGTGTATGGGAATTTGGCGCTTGCTGAGTACGAAGTGAAGAAAATCATGGCTGAGGTTGATTTGAACCGCTCTGGAAACATAGATTTTACTGGTAAGACCTACGGCTAGCTCTTCAGAATGAAATTATTGGGATTAGAGTTCGTTACATGCGCTATGCAACGTGAAAAACTCCTCTCTCAGCAGAAAATCGAACAAGCGTTTTACGCATTGGATTTGGTATATTACTTGCAGAACTGGATAAGTAACCGTTTGTTAACAGAATGGAGATGGGTATATTACTCGTGAAGAATTAGCTGATGCTATGGGAGGCATAGAACTTGACACGGGCGGATGGAATATGCTGATACAGGAAGCGGATCAAGATAATGATGGAAAAGTAAAATATTTTCAGGAGCTATTTTGATAGGAAAAATACCTTTTCATAGATTTCACTTGAAGAATTTATGGATTTACTACTAAAACGCAAAGGATCGGTTTCGAGTCCGAGTACAAAAGTCAATCTTTAATTTGGAATTGGATAGAATGACAGTCGGCAAATATCTGATAATGGAATTTCTTTTCCGTATCAAGTGCATTTCTTTCGAAGAAATGCTGCTAACTTTCTGTATTTGAATCTTACTTATAATTCAAAAATCATTAAATGTTTGCATTCTTGTTGTTTGATCATATGAGTAAAATTTTTGCACTAATATAAAATCGATATGACCATTTCTAAAGTGATTTACGATGTTCGAAAAATTTCCCTGAAAATTATCAAATAGATGAGAAAGTCTTTTGTTATCAGTAGTTATATAATGCTAATGTTCTTCTTTGCTTTTTATTTTCTCATGTAATGTGTAAAAGATTCGACTAAGTAACCACTCCAAATCATTAAAAAGAAGGGACTGAAGGACTTCGCTAATCTCCAGAAAAGTCCAGATCATGAACCTTTGGCGATTATTTCAAAGGATTTTGGCGTTTTTTGCTGAAATGCGAGGTTCACATTAAAGTGGTAAAATAAATGTTATAATCAATTGCAATAGCTAGCTTCAAGCGCAAGGGAATAATTTCCAGTTATATGGAACTTACAGTGCCCTCTCGATTTCTAAGGGATCGGTTAGACCCCTTTACGGAGGATTACTGGTGTATTTCAGTTTGAGTTATCGAAGACTAAGGCAATTTCCGTTCACACTGAGCTGAAAAGAGAAAACTTCTAAAGAAGGGGAATAAAATTTACTGAAATAGGTATTTACGAAAAGAGCATTATTCCATGATAAATATCAAAATAAACTTCTATATCGGATTCTAATTTCAAGACTTGGACAGACACAAATTGCACATTTTCTTTAACATTCACAAAAGAAACATTAAACCAGGCAAATTTAGTTCTTTTAGATTTTGGAAAAAAATCAATTCGATAATTCAAACCTTTTACAATTCCACACCTCGTATGCAGCAACGCTTTCATTAACCATTTGATCTCTCCTAATCATCATGATTAATATTGAGATGCTATTGGAAATGATCTCCAAAGATATCCGATTATATCAACAAAGATTGTGAGAAATGAAGCAATCGACTTCCAGATAGATAGATAAATAATTTTCTATTTTACTTTGAAGTTCCAATTTCGGTTCCAAAGATTCTCAATCTACTCACTATTGTTGAATGACTTAACGTTTAGTAGAGCTTGGATGAGAGAGTATTATTGGTGTATTCTCAACCAACTTTCAAGTTACTAAGAAGAATAAGGTATGAAATTCTCAAAAACTTCACTGTTGGTTTATAGTCGTGTATAATTCGTCTTAGTAGCTAGCTGGTTGTCCTCCGGTCTCAGCGCTAAGGTTCTATTATTCCATGTCGTGCCACAATCTAAATTTATGTAAATATGCTCACACTCTTTAGATTAATCGCCGAAACTGCTCAATTCATGAGCATGAATCGCCTTCAATAATTTCAATGAAGTTTGGGTTTTTGCTCGTTAAAATATGGTTCATACAAAACCGATATTATTGGCGAAATGAATGTTATAATGAATTGCATGCAAAGTTATCAAGCATATTCTTACGATAATTTCTGTTATCTAGAGATGTATCTGCATGGATAACATTAATTGATGCACAGCTCTATCAAATACCCAATATCGCCACCAAGCACATAGTAATCACAACCCCTACAAGCTCAATTCTGAGACCATTTTGGTTATTCCCTTCAAAAGGCTGGCGATGAACTTTATTCTCTTCACTAGTTGAGGATGGCTCCGTTGCCGTCGTACTTGGCTGAGTAGTGTTAGCTCCAGTGCTGGCTCCCCCAGCGGCAGCTCCTCCAGTGGCAGCTCCTGTAGTGGTGTTGCCTGCTGTACCATTTCCTGCAGTCGCATTTGCTGCAGTGGTATTTTCGGCTGCAGTGGTATTATCTGCTGCAGCGGTGCCCCCTTGAGCACTAGCATCCTCAGCCGCAGTAGTTTCTGAATTTGAGTTGTCTTGAAGTCTTCGGAATGCAGGAGTATTAACTAACATTCTCCGATTCGTGCATTGGGCACTCATGAAGAATATGCAAGAAAGCACGAGGAATACTGATAATGTGAATATCGCTTTTCTCATAATATTTGTTTTATTCTTTTTTGAAATTTGTTGTAAAGGGGCTCGGCTATTTATAGAGGATTTTCACTGATTAAGAATCTTCTCTAGATCGTCAGTAATTTGTAAAACAAATGGAAGATTCCTTAGAATATACTAAAATCCATTGTAATCTTCGGATTTCCGAATAGTCTCAATAAAAATGTAGAAGCAACATACACTCTCTTTGAAGTCGAGTGTCATATAGAAAGCTTGAATCATCAGAATAAACAAATCGCTCAAGCTAAGAAATTGTTGGCTGATTTAGTAATGAGTTTAAAGAAGAAATTCTTAAAATAAGGAGACTGAAATTTACTGATTGGGAACTTCCAAACAACCAGCTTTATTCCATGAGAAAATATTTGCCAGTATCGTCTTCACAATCCTTGGGAATATCGATTTTTTCCTTTACGTTATCGATGAAAAATGAATCTCGCTTTCGAATCACAAAAAAATTTACAATCAGCCAAATCTCAGAATGGTTATTCGATTCTTCAAATCTATTATGAAAAACAACCACCCTAACAACACCACCGTCATTCACGAAGCGAAGATATTCCCTTATAGAAAAATACTGCCAGAAATTAAGCCATAGATGTCCAAATAAATAACAGATTTTCTTTTACACTTTGAAATCTCATTGTCGATTACAAACATTCGCTATCTATTAACTATTTCAGTTGTACTCTATCTGATGATAGAAGGCGAGAAAGAGTATTATATGAGGTTTAATTTTAGCTATATCATCTAAGGAGCCTTTGGTAACTCTTAGTTGCATATATCTCAACTCATTTCGATACGTGCATTACAAAGAATTTTATGGAAAGATCTTATCAAAGTTCACAATGATATTTTGCTAACAACGAGACAGAAACGCTAAAACAATCGAATGCTTCCAGTTTTCTGTATCGGGGAGTTTAATTTTGAGAAACAGGATTCAAATTCTATGAAAACCCTATGAACTAAAATTCAGTTTGCAGATCATTATAGCTTGAAAGCGTATTGAATTGTAAGTTTAAAAGTTAGCTATCTTACTTATTTGTCTTCTTTTTCTGAGCCACACATTGGTAGAAGCAAATGAAATTATATTATTTATCGCTTTCAGAGTTTCTAGTTAAGTAAAAATTCGAAATACCATGAAGTTAAATCTGTACTGCCTTTATAAATTGCCTCGTTCCTGCTAGCCCACAATGCTGAGCTTATTTGGTTCTCTTCTCGAATAGACACAATTTTCACTAATTTCAAAACAATATTAACAATGAGTATCCATTTCATTTGTGCAAATTGCCATAACTTTGAGTAGTAGCCAGCTTCAAATATTTTTACGAAACCTCGGACACAAGAATGGCCGAAACCTAGGTTTAATTTCTGATGTCTTTATTTGAATAAGCATTTTTTTTTTTGTTGGAAAAAATTAAAAAGTTCATAGATGAGTGACAAGAATTGCTAGACAAACATGAAACATCTTGTTGCTCAATCTATTCTGTAATATTTCTTTGTTTTCTGAGATGATCCTTCTCTCTCTCTCCATTGGGGTTTTTTTTTTTTGGGCTTGAAAAAACTGTCCGGTTTGCTTAACAGTGAGTCAAAATGATCTCTTGTAATTTCAAAAGCATTAAATTATGTCTGAATTTCTCTGCTTATCTGCAATGAATATGAAATAATTCCTTATTTATATACAATATGCTGGGGGAAAAAATGAGATTATATATAGTTTTGAGCTCCTTGGCTCTTATTCACAAAATATTTATTAGTAAAAAAGAATTGCTCCTTCACAATGCAGAAAGAAGATTACGGAAATAAATTCAATAAATCAGTTGCATCGAAAACTAACCAATAACCAATGAGAGATTCAAAAAGAAAAAGAGAGATTGTTTATTATGGGGTCTTTAGGCGCTTTCTTCCTTTGTTGCGAACGCGTTTGCATTATTCACCTCCGTCAGATGCTTGATGCGACAAACCCGATCTTGCGGGGGTTCTTCTCGAATATATTTACATGGATATGCAAAACGCTTTCCAAAGGCAAGAGCTGCTTGTCGATATTGTTGAAGCGCCGCTCTTTCTTCCTCAGTGAGGTTCATCTAAAGGATTTATTAGGAAAACCACATCAAGGTATTAATTTTTTACTTGACCAATTTGAGGCTTCTTGGACTTGCTTATTTGTAAGGAAGTCGAGCTATTTGTACTACTATCTGAAGAATTTGTAGAAGCGTCCGCAGGCTGCTGGGGTTTTTTCCTTCCAACATGATACGAATAAATCCAAGCAACTTCTCCGCCGTATTGGCTCAGTCTGCAGGTAATGTTCGTTTCTAAAGGCTATAAAAGAATAAATTAGCGATTCAATGCAAAAGACAAAAAATGTTACAATTCCTTCAATGTTAAATCGAGTAGTTGAATTAACCAGTTGTTCTTCCCTGGCCTTTTTGAATTTCTCTTGGAACTGCTTGATGTAAAACCGATAATAATTTTTGCTAAAATCGATAGAGTCTCCCTTGGCAATCTTCGGGAGCTTCATGCCGGTCTGCAAGCAGCTCACAGTGTCGCTGGTATTTAGCCCAATGAATTCTTGCATTGCTTTGTTCATCACGTATTTCACCACAGCGAAGTGGCGATATGGGTAATCCCTCAATACTCTCACTTCTGCGATCTGAGGAATGGTGTCGCTTAATGTTTCGTCCTTCAAGGTGTCGAATGTCGAGACGATCTCTGGGTCTGTCTTAAAAACTGGAGCCATGATCTATTCATTCATAATGAGATTGTTAGGCATCAAAGAGCTTGTGTTACGTTTCTTTCTTTTGTAAAATCTTCAAGGATCGTCGCCAATTCATAGCAATCTCGGTCTCCTTCTCGCTTGAGCTTCTCAGTGACCATTTGCCTGGATGAAAGCAAAAATTGAGGAAAATTCACATGACTTAGGACTTACCAAGGGACAATGTCCGATACTCCGAACTTTGGCATGATGGAATATATTAGGTCGCCGTTTTTTCTGTTAAAAATCACACGTTCAACCTTGTTCGACAACTTCATCATGTAAATTGGAGCAAAGTTCTCGCATTCGCGATTTGGGAACGTATGGCCCTATGAAACATTAAAACAAGGAGATAAACTAAACCCTACGTCTTCAATAACGAAGTAATTGATCGGACTTAGGTATCTGATTCTCTTTGGTTGAACTCCGCAGAGAATTTGGGTGTCATCTTCCTCTCTTTCTTCAGAAGTAGTCGAGGTTTGACTCTCTAAAGGTAGCCTTGGCTTCGGGTTCTGTGGCTTACGGATAGGCTTGCGGATTAAAGCTATAGGTAGGTTTTCATTGAGTTGCTCTTCACTCATTTGGTTAAAGCTTTTGTTATTGAATATCGAATTATTAATTTTAGTAGATCGCTGTAAGAGAATTCGGTAACCCCCACGGAATCACTGCTAACTGCGATTAAAATTCGCCAGGCAAGTAGACTAAAAGTGATACTTCAAAGAGAAAGGAAGCTTTTGCAATTGCATAAGTTAAGCATTCGCAGTTTGTAACTTAAGTGCGCTCATTTTTTATTTCTGGGTGGAAGGTTCCGAGGGCAGTGATTCTTTGCTGATTAATGCGTTTAATTAATAACATCTGCTTCCACTGAAAAATTTTATTTGTTACTTTCTGGTTGCATTTGCTTATGCTTTATTCCCGAATTACCCATTAAGTCTTAGCTGAGATGTTCAAATGCAAATCGTTTTTCCTTTGAAACATACGTCGAAACTTTTCACAATTATGTACATAGTTCTTACGTGCAATTGAAATAATTGCAATTTTCTGTCTCTCTCTCTTAGAGGGAGACTTTCCTGACAGAGGCTAGAACATAGTATCCTGCTCTCTAGGAGCTGCCTGAGACTCCATTCGGATATCTGTTCAATTAATCAAATTTTTATGAATACAGTTGCCCTGAGCAGATACAGGGCACTAGTATGATGAATATACAGTTTGGTATGTACGATTTGGGACTACTGGTCCTATTTTTGGATGAGAAATCGGGCTTTAAGATCTAAACTACGAGGCGTTGCTCTCAGAATAAATGAGGGTCTGTAACTTTTAAATCGTTCTAAGGATTAAAAAAAAAAAGTACTTTGTTAGAATAAAATTTATTAAAAAAAACTCAAAAGAAGGAATTTAAAGAAGGAAGGTTCCGCTTCCGAACATTCATTTACAGTATTTAAAATTTGAAATTCATTATGGACTCGATAATTACTTATACTGCAGAAGAACGGCTCACAATCCCTAACATTTTTGATCAGCTGCTTCTCACATATATGATGTACCATCTAGGTTGCTTCTTATTTGAGCTGAAATTTTGGAACAGAAAACATGGGTAAGGAAGGGTCTCATATTAATTTTTGAAAAAAAAAAAGTTTCTGAGAATTTGGGAGTTCATGCGAATAATTTGTCGTCGTTAAATTACGTCAATTTCAATGTTATATTACTTTCTTATTTTCAACTAAACACCCATGAGATTATGAGGATTACTGACTGACTAATAATAATGATGATGAGAAAATATTATGACCCCAGCGTCTCTGCAAGGAAATGTGGAATCAAATGTTTTTCAGATATTTATTGTTCGCCGTGAGTAAACTTCTAAAATGGATTCATATAGAATAGATAGTTTGTTTATTAGATTTATATTGATACTCTCAGCCTCTGTCTTCCATAAAAGGAACTTATGGTATCGTCGTTCATAATAACATGGCCCAGAAATAGTTTAAATATTAATTTTTTCTAAAGCATACCTTTTGGTGCTACCATCGTAGAATTTTTTTCATCGGTTAATGACTTTTGAGTACAGCACTATAACAAGTCTACTTTGATGAGAACTTCCTAGAGGCCAGTCAGAGCGGACGTTTTTTATGTAAAAAAACTATGATTGATTCTTCTCTGAATAAGTCAACACCAGCATATCGTTTTTTTTTACTCAAAGAAACTAAGGATTCTGCTTAAGGTTGCCTATGAACGTAGTAGAGAGTAAATGTAGTACATGGAACTATTAGAACCATGGAGTTGTGCTTTAGCATTTTATTAGAAAGGATTATAAATCTTCTGCTTTCTAGCATAACATTGTTCTGGCAAATAGACTTCAAAGCTTCCTCCACACTTAAATTTCTTTCTTAATCAATCCATAAAAACAATACTGCCTTTTGTAAGGCCCTATGGCAGAGACAAGCAATTTTTTATCTTCATATTAATTCTATTTCATCATTAACGGTTGATTGATGCCTGAAATAAGAAATATTATCTCCTACATCATCAGCATCTTGATAATACTAGACTTGATACTGCAGCTCTCAGGGAATTTAGGAATTTCCGCGCAGTTCTGTTCTGTCAAAATAATTTCTGAAATTCGCAAGAACTAAGGGTGTTTTACATTTTAACTATTAATTTTCCATAAATAAAACTGGTACAGTGCTTTCAAGCTTAGTGTGCTGCAGTTAAAATTATTAGTTTCGTTAATTCTGTTGCAATCGCCATCTATTTGACCCCATGGCTGAACGTTTCCTCCCTTTCCCTTCCAAGCGCTTTGAATCTTGCTCTACTACGAGTCAACCATTCGAGATCAATGAGCAAGTTCTCAATGAAGTTCTGATTGGAAATACGAACCAAACCGATGCTGTTATGCAAGTCGAAACGCCACTGCAAGGGTCAAGTTCAAGTGGAAATCTGCTTTCATTTACAGACCAGGAGGCTTTTTCACAAGCAATAACCTTCCTGGGTCAGGGAGGCATCAAAAAACTATTGGCATTCGCTCAGCCGTTAGAAAATGACGCGGATAACTTCATAATCCGACCAAAAGAACCAAAACTCATAACCACGATATTCTTCAAGCCACGGGCTCATACACTCAAATGTCCTGAGTTTCAGAGCGAAGGAAGAAGCCAAGGCAACAATACAAGCTATCTCGAGTTGAACTCTTTCGACTCTCTGAACTTGAAAGAAAGCATGGATGTCGAGAACCAATCATACTGATTACGTTTGCGAATTGAAGATCTCGATCAACAACAACTTCTAGCCGTAATAAAGGAAAACAATTTTTTCAAAAACCAACGACGAGATTACTATAAATCAAATTCTCATAATTCCAATTGAAAAAACCAGGGAAATCCTGTACTGCAGTTCACAGTTGCAGTTTCTTTTTGAAAATGGCTGATCCATTGCGCCATTATCTTGTCTCCTAATTTTCCAACATTATATATATATCCTTTTTGTTTGTTTTTTTTGTTGTATAAGAAATTTTCAATAACTTTTGCAATTGAATGGAATTCTTATTGCTGCCCTTCTTTTCCAAAAGTTTCTCATTTTTACATTTGAAAATTTCTATAAATAAATCCAATCACCATAAAACCAATCTATTTTCCTGCGTAATTGTGCCGATTAACAAGGTATAATACAAAACATATGAAAACTCAAAGGAACGAATGCTCGATACTGCCTTAGTAAGAATTATTATTACATAAAAACTCTTCAAATTGGTCAAGAGTCTGTATATTAGGCAAATGAAGCATATCTTTGAGTTTCGTCGTAATTACCATCAGTCTGTCCTTCAATGAGATCAAATGCTCCAATTTCTGCGGAATATCTGAATAATGGTCAAGAACAAGCAGCTTCCCACACTGTTTCAATATCTTCCGGTCTTGCTTTGCGCTTGCGCCATCTCTCTTCAGCTCCACAAATTCCGACATAATTCTTTTTAAAAACTTCCACACTTGCTTGAGATTCGGTTTCTCGCTGTCCAACTCGCTTGGACCCGAACAATCCACGACCATTTTAGTCACGCATTCAATAAATTTCTTCGTAGTTCGTTTGTATTCCTGCAACTCATTATTACTGCAAAACCCCTCACTTGTTCTTCTATTTTCTTTATCGTCCCTGCTATCAAACCTCGGAATCGAGCTATCTCGCTTAGTTTGAAGCTTCTTTGGGTTTAGCGTCTCTGTATTCGTTCTGGCTGTCACAGGATTGTAGTCAGTGGCCATCAAAGTGCGGGAAGTGGTGGAAACGCGGTAAAAATTCAACTCGGACTCCAGTTTTTCAATGTGTTCCTTATATTTCGTTTTTTGGGTCTCTAGTTCTCCACGTAATTTCTCTCTTTCACCTCTCACTCTTTCTAGGGTCTTTTTCAGTTCCTTAACCTCCGCTGCCTCTCCTTTCTGTTTCCCATTCTCTCCTTTCTCTTTGCCTGAATTCACTTCTGCCTGCAACAACTCGATCTGCCTCTCAAGCGTAGCGCGGATCTGTTTGTCTTTATCATGCAGATTCCTCAAATGTTTAATATCTTTCTCCAATGCAATATTTTGGTTTTCTAAAAATACCAACCTGGCCTCGAGAATCTTGTTCTCGTTTTGTAGAGTCACAACAAGTGAATCCTCACCGCCGCCGCGATGAGTACTGCTACGCCTCCTTTCCTTGCTGCCGTCTCGAGATCTCGTGTCGTTTAAGCCTGCATTGAACGAAGTATGCGAATTTTGAGCGTAACCCTCAGATTTCATGGTTCTTTCCGGCTCTACTTTCGGTTGGAACTGATGATCGTCCCTTTCATCATTCATGGGAGAATCCCTTGCAAACGACTCGACTAGGTTTTTCTTTGGGAAAGATTTCGTTGCGTTCAGCGTCTTGTTCCCAGCTTTTAGCGTTTTATTATTGCTTTCCTCGATAGAGGGCGATAACTCATAGAGCTTCGCCTCTTGTTTTTCAGTTGTGCTGATACAGTTTTGGGACAGCTCTTGGTCTTTCTGCAATGGCAGGCTCTCGATAAAAGAGCGCGTTCTCGTTTTCTTTTTCTGCTTTGAGTCGACTTCAGTCCCTTGGAAGATCTTCGACACCGTCGTATCCTCTGCGATGATATTAAGACTCTTGGGGATTTTCGATATCGAGTCTTTCTTTTCTAATTTCACCTCACCAGCGTTGTCTACCCTCATCTGATCTTCAGGAGAGCGTTCACGCGCGGTTTTAACCTCTGCAGGATGATGGTGTTGAAAAAAATTCTTCCGGTATTTCTGCGAAAGTGCTTTATTGCGGAGCGAGAAAGCCTTTGCTCCTGACAACGGGATCTCGAGGTTCGGAGCAATATCAAAGTCGTAGTTAGTATCCTTTATTATATGCTCTGATTTACGCGACTTATGGACCTCGATATGGTCACTGAGTCTCTTGCAGTTAGGGACTCCAGGCATTGAACTGTCCTCATCATTGAACTGCTGAAATTTACCCGTTGGCAGTCCCATGTGGTTGAGGTCCGCGTCCCGTGGATAATCCATGCTATGCGGCTTAGTTATTGTAATTAGCGAGGCAAACGCGCCTTTCTTACGCCTCGCAGGCTTCGCTTCGGCGGCCTCGTCCTCGTTGCTTTCTGAATAGAAAGTTGGTAGTTGTGAATTATTTTGCATCGTTTCTTGCTGAGAGTGGAAGTGGTGTCGAGGGAGCGAGTTATCTGATGCGGATGGATGGATATTTGAGTGGACTTGGCGGTTTGGTGCTTGGAGTGAGTTGTTGTCGCTGTCCCAGTCACGAGTGGTCTTACAGAATGACTGCTGGTATGCGGAATGATAGGCTTGCAATACGTTTGCTGTGAGGGTGCTTTGCATGCGAAGCTTTTCTAATTGCGTTTTGTTATCGCGAGGTGAGGTAGACTCATCATCCGTTCCAATGTTAACAAATCGGCCCTCTCTGTCGTTGTCTCTCTCGAAATTGAAGTTCTTGGAAGGCTTTTTAGATCGGTTTGTTCTTTCACCTTCCTTAAAGGAGGTGGATGCGTCTTTTGACTTCATTTCTGCAAAAGCAGGTAGAGCTGTGCTTTGATATTTTTAAATTAAATCTCCCAAAACAAAGTTTAAACAAATTGGTTCTAACGGTGCCTTTTTAATTGCTGTGTGTATCTAACGTGATGGGGGCCTTAAACAGTAGCGAATCAAACTTTTAGGGTAGAATTAGGAAATGATCATGTCTGCAAGAGAGATTAAAGTATGACAGAAGAGCGTTTTATTTATTGGTGGCTATGGTGCTAAAGTTGAATATCCGCTAAGCAATTGAGAATAGGACATGTGATGGAGGATGTACTGCTAGGTCCCAGCAGAATTATAAAATTCGGAATGGAAGACAGAATTTAGGTTGCAAAGCTTTGAAGTTGAAGAAGAAATCAATTTTTGACATTTTCTTTTGGTTATTCAGTTGAGATTTCAAATTTCTAACCTGCTAATTTAAAAGCCAAATTAGTTGCAGCATTCTCAATAGTTAATCATACTTGAGAGTGTTTTGAGAATTGCTATCAAAATCAACTTTAAAACACAACTTCATAGTATTGAAAAAGTATAGTTAATTAGTCTGAGCTCAAGTTCAGTTAAGTATAAATAACCTAATAAAATTAGTCAAATTACTTTTATTTTATGCAGTGATTAAGAATAAACCTCTCAAGGTAGTTGTGAAGTAGTCGATCATTAGTATTTACTCTTTTTGAAAGGGTTGAAGACTTTATAATAATTATAATAATAAAATAGATAATCAACAGCAAATGAGTTAAATATGTATAACAAAAAGCGAAAGAGGTGTTTCTTCAACAAAACAAAATGTATTGGTAATGTTAGAGTCAATGAAAGTATTGGTAATAAAAGCTGGAATCTTTTCATTTTCAACACAATCAATAATAATACAATGTTACAATTGAATATAACAAATTAACAGGTCAGGTAGTTTCCCGATTTGAGAAATATCATAACTTAACTATGTATTAATCTCAAAATTAAAAGAGAACTCATGTTAAATTTCAGATATGACAGTAACACTCTTCCAACGAAAAATTTTAATTCAAAGATATTTGACAATGCAATCACTAAACAAACAAATAAATAAAAGAGAAGAGACACGATTTTATTCCAATCATTCAATGTAATTACTTGCTATAATCATGGCATTTAAGAAATTATCCTATTTCGATCTAACATGTGAATATTCAACTTAGATAGAGAAAAAGAATTCTTGGAAGAACAGAGATAAAAAACCACAAATGAATTCATTAAATAAGATCTATTGAAAAGCCCTTTAATTGTATGAATTCAAAAGAGATTGTATTTCATTAATCGTAACTGGTTTCCGCAAAATTCCCGCGAGACCAGCTGCAGATAGCTCTTTCTTCGTCTCTAAGGGGACATCATCGCCAGACAGCAGATAAATTTTCGGTTTCTTTTTCGCTTGCGAATAAATTTCAAAAAATCGTTTGCAAGCACTGATTCCGTCGAGATTCGGCATGTAGTAATCAATAAAAATCACATCTATCTGCGAAGGCTCACCTTTAACAATCTCCAACGCCTGCAGCCCATCATACGCGCGGTATGTAGTCGCTCCTTGTTCCCGAACAAAATCTTCAAGCAAATCGACATTAAATTTCTGATCATCGCAAATCAGCACTTTTAGCTGTTTTTTATTAAGCCGATTAACTATCTTCCCGAGCTGAGGCAAGCCACAAGGCTTTTCGACGAAAAAATTGGCTCTGATATCGCCTTTCACATCTAAGCATTCCTTTGTTTCCTTTTTTGAGCAATTTCCTGAAATAATCACTATCGGCACCGGCTTCCAGCCTTTCGACGTCTCATAGGCGCGGATCTCGCGACAGGCATCTTTGCCGTTCATCACAGGCATATTGATGTCCATTGTGATCAAGTCGTAGTACCCAGACGGCCTGTTGCAATAGAGCGATACGGCCTTCGAGCCATTTTCGGCGAGATCTGAGACTTCAACGCCGAGTTTTTCCAGCAATTGAACGTTAATTGTTTGATTGTAAGGCAAGTCATCCACTACCATTGCTCGCAATTTTTTCCGAGCCGGGATTTCTGAGCCTCTACTCTGGAGAGACGGCTCTCCGCTTGAGGAGTTGGTTCGAGAAATTGCCAACTTAGATGGCAACCGAACCGTGAACACCGTGCCGTTTTGCTCTCTAGAATTGACCTTGATGTCCCCTTGCATGACTTCAATGATATTTTTCGTGATCCATAGGCCCAACCCAGCACCAAGCTTCCTTTTTTCTGAGGAAGTGTTTACCTGAGAGAATTTTTTAAACAGCTGTGGTAGCTTTTCTTGAGGAATTCCGCAGCCAGAGTCCCCGATCATGATCACGAGATCTCCATCGTCGCTGTTAGCCAGATTTTCATTTTCCAAGAAGTTGGTTTTATTCAAATCTAACGTGAAGTAATCAAAAGGGTTTCGAACCCCGATCACTGAGTCTCGAGGTGTTTTATTGGTAATCATGTGGAATTCTGAGATTTGGTCATTTAAGTCAATCTCCTGTGCAGATTTGCTTCGGTTCGGCTTATGAGATATCCAAGTTATAGTCACAGAGATCATACCTTCATCGGTAAATTTCACGGCATTCCCGACCAGGTTTAATATGATCTGTGTCAACCGTCTTGAATCAATCGTGATCTTTTTTGGGACTCTACAGCTGAGGTTGAAATACCCTTTCAGTCTTTTCGCCGCGATTAAATCAGCGGCCACAGTCCAGATCCTTTCGAAGAACGTTTTTGTGTCAATTGCCGTTTCGCTGACCTCTAGCTTCCCGTTTTCAGCCTTGCTTGAGTCTAAGATCGACGTCAGGAAATTCTCTAATATCTCACTACATATTTTCGCCTTCCGTAGATTCTCATTGGTTTTGATGTGCGTATTGTTTCTAATAGCGAGCTCCAGATTTCCAAGCAGTCCATTTAGAGGGTTGCGGAGCTCATGAGAGAAATTAAGGATAAAATCCTCTTTTTCTTGTATCGTCGTCTGCAAGAGTTTAGTATATCCTTCGAGTTGTTCAGTTTTTTCTTTCAGTTTCAATTCCTGCCGATGGAGCTTCTGGACGAGTTTCTCCCTTCGGTAATTATAGATAAAAATGAAAAGGAGTGCAGAGACCATCGCTCTCTCTGTGCCCGTCGTTCCTATGCGAAAAACTTCAAGTACTTCGGTGGAAGTCATGTTCAGTAGTTGCTGCTCCAAAGTCGGTTTGCAGAATAAATAAAAATACCCTCCCATGAATGCTCCAACTCCAAAGACCCAAGGGAAAGAGCCTGTGAGCGCGAGAAGTATGATAAGATCTCCGATTCGAACGCCTGAGATAACAAACGCGTTTGCTGTGTTGACATATCCCATGAATTTCACTAAGATTAGAAGCGCGGTAAGCAAATTGGCAACAAAATAATGACGCCGGTAAATCAAAAAAAACAACACGCAAGTGTAGACAAAGACTAGGATCCAGAGCCAGAAGCTGACGAATCTCGGGATAGGGAACGAAATGGTGAAGATCGTCATTATAATAGACATCCCAAGGAAAGCAGTTTCATTTTGCTCTTTACGCAAGGCTACGTCGAAGTCATGATGGCCTGAAGTGCCAGATTTACAAATGGCATTACGGAAAGGCTTGATATAGGCTTGTAGGCGTGTCTGCATAGTTGTTTGAGCGGTTTAGGCTTGTTCTTAACTTTATCGATTGCAATTTATTTCAACAGAGAATAGAAGGATTTTGATCAGAGGAACAACAATCCTCGATTTTCAAACCTCTGATATTAATTTTAGAATAGCAAATAAGCAGCATATAATCAATACAATTGATTATGTAATTCTGTAATTCGTGTTTTGGATTTTTAATTTACTTAAATAATTGGTTTTATTTTTTTCGGTCAGTGCGTGGGTGCATGGTTAACTATTTAATAGAGCAGGACGGTTAATAATTAAAATTTATTTACAATCGGAAACTTTGAGGGCGAGAATTTTTAAAAATCGGTAATGTCAGTCTGCAAACTTTAAGAGAATGCTAAGGAAACTTCTGAGTGTGGAACATCGTTCTCACTTTGTTAGACGTAAGATGGTAATAACCAGCTTTGAGTAAAAATTATCAAATGTAAATATATTGTCTGAGATACCAAAGTAAAGGGAATCAAAGAAAAAGATCATCATAATCTGATGAAGACAAATAAAGAGAAGTAATGTAAAAAAAAGTATAGTTGGTAAATAAATTAATAATGAATTGAAAATAATCCAAATTCCTGAGATTGCTATTTTTATTTAAAGGAAACAAACCGATAAATAATGCATTCTCGTATATTCAATGAATACTAATGATATATTCCATTAGAGTAGAGTAGATACTTCAGTTCTTTTCAAAAAATCTACTCAAATTGAGTAGATCTTAACATTAATTTGCAAAGAAAAGCAGCCTAAAATAAAGAAAAATACTTTCTATCTTGAAATAGCTAACCGAAACTGTATAAGTAATTAATTTGAAATAGTATACCAATCGCTTGCAATCCTGTCTAGCTTAACCTTTCTTCAAGAGAATACATCTAACTATTTGAAGAAGATAATTCCAGTAGCACTTTTCCTTATAGGAACCAAATCTAAGAATTTTTCTCCAAGAGATGCACCATATAAACAACCGAATAATAGATCAACTGGACATTACTATGCAATTCATTCTCCCTTTGGGAGCCTTTAGGTCACAAAATATGCAACTAATATAGAGAGAAATACATTGGGGCAAGAACTATCGATTTCAATCTTGAAGCATTTCGATTGTTGGAAAGAATTGATATTGAAAGATTTATAATAGTAGTTGAATAAATTCTCCTAGTTGTGTTCTCTTTTGTACATAAAACATCTCCTGCTTAATATGTTCTCAAGATCTCAATTTAAAGATAACTTCCAGCTCTGGCACGGTCTCTTCATTTCAAATCTCGGCCAGGCCTAGAAATTATCAAACAGTACTCCGCTCGACACTCAAATTAATCTAATTCTACTATAATTTTTGCATTTGGCGCTTCTTAGACGCTGTTTGCTCCAATTTAAACAAGATAAATTTGTTCGATGAACGGTACTCCCAATCCTCTCCAAATTCATAACTCATTTAACCCTACAGCCTCAAAACAACCGAGTAACACTCCCAAAAAGGTCCAACCATTCAACAAAAACCCTCAGCAGAATAGTGAAGGCCCTAAAAACCCCAAAAATAAAGGATGGCTGGTATGCGACTTCATTTTTCATTATTCTCACAAATCCTTGAACCAGAACAAATTCAGCAACACCAAAAAACCTGTCCTGAGTATTCAGATTTACAGCGATAGGCTTCTCTTGATCGCCGGTCCGTTTAACCTGTTTGACGAAGCTCTCAAAACCCTTATCAAGGTAACTTATCCACTTATACTCTTTTGCTTACCTCGAATGTAAAGTCACTTGGAGGAAGCTACTCCCAGGAAGACCGGGCATGGCTTATGCCGAAAAGCAACGCTCAAATTTTCCTTTCCAAGGTAATTCGATTATACCTACCAGCTTCTAAGATAATTCAGTTACCTTCAATAAACAACAATTTGATCATTTCAAGCACGCCTGAGATGTCGAACAAGGTCCTTATGCCCTTTAGAGGAGTCATTGAATATTGGCATAATTCTCATAAAGTGAGGATTGAGTACAGCGCTGATGAGTTGCAAGTACTTGATTTGCTTTTTCACTGAGTTCAATGGTTTACCATTAGAAAAGCGTCGAAAGTCTGCCGGACTACTTTCGCAGCAAACTCTATGACTTCCAGAGGAAAGGAATCGAATTCGGTGTGAAGAATTTTGGAAGAGTTTTGATCGCAGATGAAATGGTAATGGTAGACTACAATCAGCAGATGTTTATTGCGTTGATAGGGTGTCGGAAAGACGATACAGTCATTGGGATTAGCACACTTGTACCCAGAGAATTTCCCTTTGCTAATTATCTGTCCTTCTTCTCTAGTAACAAATAACTGTTGAATTTGCCTTAACGATGTGTAGCGTTATAACTGGAGAAACGAAATTAGGAAATGGTTCAACAAAACTGACCGCGATATCCAGATGATAACGAAATCAGCGACCGAACTCAACGGCAATGCGCAATACTTTATTTTTTCCTATGACCTCGCGACGAAAATGATCGATCAAATTACCAATTTCGGCTTCCAGATGGTTATTCTCGACGAAGCACATTACATCAAGAACACAGGCACAAAACGCACAGACACTATCCTCCCAGCGATAAAAGCGATGAAAAGAGTGATCTTGCTAACAGGAACGCCTGCGTTCGCTCGGCCAAAAGAGCTGTTTAATCTATTACAAGCCTTGAGACCCGACGTTTTTGTTAAATTCCGTGATTTCGGAAACAGGTACTGCGACCCGAAAGTAAGCAGATGGTCCGGCGGCTACGATTACGACGGAGCTTCTCATACGAGAGAACTGCGCTATGTTTTGCAGAACTCGGTGATGATTAGACGGCTGAAAAAAGAGGTATTATCCGAGCTGCCGCCGAAGCGAAGACAGAAAGTTGAAGTAGAAACTGATCCAGCGATTGTTGCCAAAATCAAAGCGATGATGAACAAAACTTCTGTTGATTATGGAAATGTTGTGACTGACTTGGTGAATCAGCATTACGACGCAAACGATGACCTCGACGGCCAAATTGACGCTATGAAAAAAGGATTTTCTGGAGAGGCCTTGCAGATCATTCAAATGTGCTACTCATTGACCGGCCAAGCAAAGCTTAAGGGCCTTAGACAGTACATTAAAGACGTAATTGAAAGCGAGGTGAAATTCCTCATTTTCGCGCATCATTTCGATGTCCTTGATGGGATAGAGGAAGAAGTGAAGGCCCAGAAAGTGGAGTACATTCGAATAGATGGTACCGTGTCTGCAAAAGCAAGACAAGACAGAGTCGACGAGTTCCAGGAGAGAGAACAAATAAAAGTCGCGATATTATCTCTCACTGCTTGTAGCGTCGGACTGAACCTCACTGCTGCCTCGACGGTCATTTTTGCTGAGGTAAGAATCTCTTTCCCTTGCGTTTTTCATTCTTTATAGATGAATTGGACACCTGCTGTAATGATACAAGCTGAAGATCGTGCTCATCGTCTGGGCCAGAAAGAAAAAAATTCAATCAACTGTCATTATATCTATGGCGAAGGGACGCTCGATGAGTTGATGTTCGACAAACTTGAAGCGAAGCTAGCTATTGTATCTGATATTATCGACGGTGAGGAGAGTCTCAACGCGGAAAGAGCGCAGAGAGGAGAGCTTAACATTCCGCAGTACGAAGAGTCTAAAAACCAAAAATCAAGCTTAACCAAGGGATCTCCGAGCGAATCAGGAGCTAAGAAGGTAGTTCCGAGGACTCACAGCATAACTTCGTATTTCCAGCCGGTTAAGAAAGACAAAGACTCGTCAAACTCTGTATCTCGAGATCAATTAGACACTATTAAAGAGACTTCTAAAGGAGAGTGGCATGCTGGTAGTAATCCAAGGGATGTTTCCTTAGATATCGATGATGTCTATGACGACGATGACTTGCTCGACCAGCTCGTTGAGAACATGCTTCAAGAAAGCAAGCATGGAACTCCGGCCAAGTCAGATCCTGGGACTTCGACTGCAGCGACGAAATACCCCATGCAAGATGTCCGAACTCCAAATCTGTTTGATAATGGGATACGGAGCGCCTTGACTTCGTATGCGACTACGCCGCAAAACGTGGATAAAAGCCGAAGCGTGTATCAGTCTGATGAAAAAAGAAAGTTGAACGCTGGGCCATTTTTATTCGCGAAAGACAGAGGTGGAGCTATGGAAAACGATAAGAAAATATCAACCGGAGTGGTTGAGCGACCAGCAACAAACGGACCGAAGATTACTCCTGGTAAGTCGAATGCGGGGTTTCTTTTTAACCTCTCGGCTGAGAAAAGAGGCCAACAGGAACAGCTTCAGCCGCATAGTAATTTGCAAAGGATTAATGGTTTGCCTCACGTAACAAGGCCAATGTTTCCAATGACGAATAATAACGACCCAAAGAGGAATTTTGGCACAGGGATGGGATATAAAGAAAACACTAAATTTTAGGGGGAAAAAAGGCAATTTTTTTTTTAGTATAATAAGTCGAAAAATCTATAAAAACCAATAATTTTCGTATTATTTTAACAGAGTTGGTTCTTATGAGCTTATGAGAGAGAGGAAGCTGAGGAATATGTGCTGCTTTAGAGATAAATAAAATAAATGTGCGATAGAAATGGAATAATTTTGTACTGAAAAAACAAAGAAATGCCGATACATATGAAGAGTTAATTCTCTGGTTGATTTTCAGTGGCTTCTGGTTTTTGCAGCGTTTCCTCGAGTTTACTTTCTTGTTGTTGAGGCTTAGCTTCTTCGTTATTCTCTTGAGACTCAGGCTTTACATCCTCAATTTTTCTTTGAGACTCAGGCTTTACTTCCTCAGTATTCCTTTGAGACTCAGGCTTTATTTCTTCGTTATTCCTTTGAGTTTCAGGCTTTACCTCCTCGTTTTTAACACCATCCTTCTCAGTATTCAAATTCTGATCCTGCTCAGAAGTAATCACTTGCAGATGCGTCTTTCCTTGGCTTTTTACGCCTTTTCTACCCGTTAGACTCGAAGTGCTCGACCGAGGCTTAAATGTCGAAGAATAGTGTGATTTATTCATTGATTTATTAGGAGAAGCGACTCGATTGTATTCTGAATGTTTATTTAAGAACTCATCTATGGGAAGATTATTGAACTCTTCGTAGTCTTCCTTGATTTTCTTTACAGCCAGGTGATTTTGATCGACCTGGTCCGCGAGCCGGTTTCCTTTGCGAGAAAGCGATTTTATCAACTTTTCCTTCTCTAACGTTCGCAGCTCCTCTTCCTCAATGAGCCTCTGCCTTTCTTGCATGTAATACTCGAGTCTCGTGTTGCAAAACTCCTCAAGTTTTTTATTCCCGAGTTCTTTAGATCGCCTGACTTTCTTCATCTTTTCCTTGTTTTCCATGAGAAGTTTCTCGCGATTTTCGTGTAATCTCTCGAGGATTTCCTCCCTTTGCATCCGAATGAACTCGTGGTTCTGAGCTTTCATGAAGTTTCTCTCGATAGACTTCTCCTCTTTCATCTCTTGGACTCGCTGCTTCTTTTCTTCATAGGACTTGCGCATCATTTCTCTGAATTTCTTGGTCTTTTCCTCGAGCTCTTTCTATGGAATTCGTGAGTGTTAGGATGGATTAGATGTGGCCGTTACATACTTTTTCTTCTTCTTTTTCGAGTCGACGTTGCAACATGACAGTAATTTTGCTCTTGGTATCCTTTTGCTGCTTGAGAAGTTTCTTTTGTTCGTGCTCCCAGGCAAGGATTTTGTTATTCAGCATCTGGGCATTCTCTTCGGCGAGTTTGCGTCTGAATTTCGCGAGGCCAAGCTGAGTTTTGATTGAGTCAGGGCCGCCCATTGGAGATTGACGAGAGAGATTTTGGGAGCTTGTAGGAGTCTGAGGGTGGAGGGCTGGAAGTTTGATGTTGCTTTTAGACATGGAGAAAAAATCAATCAGACCAATATTTTATCAAACGAGTTTTATTTTCTAATTATTTCCATCAGAAGGAAGTTCCAATTTTCAATTTCACAGCCACTAAGGATGTTTGTGAAAATAAATACAAATCCGTTTCAGAGGACGTCGAAATCTCTCTTTGTTTTCCTCATGATCGCTCCATGATCTGATTTGACGGTCAAAATAATTATTATTGGTCAGATGCGTGCGATGCTCTGATTTAAGCATGCAAGTGAATTGAATATACATCCAGCTTATTACTGCAGACAAAGGAAAGACTCATCTTCCCCTAAAAAGTTCAATGACCAGGAAGAATCGGTCATACTTTTTTTCTCTTGGTGTTGAGAGCAAGTGAAGATGTTCTATAAACATTAAGTCTTATTGCTGGAAATTTGTGAAAATGTTTTTGAACTCAAAACTCAAATATCATATAAAATAATTCTCGTTCAATGGTCTATCTATAGAACGAGATATAGTCAATATGTCCAATTTCTTAAGAGCTGAAGCACGAACCTATTGCGAAGACAAAAAACCAGACAAAGCAATTTATCAGTAAGAAAAGCCACTTGGAAACGATATTATCCCTTGAAGTGAACACAGTCAAAATATCAGTGACGACTTGCTGAGGTTGAGAACTTACAAAACAATTCAAGTTTGATATAGTCTTGATGTCTGTTATTGACGCACGCATACTTCTTACCTCGCTCGAAAGAACGATCCAGCCAACGCCAGCAAGTAATCCGATGATAAAACATCCAGCAGCTAGAATTATTTTTGAAGTTTTATCTGAACTTGCGTTGCAGAAAAAGAGGACGAGCATTACAAGGAAGAAAACTAGTATTAACACGAGAATTATCCCGTTTGAATAAAGGGTGATATTCAGCCTTTTACTCGTGTCATAAAGCCCTTTAATATTCATCGATTTACAATCCGAATATTCTGCGAGCTCCAGCCTGGGCACATAGGAGAGATAAGCTTGTTGAGAAGCTAAAGTATTGTTGAACTCTGGAAGTTTCATGGCAAGTCGCGACCACGTCTGAGTTGCAAACGCGTTGTAAGCTGTATCCTGATCTACCAACTGATACCCAGGAAACTCACCATACCGAATACATCCTTCAGCCGGGTATTTGATTACTCGGTAGTTATTATTCAGAGGGTATTCTTTCGTATCAAGACAAGGCGTATTTTGGCCAAAACTCAAAAACAATCCTCCAATAGGAGATTTCCCTTGGTCTCTTCGATAGTTAAGATAGTTTCCGAATGGTGTGATGACACTCCCTGTAGTAGTAGTGTTTTCAAGAGGAGATGAGGACAGCTCAATATTGGTGATAGGGCACGTATCACCAGCAACGCACATCGCTTTGTTACATTTGATGAATCCAGATGGACAAGTAGTGGTGGTTTTGTTGTCAATGGATGAAGCCGTCTTTGCGCAAATAGATGATCCTTTCCATTTTGTGTATGTTTGAGGTGGAATATCCTGGATCAGAGGACTGCATTTTGGGGTATTCGTCTTAAACTTACCTTCATTATAACAAAACATGTTCGTTCCTGGCCAATTGCCTAAAGAAAGCGGACGATAACCGTCAGAGCAACTCGATGCGATCATCATATCAATGAAAGGAGGGTGTGCTACGTTGTTATATATCCCTTGGGAAGCTCCTTCGAGATGGTCTGTATCAGTTGATGGATTAGGTGAGAAGCAAATAAGCAATCCGAAAACAAGAATGCTTGCAATACAAATTAAATGCAATTTGCGTTTATAAAGCAGGGTAGAGAAAGAATTGGGTGATTCGTCTAATCCATTACGTTCGAGTAAGCGACGGTTTTCGGCGTCGTAGTCTTCTACAATCAGTCTTTCCATTGCCATCTAATGAAAGTGTATTGAGTTCTTGATGCTTATTGTTAAATGAGCTCTTAATTTCAATTAATTTAAATACAGTATTTTTGAGTTTATTATTCTTTTTATCTTATGACATCGCCCATTTAAGAATATCTAAATTGATCGCATTTATTTTATTTGTTATCTAGCTATTCCTCAGGGTTTTGAGACTCAATGAACTTAACTTTTCTATTTTTTTTCTTTTTTGACTTATTATCTTTACCAAAATAAGACGCTTGCCACAAGGAAAGCGCAACTTCGTTCTAATATTTATAAAAAAGAAGCCAAAAAAGTGATGCTTGATCGTTGAAAATTAGTATGAGGAATATCAATCTTAAGATAATCTTGACTATTGTCTTTATATATATACGGAGAACTATGATAAAATTATGGGGACTTTCTTTAAATTGTTGAAACAATGTAATTCAAATTCCTACCAGAGTCGCGTTTCCATAGGATGCCATGTTACTTGGATCCATGCTGTGTAATACCAGCCCTTATGCAGAAGAAATCGGACCCTAACCTAATATCAAGAGCAAATTAAGTGCATCCAGAAAATAATTCTTTTATTCTTTTCAACAACTATAATGGCTTCAAATAGTCTCTCGATGGCTGCCTCCATCAGTGCAAATACAGATCATATATTAATTAGCTTTTATGAAAAGTGAATATAAATTTATAAATGCAATACCACAAGGTCCTTCCTTCATCAGATTAAAATATTTCTAATGATATTCACTTAGTTTAGTTTTCTTGATTGATAAAATTGTATTGTCCGAATAAGTCTGAACCATACCAACGTCGTGTAGGAACATATTTTACTAGAGGACCTTGTCTCCAATTCGCTGCATCATAGATATCACCTTGTCCCGTATACTGCGATGTGTAAGGATATGGATATATTGGGCGAGTTATCTTCTGCAAATCTGTGCTTCGTAAATTTACTCTAGAAGAAACTCTTCCTTCACTGTCTAAGGCATTCCCCATCACAGGCGCACCGAATGAGCTGGATTGTCCACTGTTCGAAGCCATGATGTCATGAGGGGCTTTCCCTTCTTCCACCCATGCCATCATCGCAGTGAGCAAATCCAATGTGTTTAGGCCTTCTCCGCCCGAGCAATGAGCCATTCCTGGTAGTAGATACAACCGTGCGAAGTTTTGTACCTGTCCATATCCCATATCACGAATAAGCGCGTTGTAATAAGAAACTGTGCCTGCCGGAGAGATATGCGGATCAGAGAGTCCGTGCCATAGAATTAGCTTACGACCAGTAGAGGCAAAGGCTTTCATTTTTGTGTTGGTAGCATCGTATAAAGGATGTCGTGGACGTAGCGCATCAAGCGTTTTCTTGGTAAATTGCAAGTCATTTAGCGTAAAATTAGGCATCGCGTTCGTGAATGCGAGGTATCGTAATACTGGTAGAGGCACGAAACTGCTCATGAAGGGCTGATCAGGACTGTCACTCACGTATACTCCACGCCATTGAAGCTCTGAGCCGTAGAGAGGTTGACCTACAGTTAGAAAGTCTCCTGTTTCGGGATCTTGTGGGCCCGTATAGAGCTTTCGTGCTACTTCCACTTCAGAAGCAGTTAGACATTCAGTCGTATTTGTCACGTTTTCAGGGCATTGTAGAGTTTGAGGGTCGAACCGGCAAGCTGCTGGATTTGAAATCAGACCGTCTTTCACGCCGTCCAGAATATCGCATTCATCTAGCACGGCTTGATGTAAAATCGGCAATTTAGCTGACAATAAGATGACTTGATTGCTTGCATCCATATTAGACCTCGCTTGCCAGCCATGGTAGAGCGTGTTTTGAGCTTGGAATATGAGAGCAGGAGCTCCAGCGATAATTCCGTCGAAATCTTCTGGGTATCGTTGTGCTTGCATCAGAGCTTCTCTACCACCGTCGGAGCACCCATTGAAATAGCTGTATTTTTCTGATTGACCGTAGAAAATTTTGATGAGTTTTCGAGCAGCATGCGATGTGATATGTTGAGCTCTATAGGCGAAATCAACTCTTTTTTGGTAATCTTCGCCCCATGAATCGGGGTCCTTTGAATTATGCCCCATATCTGTTGCTGCTAGAACAAAGCCGCCATCATCTAAGACTTGGCATCCGTCAGAAGCTCCAAAGTCGAGTGTAATAGAGCCACAAAGACCGCCACAACCTACCTGCAAATAGCGTTGTGTCCAGGTTTGGAGTGGGAGTATAACTTGGAAATGAACTGCAGGTGCCAGCATTCCTTTCACCGAGCACACAGTAACATTGCTGCGGGAAGTTGACTGAGCCTCGGTGATTACGCTGCCGTTCCCGCCGATGTCCGTGAGATCAACTTGTGTCAATGAGTCGCAGCTAGCAACAGGATAAACGATTTCTAGTTTCCTATGGGCTTTTCGAATGTGGAATGTTGTTGTATACGCAACTAGTGAACCTACCGTAAGACAAGCCACTAGCGATGCGAGGACTCCCACAGCTAAATATTGGCTAACTTGTTTCATTGATATCAACAACTTTGTTAGAACTAATTACTCAAAGAATATAGTAAAGGAATGTTGCGAGAGCTTTAATATCCAGATCAATTCCTGAGAGAAATTTTCCTCGAGTAGCTAAACGCATAATAATGCTTCCAAAAGATTTTTTGCGTTTCTTAAATTGATTATATCATATTAAAAATCCTTTTAATAATGTTATTGGTACTGACATACTGATTTTTTCTACGTATATGGAGGCAGAGCAGCAAGATTATTCACCGGAGTACTCGTTTTAGTGTTTCTTTAGGAGGCGTATCAAGTAATTCTACTCAATGATGCTTGGGAGATATGATCAATTCCTGCCCACTAAGAGCTTCTGCTTTGTGAAAGTGTCTGTTTGAAAAGAATTATAAACTAAGTTTTGAACTTCAAACTCCAATTCATAACTCTTAATTTTAAACTCTAAACTTCGAACACTAAATTCCAAAGGCAAAAATCTAATTCGAAATAGCTCTACACGACTTTAACTCCAAGCTATATGGGTACGAAAAATTATTGGTTGGTAAAGTTCTGTCTAGTTAATTTTAACTTCTATATAGGAGATTCTAATCACTCATGGTTATCATTAACTGTAGTTTCTGATTAGTTTAACACGTACGAAGAAAAGCATTTTTGAATTTTATTTCGCTTGAAATAGTATGAGTTTTCTTAATAAAGCAGGAGAGGAAAAAAGATTTAGATTGCTGCCTTAAGAATAATAAAGTAAAACAATCTGGAGTTCTCCACTTTGCTGAGACGCAACTCTCTTACTCAAGGGGTAGAAAGACTGTAAATTTGATTTTTAATTTCCAAAAGGCGAATTCGTTGAAAATTAAAGTAAAAATACCAACAACTTATGTCGACATTTTTCGGATTACTCAATCCTCACAACTACTGTGAATCAAAGTCTGGCTTACTTATAATAGAAAGGGACGACGCAAACAGATTATAGAGTTGAAGGTCGTCTTTTGCTCCCTCATTCAACGCCTTGTCGCACTCTGAAATCTTCTCCAAGATTCTGGCTATTTTAAGTTCGCTATAATCTTTACTCGAGATGATCCCCTCAAAGTACTGATTCAGAATCTGCTCTGGAGAAAAGCCCTCCAATAAAATATCATCAACCGCTTTGAGCAGAGCATCCAGTGACCCCTCCCTAAACTTTTCAAAAATTTTGTTTAACGCGTTTTCAGGTACAACCTATTTCAAAGGCTTAGATTCAGATTCCAATACAATTAAGCAATACCCCAGCGATTTCGAGGATGGCGTCGTTATCGATCTTCTTATCGTAAAGTAACGAGGCGCTTTGCAGCAAATTGATGCTTCTTCTCAAATCTCCTTCAGTTATCTGAATAAGCGTTCTTAAAGCCTATTGTCAGGAAATTAATATAAATTTCTCATAAAGATTTTTACTTTTTCCTCAGCGATCACTCCTTCCTCCTTGCATACGTTCTGAAGTCGCTTTAATTGAGCTTCCTCACTGATCGGATTGAACCGGAACTTGATACATCTTGAAGATAATGGCTCAATGATCCTATTTTATTTAATCAACCCCGATTCAGCAAATGGTAAGTTACTTCGTGATATAGTTGCAAATGATGACAAATCTGGTCGTCGAACTATTATCTTCGATGATTCTTCTCAATGCAGATTGAGCCTCCGTGGTCATCAAATCAGCCTCATCGAGGATGATAACTTTATATACAGGACAGATATAGCTCCTGTAGGAAAGTTAGATGTGTAAGTTTAAGTGAGTTTCACTTGTCAGGGTTCTTCGCAACGGCTTTCTCGGCGAATTTTTTAATCTTTTCTCTGACAACAGGGATACCACGGTCATCAGAAGCGTTTAGTTCTAATATTCTCTTCTTGTAAAAATTAGGCCTGTTCATCATTAGAGCGCCAAAGAGGGGAGAGAGGAAGGTACCCGAAGATTTGTTTTGCTGCAGCGAGGACAGTGGAAGTCTTTCCTGTACCAGGAGGTCCATAGAAAATCATATGTGGCATCTGATTGTTAATTGTTTACATAGGAAAGTCATTGTGTTGTTTACATTGCCGGATTGGACTATGCCTTCCATGGATCGCACCACGCTCTCTTGGAAGCTGACCTCTTCTAATTTGTTTGGTCGGCTGTTGTTGTGATGGGAGAAAATATTGAGGGTGGATTAGAAACAAATAATGTACTATTTTTCAACCCAAGGCAAAGGGTGTGTGCGTGTCGGTTTAGTTTCTTCTTCAGTTATGATCTTGTCGGCTTTTGAGCCTTTGAACATGCTGCCGATGAGTGTTTGTTGCATCGCGGAGAAAAACAAATTTTTTTTGGGAAATCTTTTATATTTGATTCTACCGCGGAAATTTAAATAGTACGCAAAATTAATTTTTTGTGTTTTATACTTAAGAGTGCGAGTGAGTTGTTATTTTGAATATAAACCCGCGAGAGAAAAGAAGAAGAGGAGAAAAAGGCAGCTTGTGTTTATGAATAGTGATAAAGATCTGTACATAGAAGCTCCTTTGCTCTCGTAGAAGCTTAACACAATTATAATAGTATTATTATAAGTAGCTACGGTTAGTCTGATTGTGCTTCATTGATTTTCTCAGCTGCATATGTCTTATCCTGCAAAAAATGTGTATTAGTTTTCAATTTTCTGTCATCCAGTGCTCCTATTAGTCTTAGACAAGCTTGTTTAGTAACAAAATTTGAAAGAGCAGCTCGAAGCTCTTTTCGTTTGATCTATCAATTTAATAAGTGAATCAACACATTAATTAATCTCTTGAATGTTATTGATTCTGAAAAGTCTCTCTGACTAACGAGCCACTGAAAATACAAACCAATTTATTCTCGTGAATTTGCATTAAACTGCCTGAGAACTTATACTGCTACTGCTGCTTTGGTTTTCAAAAGACGATCCATCTTCAAATCAATAAACTCTTTCCAAAGCACGCTTCATCAAACCGGAGGACTTCATCATCCCCAATGAGACTTACTATCAATGTATTCATTAGCTTCTTATTTCCAAGAAATCAATGTTTCTATGAAAAATACCCCATTTTCGTTGTCGCTTGATTTGCATATGCTATCATTCTGATAAATTCTTACAATAAAGTCTTATCTATAATCCTATTTAGCGATTTCAAGTTGAAAAGTCGAAAACAGAAACTAGTTTCTCGATGATCGCCAAGAAGCAAAGCAACGCGAATGAGGGCCCTGTCCGAAAGTCAAACATGGTCTTCAACAAGAGTTTCGGCCAGCATATCCTCAAAAATCCCGTCATCCTACAAAACATGGTTGATAAATCAGGAGTCCGAACCACCGATGTCGTACTCGAAATCGGTCCCGGTACCGGTAACTTGACTTACCTGCTCCTTGAACGAGCGAAGAAGGTCATCGCTGTCGAAATCGACCCTCGTATGGTTGTCGAGCTCAACAAACGATTCCATACAGAAATCCAATCCAAAAAACTCGAGATCATTCATAAGGATTTCATGACCACCGATCTTCCCTTCTTCGACATGTGCGTCGCTAACGTCCCTTACCAAATCTCCTCTCCTTTGGTATTCAAGCTCCTAGCACATCGACCATTCTTCCGCTGCGCTGTACTTATGTTCCAGCGTGAGTTCGCAATGAGACTGGTAGCTCAGCCAGCGAGTGAACTATACTGTCGATTGTCAGTTAACGTCCAATTTTTGGCCCGTTGCGACCACATGATGAAGGTCTCAAAGAACAATTTCAAGCCTCCACCAAAGGTTGAGAGCAGCATCGTCCGCATTGAGCCAAAGAACCCTCCTCCAGACGTGAACTACGTTGAATGGGACGGACTTTTGCGAATTTTATTCACAAGAAAAAACAAAACAGTCGGAGCGCTTTTCAAGAACAAAACGATTTTGAAGCTTCTTTTGGAGAATTACAAAAAGCTAAACCAGCTTCAAAACGAAGAATCGAAGATGGAAGACCCCAAGGAGTCGAAGGGAGTTGGTGTCTTCTTGCTGCAAGGAGACGGAATGGAAGAAGAGAAGGCTGAGGACGACAATGAGGAAGATGAGGGCGATAAAAAGAAGAAAAAGAAGGAGAAGAAAGGGAAGCAATCCAATGAAAATGACATGGATACTGAGGGGAAAGAGGGAAATCCTGAATTGAAGGAGTTTAAAGATAAAATCTCGAAGGTATTGAAGGAAAGTGGGTACGAGGAAGAGAGAACGAACAAACTTAAATTAGATGACTTTTTGAAATTGCTTAGTGCTTTCAATTCTGCAGGCATTCACTTTAGATAAGTAGTTTTGCGATTTGGTAGAGTTAGAAAAGTTGTTATATATTTCTACGGCGTCTTCGATTATTAAATTCCAGTATCCGTGAATTCGATTAAAAGGGGCTAAATTTCTGATAAATAAAGTATTTAAAATCGAAGTAGCGACGAAAAATGGTTTGCGAAGAATGTAAGAATGAACTGAGCTTTTCTCCTCTGATGGCTGTGAGTAGGTCAAAAGAAGTTGGATAAATTAATTGTTCCTGACAAGTGGAAGGAAGGAGCTCGCAACACGACGAAAGGAGATGATGGAGGAAGAAAACTTGGAGTCAATATGCTTTTAGAAAAGAAAAAATTTAAGTAATAATTCGATTAAACGTGATATCATTCCTACTTTGTTCAGATACAATCCTTTTGGAAGCAAATGTAAAAGCTGTAAAGCAACGATTGAGAAGGACACACAATATTGTCATACATGTGCATATACGAAAGGTAGGGCTATAATGACGTGAAATGGACTAAATGGTTATTTAGGTGTCTGCAGTATGTGTGGTGTGAAAGTTCTGAACACAAAATTCTATAGACAATCAACAGTCTAAATCGGGCTGGAATCAGTGAGAGTTGGATCTTAACGGGTTGTATGAATTGTTTATTTAATATTGATTTTTGCATTGAGTTCTTGTTGTTGTTTTCCGTTCATTTTGAATAGAGTATGTCCAAAGTATGATTGTGAGTATTTACTACTACTAATAAGGGGAAATTTCAATCAGAGAGCAGATATTAATCATTAGAAGACTTAGTTCACATAAAGATCAAATGTTTTCAAACATGGCCGATTTCTACGAAAACAAAATCCAAAGTTTTTCTCGATTAGGTCTAAGCGCTGAGTTTTCTCTTTGAAGTTATATGAATAATAATATTAAGCAAGCGGTACTTTTAAGCATGATTGAGTCATAACACAATAAATTTCACTGATAGTATTTAAACGTTAATGGTTTCCGTTGCGCTACTCATCGATAGATTAATCGGTCTTTCAGTCTCGTCGCCTTCATTTGTAATTGTAGACTCATCTTCTGGTAATTTTTCAGCCAACTTCTTCGATTTTTTGGTCTTGGGCTGTTTCTTTTTCTTCTTTTTCTTCCCTTCATGCAGGTTCCCTTGCTCTGCATCTCTCATTACACTTTTCCGCGACCTACACAGCTGCGTGGCTACAACCACTGCCAGCATAACCCCAAGTGAGCCACCACCAACCAACATCGAGTGCTCTTCTACCGCACCTAATACTCCAGTATCATAGTATTGAAACACTACCTCCTGCATCAAAGTGCATTCTTTATTTTCGCTGGAGTTGGTCAAACAATCATTCGAATGCAGTTCAAGATTAACCCTATAGCTCTTGAAGAAATTTGGCGTTGTGCCTTGTAACGCCGCCGTCATATTACAACGCAGCTCCGGAACAGCATCCTTTACCCGTAAGAGATACATCTTCTCTCTTGTCACCATCAACCAACCAATTTGGCCCTTCTGCCAATCGTCAATAGACAAAAACAGCGTTTCGTACGTTTTCGGGATACGAAGTTGCGATTTTGGATATTGATGATCAAGACTCAAGGTAGTGTCGCTCGGTTTCTGATAGTAGAAAGCCCGGACGCCGTAGTCCGTGGTCAGATACAGTCTAGAATGGTCAAAATCGACTTGTTTCACAGGGGTCGGTTCAAATGTGACTGGTCGAGACAGCTGCGCGTGTCCTACGAACATCCCAGTCACAACGGTTACGCTCACCGACTCTTCATAGTCACTAACCACCGCAACGTCGTTGTCATGCTCAACGATTCGTGTAACATTAGGAATTCCTGTAAATCTCCCCTTGACGACGATGTTATAGAGGTCGACGTCGTCGACCTTAATAATTCCGAAGTTATAGTCTGAAATCAAGAGATACCGGTTATTTATCGGGAGAATATCAGTGTAATTTGCATACTGTAGCTTGAGGATCCCATGGCCAATATTCCCGAGGAATTTGAAAGTTTTTATGCTGCTAAGGTCATATACATGGATCTTTTCGTTGTCTACGTGGACATAGAGCCTCTTGTTATGAACAAAGACTTTTCTAAACTCTTGCTGCTTGAGTTTAAAAGGCCCGATTTCGTGGCTGAACGTCAGCGAGTTGCCGCTTAAACTTCCGAAGTAAACGAAATCGTTGACGATTAGCACGAGACTGGTAAGATGAGAAACATGGACCAGAGCCACGTTCATGCTGTGAGAGAAATGAATTCCTTTCCATAGCGGCGTCGAATAGGTCCCGTAGTCTACAAAACGAATTCTTCTCTTGCCGTTGACGGAATCAGTGTAGACTTGAGGCCGAAGTGCCTGAATGGAAAAGTTGTATTGAAGGGCGTAGATGATGTCGTTGATGACGACAGTTTTTGCCCAGGTAGTTTTTTCTTTCTGGTACTCGGCGAAGAGTTCGTATGAGGTGGCAGTGGGAGTTAGAGTGCAGAAGTCAGTAAAAGAAACATTTGCTTCAGAAGAGTGGATCGCGCCACTGTGAACAAAGATATCGCCGACATTGTGGAGATTTACTGAAGTTGAGGTGTCTTTGCTGGTAAATTTAACGTAAGTTGGTGTGAGGGTGATAGTCTGAGCGGCAGAGGCATCAGCTTTGGAGGTGTAAATGATGCCAAGGGATAAGAGGAAGGAAAATGCAAATGAACTGAAGTGCTTTTGCATTTAGGAGAAATCGAAGTTATATTTAAGCAGCTCAAATTGTGAAATTTTTAAAAAATTGTCGGTGATTGAGAAGTACCGTTTCTTTGGTAAAAATAAGGATTAATGATACAACTTGAAATTCTATTGCATGAGGTTTCGAAGAGTAGAGTTGAATCTTAGAATTTAATAGCAACTTGGAAGATTTTAGATTAGAAGAAGTGTCAGTTAAGAATGTTTTTCATTTCTCTTGTAAGGGCTTTTGAAATTAAAACAAGATTATTAACGAGAAAGAAAGAAGGATTAGCAATTGCGAATCTAAGAGAATTATCACCATCAGGGAGAGTTACTTTCTCTCAAGAGAAATAAAGAACAAAACTGTAAACTTCTGAGTAATTTTTCTCTTTTCCTTGAATACTAAAAGCTATGAAGAACTTTTCTGCATTAATGAAGCAAATAATCATTATGACAGCAAATTATTGATGTAGTTTTAGCCTTTGTGAAAAGAGAGAGAGGAAAAAAAAGAGAGGAATAAATTTATACACTGGTGACATATTAAAGCTAGTCAAGAAAATCCTGTAAACATTGAGCTTCTCATGTAATAAAAAAAAACTGCAAATAATCAAACGATACCTGCCTGCTTCAGGCTCTCAATCGCATGTCTGGCAGATTTATTTTGAATCCGATTCACGTCTATTTTTTTCGGAGTCCTTGGAGTTTCGATGTTTTTCAGAAAACTCAACGGATCAAACCCGGATCGTCTCGTAGAATAATTTGCGCCGAACACTCCAGACTTCGAGCTTTGATGCGTCTTTTGAGTTTGACTCGAAGCCGTTCCTTTCTGACTGTTGCTCGCATTTGGTGAACGAAATTGAGCAATCCCATCAAATTGCGAAGTCGGGCTCACCTGATCCAAACAAAATTGAGATATATTTCTCCTTTCAGTGGACTTTTGAGACGCTTGTCCTCTGTTTCTGGGATCTACCCCCTGGCTCGCATGCTTGTATAAAAGCGGTTCGTTTTCACTCTTGTGTTTTGTGATTTCAGCAGGTCTACTGTTGATGAATTCATCCCTATAACTCTTCGCCGGTGGTACAATATCTTCGTTTGTTGTCTTAAACGTATGATTATATCTGGTTCCGCTAGTCGTTTCAATTGTGTATGATCCAGTAGTTCTTGGACTGACAAAGTCTGTTGTAACAAAAATATGCTCAGGATTTATTTTCTCATATTTCTTCAAATAAAAAATTTCAGCATTAACTCGATTTTGTATAGTTACAGTTGGTTTCGTCTCTGCAAATGATAAAGTTTTCACGTTTTCCCTCTCAAATCTTCGCGTCTCAGTTTCATCCCACAGCTTAGACACCTTGCTTAATGTCACATCTTCAATGTAATCATTCAGCGAAGTTGATAGAAGACACGAGTACCTTTTGATGACTTTGAATCTAATTTCATTTGAAGAACAGCTTCAATTTCTCGTTTTAAATCGTCATGCTTGCGAGTGAAATCGCGATATGCACCCGAATTGTGGTGAGTGCTAGACACGTTCCTTGAATGATCTGCTACCGCAGCCGCTCTCTGAGGTTCAATAGTTTGATGGACTTTTTGATTTTCAACTCTACTTGTAATTTTTCTGTATTTGTTTCATATTTCACAATTAGAACTCCAAGATAATTTAACAAAGTGAATTCATTACCTTCTGGTTTCCTCCGCTAGACGTGTAAACTTGTATTCTTGATCTTCCCCAGTAGTTAACAATTCAGTGGCTTTCAAAAGGATTTGTAATCTAGGAATTATATTCATAAGGCGAAGAAACGAAGTATTTACTTATTATTTCTGCTGGTATGTGTTTGTGATGTTATCTGCTCTTCAAGTTCAGTAATATGCTGTCGAATGATTTCTTTTTGTTTCTCCTCGTCAGCTTCTTCGGTGTTCGAACTAGTGAATCTCGTGCTAGTGAGATAGTTCGATACAAGCGGATAATCATTTTTTTCACTCCTGCTATAATGTGTAGAATGAAGCCTGTGTTTCGACCCGCTACTATAGCCCTCGCTATGTAATCCTTCAAACATATTCCGCTCAAACTTTGTCTTGTCTCGACTGGCTTCGATCATGTCAGTTGGCTCCTCTGACAACAGCTTAGGAAATCCTGAATCTTCAATTCTCCGGTGCGTGAATTTAGGCCGGTAATGGGTCGATTTGATAGACTCATTATAGTCGGTCTTTCTGTAGTTGGCTGATCCAGAGTTCGAGTGAAGAGAAGCCTGTTTCCCCTCGGCGTCAGCCTTTGGGTAGTACGCAGGCTCAATGCTATCGATTTTCTGGGGTTTCGTAACCTCCTCCATCTTTCCTTTGACGCTTCCATATAATTTGTTTTGTCTTTGCTCAGCATATTGTTTTTCATAGTTGCTCGGCTTAGATTCTTCTAATTGAGTTGCTTTGTCAGACATTCGGTGTTGAGAATGTTGATTTTCTGCTATTTTCTCATTAAGGAGGTCGATAAGTGATTGATGTTCTCTGTATAACCCTCTGTCGGTCAGATTTTGAGAATAGCTGTCTCGTGTGTAGGATGAATTGGGGTAATTGAGTTGAGTATGCGCTTTTGATTGCAATGACATTGTGTCAGTTGACTTTGATTGAATGCTATCGTTTAACAGTTTTGAAGTGTTTTCTGCAATATTAGTAGCTGACCTGCCTGGAGGTTTCTCACTCGAATTGCTTGGAGCTGCTTTTTGGATATCAAAATTTAGCTTTTTAGTGATCTCGGGAACTTTTTGATATGCATCCTCGCAGAAAGGAGTGATTGAACCCGTGCTTTGAACATGACTTCTCTGGTTATCATGCAATTGACGCTTTATCGAATCTGCCTGGGAAGTGGCACTGCCACTGGGGAGCTTTACTTCACTAAGTTGGTCTTTCAAATATATTTCGTTTAAGACTTTCTCAGACTTTAATGAGTTGGCGCTTTCCAAAGCTTTTGGCTGTTCTTGAAGCTTTTCGGCTTCAGTTTTAGTGTCAAACACATCACTTTTGAGATGTCCTTCCGCTTCAACCTGTAATACTTTCTTTTGGCTGCTGGTTTGCTTGGAAACTGCGTAATCCACCTTCATGGGAAATTCAAGAGACCCAATGTCATTGTTAACAGGTTCCTCATGAGCTGGATGGACAACAAAGTCATTTTTTCCTTCTTTTTGTTGAGTATCAAGTTCCAATTTGTGCCTATCTTGTAGATTTTGTGCATCCAAATCATTATCACTTCCGCTTTGTGTTACATTAGTGTATTTATCATGATCCTTTCGATCCATTGACATCTCTGGCAGAATTTTGTCATCTGTTGGTTGCAGAACTCCCACATTAAGATCCTTGTCGTGGTTTTGCTCCTTTATAATTCTCACTGGTGGACTCTGAACAACATTTCCAATTCTCTCTTCTTTGTCATTAATATCCTCTGTGACATTCCAAAACTCACCATGTTGACGCGGAAGATCCCTCTTTTCTTCAGGTTTCTCATTTTTTTGAATCACTGCTGCTAAAACCTTCGCATCATTGCTCTTATAATTCAAAGAATTATCCTGAGTTATACGGCTATCATCCATCGTGATATCATAATTTTGAGTTTTATTCCTCGGCTTGTCCTGGCTAATCTGACTTGTCTCAGATTTCTCTTGCAGCTTCTTCTCATTAGAAAAATATTCGCTTGCATCGTCATTGCCGCCCACCTGGGAAACTTTTCCTGGACTTAGTTTTACAGTCTCGTCGTTTTTCTCTTCTTTAGAAAACGAATTATTTTTCGACTCTTCACTATTATTTTTCTGACCTTCGCCAAGAGAGTTTATTCTCGTGAAAGAAATTAGCGACAAATCATCTTGACTTGAGTTAACGTTGGGAGTAGAATCTACATTGCGGTTAAAACTTATCAAGTGCTTATCGTTCCTCCATGTTTCAGATAACGCACCCCGCTGAGGACTCTCTGACTGATAGTTAATCCGAGATATAACCCCTTGTTCAAATGCATAATCAATCTGATCATCCGAACCGTCAAGCTTCTGTGGCTGGGGCTGATACTCCACTTCCTCGAACACCGGGGCATCTCGTCTGAACCCTTTTGTATCGTTTATCTGATAAAATCGAGCAGTTTCTTGCGTTTCCATGTAATCGTGAGGCGAAATATTCTCCTGGCCGAACTCGCGTTCGATAAAATCCAAACCTTCAAACACAGACTTATAGCTCCTCTTAAGTTCTTCTATATCTTTAAGAATCGCCTCTCGGACACTCAGACCCGCGGTATCTTTAGTTGGCGCAGGGAGCTTGCTTTTCAGAAAAGCAATCTGAGGCAGTGGAGTTACTGAGTTAGCTGAAGGCGTTGGTTTTAGTTTCTGGTTATTTAATTGATCTTGTAAAGTAGGAGTGCTAATTCGAAAGCCGTTGGACTGAAGCGGAAGATTGAGCATATTTGAAGGGCTATTTAAAAGCGATCCAGGTCCGAGAGTAAAGGCGTCACTACCGCTTTCAGAGGATTGTTGAGACTGTAACGAAGGAATAGCTTTCTGACTTCGATAGTCAGGATAATCTCTGTGAAATTGTGAGGGATAGTCATGGTAGGTCTCAGAAGCAACAAAATTTTGTGATGCTGTCTGCTGCTCAGAAACGATATATGTATTTGATTCTTTTTTATCGGGACTACTTTTCATTTCGGGTTCATGAAGCTAATCGATGAGATATAAAGTTAAAGAATGGGCAGATTGATTCGGTTATTTACGATGATCGGAAAATTTTTGCTCGGGCTAAAAGATTCTTCATTGCGGCCACCTAGTGAGTGATAACTGGTATTAGAATCTTGGCTGATGTTATGAATGTCTCGGATTTCTTGAGAGGGATGAGACTTTTTTGAGCTACCGCTTCGTTGATGCATTAATGAGAAAGATCAATTTTATTTGCTTCGAACGAATGATTTGAAAAATTATCCGAACTTAGTCTGTTTATTTTAATATTTCACTAGGAACAAACTAGGATCGCAGTTTGGTTAGCACTGTATAATATGGTTCACCTTTGCAAATAGGCTAAACATTGGATGAAAATTACATTTCGGATGGTTCCACAGAAATATCTATCGAGGAATACTCTTTTAGGGACGAATTTCTCAAATAAGACAATATTAAGCGATATTCAATGCAGGATATTCTTAAGGAATCTTTAGTTCCATAGTTAATGGAGACATGATTACAAATACCAGATTTAATTCGCCAGTGAAATGTAATGTCTCCTATCAATTGTATTTCAAAAACATTTCAAAGGAAATAGCTTTTTTGAAAGGTGGGAAATCGACTCAATAAAGTAAAATCAAAAAATCAAATAACCATAACACCCTAGGCTAGATCTAATTTAATGGTAATAACAATGATTTACTTATTGATAATGGCGAAAAATTCAGCCTGATTCAAAATCAAAATATGAAAAATGAATTGAAAAAGCAGTTTCAAAAGTAAAACACTGCAAAATCAACGATGTTAATATAGTTTCATATTTTATTACGATGTCCCAGCGAAAGCTTCAAAATAATTATTCCATTTTGAATAAGTCATGTTGCCTATCAAAATGCTCATCAAAAATCCTTGGAAACATGTCCTGGTCATTCAGGCTACTATTTCTCGTGTTTAAACCCCCGTCTAAAAACTTATCCAGATCCTCATGCATATCCTGATTCCTTCGATTATTTTGCATCATGCTAGCATCCCTTTGGCTAGTTCTAGGCCCTCCTACGTTCGCTCCTGGGAAAGCTTGAGCGGACTTAATCGTTGGACCGCTGTTTAAGTTTCTTTTCGTTTCTTCAAAATCATTTGACATTCCAGGCATTAAGTATGATTGTCCATTATTCATTTGAGGGGAAGGAGCATTCATTCCTTGCATCCCTACTGGACCCTTTACATTTTCAGAGCTTTTTCTAGATAGGTCGCCAACCATCTGAGTCTGTGGGTTAGGTCCTTTTCCTACGAATTGACCTCCCAAATTGTTTGGGATCATGCTATTCTGACCAGGCTGAGGCATATAGCCTTGATTGCTATACGCGTTGTAGGGCGCTTGGTAATGCTCTTGCGGATACGGCATCTGATTCATACTCATGCCATTGAAACCGGAAGGAACCGCTTGGTTTTTATATAAATCATCTCTGTAATATTGGTTTTGAGGGGCGTTCATGGCATTGCCATATTGAAAATTGCCAGGTTGAGGATTGAAAGGAGGATTCAGGCCTTGTGGCATGGTAGGTTTGTTAAATTCGGGCTTATAGCCGTTTGGAGGGAAGTTCATACCGTTTCCGTTGGCCTGATTCATCATTGGAGGTGCATTGCTCATTGGGTCTCGGAATTGAGGCAGGCTGTTGCTCGCGACAAGATTAGGAGCGGTAGGTTCGATCTTTTGTTGTTTAAATGGCTGGCCTATACAGATTTTTCAAATTAATAACAGGAAGTAACTCGCGGATCAGTTACCTAGCGGCTTTCCGAGGTTGTACTCAGGATACTGGTTTTGAGAAAGCGAATCTTGGAATTTATCAAAACTTTCAGCAGTTCTCGTTTGGGTTGGATTCTGTATATAAGCGTTCATTGCTGATTGCTGATTCTGAGGGTTTTTCTCACCAAACTGAGAGAATTCTGAGCCAGCACCATTCATATTCATCGCGCGAGGGTTGCTATTCTGTCGCAGTGTTGGTTCAAGATTGGCATTCGAATTCTGGTTTCCAGGTCTATTTTGTTGTGGCTGCTGCTGTGGCAGCTGGGTGGTGGGTTGGGAGGCTTGTTTGTCTTTATTTTGAAGAAAACTGAAATAATCCTCCATAAGCTTCTTCGTTTCCGTCTTTGAATTCGCGCTGTTCGCTTTCTGCAATAAACTGGGGTAGTTCTTAAGGGTTTTCTCCAGTTCTGGGTTCATATTATCCTCCAAGCCTTCATTTAACAGTGCAAGAGCCTGATAAAAACCAAGAGGTAAGCTTTATCAAAAAAGACCTTATAGTGTTACATCAGTAATTTCTTTCTTTGATTCTTCACTGTTCTCCCCTGGAGCGAGCATATTGTTTTCGTTAGCAGAGTTTGATGCGCTTTGAAAATTTCTGGAGGCGAATTCTAATCAGATCCAATCAAATTAGGTGCGTTTGTAGGAGTTAGTCTAACCTGTGAGTGCTTTCTTGAATATTGCTGGATTGCTTCCAAGAGATTTCGTCAAACTTGGCTTCAGCATCGAAAAAATAAAAAGCACTAGCTTTTCGACTTTCCGCTCGTTTTTTTCCCTGAGTATGATTTCAGATATGAGCTAAACGGATTCGCTTTTACTTATTTTTGAGCATTTCATGCCACAACAAGCGATTTTCCTTGATCAACTGCGCGTTTTGCAGTGAAATAGCTTTTGTTGCGCCTTCGACCTCATTCAATTTCGCTTTAATCGCAGCAACCTAAGCCACTTAGTGATATTACATTAGGATTTCCTTACATCTTGAGGGAATCTGGGATCAGTTGCCACTATCCCTCCAGCTGAGCCTTGATGAACCACCATCGATTGCTCATATACTCCGTATTCTGGCATTCCAGTATTATACTGTGGCTGCTGTGGCTGTGGTTGTGGTTGTGAAAAAACAGCCTTTTGCTGCTGTGGCTGAGGGAAAAATTGCTGTTGCTGCTGCAATTGCTGGTCTTCCCAGTAATACGAAGCGTCCTCCCCAGCCTGCTGAGAGAAGTCGTCATCCTCGAGCTGGTTTGCTCGGCTGGATGCTCCAGCCACCGAACCCGCAGTCGTCTCGGTCGTTTTACGCTTGATTTCAGCGAGAAGGTGCCTGATGAGATCGATGAGACTCTTTTGAGAGAAAGAGGAAACTAGGTACTTGCTGCCTCTGCGGAAGAGATGATGTCTAAACTCGTTTTCATTATTGTCATGCCGGGTTTTGTGGAAATCGTACATGTTCAACTTGGTACAATTAGAACTGAACTGCATGAAAAAGCTACTTGTCGAACAAACGAAGCAAAGTTGCTGTGTTTGAAATACTTCGGAAGGACTTTCTCGGAGAAATCCGTGATGTTTTTTACAAAGAACGCCGAGCCGTCACCGTTCCAGGAAACCACATCAGAGTATTCTTGGTTCTAAAGGAAATGATAGAGTGATATGGAGAGATTAAAGATGGAGCTTACGTCAAGGATTTCATAAGTCTTCAGTAGGAAGGCAGGGATAGAGTTATTGGCTTTGGCAGGTGCTCTTGGTTTTTTATTTACGCTCTTGTCCATTGAGAAAGTATTTAATCAATTTTCCAATAAATGAATATTTGGTAAGCTTTAATTTTGATACTCTTACCAATAAGGACCAGTGATTCGCTTCAAGTGGTATTTTGGTATATACCCGGAGTTAATTATATTGAGGTTAACAACCTTTTACGACGAAAATTGCTTCAAATTGACATCATCCCCAAGTGGGAATCACGAAGGCTAGAATAAGCGCAGCTAAGCCGGGCTTGTTGTTCAATAGGCCAAGTGAAACTGTTTCTATTTTCGAACTCTATAGGAGGAAAAAATGGAAAAATAAAATTACAAATCAGATGATCTCGCTAATTTTTCGCCCATGGATAGGTGCTTCAGTCAATTAAGAAACGACTCAAGGTAAGAAAAGGGTCATTTATGAGGAAAATCGAGGATGAGTTTCAATATTCAGCCAATACTTTGTCTCCTATTTGGGTGGGGAACGTCGGTAGATTTCCCATTGGATGTAATGTCTCTTGCTGAAAACTGAAAGGCTTAAAATTTTTGTCCAGAAGAGCAATTTGGGTGTTTGGTAGGACAAACTATACTGAAAAATCGTTGTAGAATTTAGAACCGTTGAATTTTAATTCACTGTGCTCAATTTAAAATTTAATTCGAAATTTTAGACACATTTAGGATGTCGTTTATCTCTAAGAACAGTTAAATAGAATCTAATTTAAGTTTGGTCAACGTCGAGATCACAAAATTCTTCTTTTAAGGGAGGAACCAACAAAACTAAGGACTTGTGACCATTCGCGTGTTTAGATTCCAAAAGCAATGAACTACGATTGTAATTTGCAACACAACACCAGCTTTATTGGCTGTGTAATACTTTTTATTGCAACAACGGCTTTCAAATGAACCTAATAACACTCAACTTGCTCAAAGCATCCTGTTCTTAACGCTTTATTTGATATATTTTCTCTTTAAGCAGTTTCAAAATGAATTTTATGAAAACAGCAAAAAAGGTGAATAACGTTTGTCTAAATATTTTGTAGAGTTTTACAAGTAAACTAATCCCTCTTACAAAAAATCACGTGAAAATTATTTTTTCGTCTTCCCTTTTGCTTAATCAGACTGCTCAGCCCATTTATTCTCTTCTCTGACCTGAGCCTCTTCTTCTGGAGTAAAATCATTCAGTATATTAAACGTCTTTCTAATCTCTTCTGGCGTTTTTCCTAACCCAAATCATTCAGAAATTTCAGCAAAGTTATCATTACCTTTGATTAATGAAGCGATTTTAGCACATGCAAGGTCGAGAAGAGGTCTCACGTCGAGATAGTTTGCAGCGAGGACGATCTCAAAAACGTCTTCCAAATTCTCAATGTCGATGTACTTAGCGTCGAACTCAGGAACGACGTCAGCCAAGTTGCTGCTCTTGAGGGGCTTTTCAATCTCTGGAGGGTTTTCATGTCTATATCTTTCGCAGTATTGCAAAAGTTTCTTCAAAATGGCTGATTTCACGTTTGGCAACGGGATTTCTTCTTCTGTGCCGGCATCTAAAGGGGATTGATTAGGTGAGTAACGGATGTGATGAAAGTCAACCTTCAATCATATTTTTGATAAGATTGGATTTTATCGCTACATCTTCATCGATTTCGATGGTTTCGCCTTCTTGAGATAAGAGCTTGACCTTTGTCATCTGTAGAGAAGTGAGATGAAACTGTAGTATACTGTGATGTGAATTAATTAAATGAATATGAACGCTCTGGCATTAAATACCTGCTTGGTCCAATTCGATGATACGTGTGCCGATGAAAGCGTTTGAACAGAAATGAAATAATCAGAAATTATTCGTCAGATTATCAACTAATGAATTCTCCAATAGCTTTCTGACAGCAGAAACTCTCGAGCTAACGATGATAGTCCTTGGAGGAATGGGTGAGTAGGCGATAAGAGAGTGCTAGTTATCTGTTGGAGAGTAGAAAAAGCTGTGTATATAGGGTTTGACCTTCAATCTTCCTTCAAAACCGAAGAAGAGGAAGGAAATCCAGAAATAGTCATTGATTCGATGCCTGGTAGCAGAAATAACATACATCGGAAGTTTGTGACAAAATCCATGTCGATTCTCTCCTGAGGACTTACTTATGATACCTAAAGAGGAAAAAAGATTCACGAACTAACTAAAAAAAAGAGTAATGGATGCTTTCTTTCAAAAAATGAAATAGTTTCAATTTAAAGCAAAAACCTTTTCACCTATAAGACTCATTGCTATTATGTTGCTGGCAGATTATGGTTAGATGATGGTTAGTTTTACTTGGGGATATTATCAAAGATGGTTGATCTTAAAGTTATGCCACAATGCCACAGCCGCGTCAACTTATAGCGTGACAGCAAGCTGCCTAGCCGAATCAGCTGAAAAGTCTCATGATAAGAGATTAATTTCCTCATTTCATCTTAGCGAATGGAAATCAGTATTCATAAACATGATTAATTCATTAATATTTCCTTTTTTGTTCTTGTTTAAGATAATCATATCCAAAATCGTTCAAGATTAAGATTGATCTTATTCGCTCTGAAATATTTTTTTCATCCTCGAACCTAAATATTACTCAACATACTGTGCTCAAATCACTTTCTATTTTTCTTTTACCGTTATTACTAATAGCAACTGGTTTTATTCTTTCATTTTCTCACTTTTTACTTTCTGATTTCCTTCGTACCCATGATTGAAAATTCGATTTACTCACATGAACCACTGAATTAGTCAACGTCTTTAGCCAGTTTCTCCATAAAGAGCACAGCAATTATCCATGCGTCTATGTTTAATTTGTTATTCCTGAATCGTAGAACTGAAATCAGCTTAATCAACCTAACAAAGATCCTAAACTGCTAAGGAATAAATTTAATTTCGAAATGCCAAAAAAAATTAAAGACTCTATCGCAATCGCAAAAAAGCTCCAAGACAATCAGTTAGACCGCTTTCGAAAGATTTCGTTCATTCTCCTCGCAATAACACTCCTCCTCTCAATCTCACAGATAGCGCTGCAGTATGCCTATTTTGATAGCTTCAAGAACATCTATGTATTCATCATATCCGGTTTGGTAAAGAGACCTTGCGCTTCACTCACCTTGCATTCACAATCATCAGGTTGCTAATATTATCGTGCTCAGTATTTACGGACTCAACGCTTTTTTCTATGCAGCTCGAGAAAAGCTTTCAATCTATCGAATGTGGTAATTTTCACCACCATACATTCGATTCATTCATCCAAAATACCTAGGAATATACTCTCATTTATTTTGTTATGTGCAATGACAGCAGTTCAACTCGTTATTGGATTTAAAGCAGGGACTGACAGTGAAATGTTGCCGAAGATCTTGATTGGCGGCTGTGCAGGCATCATTGGAATTGTTGACGTCTGCCTGCTGGTATATCTGGCAAAGATCATGAATAAAATTCATACTGAAGCGCAGAGAAGTCCTTTCCGCAGTGGTAAATCTCGATGTAATTGAGTTATTCTAACATTAATTTCCTCACCAAGCAACTCTCGATCATGACCTATACAAAAGCAATCTGCATAGAAGTTTGGCGGTTGATGGAGGTTCCTACGATTAGGAAGGTCATCAATGCATATTTTTATAAATTGTAAAAAATTTCATTTTAAAGCAAGTACAACATGGGAAGACTCATCAAGTTCTTTTTCATTTCATTGCGTTCAAAGAATATTTTGCAAAGAATCTCATTGGTTGCTCTTTACTATAGTGAAATGCAGCAATTAATCAAATTTCCTGAATAAACTCTTTCTTTTCTTTGATATTCTCCAAATGAGCAATAATCTACCTTCGAGGCTAGTGTATAACTCTACCTACTGAGAAAAGCGAATTAACAGTCGTCATAGTCATCAAATTGCGGGTATATACAGCTGATCATATGAATTACTTGAAACTACTGAAAAAACTAACTTACAACTATTTTCCATATAAATTGTAAAAATTTAACAAATCCAGACATTAATAATTATTCACTGCGTTCATAGAGTAGAACAAACTTTGATACATAATTTTCGAACTGAACTTTCAACGATCAAATATACCTTTCCAGGAGATTTTCAATTATCTGCTTCTTCAGAGGCTTTGGGCAGATATCACTCATGCCACAACTTTCAATGCTTTTCCTCATCGCCTCAGCATCCCCAGCAGCGAAGGCGATGATATTTATCTCTGGTATTTTCCCGCTCCGCATTCTTTCTTTCAGAGCCCTTGAAGCTTCTAAGCCAGTCACCCCTGGCAGATTACAGGCCATAAAGACAATCGAATAGGGCAGACAGTCTCCACCGCATTTCTTTTGGCATCTCTCGTCGATCTTGTGCATCGCCATTTGCCCATTATATGCCTCGTCACAAGTATACCCCATTGACTCTACAATGTTCTCAAAGGCTAAGATAGTAAACACATCATCATCGACTACCAATATCTGAGGACAATAGCATTTCATGAGGTTCGTTTTCTCGAAAAAGGTCTTCGTGCGGACTCCGGGCAGGATATGGTTGATATCTAAGAGCGACTCTTTCTCAATCAACTCATGCGAGGTTTTTCTTCGCAGTATCTTTATTCCACTCGAAAACTCTGAAGAGTCCATTGAAATCATGTAATGAGTCGGTGGCGCGCTCTGTTCAGGCATAAGAAACCAAAATTTCGAGCCTTTATTCTGCTGGGATTCGAATTTAATCGCTGGGAGTCGATCATTCGCCCTACTTAGCTGCTTTGCAAGGCTGTTTGCTAATATCAGTCCGAGCCCGGAATAAGAAGGGTCTAAAGAAATCGTCTCCTTATTAAGCTCTTGTAAGAGTTTTCTTTGCTCTTCGAGACTCATTCCCACGCCGGTGTCCTCCACCGATATTTGAAGATTCTTTTGGCGGCTGTTTCTTGAACCAACAGCCGCGAAATTCGCTCTTACAGTTATCGTCCCTCGCACTGTGGACTTTAGAGCGTTAGTAAGAAGGCACGTCACGACCTGTGCCACTCGATGGTGGTCAGTCACAAACTCTGGCTTGTCATCAGGGATTTTGATATTCGGGATTATGCTAATTCCTTTTTTTTCCGCCTGGAATTTGAAGACCTCTATGCATTCTTTCAGAGTTTTTATTATGCTCCTGTGCGTGTTGTTGAGTTGGAGTTTATTCACTTGAACCTTAGAAAAATCGATAAAACTATCGATAAAGCTAAGCAAGAGGTTGCTGCTGTGGAACGCGGGGACGAGGCCTTGAGACTTGACCTTTTCTGGGATTTCAGGAGAGTCGAGGGACAGCTCAATGAGAGTAATGCTGGAACCCAGAGCGGACCGTATCTCATGACTTACTGCAGCTAAGAAGCGTGTGTTATTCTCGCTTGTGAGATGAGCTGAGTGAAGCTCCTCACGCTCACTCGTATCAGCGAGCACAAACACTAAGCTAAAAGCGTCTTTGACCTTCCTGATATAAATTGTAGCCTCGAGGCAGTAGATATTATCTCCAGGCTGTGTCGACCCGTTAAACACGCACCCCAGCGTGATCAGCGGCGATTGCACGAACCCATCGGCTCCGTAAAATTCCTCAAGGGCTTTTCTATCTTCCTTTATTTTCGCGAAATATTCCTTGAGGTTCATCAGTCCAATGTCCGATTTATCAGCCAATCTAATCGCTTCATGAAATCTATTCGAGATCTCACAACTGGACACCGGGCCATGAGGATCAATCCTGCAGTCAAAGCTCCCCAAGAACTCAAGGCAGTTTTGAACCCTTAGGTCATCATAGATTTTATTGAATTTCTTATTTGAATACACGATCGATGAACTCGAAAAATCCACGATCACCATCGCCTGTTTAAGATCCTCAACAATACCTTTCAAGGATTCGTTCTCTTGAGCCAGAGTCTCTGGTGAACCTTTCTTCTTAGAAAGGGCCAGCATGAGTGCTTGAATCACAATGACTTCGAAGACGTCAGGATAAAGCGTCTGAGGAGCTCCATTTTTCAAGCAGAGCCATCCAACGAGCAAATCAACCAACAAAAACCAGAAAAATTTAAATTCGATACGAGAAAACATCTGCACGGCCAGCAATAGCCTGAATGCGGCTACCCATCCGTTATGGAACGCTTGGTCACCGGATAAGTAGTACGAGCTCAAACACGTCCTTAGAACGATGTCTCCGATAACGATAGGCGGCACGAGCGCTAACAGCCGCAAGCCATACAGCGGAGCCTTCCTTCGTGCTCGTAGATACCAAAGGAGAAGGTAAGCGAGTAAAAGACCTCCGATTGGGATTGAGAAATGCAATATCCATTTAGTTCTGTCTGAGTGGGGCTCTTTTTGATCAATGAAATGATGGATGAGGTGAATCGGGGTGAGTAGGAGGACTGTTTCGAATATTATCGCGTGGTAGGTCCAATTAAGAATGTCAGAGGTGACTGATGTAGCTCTTTTAAGCATTTTTATGAGATAGCGAAAGATCTATTTGAAGAATTAATTTGATACCCAGTTAATCATTTAAACGTTGATGGCTGCCAAACAAATATACGTTTTGTACCTCGATGGTATTTTAGAATAATCAAATAATTTTAATGCGTTTACGAAGTATAAATAATACTCAAAAGGGTCAGGTTATAGAGCCCTAAAGACTCAAAAATCAGGTAATCTTAGCTCTGGACGGTAAGGATTAGCTCTTATTCTTAAAGGCAAGAGTTATGCTTGATAAGTGCGAAATGGAAAATAAGCATAAGTGATTTTAATTCATGGAGCCGGCAAAATTCGAGGAAGTAAGAGCGGCTAAAGCAGCGCTGCTGATGAATTAGAGAAAATAAAGGAGAATTCGCATTTTGAAAGGGAACTCTGTGGTAAAGTGGAATTAATTGGTTCGGTTAATTTACGCTTTTATATAATTTCCGAACGAAGTCCGAATTTCTCAAGAACGCTAAATTAAGTATTACGAATCAAAACTTTTTCATTTATCATCATGTTTGTTTTTTGAGAAAAAGAGAGAACGCAAGTATAAAGTGGCAGAGTCGGCTTCTTCCACGTTTTAGGATGAGAGATCATAGATCCAGGGCATTATTTTTATAGACTTTAGCATTGTTTGACGAAGTCCTCAGATTATGAAAAAAAAAATTGAGGAGTGTTGCTTTGCTCCTTTCTCTCACCGGCAGCCGCCTCAGGCCAGATCGTACAGGACTATAAGCTCTTAGCATTGCCAAGATGGCAGTTTGGAGAGAATCAGATGCATTCCATCCGCAGATGGACTGGCGAATAGTCTCTTTATAAGCTTTCCGTTCTGCAGCTATCGTAGCTGCTGGTATTTCGAGCGATCAAACAAAAAACATAGCTAAATGATTTTGATTGCTATAGAAAATAATAATAATCTTTTTTCGATATTTGAAGCTGCAACTTAATACATAGCTTAGTGAATAATTCTCTACTACATATTTCCTGGACTATCCAATTGTGGTAATACTGCTTTTTGCTCAAAACATTTCATTTGCTTGCGATTCGTTACTATTTAAAGGGCGCTAACACTGATATTTCGAAAGCTAAAAAGGAAAATATAACTATGAATGAAGAAAATAATAGGTCAAAGGTAATTGGAGAAAATTTTGCTGAATTAGCGATCTCTGGTCCTCTTTTATCATAAAGTACTTACGATATCACTCTATCCAAGCCGAGGCGATCTCGAGCGCATGCTTCTCAATTGATCAAGCTCCATCTCAGTTGATTGAAGCAGCGAATCGAAGTAAGCTTTTTTCTTTTTCTGCTCGACTGTCTTCCCAAAGCGAGGCATCCTTAGCAATTCTTCTTCAATCTTAAACGCAAAACAGTGTTATAATATGCAATCTCTTTTTTTAAAAGCATACTTGCTTTTTCCTCTCATGTACGTCCTTAAGTTTCTCATCTAATTCATCATACGACCTACTCATTTGGAACTTCCTCGCATTTCTTTCAACGTTCCAATCCCTCGGACTCCGCATTGACGTTCTTTCATACCTAAGGCAGAGAGGAGAGATAATTTAGCCCTCTTGACGAAGCTTTGAGTACTGATTGCTGGTTCGATCTATATAAGACTTTGAGGCTGAGAAAGATCTCTCTTGCTCATCATGATCGCTGAACATATACTTTTGGGTGTAGTAATTTCCTACTGGAGGCCAATATTATTGAATTCAACGAATAACCGGCTGAAAAAGTTACAGTAAGGCTCATTATTCTGTTGCTTTGTTCTTATTGTTGGCTGAACCGATGAATACTCATTCATTCTCTTAAGTCCTTCCCGAACTCTGTCATATGACGCTAAAATATGTCCATTCATGTAATTTATTCTGTCCTAATCCCCCCCTGTGAGTCGAATATTATTGGATAGATATCATCTTACATATTGGGACTGGTATGTATCGAAAGCGGATGCTAATAGCGTTCTCTCATCAGGGTTCAAACGTCTCTGGATCTCATCGCTGCAAAACTTCTTTTGGAGCAACTATACATATTGCATTGTCATCACAGGCAAATAATCAAGGTTGAAATACCCTCAGCTGATTCTCCTGTTCTATCTTAGCTTTTTCTAGTTGACCGATATAACTCCTACAATAAATCGTAAGCAAAGACAATTGGCAAGTGATAAAAACGCCCAACCTTTGCAGAGCGGCTTCGTTCCTTAAATTGGCTAAACCGCTCATTAGTTTTGCATGGTAGCTTTCTTCCAAATTTTTTTGCTGCCTTATTAACTGGGATTGATAAAGTTACGAATACAATAGTAAGAAATATGATTGAAACCTGGTACTGGATTGCTAGATTATCAACTTCTTGATTGAACTTGGCAACCTAACAAAAACGGCTTAACTCTGCTATTTAAAAAGAGTTTACTGTTTCAATAGCTTGAGTATATTTCCTTTGTAATTCGGAGAAGATTTGTTGGGAATTGTTTTCGTGATCTGAAAGATTAAGTGCGTATGTTATAGAGAAAGAAACTTTACCTTTTATGCTTTCTGCTATCGATTTGAGTCTGTAGTCCATATCTTGGAATTCTCTCTCGAGATGAGCTTTTGACTTTGTGTTTTTTTGAATGGACTCTTGCTGCCTGTCAAAGATCTCTTTCAGATTTTTTATCTGCAAATCGAAGCAGCTCATCATAAAAATCAGGTAATTTCGCATGTCCATCGAAGGGGACTGACTCGGGAAAAAGCCTTGAGTGGTGCCAGCGAGATTATGAATTGTTGGAGATAATGGACCACTTGACAGTCTCATTCGAGAGGTTTGAGTCGGGCTTATTCTCTAATTTTCATTAACTCAATAGCGTAGCGTTTAATTACGTCTAAACTTTGATTTAGATTCTGACTTCGTGCTTTCGCTGTCGGTTTAAAATCGCTTTCAATCGTCACATACCTCGCAACTATCAAAAATCAACCGTGAGCTAGCCAGCTAGCTATTCAATTACCTTTCTCTTGAGAACTGTTTCGGCTTTCTACTCTTGAATTGTTTCTCAAACGCTTAGCGGGAGTCGTAGCAAGAGACTTATTCCCACTGAATTTTTCTCTTGCAGTTGTAGGCCTACTACTGGTTTGACTCTGAGGCGTTTGCTTAGGTTTATTCGTTTTGGATAGCGGCCTATTCGTAGTGCTCTGGGCTTTATTCACCGCGGACTTATTGGCCATGGGAGTCGCGCGAACTTTTTCTTTGGAGGAGTGGATGGAGTTACCAAAAGGCAGCTGAACCTGCTTGAATCCACTCGCAGTGGTTTTTTGGTTGATTAAATCAGAAATATCCTTGTTGCTGAGGATTTTTGGATCTTTTCCTTTCTCTTTCGAATTTGTCGACGGGATGTCTCCAAGACGGTGGTTTTTCTGAGGTGTCATGCTAAAACTGTGCGAGGCAGTGGAAATATCTGAGAATCTATTGAGTGTATTGAGTCGGTCTGGAGAAGCAGCGTCGTTGAATCGTTTTGAAGGCGACTCAGTTTGAAAAGGCATTGGGATAGGAAAATCGGCAATATTTTTTGGAGTCACCAAAGATGAGTCAAGAAAATCATTGCTTCTGCTTCGGTGATGGTCCTTTTGGCCTTTACGAATGGGACTAATCACTCTTCCACTCAGAATTTCCTCCGCTGTCGCTATCTCACCAAACTCTCTCGGATAAACATCAGAAGAGTTGGTTTGAGCATACGGGCTAAGTTCCAAAGTAGCATTAGCATTATTTTTCTGGGAGGGACTGATCACTGGGATACTACTGGAAATTTGCTCCTGGGAATTAAGCGCCATGAGTCCAAGACGATCTTTGAGCTGCTTGATTATATTTCCCATATTTTCTGCGCTTTTCTTTGCTTCAGACAACTTAGCCGCTAGTACTTCGGTGGATCGGTTGTGGGACTTTGCTCGAGTTTTTGGCATGGAAACATTTGAAGCTTTATTCATTTGGTATATGGGTTCATCTTGAGAGATCATGTCTCTTTGGTAGCGAAAAGGGTCATTTTTTGAGGGTTCGTTCTGCTTCATAATGTCAACAGAATGGTTTTTCTCAGTACCTTTTTGACTTGATAGATGACCTTGATGAGATGAGGAGAGCTTTGCGAGAGGATTTACTGCTTGATTATGATATATCATTTTATTGCGGGAATATATTTTAATTAAAAGCAATAAAATATTAGATGAAATCAATCACATGGGATGGAATCAAGAATTCTGAAGGCGCTTGAGGGAGAATAAGGAAACCAAGAAATAGTATCCTGTAGTAATCATTCATAGTTGGAAGAGAAGAATAGAAAACTTTGATAGTGCAAATTATTTAGTGGGGGGTATGCTGGCTCATCAACATTTCAATTCAGGAATTGATGTTGTTAGAGTGAGGTGATCAATTTAAGACGAACCCCGAGTTGAAATCGCCTCGTTTATACTTATGACTGTCTCTTGAATCTGGCTCAACCTCCATTGAACCTCTTCCTAAGGATTTCTATATCATTAAGGAACATGATTGATTTCAGAAGAAGAAGAAACTGCGTTTACAATGCAAATAGTAAGACATAATTCGCCGCTTCGCCTTCTTCAAAGAGTATATTTCTCTTCTGAGCTCTCAAATATCCAACATTAAAACATCTTTACGATTTTCTCATCATCAGATAGCCAATTCGCGATTCAATAGATGACTTAGTCTTGACCCCCCAAATCCTTTCATATGATACTATTAATCATAGCATTCATTGACTTCTTCATTTGGCTTTTTTCTGTGCTATTTTCTCTGTAAATTGGAGAATAATTCTTAAATTCGCTCTTCTTAAGCGATATCTGATGTTTTCCAATTCTTAATGAAAACTCTGTTACTTACTAAAGAGTCGCAACGTTTGATGAAACCTGCATCAATAACAACATGTAGTACGGCCATCTGTTGTCTATTAGCAATACCTAGCAATGCTTAGATAAACTTGGCTTATTAATCGCAAATAAAGCAATACAACTTTTTATCGAGATTTTCTATTGTGCACTGCAAATAAATATTCACTATTAAAACTTAATGAAGCACACTCACGGAAGCCACCATTCACATTCCACAGTATCCCCATCCCAAATTTCTTTACCATTAATTCTTCCCAAGGACGATGCTCATGAAGAAACGGTAGCCGTTAACAGAGTACCTACCTCCACAGTCCAATCAATCCAAAAGCTGCACAAATTATACACAATGCAAGGTATTTCATTACTTCTCTTGCTTTATCCTCTCTCCATATCATACCGCGATTCCCCTTTCAAATCTCTATTTGAATACCTTCTAAAACGTCCTTACTTAGGTTATAAAACCTTCAAAAAAATGCAATTCGCTCCTAGAGACTCGGCTACCACAACCCAGCAGGATGAGAAAACGAAGAGTATACTCTACAAAAACCTCGAGACTTCCCCCACTCCTATAGTTCTCGAAGCAACAGATCGATATCTAGCATCTCCCATCAGCGAGTTTCGGAGAAGATTAACTCCAAGATCGATGACGCAAAGAAATCTTTCACGAAATAGAAGCGAAGGTCGCAGTCCTACAAGCAATGCAGATCAGTCAATGAGTCCTCAAGAATTCCGCATTGAATTGCAGTTGATGGAGGAATTGTTCTCTAATGATGAGGGCGGAGAGGAATTCCAGGAGTTAATAGATACCAAAGAGGAATTAGACGCTCTGAAGCTGAGACAAAATCTGCAGTCAAGGATTCTTCGTGAAACAAAGCATTTGTTGTTCAATCGATCGATGATTCAGTTCAATCGGAGAAAGAATCCGGCAACGCCGTGCCGAAATTCGAAGAAAACTGGAGATAGTGGCTTCGCGACATTGGCTTGCCAGGACCAAACCCCTATTAAGATGAACTCGTTAGGGTCGGAACCTGAGGTCAATTTCAGGAATTCTAATCGAGAGAGTGTTCAGACCGGAGTAGGGCTTATAACTCCAACGAAGGGACTCTTGGCTACGAGCTATCAGATTGATTCAGATGCAAAGATTAACAACTCTGGGTTAGTTACGGAAACGGATAAGTTGACAAATGTATGCGAATTCAATGATAAAGCCAACGCTGATGAACTAGACGATATCTTGCATGAGGAAAATACTGGTAAAATTTGCGAAGCAAGGATTTCTTAATTGTAGCTAGGTCTTAAAGACTATCTGAATAAATTGCATAACAAACAAGCAAAACAGACTGTTACGGCTTCAGGAGAAGGCATAAGCCTGATAAAGGTATATATTTGCCATTGGGGTTGCTTTGCATGATGAAATTTCATTAAATCACGTTAGACCTTGAATGACGGAGACATCAACGAGAAATTGATAATGCTAATTTTTTCGCATGATGCTTTTCACCTTGAAAGATTGCTTCGAGGTGCGCTATTATCTCTCTGTCTTTGTTAACGAAGATATATAGACTATATCACTCCAGAAAAATTAAACGTGAAGGATCCACTGGGAAACACGCCCGTTATGCTTGCAGCGAAACTCAGCCATCAGCATCAGGACTATTTTAGAATTATTCAGTTGCTGCTTAGATACGGTGAATCATCTCTCTCGCTCTCTGATTGCTAATTCCTTTCGATATATATATAGGAGCTGATCCGAGCATCCGAGATGTAAATGGTTGGTCATGTATGGACGAGGCGGTTTGTCAAGTATATCCTCTGGCTCCATGAAAGAGCTAATAATAAAATTATCCATAGACCAATGATCGGCTGCTGGCCTTGATTTTTGAGTATCTTCTGATTCGAAAGCGACGCAAGTTCAATAAGCAAGAGAGAGAGCTGAAGAAACTCCTTGAAAAAACCCCTGATTTTTATTTGGAAATGAAATGGGATTTCGAAAGCAGTTTAATTCCGTTTTTCTCGAGAATGGCGCCGAGTGGTAATAGAATATATGAAAAGATAAAGTGACCCATGAATTTCATTAGACACTTTTAAAATTTGGAAGTACAAAAACAAACTGCGATTGGACAACACCTTGGTTAGTCTCAAAAAGCTGAAGTGCAAGAGAAGGGATATGAGTCTTATTTGCGACGCGAAAGAAGACAGAAATCCTGAGACGTATCCAGAACTTTACTCCGTGAATAGGACAAAAAGCCAATACACAAACCTGCTCGTATTGTTTTTTTGATTGAATCGGTCTTTTAATGAAGAAATATAACAGGAAGAAATAGATTCTGACGAAAAAGCGTTGGTGCTCCGTGATCTTTTAAGGGCTGATCCTGTCCAAGGAAAGCTGCAGTTGAAAAATTGTCAATGTCTTGAAAGTAAAAATTGGTTTGGATCGAAAATCAATCAAAAGATTAACGAATGGAATACTAAAAAGTACAATTGATATAATGAAGAGATGTGATATATTAATACTCGTTATATCAAAGGTACGAGTTCAAGCTTGAATTTGAGTACCATCTGTTCAAAAAAAGCAAAGAAAATTTCAAAGAAAGCTATACAAGTTATTGGAACGTAAAGACATTCTTGTGAATAAGTTACTAATATGCACATGCAATATAAGTCAACGAAGGAAGCAGCGGAAAAAATAAATGAAGAGAACAGAAAAGAAGAGCAATTAAAGGCTGATTTGGAACGAAAAGAGGCGGAAAACCAGTCTAAAAATCAGAAATCTGGAAATGGGCAAGAGAATCTCCGAGTGAACGATAGATGTATTAATTTTCTCGAAAAACATATGTCTAATAATCATTCGTAGTGTCTCAACCCGCGAAATCGTTTCCGCGCTCGAGAAGTGAAAAAGCAAAGCTCGAAGCGATCATGCAAAATAAAGAAGCGATCAAGGTGGACATTAAAACCCAAGAAAACGCAAAAGTTTCAACGAAAAAGCAAAGTGCTTACATTTGGATCGCAGAGAATTTCCCGATTTCATTCCATGCAATTTTCAATGCGCTGAATTTCCTAGCAAAGGGCAATAAGATCTTGAGCAAGCTTCAAGATGTATTGAACAGTCAGGTATGGATTTAACACTTGGAAAAAGACAGTTAATCATGCATCTAGGAAGTGAAAAATATAGTCAATAGTGGCGGTTTCCCTGTGAAGCTGCAAGTGCCTCTGACACTTTCAGTGAAGGCAAATATTACTTTTACTAAATTTCAGTAAATTCGATTGTGGTGATCAGAAGGTTCATTCAATTTTATTTTTTATCAGGCTTTTGAAAGGCAAAGATTTGGATAGTCTGTTTGAAATCCCAGAGTACATTTTTATATCAATTTACTAACCATGATTCATATTTTCAATTTATAGGGGATTCAAGTATACACAAAGAAAGGTGATACAAAAGACAATGATAAGGCCGAAGAAAAGAATGGTCCTTGTGAATTTACTTATCTAAGCTGAATAACTGGCTATCGACTCGCTCTCACCAAAGTGGTGGCTGAGCCCAATCTGGCTGGCTGGCTGTTATTGAAGGTATACTTTTGTTTGGGCTCGTTGGGAGAGTCTAATATACTAACTGCAAAATTTTGAGTATTTTTACTACAAAACTTATGGTTTCACTGATATATCAGGTGTGTGTATTAAAGTAATCATTGAGATTTACTAATTTCATAAAAACCAATGGTTTGTTGTGCTAAGCAAGCACCAAATAAATAACAATAATAAAGCAGAATTTTCATTTCAAATTGAATTACCATATTTGAATTGAACTTGTTAATGAATAAACACTCTTTGACAGAAATCACTTTGAAAGCAGCAAAATTCAGATATTATCAATAACGAATCAGACCCAGAGACAACAATAACGACAATATATATTTACTAACCTAAACGAAATTACAATTTAAGCTCATTCATCTTGCTGGCCTTGCTCTCCAAGTCCATAAAATTGCGTTTCAATTGAGTTTTTTTCGGTTCGAAGGTTTGCTTAGTCGAAGATAATTCTAAAGGAAAGCTTTCAAACGCCTGACTAACATTCTCCTAAAACAATTCATTATATTCCCCCACATCAAATTAAAACAATTTACCTTTTCTTCATCATATAGTTCAGGGAGCGAGTTCGTGTCATTATCGAACTGTTGAAAAAATGTCATTGTCTTGTATGTTCCGAACTGAGTCTTATTCAATTTAAACAGCTTAGTTCCTGTACTAATTATTTTCTCTTCCTCTTCTTCTTCATTTATATCGCAAACTTCAGGGATTTCCCTCATGAAACCACATCCAGTCTGAATCTTATGGATTCGGCTAACCTTTTTCCCTTTGCAATCAGGGGCATTTTTCAACACTCTAATCGTTCCTATTCGATTATAAATAAACACCGTACACTAAATCATTACTCTTAGAGGTGTTCCACTCTTTTAGCTTCTTGCAAACCTCATCTAAGTCCTCGGTTTTAAGTTTTGCTCCTGAAAACGACCCTTCCGTGTTTTGGCTCATTTGAGACTCCGGAGTTAGAAGTTGCGCACCTTGATTGAAAACATTTGAAGCGAGAAAGAATCCTCCAGTCTCAGCTTTCTGGAAAGGGTCGCTTCCGAAACCTGTGCTAGACTGCTCGATTTCGAAAGGCTCTTCTTCATCCGAATCATCAAATATCTTCAGAACGCGCTCAAGATGCTGTGCGGTTATCTCAACCGCGTCTCCTTTGGCTGTGGCAAACATAGGCTGGCTACAGGCTTTCTCGAAATCTTCGATTTTTTGAGATTTGTCAGATGTTTGGGATAATTGACTATGAAATCCTTGACCTTCGGGTACGAAACATTGAAAAATAATGCGACTTGATTTCTAAAGGTCTTACTTGATTCTGTGTGCATCTGGAGACCCGTTTTGAATCCGAAAAACCCTGAATCCATGCTTGTTGGTTGCTGAATTTCTTTTGAGAATTGCATTTATAAGGTTGTATGACTAGTAAATTAAATTTTCGCACCTAAATTTAAATGTTAATTGCGTGCTCGCAGAGCTTGTACTATTATTAATTCTGATGCAAATTGCTAGTCTCTGTTTGAAAAGCCAAACTTAAAATTCGTAAATGCTGAGGATCGTGCTAATTTTTCAGCTGCACGCAATCCAGCTGTCATGTTGTTTAAGAGCAGCCAACAAGAAGAGAATGTTTAATTTAAAAAGATTAATTTTAGAGTAATAGCTCTATTCAATGAGAAAGTATGTAAATGAAAGCAGTTAATAAAGATTGTATTCTCCCTTTTACAAGAGAGCTCTTAAATTAGCTGAAATATAGCTATATAACAAATTCTTGACGCTGTCGTCAGCCAAGACGGGCTTATAGAAAAATTGCCTTAGTTACATTACATTATTCGTATTTTTTCAAAACAAAACTCATCACGTAAAACTGGAATTAAGTGTATTTGGCTTTTTTTTGAATGTTATTCTGCTGTGATTAAAAAGCCTGTCCACTACTTGCGGGTCTATGTCGATCAAAATGGTTAAGCATGTCCAATACATTCAATTTTACCAGGCTGATCCTGAGATTTTCCAAACTTATGATTCCCAAAGACGATTCGTTGCTGATGATGCGCTTGTGATTTATTCGTATGGGATTTCACTTGGCGATTTTCTTTATTGACCATGGGATTGCTACCAAAATTTATTAGAACATGAAATGAAACACATTTTACTAAGGCTCCTGCTCTTTAGTGATCGCTTCTAAATTAAGAGTAAATCCCTTTCGTTTCGTTGTCTCTTCTGAAGTGTTTGTTATAGTAGGAGGTGCTCGCTTTATTTTAATTATCAGATCTTCTTAATTACAAGAGAATGTATTTTTACCTTGCTACCCAGCGTGCACCGTTCAGGATTCATGATCTTAATAAATCGTCCGAAATCGAACGTATAATGCGTCAAGCGAGGGTCCTTGCGACTTGCAACATGGAGCCTTGAGTGCCTTTTCTCGTTGTGTTCTTCTCCAGTGCCAATAGTTGGATGTCTTCGACCGCTATTTGCAGTTTTTGACCTCTTTGGCAGTTCACCTTCCTGATGAGTACCTAGACCAGCATCCGCCTTCGATGGCGATCCAGAATAGTTCGGGTCTGTTGAAGCAGGTCTCTTATTATGTTGCTCAACAGGTGTAAACTCTCTGCTCATTTCTGTTCGAGTCACTTTCAGCAACTCCGGAGAGAAACCGATCCGTGATTGCTCTAAGGCGACCGGGGTCGCTGACAGATCCAGGATTGGAGAGTCAGAAGTGACTGCATTGCCTGTATGAGGACCATCAGTCAGAGTCGCCTGGTCTTTTGCGTGGCTTAAAATGTCCCTTAGCTTGTACACTTCTTTTGATTTAGATTCATTAGTAGTGGGGATGCCATGGTGCTGCTGCTGCATCTGAAATTTCCTCGTTTTCTCGCTTTCTGATGCCGAAGCTAATTTTCTGCTATGAGTTTTTTCTGTTGCTATTTTTCCGGAGTAGTCAGTCATAACCGGCGAAGGACTTAAGTTAGCAGGATCTGTATGCATAAGTTTCCTCACAGCTTCATGCCCATAGGCATTGTTATTCGTCGGCCTGGTCGGCGATTTACCCTCCGAGGGATCTTGAAAAACCCCAAACGAGGTATTTTGCTCGAATGATTCAGTATAACTCCGATTATGACTCGGTTTTTCCAAGTAAAACGAATGCGCTTTTCTTGATTTGATTCTTTTTCTTCTCACTTTACTGCCCTTAAGACCTGTCCGATAGAACGACGAGTTTGGATCTGACGAATTGGTCTGGTTGACTAATGATTCATCTACCTTAATGAAATATCCATCTGTCTTTTTGAGTAATTCAGCGATGTGCGCTTTTTCCTTTTTTCTTCTCATCATAGCCATTGCGATGTAAGGAGTTTTACTAGTATTTTTTGCCGTAGAAGGACGCCATTGTGAACCTAAATACACATTTTCACCATATGCGGTCGTCGGTTGCATATTTCCTTCAATGCGAAATTGAGAAAGAGATGAGGTGTCGGACTGGAGATGGAGTTTCTTATCTGATTTTTCTACGGTTAATGCTCTGATTGAAGTATTTGGTTTGTGAGGTAAATATTGTGCATTGCCTTCAGTAGGCATTTTGAAGCTTGCATCTAAGATTTTTAGGTCGAGCGAGGGTTGGAAGGCGTAAGCTTTGATTGGAACGACTCGGATGTATTCTTGAAACTCGCTGAGCATGTTGTTCATGAGCTTAGGAGTGGGACTTCGATAGTTTTTTATTTTTACCGTCTGTGAATAATTTATCTCAGTTTATCATAATATAGAATTAGCGTAGCGAGGGTACTTTCTCTTAATGTAAAAACCTAGCAAGAAACCACGTTCTCCAATTTTCAACATAGGTACAGATTTATACACTCTTTTTCTGGCAATTCATATTAAGAAGTACTAATCCACAACTTTTTTTTCCAAATAAATTGTTATGGAGATTAGGTCATCATATCAAGTTGTCATGTTCATATTCAGAATACTTGCGAGAAAGAAAGTGTGATAAGGGATGTGAGAAATACATTTGATAGCAGCATTTGAAAATATAATTCCGTGAGAATGCCTCTAAAGAATGCTTATAGAGGAAGTTGAAAAATTCGAAAAAAGTTAGGAAAATGGTTCTCGGTCGTTTGGAGTTGAGCATTAAACGTTTGCCATAATAAGGTTTGTAAAAGATACAGCGATATATTGACTGAAAAACATTTCATTTGTATTCTAATTTAAGGAATGTAATTATACCCCTGTGAGTGAAGAATGAAATTCAATGACTATTCAAATTTTGGTTTGCATAATCAAAGATTCAATGCCTTCTGCAACTTTCTAAATGCGGCTTGTTATATGCATAGAGATAATACCATGATTAGAATTAACATGGGCATTTAAATTAATTATTATTTCAAGCAGTTTAGTAAGTGTCAATAGAAATGAAAGAGCAAGGAGGCTTCAAGTTTCATCAAATTTGAGGGGCTGAAACAAGTCACTCATAGATATTTAGTTGGCTCATCAAGAGTCAGTAGAGTGAGAGTTTTTGCTCAAGAAACGTTCAAAAAAGCGATTCGCTTTAATTTCTCAAAAAAATTAACGCTTCTATCTCCCAATTACTGACCCTATTTTTCACTCGAAAATATCTTTCATTTTCTTCGGTTTTGACTTGCAGTTTCCACAAACGCCTTAATTTTCACACAATCTCTCTACTCATCAATACCTTCCCGATACTACATTCTTTCATTGTACAACGCTCTTCTATATGTAAAGTCGATTTAGCCTTGAATTGCTTACCACACAGCTTTTTTCAATGCTTCTGAGCTTACAACCCTTTGAAAGACAAAGCTCGTGAGAAGAGATCTTCTTTCGATTCTCAACGAAAACGATCTGCATTTTGTGAGGTCTTTACAGCTCATGTGTAGTGAGACTAATAGCATTACACTGAGATCAATACTGAACCCTGATAAGCATTCCCCCATTAAAAAAAATACGGACCAATCTTTCTGTTTAGTTGTTTAATTTGAAGCTAAGCGTTTCTATGACCTGATAGTCTGCGTTTCAGATCTCTATTTATATGCCAATTAAGATATACCCTTGATATATAAATAAGTTAATCCAAACTAGCAAAAAACATCCGCATCATATCACTCGAGAATAACAACATTATGACAGCAATTCTTTCTGCTCTAGTCCCCTTCCAACAGCTGGTAACTCCAATTCAAGTTACCCGAAACCACAGACAAGAAAATTTTCAAAATTCTGGCAAAACGACCAGATCAGGCACTCCTGAAGGTAAAGACGCGAGCTTGGAATCCCATGACAACTCTTACCATGGGACTCCAGTCAAAGGCTCTCCTCCGGATAGCGCCTTCGAGATTGGGTAAGCTTTCCCTTCTTGCTTTAGTCCTGACTATCACTATTAGAATCAAACCGAAAAAGAAGCTCTTCAAAGACCCAATGGAGAGACAGCGTTTTGTTCATAACTATCAGATCAAGCTGAAGACTGAACTCTGCAAAAATTACGAGCTACGCGGTTGGTGCAAATTCGGGGATAATGTAATGATAGCATAAAGTCTTTGAGAACGTTTAATAATAATATTCATAGTGCTCATTTGCTCATGGCAAACATGAACTTCAAGAGAAAGTTCATCTCCATTACAAATATAAAACGAAGCCTTGCCAACAATTCCATGTTCATGGCCATTGCAGCTATGGCGTGCGTTGCCAATACCTGCATACAGAAGCGTTAATACCGAATATCTTCTATAAGCCTTCCGCTGAGGTTTATATGAATTCTGAAAGGGCGAACTACTCTTATACGCTGCTAAGTGAGATATTCAAACTGGTAAATGCTGATTGTAAAGTCGAAAAAATATTGAACAAGATACCGAAGAGGTAATACAGCTTTATTTCGTTAATTTAATCTCGCATCTAGAGCAAGACTGCCGGTATTTGAAGAAATAACAAGAAGAGACTCAACTAATGAAGATTTTCAGAAAATTTAAATTCTCTCATTAATTAAACCGCATTATGATAAGGTGTGAGAAGCAGAAAATTAAAAGGAAAATTGCTATTTTATCGCTTAAGCTTTTTTATTTTGCATGCATTAATTTGAGTTCGTTTTTATTTTACAGTGTTGCAGGATCGCTATTCATTGCAGTTTTTAATATCTTACATATATAATAATATTGTTGCTATATTTTATTATATCTCGCACCTAACACTCGAGAAAAATTCAGTTTCCCTGCCAAATTTATTGAGAAAAGTAATGCTTTTATACATAGAGCTCTGTTATGTATTACAATCAAGAAAAACTCGCTCTGCAAAAGATCAGATAATAAAGTAAAATTAACATGAAATCTAATCGTTACTCTGCTAATTAACTTCAACTCTATTATCAACTCTATAGCCTCATCGCGTTTTATTCATGAACTAATTCATTAAAACCGCTCCTCTTTGTCATACTGCCAAAAACAACGTGATAAGCTCATATAATCCTTTGATAACCCCACCATTTTCCGCTCCTCTCAGACTTAATCTCAAATACCTTTTCCCTTCGACAACTTCAGCGAATCCCTCTACCTGCACCATAACTGGCAGAGTACAAACCTCTCCTTCTCTCCGAAACACATACTTTCCCACAGCGTTCACAAAAGAGTTATCTTCGCTTTTAGTAATCCCAAGCCCAAGCCCCTTGCTCAACATGCCTTTCAGTTTGGCTAACACATCCTCCACGATGACAGTATTCGGTGCAGGGTTCTTTATAAAATCATCGATTCGATAGTATTTATCATTATTCGCATGAGTATACTCCTCATAATACTTTCTGAAATCTTCATCTGACATCTCTATCTCCTGAATAAACTTATTCACAGTAATAGGCACAGCGAAATCAAGAATATGCGTTTCTCCATTCACCTTTATCATCATTTTAGCTGGTGGGATGTCGAGCCCAGCGCCTTTGTTCAAACATTGTATTTTGAACAGAGCAGAGTCTCCGTTGAGCTCTGCTGAGGCTATTTTAAAAGCAAGGTTCCCTGTATCCAGGATTTTCAGTTCAGCATCGCTGAGCGTGCCTTTTACGTTCACTTTCATAAGAATCCTACCGAGGCCATCTTTAAACTCGCTTTTATAAACAATTTCTGCTCTCTGATCCGAGTACAATTTCCCCTCGTTCTCAGTTATAAGAGCTTTGAATTCTTTAGGATTATGCTTGATTTTTAGCGGACCTTCTACTTTAATAACGTTCTGCCCTTTCGAGATATTCATCGAGCAAGCTTCATAGAAAGGGTTCGAGATAAGACTACTCGGTCTCACATCTGTCTTTATTGGTTCATTTTTCTTGGTGTTTGCTGTCGCCATTGCCACGTTTGATCTCCTAATGGCGGAGAAATCTTTTCGTAGCACTGGATTCGTTGCAAACGAACGCGATTTGTACATCTCTTCATGAATCACTCTTTTAGTTTCGTAAATCACAGTTGGATCGTCCGTTTTCGACCCGCCCATTTTCAAAGCGAATATTCTTCTCAATAGAGGATTATCATTCTGAATCTCTTCAGAGTAGCACGGCATTGCGATCAATGCAGAGGATCTGAGCTCTTCTAACTCTTCATTGTCTTCATCAAGCAGTTTGTTATATTCGATTGCTCTTTGCTGGAGCTCAGGGTCTGCATGTTCAGCGTATTCAGCGAATATCGAGGAAATTTGGTCTTTGATACTCGGGAACTTATTTGCTAGTTTCAAATACGCGTTAAAGATCATACATCGAGTTGAATTAGAGCAGTTAGGCCAGTGCTTTTGGATAACTTCAAGTATGCGCTTAGGGTCCCTACCGGGCTCTTTCGAAATCAAATGCGCATATTCCGCTAGGACATATGAAGCAACCTTAACGACGGTTTCATGAACGTTAGCAACCAGCAGCGTCATGAAAAGCTTGCTTGCGGCGTGCTTCTGTAATTCTTCGTTTTGTGATTCGCCAAAACCGGTGATGATTTGCACGATACGGTACCAGATGTCGTCGGTGATGTACTCTCCGGAAGTTGAGATCAGCCGCACGACTGTATCTACATACCAGCTGAGGTCATCAGCGAACATTTCCGCTAGAATAGCGACTTTGAGGGTGAGTTCTTCTTTCAGAGTAGGGTCAGGCTCATCGGTGTAATTTAGTAGTTCCTCGACTATTTTATGGGCAGTTTGAGGCGTGCACATGAAGTAAAGGATGTCTAAGGCTCGTCGTCGGATAGAGGTATCGCTGTCACGTAACGATGTAAGTATGGTTGAAAGGTGGGTTTTCATGAGACCGTTTGCTTCCTCTCCTTGGCCGAGCTTCCCGAAGCCATCTAAAGACAAATACCTGAATAACGTGGGAAATGATGAAGATTGATTTGTTTTAAAGAATATGTTACCGTATATTAGGTTCTTTCACCGAGATGAATAATCCAACGATCGATACCGCTTGGGATCGCAAATCGGGATCAATCGCGTTTCCGTAATGCAGGATAACGTTGACTGCCTCGAAAAGAATACCGTAGTCCACGTTGTTCTTATGAACGCTTTTAGTCACCTGGGTTTTGGCGAGAATATAGTCTAACACCTCATTAATAGCCTGGATAGCATTATAATCTGCTGTCGGTGGGAGTATTTGCAGTGCCTTGAGAATTTTGACCTGAAGCCAAGGATTCGGCGTTTTGTAATAGTAATAATCCTCCGTGCACTCCTTTTTAACGAGAATGCGTCTCAAAACCGTAATTAACTTAGCTGGAGCTTCTTCATACCCTTCAGGAGAGTCCAAAGCCACGATACCGCTCAAAAGGGAGACAGCAGCGCATAGAATGCCTTGGTTCTTCCAATCAAGCATTTTAAGGAGAGGTTCCGACCATTTTGGATTAATGCGGATGGTTTCTTTATGACGACGTAAGATTCTTAAAAGACATAGAAGAGCCTTCTTTCGGACTAAGAGCGAAGTATTGGGATTTTCTATGAAAGCAAGACTGATGACGTCTTTGAAAACAATATCAACAAGCTCTTTTGGAGCTAGCGTTCCGATAAGAGCGAGTGCTGTTGATTGGTAGACTGCATGGCCGCATGTTACATCCGTCCTAATGGAATTCCCGAGTTTTTTGTAAATGTCTGACAAAGAATCACTGATAAACAGACCTGAGGAAGGGATGTGTGTGAGAAAGGTTGATTAAGAGAGATGAATTACTTGCAGCGACATAGCCAGTATATTTTTCTGAATATTTTGAGGAGAGAATGAGTGTCGCGGCTTCTTCGTGGCCGAAATCGACGTCGTATCCGAGGATGATCATGAAGAGAAGTTTCCAGACGTATTTTTTCTTTGTGAATCCGTCCATGGCTTTATTTCCATTGAATTTCTGGCGAATTTTCGCCATTTCTTTATCAACGCATTTTTGTTCAGAGTCCTTGCTTTTGCAGGAACGGATCTTCATAATGAACTGGTTAAGACCTCTCATACGGAATGCCATCTTTTACAAGTAGAAAGAATCTTTGTAGGAAAGTTGTAACTTTGGCAAATAAATAATTGGGATATATTTAGCTGCAGCCCATATGGACGTTTTTATTGTGTAGCTTTTGCACCCATCCTGAAAAAATATGCGCCGTTGCATTTTATCCGAAGATAAGTCTGAAAGTGAACATGAAATTAGATGATATTGGGATCAATTCATATGCTTAATCATTTCACTAGAATTTTGGTTTGACGTGTAAATAAGGGCTTAAACATTGTAGTAAAGCTATATTTTAAAAGTCAGCTAGAGTTCAAATTTACTTGAAGGATCATTTTTGCCAGAACAATGAATAATGTCGAGTTACCTGGTCGAGCCAAAACGGCCAACACATATTTCCCAGAACAACACGGGAAGCAACGACCAAATTCTGCCAACTCGAACAAATTTCCTCTAATTCCTGATGAATTTCAGAAAACATTTGAAGGTTTCAAAGAGATCTACAAAAATGACCATTCTGTGGTCTATACAGCCAATGAAATCAATGATAGGAGCAAGAAGGTTCGGATAAAATGTTGGAATAAATTAGACTCAACAGACCCTGAGATTTTATCTGTTTCATTAACAAATTTCTTGAAAGAGCACAACATTCTTAATAGACTAAAGCATTCAAATATCGTCGCAGTGACTCCGATGACCTCTGTTGAAGAAAACCGTCAGTTAGCTTTCTTAGCACCTTACTATGAAACTTTGCGTGAGAAGATAGACAAAACCACCTTCAAAAGTTTAAATCCTCAGGAATTTCTTATCCAGATATCGCATGCTTTAAATCATGTATTTGATGCCAACTCTACCACTAAATCACTGCGGATAAATGTTACTCCTACACGTATTGGCTATTCGTCTCAAGAGAAAAAATTTCTTCTGTTAGATATCGATACAGCAAAGGTAACCTCCTCTGACTCTGAAATTATTTACATGGCACCTGAATTGTCGTCTGAGAAATACATTGGCAGTTATGAAAAAAGTTCAATATATTCTCTGGGACTAATCACCCTTGAATTATATGGGATGAATTCTTGGGATTTTACTTCAATAAAAACCAGCGGTGATGGCTTAAGACGTGAATCTAAGATCAATGCAGGACTTGGTAATGCTCCAGAGCATATTAAAACACTTGTTCATAAAATGTTGAATCTTGATCCAGCACGTCGACCAACCTTTTGTGAGATTTGGGACCACTTCTCTCAGAACCAAACCGTTTCAAACGGAGTTAGATTCGACAATACAACAATTAATCAAATAGAAGAATATAAGCAA